>Ga0207701_10008159_pt1 | contig 10368 bp, 8 predicted proteins | sample KBSSwiSSwithPhiX_FD_184294 | JGI IMG/M metagenome (GOLD analysis project Ga0207701, IMG submission 184294) | Switchgrass rhizosphere bulk soil microbial communities from Kellogg Biological Station, Michigan, USA, with PhiX - S5 (SPAdes) (version 2) | ecosystem: Environmental > Terrestrial > Soil...
GGATATGATGTTGCGTCACGGTGCCCTAACCCCTAACCCTGCTGTGACCGTACGGCTCCCGATACAAACTGTATTCGTCCCGGCAAACACCACGTTGGGATCCTGGACGGTAATCTGGATGCTGCTCTTTGCGGCACGGCGAATTTACCATTGGTGCGCGCACCAACCGCGAGTAGGACTGCGATCGACGAGCAATTGGCGAACAGGTCGATGCTGAGCGCGGGAACACTGTCGAAAAAAAGAACGAGGCGAGACTCGAAGTGTCGTCTGGAGCCATGTCGAGAGCGAGAATTCAGATCACCGAACGGCGCGTTGGGAACGAGCTAAAAAATCGAGCATTTATTTCGTCGCCGAGCGACAACGTGGGTGCGCCCGGCGTTACTTCTTGAGCAGATAACTCGTCTTAAAAATCCACGTTACATCGCGTACGAGACGCCCATGAACACGGTCACCATGACAAAGCTCGCGCCGAAGTCGACATCAACGAGCCCGGAATCCCGAATGGCACCGCTTGAAATTCACCGCCGCCCCAAGCATAGCGTGGAAGTTTACCGGATGCCAACGTTCCCGCAGCTCTGCGGGAACGTGATAACAATATCCTGTGAAACCGTCGTCAGTGATTCACCGCGCCTATATCGGGCGGCGAAAAAGTGGGTGCGAGAAAGAAGTCGGACCAGACCGGGGCTTGAATGCCACTGCCGATGGCGTAGCTATCTGAAGACGGAAGCTTAAAGTCAAGTGGTGTGCTAAATGATCCGCTCGCATTAATGAAGTTTGGATTGGTACTCTTCATCTGTGCACTTGATGAGTTCCCATAGGTGCCGCTTCCGCCAATAGTTCCCGTTACAGTTGTTCCCAAAACACCTAACATAACAGTTGTTGGTACCGACGGGGCATAGCCAAGATTGTTTACAACCTGCGTCCCGGTGATAGCTTTAGTAGCATTTGCGTCTATAAACACACAGTAGAATGTAGGGTTCGATCCACCGTTGTAACAAGTGTTGTTCAGAATCCTGATATCGTCTGGATTTGGCGCTCCTGCGGTATTCTCCGCTGCGACATAAAAGCACAAGCGGGATGCCGCTCCGCCACTGGAGGCGTCACAGATATTATTTCGAACCGTAATCCTAACCCCCTCTGTAATGAATCCTTGATAACCATTAGAACCGAATTTAATCCAGTTGCGCTCCACGATAACGTCTGAAACCCAGTTATTCTGGTCGGTGCCGGCCGGGGCGACCTGAAATATTTGTGAGCTTGTAGTGCCGCCATCAATTATGTTGTCGCCAACATAGACATAACGTGTGTCAGGATTTGGTGCCGTTAGGTGCTCAAGCGCGCGAATCGTTAAAGCGGTCTTACCATTTTCTCCTGGCTGCAACACAGTGTTGTTCGTGAAGGATGTATTAATGGCATTTTGCAATCGAACGGTGTGCGTCGCGCCATCAGTCATGGGGCCGAGCAGGTTGCCCATGATTCCGGTGAATTGAACGCCACCAAAAATGGCGACTCCCATACCAACATAGTTTCCTACATAACTAATGGTGCTGTCTTGAATGACGCTATTCGATATACGGGTTCCTGACTGCATGATTATCCCTTCGCCGATATTACTTCCCGCCGCACCGCCAATAGTGAGCCTGAGAATTGTAAGCTTCTCTATGACTCCTCCCATGACGCTTATTCCAATTCCAGTATCAGTTATGCCGCTACCAGTTATTTTCAAATCCATAATTCGGAGGTCGCTTACGCCCGCCGAAGGACGTAGAACACCTGTGATGTTTGTCGACGTGATGACCGGCAAGGCGCCAGAACCGTAAGCCCCTATTGTGGCCGGCCCTGCCGTTTGCACAGTAACCGGCGTTCCAGACACAAATGTATCGCCGCGCTTGAACAGGCACCGCTTCCCAGTCCCAATACAACCCTGGAGCGCAGTATAGAAATCCGACGTCCCCGGCGGTGTTGCGGCGCCCATCGGGCAGCCTCCCGATCCCGCAGCGGCGGTATTGTTAGCGATACAAACAGTTTTCGTTCCGGCAAATACGACGTCGGGATCATCGACGGTAACCTGGATGTTTTGGACGGTCGCCGTGTTGACCGAAGTTTGGATTGCCGTGACAGAAACGTTGTATGTGCCGGGTCGCTCGAAGACATGTGCGGCCACAGGACCCGTCGCCACGTTACGGCTGTTAACGCCTGGTTTCGTCCCTGTTCCCCAGGTTCCGCTGTTCGGATCACCGAAGTTCCATCGATATTCAATGTCGTGGAAAGGCCGGGGTATGGTGGAGGTGGGCGCAGTAGCCGTTGTATCGAAGGTAACCGCCAGTGGCGCAACTCCGGACACGCGGCTCTGGCTGACGGCGACGGCTATAGCGGTCGAGGGTGATGAGGTCGATGTCGAGGCTGCGGTCGTGGTCGTGGTCGTGGTAAGGGTCGGGGTCGGGGTCGGGCTAGTGCTATTGCTAGTGCTAGTGCTAGTGGTGGTGGTGGTCGGGGTTGTAGTGGTGGAGGAAGTTCCGGTTCTATTCGGATTTTTTGTTCCACTCTTGCCTCTCGATACCGAGGTAGAGTCGAGCGAATTTGCTCCGTAGCCGAACAGGCTGTAGCTAAGGATCAGTATCGCGAAAAATACTACCGGCAGAACTTTTAATCCAACTGCTTTTCGATCCCACGTTAGTGCGCCGCCGGATGACCTGTGTAGTGATTTCATGAGTCCTCATTTTTTGTGATTGCTATGCAAACAATGCCCCTCTCTCCAAGGACACTTATGCGCAAGGCATAACTCCTGTCCGAAGCGCGCGTATCCTCTCCAATGACTTCCGGAATCGTTCGGATCGTTGCGGAGCATCATCGCGATCCATCCCACGAATTCTGGAAGTGGTTCAGGCGACATGCAGTCTAAGTGGCGTTCAGTTAACTGCGGTTAAGTTAGGTAAAGTTACGTAAAGATTTGTAGAAGCGATCTCAAAAACTCATCAAGGCCATTCATTCGGAGGTATCTACCAGACGATGCTCCAAAATCGGTGACGAAGGACCGCAATAGTTCTGGTTGACTGCGACATGCCATTTGACTGGGCGCTCGGGTTTGAGCGGCCACCTAGCAGTGCACGTTGCAGTTTCCATCTGGCCCGTCGGTCGCTCCCGAACCTTCCGGAAAAGGCAAGTCTGGATGTGCGCAAAGTCCCCGACTTCACCAGGCATATTTGCTCGGCATTATTTCAAGGAAAGCGCCGTGACTGGCTTAACCATTTTGCGAGCAGATCATCGCGCAGTGCTTTTGCCAGCGTCGCATTGACGTCGCTTCTGAAATGGCCGTCCGCAACGAATGTGCGCGCATCCGTCGCTGGCGCCAGCACATCGGTGCTGAAATATGGAATTCTTCTTGCATCCAGAAACGTTCCGAGGGCGTTCACCAAATGATTTTCAAAGCCCTTATCATCGATTAGAAGGAGATAGACTAATTGCCCGCGTTCTCCCGCGATGCTAGCGATGTCATCCAGAATAGCCTTGGACACGTCCAATAGGCCGTCATTGTTGCTAAAACCGTTTTTCCCATGGTAGCGTTGTTCCAGCAGTTTGATGCGGCGCTGCCCATACGCCCTGCGCGCAAGTCTCGCAAGTGAGGAATGATCAAGCATGTCGGACTCGAACAGCAGGGGGTCAAAGGCCAGATCCTCCGCGCGCAACTGCTCAATAAATGCCATCCAAGTTTCCGGCTCATTCAATGCTCGACGCAGGTCGAGCAACGAGCGGACACGCGGCTCGACGGTCACGAGGGACCCGTTCTCGAGTCGGTAGCGAGGATAAGTATAGGGGGCCGGCGCCGCGAATGCGGACGTCATGTTGGTCAGGGAAAGGACGTTTCGCAACGACGAAGCGAGAACACCGATAATCACGATATCAGGGAGGTTTTTGCCGGTGTCAGCACGATACGCTGCGTATGAATGCGACAATGGTGCCGCTGGCCCACCTGGCGTCGCAACAACCTGGAAGCGACTATCCAGCAGTTCAAGTGCTTCGGTCATGCGAAAGGCAAACGATTGGCCGTAAACCGCAATATGGATTTTCCCGGGCAACGGCGCGGAAAATACACGCGTCTGTTCGTCCAGCCATCCTGCTTTGGCAATCAGCGCCGTATTTTCGGCCGTTGCGCCGATCATGCGACGAAGCTTACTCTCGACGGAACGCCCGTAATCGAAATACTGTTGCAGTGCGTTGGGAACCGTCTGCGGCGAAGTCGGCATGCGGAACAACAGGCCGATTCCAATGTCGATCATCACCAAGCCAACCAGGGCAAAGACGCAGGCCGCAAGTACCCTGCGTTTCGTCAGCCCGGGCTCGACATGCGGCGCGATGGATAACGATTCAGAACTGGAAATAGATGAACTGCTGTGATCCGCCATAGGAGAGACCGAGAAGTAGGCACACGACCAACAATGCATAGATTGCGCCGTGCGCAATCACCGGGAGGCGGGTATAAAAATGAATAGTCTCGTATTTGAACTGAAACACTTCCAGCGTCAGCAGCAGGGGTAATGACAGCAAAGTTCCAAACGGCGGGCGTTTCATGGACAGATTCATGTCGGAGAAATCCAGAAACAGGGTTCGCGTGAATTGAACGATCTGGTCGAACGAATTCGCCCGAAACAGCAGCCAGCCATAACAAACAAAAACGAAGAAAAACGTCATCCGCGGCAATCGCCATAACAGCGAGTGAGGCTGGACGTTCGTTCTGACGCCGACCACCAGCCGATGAACTACAAGCAAAAATCCCTGGTAAAAACCCCACAGTACGTAGTTCCAGGCCGCGCCATGCCACAGTCCACCGAGCAGCATCGTTAGCATCAGGTTGCGATTAGTTTTCAACTCCCCGCCGCGGTTGCCGCCAAGGGGTACATAAAGATAGTCTCGCAGCCAGGTTGAAAGACTGATATGCCAGCGCCGCCAGAATTCACTGGGGTTGACCGCAAAATAGGGCAGATTGAAATTTCTGATCAGTTCGATTCCCAACAATAGGGATACACCGCAGGCAATATCCGAATACCCGGAGAAATCGCCGTAAATCTGCAAGGCAAAGGCTACTGTGCTGAGCACGATGTCGAGCCAGCCTGCGTGGCCCGTGGAGTTGTAAACCGACGCGACCGAGTCGGCGAGCCCGTCCGCAATCGCTATCTTTTTAAAGAGGCCAAGCAGAATCAAATACGCCCCTTGGGCAACATAATTAAAGTTGATGCGGCGTTCACCGAGTATTCTCGGTATTAAATGTGAGGCGCGCTCGATGGGGCCGGCCACTAGCGGGGGAAAATAACCCACGAACAGAGCGAAGTCGCGCAAACGTTCCACCGGCTGCATGCGGCGCCAGTAGACGTCGCAAACATAGCTCAGGGTCTGAAAAGTATAGAACGAAATGCCAATCGGCAGAACGATATCGAGGTGCAGTCCTGCGGCGCTGAGGCCGAAGTGGCCAACGAGGCGGTCTGCCGAGTCGATAAAGAAATTGTAGTACTTGAACACGGCGAGCATGCCAAGCTGGCCGATCAAACTGCAGAGCAAAAAAAACCGCCGGCGCCGATCTTCGGTCAAACGCTCTGCAAGAAACGGGTAGAGACAATGTGCAAGCGATACCGCAACCAACGTGGCAAGAAATACGCCTACGCCAAACGGGTTAAAATCAAACAAGTGCCGAAAATTGGCAATCTGAAATGGGTCTTGGTCAAAAGCAAGATCACTCCAGTTCAAGACCAAAAACACAAAGGCAAAACCGAGCACATAGAGCGACGCGGCCAGACGCTGCGCAAGCATCATCCTGCCCTTTCCGATCATCAGCCCGGTGCAGTAATCCAGTGCGGTCGATACGGATACCAAAAACAGAAAACGCACATCCCACGCGCCGTAGAAAACGTATCCTGCCAGCAGTAACACCCAGTTTTTCCGCTCTCGCGGGGAAAAATAGTAGAGCAGCAGCACTACCGGCAGAAAGATGGCGAAGGCGATCGAGTTGAATACCATTGAGCGGTCGTGCGAAATCTACGAGTGGCTACGGGCCGCATCCTGGCTGCTTCTGTGCGCAGCATGCGACAAATAGACGCTGACGAAGTGCGCGGCCGTGATAACCCAGTCGATTAAGGATGGATCTCCCATTCGAAGGTGCCATCCGCGATCCGCTGCCGTAGCCAATGTTATGATCTGCAAGGAGATTGCCGGCGTGGTCATGATTCATTCTGTTTTCCAGCCGATGCCGCAGGCTTCCTTAGAGTGCATTTCAAAATGAGAGACAGGTAATCTCGCGGGCACTCCGCTAGCCTTGATATGCGGGCTTATAGGGGAACGGCGACCCGAGAGCTGCTGACCCCGTTGTGTATAATACCAGCCATCAGGCGATGCCGTCAGACGGGTCGTGACTGCGCGTCAACGGCGGCTCGCGAAAAACGCTGCGTCGGGCCTCGATACATCTCGAAAATCCGGCCTAGCGAAATCGTACTATCAAGTGTTGACAGGGTGACGGGTACTTACTCGGGTAAATCGGTTCTTGATTCGTAGAAACCACGATTCATAATACCGATAGCTGATCGTTGCGACGAGGACCGAGGTCACCACTGTGGCGGGAAATCGAAGCAGTTCATTTTCAAGCCCCATCGCAAATAATGCATGCTTCACCGCGTTATAGCAGAGTACATGAAGCAAATATATGCCGTAGCTCACCAACCCAATGTGCGCGAATGGTCGCCACTGCAGCAACATTGCTAGACCGTTCGATTCATTGATAACAGTCGATCCGACTAAAAGTACCATTACCATCCAGACACAAGCAATCGGCAGTGAGAATTGCAGTGCAGCTACCAATCCTGCGAACAATACAGGGGCGGCCCATCTGGGTCCAAGCCCGTATTTAACTATCTGAAAAGTGCGCCGGTCATGGAGCAAGTGAGCCAGAATGACGCCGCCGAGAATCGCAGGATGGATACTAAAAAGTACCACGAGTGCAAAATGATCAGGGGCTATCCACTCATATGTCACCGCCATTGCTGCAAGTGCGCGGACGAGTAAAATTGAGATCGCCAACAGTGGCGCTTGCCATCCACGGAGGAACTTTTCAACGGTAGGCCAGACTAAATAGAACTGTTCCTCTGTAGCCAGCGACCAGGCAAAGTAGAAGATCACTCGCCCGTTCAGATGGACAAACCAGTTAGACGTGTAGGTGAGAAAGTAGGGCAGGTTACTGAAAAACTCGCGGCCTACAGGCGTATTTCGTTCTATCGTCCATACGGAAATCATGTACAGGACGATTACTGTGTAGTACAGGGGAAAGATGCGCAGCGAACGTCGAATGTAGAATGATCTGAGAGAGATTCGACCTCGTTGTTCTTTTTCACGTAACAAGAGCGTTGTTATCAGGAAGCCGCTAATCGCGAAAAACAGATCCACACCCAAATAGCCCGATCGTGTTACTGGCAATCCGCTAATCGGTGTTCCTGTGTGATGCCAGATCACTGCCAAAATGCTTAGGCATCTAAGGCCATCAAGAGACGAAAAAAAGCGCGTCTCACGATAGGTATCGAATGAGCATGATGACGAAGCGGTTAATTTATGCGTGAGCGTTCCGAATTGCATTTTGAGATCTGCTTTATTTCTTGCAAAAATTACACGCTAATCTGGCAGATTTGGTGTAACCGCCATTGCGGCGTTCGCGGACTAAGGTGAATTGGTGACCGTAAGCTACCCTGAAGAGAGCATTAACGGACCCGCGCTCACTGGAGCAAATGCAGCGATCTGGGAAAATGGCGAGGAGGAAGAATGCGGCGGCCATGTCTGCTGTATCATTGGTAAACAAACGATTAGCATAAACACACTTTACCTGATTTTCTGGAGGCGATCGTCATGTTTTCCAATCGAATTGCGCTTTTGATTGCCGCACTGATGATTGCGGCCAGCGTCGGTGCGGTGGTGGCCAAGCCCAGCGTGAAAGTGTCCGACGAGGCACGCATCTCGCTGGAGAAAATGATTCCCCTGCAATTTGGCGATTGGCGCGAAGAGCCGCAACGGTACGTGCAAATCGTCGATCCGCAGACCCAGGAACTGCTGGACAAGATTTACAGCCAGATCCTGAACCGCACTTACGTTAATTCCAGCGGCTATCGCATCATGCTCTCGCTCGCTTATGGCACTGACCAGCGCGGCTCGCTGCAGGCGCACAAGCCGGAGATCTGCTATCCCGCGCAAGGTTTCACGATCACAAAAAACGAAGGCGGTATGCTTGCCACGACGTTTGGCGAGATCCCGGTGCGGCGTCTGTTTGGCAATCTAGGTTCGCGTCAGGAGCCGCTGACCTACTGGTTTACTGTAGGCGATCAGGTTGCGATGGGCACTACGCAAAGAAAACTTGTGGAGTTGCGTCTGGGCCTGACCGGACGTATCCCCGATGGTATGCTTTTTCGCATTTCTTCGATTGATCCGGATGCGCCACGGGCGTACCAAGCTCAGGCCCAATTCGTCAACCAATTGCTGCAAGCCGTGCCGCCCGCAGATCGCCAGCGATTGAGCGGGCTTTAATGATTCTGAACCTGGGAATCTAATCAAGTAAAGGCGGCTTTCGGCGACTGCCTACGCTTCGGTACCATAAGTGAGCCCGAGCTGCCGGATGCGGCTCAATGAACGCATGATTAACGTTCCCGGTGACTCGCTCATTCAGGTTCGCAAAGATTTCACGACGGCGGGTCAGCCCGCCTCGCGAGCATTGCCGAGACACCCACCACACCAATGCCAGCGAACTCGAGCGCCGAATTCAGAACGCTATTGACGTTCCATAGAAGATCGACATGATTGAACGAGCCGGCCCGGAGGATAACGAAGGAGCCGATGAGGGTCAGGCCCAGAATTGGCCCGAGTGCCCGACACATGACAGAGCGCAACCAGTATAGTGTCAAAGACACCGTCAGCGCTCCGAGAAAAACGATCGCCCAAGTGAAGATCACTTGGTAACGATGTCTATCCTTGTACCATCCCTCTTGCTGAATCAGACCGCGCACAAGCTCGCCAAACAATGCATGAAGATCCAGCTGCTTGTTGATGCCTAGCAACAACATACTCATCGCCACCACCAACCATAGCTTGGCCAACAGGCGTTGGTTTTGCGCTTCGCGCGGATCAGACTGGTTGAGCTCGCTGGCCCTGGCCTGACAGGCTCTGTTCGTGGCATGCGCCAGATAAACGCTGAAAAAGTAGGCCGCCACGATGATCCAAGCGATCACGGTCGGATCGCCGATTCCGAGGTGCCATCGGCCATACGCAGTGCTGGCCGCCAGCGCTATGGAATGCATCGAGATTGCGGAAATCGCCATAATTCTATGGTATCAAGGGGGCTGGCCGGAGCGTCGCGCTTGCAGTGCAGTCGCTGCGACCGCACAGAGTCCGCCGAACTCAAGCACCAGGTTCCAATAAACGTCCTGGCTATACAAGAAGACATCGATGGGGTGATACGAGGAACCCCGGATGATGACGAAAGCGATCATGAAGTTGAGTGCGAGCACTGCTCCAAGTGCCCGTCGGATCACGGAACGAAGCCAGTACAACATTAGCGATATTCCGAGCACCCCCAGGAAAATTATGACGTAGACGAATTCGGCTTGGTAGCGATACCTGTTCGCGTACCACCCTTCCTGTTGCGCAAGATTTCGCAGGATTTCGACGAAATGCAGCAGGAGGGCAAAATGCCGACAGACTGCAAGTACCACCATCACAATTGCTACGATCATCCACAGCTTAGCCAACAGGCTATGCATTTCCGATTCGCGTGGATCGTTAGATTTGAGTCTGCGGCCCGCGTTCCGTGAGGCCCTTTGCGCGGCATGCGCCAAATATGCGGCGACCAGGTAGGACGCTACGGTAAGCAAGCCGATTGCGGATGAATCTCCGATAGGAAGATGCCATCTGCTATCCGCAGCCATAGCCAATCCTACGATCTGCAACGAGATTGCCGAATTGCCATAATTTAATCTGCGTTTCGGACGTTGGTCACAGTTATCTTTGGAGGGAGATGGCGAGCCGGCATCGGTTGACCCCTTTGCGCAGAATACCAGCCATTGGCCGATGAGAACTGATACCCGTTTTAGTTCCGCCAACGCAACGAGATCGCGATCGGTGAGGTTGCGATCCGAAGTGCCGGCTTCGGAGGCTCATGCCGGCGCACCGCGCAGGAACTGGCAAATGATAGAGCGAATTCTTTCCGCTGCGCGCCCGTCTCCGTATGGGCAGCCGCCGCGCGCCATGCGCGCATAGTGGTCACTGTCGAGCAGCAGACGGCGCGTCTCGGCGACGATCGCTGCACGCGCGGTGCCGATCACTTTTGTCACACCGAGTTCGACACCTTCG
>Ga0207701_10008161_pt1 | contig 10364 bp, 10 predicted proteins | sample KBSSwiSSwithPhiX_FD_184294 | JGI IMG/M metagenome (GOLD analysis project Ga0207701, IMG submission 184294) | Switchgrass rhizosphere bulk soil microbial communities from Kellogg Biological Station, Michigan, USA, with PhiX - S5 (SPAdes) (version 2) | ecosystem: Environmental > Terrestrial >...
CGACCGTCATTACTGCCAATCGGAGTTCCAACTTTGACGGTGTAGCCAAGGCCGGCGCTGTCCTCGACCATGGCTCGCGGTTCCTTAACGTCCGTCACAATCCCCACGATCTTGAGCTGCCCGATGTCGAACCGCTCGAGCGGCGAAAGATTCTCGCGTGAGCGCGACGCCGCGTTGGTTTTGACCGTCATCGGACGAAACGGATCGCGTCCATCCGGTTTCATTACGTGTGCTGGCGGTGCAATGTCAGTCTTTTTCTGGGGCACAGTCATATCGATCGCCTTGGATTCCGGCGCCGGCTTATCACTGCCGGAAAGCTGCTTCAGTTTCGTCGTCGCCGCATCGGTTAACCCCCGTAAACTTTGGCCAATGCTCGCCGGTGCCTTGTTCAACTTGCCCACCGCTTCTTTCATCTTGTCCGACGGCATCGGTTCTTCGGCACCGTGGCTTAACGCGGCTAGGCTGAGAAAAACAACAAGGATGATTTTGCTTGGGGAGTGCATCGATCTCTATTTCTTCGTTTTGGCCGCTTTCGCCTTCTCTTCGGCAACTTTTTTTCGCTCCGCCTCATCGAGAAAGCGAAACGCGGTCGCGACACTGGTGGTCTCCAACACCACATTGTCGCCACTTACGGTAGGGTTTTTGAAGCCGATATTGTCGATATTGACCAGTCGATCCATTCGTCCAACTTCATCAAAAAAATTCACCGTGTTATAAAAATTGCCCTTGACCGTAATGTCCACCGGTACTTCCGCATAAAATTCTTGGTAGCTCTCCGCGCGCGGACGAAATAGAAGGACATCGAGGCCCGACTGTTGGGCTTTGCTGGAAATGCTGCTCAGCAATTCCGGGATCTCCCTTTTCTCGGGCAGCTGAGCGATCGCCTTCCTTAGCTCGGCATCGAGACGTTGCAGATCTTGACGCAGACGCGACAAGTTGGCTGCTTTTTGGGTCTTGACCGTTTTCTCGTTGCGCGCAATTTCGACACTATCGGCCAATTTCGCCAGCTCGTCCGCTCTCGGGCCAAACAAAAAACTGTAATAGAGCGCGATCATTAAAATCACAGTCACCGCGAGCATCGCGATCTTTTGCGCTGTCGATCGCTCTAGAATGGCGTCGAGGATCTGATTCAATGCGTCTCCTCTTTTTTGATGACAACAGTCGGCGTGGGCTTGCTGCTCACCGGAATGGACTCGGGCGGGCGGTAGACGATCGTCGTTTTGAGCGCGAATTTTTTCAACGCGGCGCTCGGACCAGCGCCCTGGGTGGTTTCCACCAGCTCAACATCTTTGAAATATTTTGATTCCGCGATCGCCTTCATGAACTCGGCGATAGTTTGATTGTCAACGGCAAGCCCATTCATCGTCAGGCTACCGCCAGTTTCTTTGAACTCCGTCAACCAGAGACTCGCGGGAACTGCGCTTGAAAGACTTTCCATGACCAATACCGGACCGCTCTTTTTTCTGTTCAGGTCTTCGATGATTTTGTTCTTGCTACGGAAATCTTTTATTTTGTTCTGGAGATCGCCAACCTCTTTAACCTTCAACGTCAGAGCCTGGAGCTCGGTGCGCAACGCCGAAAGTTCATTTTGCAGTTGCGAGAGCTGGTGAGCTTGATAAATATGCGCGCCAATCAAAAGAGCCGCTAAAGAGCCCAGCACCGAGGAACCAATGATGATTTCGCGCCGGCGTGTAACCTCGGCTTGCAACGCTTTAATCGGGAGTAGGTTGACCCGGATCATTTGTCTCCCGCGCGGCGAATTGACAATCCAGCGCCCACGGCAAAATAGGGGGCCGCTTCCGTTAAAAACGTTCGATCGATGTTTTTGTTAACCGTGAAGCGGCGGAACGGCTCGCTCAAGCGCACCGGCACCGCCATCCGATCCTCGAGTAGGGTTCGTAAGCCGGCGAGCTTGGCGCCGCCACCGCTGATATAGATTACCTTGAGACCATCGCTATCGTCGGACGGAAACGCTCCGTAAAGGCTTACAGTTCTCCTGATTTCATCGGCCAGCTCTTCGGACGTCGCTGTTAGCGTCGATTCCAAATCCAACCCCTTGTTGCCATCCAAAATGCCCGTTGTTTTGAAAGTCTCAGCGGCCTCAACAGACACCCCGAGCTGTCTTGCGAGATTATCGGTAAAGTACGCTCCGCCTACCGACAAGTCGCCGGTAAAAATCGAAATCCCGTTTTGCAGAAGTGTAATGCTCGTATACTGCGCGCCGATATGAATGATTCCGGTGACACCGTGTTCGGCTTCAGCCCCATAATTGGCTTCGTACATATTTTCCAAGGCAAAGTAATCCACGTCGATAATCGTGGGGATCAACCCGGCTGCTTCGATCGCATCGGCATAGCTGTTGACGATTTCCTTCTTTACCGCCACCAACAAGACATCCATTTTGTTGCCGCCATCGATTTCCTGCAGCACTTGATGATCCAGATTGACGTTCTCGAGGTTTTCCGGAATGACGTTCTGCGCTTCGAATTCGATATTGGCTTCCAGTTCTGCCGGCTCTTGTTTCGGCATCTGCACTTTCTTCATAATTACGGCCCGGCCGGGCACGGCAGAAATAACCTGCGTGGATTTAACTCGGTTGTCACTGATGAGCTTGCGAATACTCTCCACTACCGGTTTGGAGTCCACGACCATGTTGTTCTGAATCGCATAGTCGGGCAGCGGCAGAATACCCAGGCTGACGATTCGATAACCATTTCGATCAACCGCAGCTTCGATCATCTTGACCGAACTCGAGCCGATATCCAGCGCCACGTAGCCATCGTTGGCGGCGAAGATGTTGAGCCAACCCAAATTAAAATTCTTCAAAAAAGGGAGCATCTCAGCGCTTGAATAGAGTTTGCTTTTGCTCGATCGAAAGCCCCAGAGCCAAGAGAATCTTGCGCTTAGTCGCCATCCGACAATCTTTGCCCTCTTCGATTCGATTGAGAGTGAGTAGCGAAATGCCCGCCAGCCGAGCTAACTCGGTCTTGCTGAGCATCTTCGCTTCACGCATCTTTTTGACGCTGTTCTCGTGATCCATCCCGCTGATCCCATCCACAGTCTAGACGCGCAGAAGTTTCCGAGTTTTTATAAACCGGCTCCGGTTACGTAAAATTTGCCTTAATTATGGCGAATTGTGGTAAGTCGTTGCGCTCTTAAAGCAAACTAACTGCCACGAGCGCCTGCGGGATGCTCGCCCTTTTACTCAGTCAAATCATGGACATCCGAGGATTGATGAAGCTATGCCACACCCGCCTTGCTCCGTTGAACGACAGAATTGAACAGAAACGTTCGGCGAGCGCTAAGTTGCTTTTCCAAGAACCCGTCGGTAGAAATCAGCGATGAAATCCGCGCGGCAATTCGCCCGAGTCGTCGTGCCGGGTCCGTTCAAAGAGCCCCTGATCTACGGTGTGCCTGAATCGTTGCAGGACCGAATTGTTCCCGGACTGAGAGTCCTGGTGCCTCTGCAAAAAAGGACGGTGACCGGGATTTTTTTGGAGTCGGTCCGGGAAAATTTATTACATCAGACCAAAGACATTATCGCGTTACTCGATGATCAGCCTTTTCTTGATGCTCATTTACTCGAGCTCGCTAAATGGATAGCGCAGTACTATGTCGCATCCCTGGGCGAAGTCATCGCCTCTATGCTGCCGCCAAACTCGCGACGGCAAAGTCAAAGAATGGTCTTGCTCAAGCAAGCCGAGGCAAAAATTACCGACGAGCTTGCCCGTAAGGTTCTCCGTACCTTACGTCAACATAAAGGAAAAATGCCAAGCGCCGCGCTCAAGCGAGCGTTTCCCGAAGTAGCGCTCCAGACCGTACTCGCCCGGTTTGAGTCTCGTGGAGTCATCGAGATGCACGATCATCTGCCAACGCAGCGAACCAGCAAAGACCAAAGTTGGCCGACCGCAAGTGCGCCGGCGACGGATGCGCCAACAAAGTTTCGCCTGACCCCCGAGCAGAATAGCGCGCTTCGCACCCTAGAGGAGCGCATCAGCAGCGGCGGATTCGAAACTTTTTTGCTGCACGGTGTGACCGGTAGCGGCAAAACCGAAGTTTACTTGCGCGCTATGGAACGGGCCAAAGCACTTGGCCGACGAAGTCTCATTTTGATTCCGGAGATTTCACTCACGCCACAGCTCTTGGATCGGTTGAGAGCCCGCTTCCCGAACAACACCGGTGTGCTGCACAGTGCGCTCACGGCCGCTGAGCGATTGGCCCAATGGCGCCATATCGCACGGGGGGACGTCGATGTTGTCATTGGCGCGAGATCGGCCGTGTTTGCACCGATTCCTGATCTAGGCCTAATCGTGGTCGACGAAGAACACGACCCGTCCTACAAGCAGGAGGAGACGCTTCGGTACAACGGTCGGGACGTTGCGGTAGTTCGCGGCAAGCTGTTGGCATGTCCGGTGATTCTGGGCTCAGCCACGCCAGCGTTGGAGACGTATGAAAACTGCAGACAAGGGCGTTACCGGCTTCTCGAAATCACCCGGCGAGTGGAGCAGCGGCCGCTGCCAGTCATTGAAACGATCGATCTGCGCGCACGATTTGAATCGAACTGTTCGAACTCAGCCACAATGACGACCGCGCAGGCGGAGTCAGCGATTGCCGGCCAGCGGCTTTTCTCGGACGTGCTCGTGCGCGCTCTGAACGACAATTTCTCTTCCGGGCATCAAACTTTAATTTTCCTCAACCGTCGAGGGTTCGCCAATTTCGTTCAATGCCGTATCTGCGGCTATGTCTGGCGTTGTCCTCACTGCAGCGTCACCCTCGCGTTGCATCTGAAGCTAAACAGAATGTCGTGTCACCATTGTGATTACCGTCGGCCGCTGACGGACAATTGCCCGGAGTGCCACAAAGAAACGCTCTCAAGGATTGGCACCGGCACAGAACGAGTTGAACAGGCTCTCAAGCAGCTCCTCCCGGACGCTCGAGTGGCCCGCATGGATAGAGATACGACGCACGGGCGCGGTTCACACGAAGCATTGATTCGACGCTGGGAAAACGGCGACATCGATATACTTGTCGGAACTCAAATGGTAACCAAAGGGCACGATGTTTTTGGCGTCACGGTTGTCGGTGCTTTACTCGCGGATCTGTCGCTCAATATGCCAGACTTTCGCGCGGCGGAGCGAACATTTCAGCTTTTGAGCCAGGTTGCTGGCCGTTCGGGGCGGGGCGATAATCCCGGGCGTGTCATTATCCAAACGTATGCGCCCGATCACTACGCGATGCAATTCTTAATCGCCCACGACTACCGCGGGTTTTTTGCCGCGGAGCGCGAGTTCCGCCAGGCCCTCAATTATCCGCCGTTCAGCCGGCTCGTCAACGTGCGCGTGGATGGGCCGAAGGCCTCCGACGTGGAAAAGAACATTCAGTTGCTCGCGACCGGCCTCCGAGCGCTTCAGACCCGCAATCCCCAAATTTACGACAATGTCGAAGTGCTCGGGCCTGCGGCTGCTCCCATTGAAAAGCTCCGGAATCGTTATCGCTGGCAGCTCCTTCTGCGCAGCAAGCACAGCTCCCGCGTGTTAAAGCTCGCGCGCGCCGCAAGGGACATACTGCCAAACTCCCGTGCTGTGCGCCTCCACATTGATGTTGATCCGTACAGTATGTTATGAATTTTTTCAGTTATGGCGATCTTGGAGATTTTGAAATACCCTGATCCATTGCTTCACAAAGTTGCCACGCCCGTCAAAAATATTACCGGAACAACAGCGCAGTTGATCGAAGACCTGTTGGATACCATGTATGCCGCGCCCGGGGTCGGCCTGGCAGCGCCACAAGTGGGTGCTTCCGAGCGCATCGTGGTCATGGACGTGGATCATGAAAATCCGCGTAAGCAAGTTTACAAACTCATCAATCCCGTGATCACTCGGGCGGAAGGCGAGGTCGTTTGGGAGGAAGGCTGCTTGAGCGTCATCGATTTTACCGCCGAAGTTCGGCGCGCAGCTCAGGTGGAAATCGTCGCCCTCGATGAGCATGAGAAGGAACTGAAGATCGCAGCCGAAGGGCTTCTCGCGGTTGCACTGCAACACGAAATCGATCATCTCGATGGGAAGCTATTTATCGACCGCATCAGCCGTCTGAAGCGCGATCTCTATACCCGCAGGCGAAAGAAAATGCTGAGAAGCGGCACCGAGCCGCCCAAAGAGGGCGCGCGGGTAATGATCTGACGCCCGCACCTGCGCCCGCCAGAGTAACTCGCCAAACTTAGCGGATCGTCAATGTCACTCGAGTGGCCGATCGTTTTCATGGGCACGCCCGAGATCGCTGCCGCAACGCTCGAAGCGTTGTTTGAATCGCATGATCTTCTTGTCGGCGTCGTTACCCAGCCCGATCGTCCGTCCGGTCGCGGCCAACGGCCAGTGCGATCACCGGTCCGCAAGCTGGCCGAAGCGCATGGCGTTCCGGTGATCGCGCCGGAAAAGATCAGGGCGCCGGAAGTGCTCGAAACCTTACGCGTCTGGCGCCCGCAGATTATCGTAGTCGTCGCCTACGGACGAATTCTCCCGAAAACCATTTTGGATCTGCCGCCATACGGCTGTCTCAACGTTCACTACTCGCTCTTGCCGAAATATCGCGGTGCGGCCCCAGCCGCTTGGACCATCATCAATGGAGAAGAGCAGGGCGGCGTGACGACCATGAAACTGGTAGAGAAGATGGATGCTGGGGCGATTTACCTCCAGGAACCTCTTCCACTCGCTCCTGACGAAACCACCGGTTCACTTCAAAAAAAACTCACTCCAATCGGCTCCCGCTTGCTCGCAGAAACCCTCGGGCGGCTCAAAGAAGGATCTCTCATTCCGAGAGAACAAGACGGGTCTCAGGCATCATTAGCGCCGATGCTGAAGAAAGAAGACGGACTCATCGACTGGCGAAGAGCCGCCGTGGAAATCGAGCGGCGTGTGCGCGGTTTCGATCCTTGGCCGGGGAGTTTCACTTATTTGAACGGACGCCTACTCAAGGTGCACCGGACCATGATCATCACCGAGAATCGCGGCGAGCCCGGTGAAATCATTCGCGCCGATAGCGGCGGGTTTTGGGTGGCCACATCAGCCGGCATCATTGGCCTCGAAGAGGTTCAACTGGAAAACAAAAAAAAACTGCCGGGCACAGAATTCATCAAGGGTGCGCGAATTAGAGCCGGTGATCGCCTTGGCTGAAAAAGCCCGGCTCAACCTACGCGCAATCGCGGCTGAGATTCTCGCCCAGGTCGACACGCGCAAAGCCTATGCCGACATTTTGCTCGATCGAGCGCTCAAGAATAGTAGCATGGATGAGCGTGACCGGGCTCTGCTCACCGAAGTTGTTTATGGCACTCTCCGCTGGCGCGGCAAAATTGATGCGGAATTAGCTAAATATCTGCATCGCTCTCTTTCCCGGACGGACGCACAGGTCCGCAATTTACTGCGTCTCACCTGTTATCAGCTGCTCTTTCTCGATCGCGTTCCCGACTACGCCGCGGTGAGCGAAGCTGTGGAAATAGCCAAGCTCCACGGCGGCAAAAACGCTGCCGGTTTTGTCAATGGCGTGTTGCGCAACCTTCTTCGGAGCAAACCGGGTGACACGATCGTGTCAGAAAACCCGTCGAGCTCGTCCCTCGCCGTCGAATATTCCCATCCCGAGTGGCTGGTAAAACTGTGGGCGGAACAATTCGGTCTTGAAGCCGCGATAAGATTAATGCGCGCCAACAATGAAAAATCGCTCTTGGTCTTGCGCGCCAACTCGCTCAAATGTAGCAGAGACCAGTTGTTGCACCTTCTGTTAAACGCCGGAGTTACGGCAAAGCCGACCCAACGATCACCGCAAGGAATTTCTATCCAATCGGCTGGCGCTGTTGAAAAGCTTTCTGGTTTCGCTGAAGGATTGTTTCAGGTGCAAGGGGAGTCGTCGCAGCTTCTCGCGCCGCTGCTCTCAGCCATGCCAGGAGAACGGATCCTAGACGCCTGTGCGGCGCCTGGCGGTAAAGCGACTCACATTGCCGAAACCATGAAAGACCGAGGCGAAATCGTCGCTATCGACAGATCGGCTACAGGTATCGACAAACTACGCGAGAACCTTAGCCGTTTGGGCATCACCGCCGTTCGGCCCCATCGAGCTGACGTGAGCCATCGACTCAATAATGATCTTAGCGGGCCCTACGACCGCATTCTCGTCGATGCACCCTGCAGCGGCTTCGGCACCCTGCGCTCGCATCCCGAAATCAAGTGGCATCGGGATCCCACGGATGTTCGACGCCTCCGAGCGTTGCAGTCAAAAATTCTCGACTGCGTTGCTCCGCATCTAAGGCTCGGCGGGATTCTCGTCTATGCGACCTGCACTCTCACGGCGGAGGAAAATGAGCGCAATGTGGAATCCTTTCTCGCTCGTCATCCCGCATTTGAGTTGGAAAATGCCGCGCGCTATCTTCCCGACGAGGCAAAAAAGATGATCAGGGCGAACTACTTCGAGACGCTGCCGAACCGCGATGATACGGACGGATTTTTTGCCGCGCGCATGAAGAGGATTTCCTGAATGGCATCGGTAAAAATCGCGCCATCGATACTCTCCGCGGACTTTAGCCGGCTCAAGGACGAAATTGCCGAGGTTGAAGCAGCGGGCGCAGATTGGCTGCATGTCGATGTCATGGACGGGCATTTCGTGCCGAATATCACCATTGGTCCGGTGGTCGTTGAATCGGTGCGCAAGGTCACCAAGATTCCGCTGGACGTTCATCTGATGATTACCGATCCGGATAAATACGCGCCTGAATTTGTCAAAGCCGGTGCGGATTGGGTGTCGATTCATCCCGACACTTGTCCGGATCCGAACGCTACCCTGGAGCGCATTCGGGAACTCGGCGCGAAGTGCTCCGTCGCTGTCAATCCGGATGTGCCGCTGGATAAAGTTGAACTCTGCTTCGAGCACATCGATATGATTTTAATGATGACGGTCTTTCCCGGTTTTGGCGGCCAGGCCTTTATTCCGGACGTTCTTCCCAAAATCGCCGAGGTCAAAAAAATCTTTGATCAACGCCGATTAAAAATTCTGATCGAAGTCGATGGTGGTATCAAAACCGACAATATTGCGCGAGTTGTCGCTGCCGGTGGAGAAGTAATCGTATCCGGTTCCGGAATATTCAAAACCCCGGATTACGCTGCTACCATCCGCCAGATGCACCATGCGGTTAGCGGCAGTTAGCGTCGATTCGATCCGTTGTATGGGAGCGCGGTTTAGCTGTTGTTTTCTGGTTTCGGTGTGTTAGTTTGAGCCGGTCGGGGCGTGGCTCAGCTTGGTAGAGCGCACGGTTCGGGACCGTGAAGTCGGTGGTTCAAATCCACTCGCCCCGACCATTTCCTATTTCTAAATCCCAACAAATAAATTTCTTTTCGCGAGAGCCGCGAGAATACCGAGCGCGGTTAATTCTCACGTTTGGCGTTCAGGATATATCGAACCAGCATGGTCGCACGGTCACCGGTTTGCGTTTCCTCCAGGATCGCGTCACCGGGCCGCATCATCCGGGTCATGATCTCGTGGCATTTCGGAACGCGAAGATTCGATTTTGAATCACTGCCCAATTGGGCAAACAGATTTCCCGATTCCACATCGACATAAGGCATGCCTTTGTGTCTTGCAGCGCTCAAAACCGCCAAAAGCTTGTTCCGAAAATCCCATTCAGTGGGTCCCATGCTTTCCTCCAACTTCCTCGGTCGAATTGAGCCATGCTAGCACAACCGATGTCGAAAACTAGCATCGCAGTGCTGTTTTCTGAGGGCAAAACTCGAACCGCGGTAGCTTCTTCACGTGTTGCTCGACCCGTATGGCGCAGGAATTCGTACCAGAGCCGAGGAAGCAAGCCTTCGTGAGCTTCTCGTGCCGCTTTCCGAACTGTTGGTTCCGCTTTTTTCGTGCTGATGGGTCTGAAAGTAGATCTGTCGAGCTTGATCGAAGCCCGCCGCGCTCGCTCTCGGAGCAACCTTGATCGTCTCCGCCGTTATTGGAAAATTGGTCTGCGGATTGGGTCTCGTCGGATCAGGTATCCGCCGCTTGGCGTAGGGAATCGGAATGGTTCCGCGGGAAGGTTGGGCTGATTTCGCGGGAATAGGAACTCGAGCAATGCTGGAGGCAGAGCCAATTCTGAACCAGACTGTTTATTCCTCGATGGTGCTGATGGCGCTAATGACTACGATCATCACCGTTAGGTCTCCGTCGAGTTTCAGAGACTGACCTAGTGCGGCGGCTGCCGTCCGTTTTAATTAAAACACACGATTGGGGATCGCCGCGGCTGCTTCTGCCACACGGATTGAAAACTCTCGCTGGCAAAAGTTTTGTCGGATCGCTTCCTGCACGTCGCGATAGGTAATCGGTTTTTTCAAACA
>Ga0207701_10008162_pt1 | contig 10363 bp, 7 predicted proteins | sample KBSSwiSSwithPhiX_FD_184294 | JGI IMG/M metagenome (GOLD analysis project Ga0207701, IMG submission 184294) | Switchgrass rhizosphere bulk soil microbial communities from Kellogg Biological Station, Michigan, USA, with PhiX - S5 (SPAdes) (version 2) | ecosystem: Environmental > Terrestrial > Soil...
CTAAGTGCGGTGCCAAGTGCCTGGTGCCAGGCACCGCACGAGGCACCCAGCACACAGCACACAGCACCCAGCACGGGCGGATTGATTGCTATCCCGCCAGCGGCAGCGCCGTCCCCGGGACCTGCGTATCGCGCCGCTTCGTGCGTTCCTTGTCCTGATACATTCGGCGGTCGGCCGCGCCGAGCAGGTCGTCGTAGGTAGCGCCATCCTCGGGGCTGACGGCGACGCCGCCGCTGATGGTCAGCGTCAGCACGACGCCGGGGCGCACCTCCAGCTCGAGGCACGCCACCGCGCGCTGGATGTGCATGGCACGACGATCTGCCTCCGCGCGTCCGCAGTCGGAGAGCACGACGACGAACTCGTCGCCGGCGTAGCGGGCGCAGAAGTCGCCTTGCCGGACGTTCTCGCGGATCACCGCGGAGACCTGCCGCAGCGCCAGATCGCCCACCTGGTGGCCGTACTTGTCGTTGATCCCCTTGAAGCCGTTCAGGTCGAACATCAGCAGCGCCGTGTTGGCAGCGCCAGCCGGCACCGCGGCGAACTGGCCGGCCAGGTACGCGAACAACGCGCGGCTGTTGGGGAGATCCGTCAGCGAATCGGTGAGCGATACCTGGTGCATCTGCTCGAACAGCACCGAGTTGCGAATGACCGAGGCGACCTGGTTGCAGACGCGATCGAGCAGCCTGCGGTGATCTTCGCGGAACGCGCCCTCGTCCGCGTGGTACACCGTGAGCGTGCCCACGAGGGTGTCGCCGTCGACGAGCGGATAGGCCAGTGTCGAGCGGAGCGGCAAGCTGGCCTGCGTGCGGCCTCCGGCCTGGAAGTCGGCCTCGGCGCGGGCGTTGACGAGCGGCGTGCGGTGGCGGGCGGCCCAGCCTGACGCCCCCTCGCCCATCGGGATCCGCAGCCCGTCCACCAGTTCGGCTTCAAGGCCGCTCGCGAACCGGCACGTCAGCGTGTTGGTCGCCGCATCGTGCAGGTACAGCGCCCAGCACGACACCGGCACCAGGCGGGTGAGCTTCGATGTGAGAAGGCCCATCGTGTCCTCGACGCTCAGGCGGGTGCCCAGCGTCTGCGCGAGGTCGTACAGCGCGTGCATCTCCTGCGTGGCGCGCGAGATGTTCTGGAACACCATCGCCGCACGCGGTGCCGCTTGCGTCTCCGGCGCAAACCCGTTCGCCGGGCCGCTGGCGTGCGACTGCGCGCGCTCCCGCGTTTCGGCGTCGTGACGCTCGACCGAATCGCGGATGTTGATGGAGGGGAGCATCTTGATGAAGAGGCCGACGAGCCGGGGATCCAGTGCCCGGCCGGCTTCGGATCGAAGCAGCTCCGTGGCGGCGTCCTCCGCCATCGCGCGGTGGTACGGGCGGTCCGTGATGAGCGCATCGTAGTAATCGACGACGGCGAGCACGCGGGCGCCCAGCGGAATCGCTTCTCCCGCCACCCCTTCGGGGTACCCCGACCCATCCCAGCGCTCATGATGGCTTTCGATGTACGGCGCGACCGGATACGGGAACGGCACGGCGCGGATGATGTCCGCGCCGATCTGCGGGTGGGTGCGCACGCGCTCGAACTCGTCGGGCGTCAGCCGCCCCGGCTTCGTGAGGATGTGCTCGGGGACCGCCAGCTTGCCGATGTCGTGCAGCAGCGCGGCCACCTTCACGCCTTCCACTTCGTCCGACGACATGCCTGCCGCCCGGGCGAGCTGCGCGGCAGCGGCCTGCACGCGGCGGATGTGGTTGTCGTTCGGCCCATGCGATCGATCGAAGGTCTGGTCGCGCGCGTCGATCGCGCGCGCGAGCGCCTCGACGCTGGCCATGTGCAGGTCGGACACCTGCTTCAAGTGCCGCTCCTGATCCTCGACCCGGCCCAGATAGATCCGGTAGCTTCGATACGTCAGATACAGGGGCGCTGCCGCCAGCAGCACCACCCAGATCTGCATCGTCATCACGACGCGGATCGCCAGGACGGCCACGCCGGCGCCGATGAAGCACGCGGGCGCGGTCCACATGAAGTTCTGCTGCCAGAGCCGATGGATGCTCTCGCGCCGCGAGAGCGCGACGGCCGTTGCGACGAGCCAGCTGTTGCACAGGAAGAACGCCGCCGCCGCGCCGACCGCCGGCTTGCTCAGTGTCAGCAGGTCCTGGCCCAGGTGAAACCCGCCGAGCCAGGCGGCCGTCAGCCCCGCGATCTGGATGCTGATGATGAGCGCACCAACGCTGAAGATGACCTGGCGCAGCGGCACCCGGTTGCGAGTCGACAGCAGGCACTGCGTCACTCCGCCCACGCCGGCCACGATCATCGTCTGGTCGGGTCCGAGCAGCACCAGCGACATGAAGTCGGTGAAGTACGACATCGACAGCGTGGCGCTGCCGCTGACGAGCGGAAGGTGCACTTTCGAGGCGGAGATCAACGCCGACGCTCCGAGCAGCGCGACGAACAGGAGGGGCTGGTCGAACGAAACGTGCGGGAGCCGCAGCGCGAGGATCAGGAAGGCCCCGCCGATGACGGCGCCGACATATGCCGGGAGCACGGCGGCCGATGTGCACACGTGTGCAATCGCGGCCCACACGCCGGGAGCCGTCGCATCGGTCGCGGACGCCGAGGAACGAGCGCGGGCGGACATCGGCGAGGTCAAGCTGTGCAGAGGCCGTGCCAGCGAAGCGGTGAGCGGCATCGCTGTGAAAAGCCGGCGACCTCAGGCGCGCGCGGAACCGGATCCCGCAGCGGGAGCGACGCTGGCGGGCGTGGTGTCGCGGCCGGTCGCCTGGCTCGATTCGGTCCGGGTCGTCGTCGGAGCGGGCGCAAGAACGGTCCAGAGAAACATGGCGGTCTCCTCGCGTTGGAAAAGTAGCGTTCAGGATGTCGCGGTTCGGCGCCGGCGAGCGCTCATGGCGTCGGCGGCGGCTCCGGTTCCTGGACGATTGCTTCGTCAACGGAAGTGGCGTCGTTGTTCCCAAGGACGAGACTGGCGTTGCCCCAGACGATGTGCTCGGATTCGGTCAGGTTGCCCCAGACGATGTGCTGCGCATCGACGAGGTTGCCCCAGACGATGTGCTCGCCGTCCACCGTGCCGACCAGGGCATTGCCCCAGACGATGTGCTCACCCCACACCGCCACGTTGCCCCAGACGATGTGTTCGGGGTCGACGTTGCCCCAGACGATGTGCGTGGCGTCGAGCACGCCCCACGGCGAGGCGGCATCCCACGCCGGGTCATGATAGAAGAGCGCGTTGCCCCACACGATGTGGCTGCCCCACACGATCTGCTGCGACCACGCGACGTTGCTGCCGCCAATGGTCGAATATGGCCACGGCTGATACGTCGTCCAGTACGACCCGAGCAGTCCGGACGGGTCGATGATCTTTGCGAGATCGACCGCGCCCCTGACGTTCACCTCGCCCGCGCCCTGCGTGAGCAGGTCGTAGGGCTGCAGCGTCTCGTCGTTCGTGAGAGTGGTGGCCGAGTACTCGAGGATCGCCTTGACCGTGTTGGGAGAGAGCTTCGTCGGGTTCCAGAACGCGTTCCGGTGTGCCTCGACCATCAGGGCGACGACACCGGAGGTCACGCCGGCCGCCATGCTGGTGCCGCTCAGCCTCAGATACGGGTTGATTGTATCCGCCGAGGCCGTGACGCGTGAGTTGGGAAGATCCGTGTAGAGCTTGCAGGCAGTGCTCGAAACGGCCGTCAGCGCGTGGCCGGGCGCCACAACGTCAGGCTTGGCCTGCCCGTCGTACCACGTGGGCCCTCGCGAGGAATATGGCGCAACTTCGTCGTCATTCCGGATGGCCGTGCCCTGGATATCGACCGAGCCGACCGTAATGGCCGACGGCGCGTCGCCTGGCGAGCTGATGCCCGCGTAGCCCGGCTGGCCGTTCGCATCCACCCCGAAATTGCCGGCGGACGCGACGACGACGATGCCCGCCCGTGAGGCGGCTTCCACCGCCTGGACGAGCGGATCCGAGGCGCTGGGTTCGAGAATCGGGTGGCCCAGCGACAAGTTGATCACGTCGATGCCAACTTGCGTGCGGTTCGCAACGGCGAACTCGATGGCCGAGATGACGCTGCTGGTGTAGCCCTGGCCGTTGGCATCCAGCACCCTCAGGCCTATCAGATTCACGTTTGTCGCGACGCCTGGATACACCCCGGCCGACGGCGCGCCGCTGCCGCCAATCAAGCCGGCCACGTGCGTTCCATGGCCGTACTGATCGCTGGGCGGCGCCGCAACCGCACTGCCGCTGGTGAAGTCGTAGAAGGCCACGATTCGGTTGCCGAAGACGTTCGACGGCGTGATGCCCGAGTCGATGACGGCAACGCCAACGCCCGTTCCCTTCGGGTTGTTCGACGACGACGTCGTGGAGATCCCCAGCGCGCTTCGGAGGGTGGCCCCCGACGGCGCCACGGTGACGTGCGCATCGGTGAGCGCGTCGCTCGAGATCGAAAGAATGTTGGGGTTGTGCGCCAGCCCGTCGAGCGCCTTCCTGGGAATCTCCAGGGTGGCCGCGTCGATGAGCGGGTGCTCCGACCTGACGCTGAACCCGCGACCCTTCAGGCCCGTGACCGTGGCGCCGCGGGTGCCCGGGGCCATGCGCACGATGACGCGCTGTTTGTCAGGCCCTTTCCCGCGATCGTGCCAGTCCTGGATGGCCGTGTCGAAGGTCGCGGACTTCGAGCCCTTCCCCTTCCCCGGCATGGCGGCGGCAGGTGCTGAGATTGCGAGCGCAAGTCCCAGCACGGTGACGAATCGCGCGACGGGGCGACACAGCTTGACCATGCCTGCTGGGATAGCAGGGTCGCTGCCAACAGCCCGCATGCAGCCAACTCGTTGATTTCGAGCGGATTACAGCTTCGAGCGGGAAATTACAGAACCGTGCGCGTTTTCAGAACGGAACACGCTGATCAGCCTCAGATCGACGTAACCACAGGCGGGGTTGAATGTTAGGTGGCGTGTTCCATTGTGGTCCGCCAATCGCGCCTCGTGATCCACTTCAGGACACTTGCACGGTTTCTGCGGGAGGGACCTATTCAACCTCAGCCATAGGATCGATACTGGCCCCACAGAGGCGGCAAGAGTCGGAAATCACCTCTTCTCTTGGAGGATGCCGTGCAGGAAAAGGTGGTGGTGCATTTCCGTGACGGGCGGCTGCTGAAGGGGTACACGTCGGACCTGACACCCAACAAGACGTCCTTCCGGCTGACGCCGGTCGACTGGGGCGGCGAGTCGCAATCGATTGAAGTCGAGTCGCTCAAGGCGGTGTTCTTCGTGAAGGACTTCGCCGGCGATTCCACCTACAGCGAGAAGAAGGCGTTCGCCTCCGACGCGCCGTACGCGCCGGGCCGCGTCGAGTTCCACATGGAGGACGGCGAATCGCTGGTCGGCGTCGTGCAGGACTACCAGCCCGACGAGGCCGGCTTCTTCCTGGTGCCGGCGGATCCGAACTCGAACAACGTGCGCTGCTTCGTCGTGGGCAAGGCGATCAAGCGGGCGTCGCTGATCTAGGGCGAAGCTTCTACTTCCCGTACACGACCGCGCGTACGATCCTCAGCAAGCCGCCTGCCTCCGACGGCAGCACCCGGATCGTGACCGTGTGAGCTCCGCCCTTCAACCCGGTGACGAACCAGTAGACGTTGTCGTTGGTGTTCGGCACTTTCTTCGCGTTGATCTCGCCGGCCTTCTGGTTGTCGAGCAGCACTTCCGCGCGTCCGCCGTTGACGGTGTAGTCGCCGAGCACGGCGACGCCTGTCCCCTTGAACTGGAGCGTGGCTTCCGCTCCGGCCGCGGTGGCCGACATGGTGTTCGACGAACCTGGCGTCCAGCCGTCACTCCACGTCCACGCGCCGCTCGAGGCCTGCAGCCGCTCGGTCGGCGGGTCCACGACCCACTGCTCGAGCCTGGGGGCCTTCGGCTTCTGCTCGGGAATGACGACGTCCGTGTCGGACACCGTGCCCCCGGCGCGCTCGATCACCTTGAGCGCTCGCGCGACGGTGGATGCCGTGATCTCGTTGAACGAGTACTTCGTATAGGCGAACTTCGTGTCCGCGATCTTCGGGATGCCGCTCTTCCACTGGTCGGGGATCTGGTCGTAGCCGAGCATCACTCCGAGGATGCCGGCCGCGCTCGACGGGTTGCAGTCGGAATCCTGGCCCGCGCGCGCGGAGACCTCCAGCGTCTTCGCGAAGTCGCGCTCGCCGTACAGGAGGCCCAGCGCCACAAACGCCCCGTTCAGCCGCGCGTCAATGTTGAAGGCCTCCAGCGCGCCGTCGGGGCACGCGTCGTCGCGATCCCACTTCTCCGTGATGCGGTGCCAGGTCTTCTGCCAGTCCTTCGGGTCGTCGGCCGACCACTTCAGAACGTCGGCGATGATCTTTCCGTAGCCGCTGTCGGCTGGTATCGACCGCAGCCCCATTTCGACGACCTTGCGCGGGTCGCTCTCGAAGAACGCGGCCGCGTACATCCCGCCGAAGAACATGCCTCCGTAGAGGCCGTCGCCGTAGTTCATGACGCGGCCCACGCGGTCGGCGATCCTGTTGGCCTCCTGCGGCAATCCCGGCGTCATCAGGCCGATGAAGTCCGACTCGATCTGGAAGTCGATGTCGTTGGCGTGCGCGTTGTATCGCGGATCGCCCGAGAGCGGCGCCTTGATGCCGTTGTTCAGCAGGCGGCGGGCAGAAGCGTTCGCGTGCCACAGCTCGTAGCTCGAGTTCTTGAACATGTCCCCGAACTGCTCGCTGGTGGCGTCGAGTCCAACGCTGTCGAGCACTTCGGCGAAGGTCATCTCGACGTAGAGATCGTCCTGGCCGATCGAGTTCGACACGTCGTCGGGCGCCCAGGCGATCTGCCAGTCGATGATCCGGCCGTTCGAGCGGAACTCGGTCGGCGCGCCGTAGGAGACGCCGATCATCTGGCCGGCCCACCCGCCGCGGATCTTGTTCTCGAGCTCCGCGCGCGACAGCCGGCGCGTGGCGGAAGCCCGGGCGCCGCCGCTGGATGCGGCTATCAGAACGAGCGTGACGGTGAGAACAGCCGTGTATTTGGGCATGACAGTGGCCCGCGCGTCCCGTCGTTGTCGTGCGCGATGCGCGACGAAGGTAATCGATTGCGCCCGAAGGGTCAACGATCCGGCACGGCGTGGCGCGCTACCAGATCAGCTCATCGATGTGGTTGTCCGTCGTCCGGAACGCGACGTGCTGTGTGTTCGGGCCTTCCACGGTGAAGGCCGTCGGGCGATCCGCGGCCGGCGGCGCGCCATAGGCCGCAGAGAGATTCCCCCACGCCGGTGTCGTCCCCGGCACCCACCAGATCTCGTGCAGGCCACCATCCGCCGAACGGAAGTACACGTGCTTCGTGTCAGTGCCGATGCTGTAGTAGGCGGCCGGATCGCTCGCGGCTGCCGGCGCACCCGACTGCGCGGTCAGATCCCACCCGGCGACCGGCGCAACGCCTACCCAGAAGAGCTCGAAAAGGTGCCCATTCGCGGCGCGATAGACCACCTGGTGCGTGTCGTTGTGCGGCGTGTAGTACGCCGCCGGATCGCCCGCGGCCTTCGGCGTATGCGCGAAGCCCGACAGATCGTCTGTGCCCACGACTCCCGTGGTCCAGTAGAGGCTCCGAATGTTGCCGTCGTTGCTGCGGAACACGACGATGTTCACGCCGCGCGCCGTGTCTACATACACACAGGGATCGCCGGCGGCGGGCGGCGCCGGCGTCTGCGCGCTGAGGTCGCCATGTCCCACCGGGCTCGGGCCGGTCCACCACAGCTCGTGCAGGTGGCCGTCCGGCGTGCGGTAGGTGACGTGGTGGTAGTTGTCGGCGGTGAACCATCCCACAGGGTTACCGGCTGTCTTCGGCGCACCAACCGATCCCGTGAGGTTGTCGTGACCGACAGGGCCGAGCGACCAGTAGAGACTGTGCACGTTGTTGTCGACACCGCGATACAGCAGGATCTCGGAGTTCGTCGTGGGATCGACGTACGCGAACGGGTTGCCGACGGCGTTCGGCGCGTTCGCGTACGCGGTGAGATCCGTCGTGCCCGTACGTCCCACCGCGTCGCGCCACAGCTCGTGCAGGTGGCCGGAGGTATCGCAATAGTTGATGTTGTGGACGCCGAGGCCCGGGATCACGACCGACGTCGGCGCGCCGGCCGCTGCGGGCGTTCCGTACTGCGCCGAGCGATCGACGAGATGCTGCGAGGGATCCTCGATGCGCACGTGATAGCCGCCGGGAAGCGCGGTGGTCACCCGCACGACGACGCCGCTGTCCGTCGTGAGCGATTCGCCGACGGCGAGCGCGCTGCGATCGCCGGACGCGTTCAGTGTCAGGAGCGCGAGCGGCGCAAGTTGGTTCTGGGTGTGGCCGAGCGGATCGGTGGTCTGCACGCGATAGACGATCACGCCTTCCTTGGGAATGATGCCGTCGAACTGGTCGGCCATCTTGCGCGCCTCGACCATCAGGTACGGCACCACACTGCCGACCTGGACGGCCGACACGCGATCGTGCGGCGGCGGTTGCACCAGACTGACTGCGTGCAGGTCGTACTCGATCGTGCGCCCGGTGTGCTGCGCGATCGCGGCGGGGTCCAGCCACTGGATGGCGCGCTTGGTCCACGCGGAGGGGTGCGTGCCGCCTGCGCCGGCCATGTTGTCGTATTCGAGCATGTTGCCGCCGAATGGATAGAGGTCGTCCATCCCGGTCAGGCAGTGCATCAGTTCCATCGACCACGTGCCGAGGGTCTCTGACATGTCAAAGCGCGCCCAGAACCCGTTCGGTATGCCCTGGCCGGTCGGCGGCTGGCCGAGCATCACCAGGGCGGCGGCGTTGAAGCCTTGCGCGCGCAGCGACGGACCCAACTGCCCTTCGAGCGCGTCGGGCGGCACGTCCTGCTGGTCGAGCACCTGCATCGGCAGTACCGTCGCGTCGAGGTCCGCCAGTCCCGACGAGACGCGGTGGATGTACGTGCGGAGCGAACGGTCGGGCAGATTGGGAAACGCGTTCGGATCGTAGTAAACGCGCCGCAGGATCTCGGCGGGCCAATCGGCCGGGATGGGATCGTCCGGCGGGTGCGCGTTCGGCCGGTGGAGGGGAATGAAGGCAATCTTCTTACGACCAAGCCAAGGCATTGCTTTCTCCGCGGGCTGGGGACCGCACCTTATCGGCCGAACGATGACGGAAGTCAAGCTGAGCGCGACAGCGCCACGGAGGCGCGGAGCACTCGGAGATCTTTCAAGGTCGCGCCGCCGAGCCGCGGAGAGCTTGGAGGACCTTCAGGAGCGGCGCTCCCTGCGCGCCACACCGTTAGCGGAACACTCAAAGCAAGTTCTCCGTGTTCTCCGCGTCTCCGTGGCGAGAACTTCTTTGTGGCCTCCGCGGATTAGCCGTTCTTTAGATTGTGCACCTTCATGATTTGAGGCTGGCCGGGGTCAGCGCCGAGCTTCTTCATGATGGGTACCAGCGTCTCGCCGAACTTCTGGAACTGTTCCATCGAGTCCCACACATCGAAGACCGAGACCGCACCGTCAACCTCCATGGCGCAATGGAACCGGCGACCTGGAACCTTACCAATGCCAGCGCCCGCCTGTTCGAGCTGCTTGAGCACGTCGTCGTACACTGCCGGCGTAAAACCTGTTGGTCGGAAATACATACCGAATGCCATCGACACCCTCCTCACGAAAATGAGCCGACATGATTTCTCGAAGGATGATACGCGGATTAGGGCCAGCCAGGTTGCCACAGTCGACGTCTTCAGACCAGGGAAGGCGCCGGTGGCTGGGCTAACAGCCTGTGGCGCTTCCCCACAATCTTCACGTGCTTCGCAAACTCGGTCTCGAACTGAAACAGCAAAGAAGCCACAGTGCCGGTATACGCTTTGGAGCACATCGAGCGCGCGGCAGGCCAATGAGGATGACGCACGATAGAGCGCGTTAACAACGCCATGTCGCTGCAGCATGGGCCGTGTGCCATTCCACTTTCACCACGGACTGTCAGTGGAGCTTTGCGCGCCACTCCGTCAGCGGGACACGCGGGACACTCAAGTTATGTTCTCCGTGTTCTCCTTCCTGGTCGATCTATTGACGGGCTGGTGCGTGCTCGCGACGTAGTTCGGTGGCGGTGAGGAAAAATGTGGGCTTTCAGCGCGGCGAAGGAGACGCCGTCGAGTCGGCGGCGATTGGCACGAAACGGTAGCCGCGGCCCGGAATCGTCGCGATGTAACGTGGCCGCTTCGAATGGTTCTGCAGCTTGATGCGCAGGTTGCGGATGTGCCGGTCCACGATGTTGCTCTCGGCAACGTAGTCGGCACCCCAGAGATAGTCCAGGATCTCGTCTCGAGTGAGCACGCGGCCGGCGTTCGCGGCGAGGAGATACAGCA
>Ga0207701_10008164_pt1 | contig 10363 bp, 10 predicted proteins | sample KBSSwiSSwithPhiX_FD_184294 | JGI IMG/M metagenome (GOLD analysis project Ga0207701, IMG submission 184294) | Switchgrass rhizosphere bulk soil microbial communities from Kellogg Biological Station, Michigan, USA, with PhiX - S5 (SPAdes) (version 2) | ecosystem: Environmental > Terrestrial >...
GACGACCAGTTGCGCGTGCACGGGCTGCAGGGCCTGCGCGTGGTCGACGCCTCGATCATGCCGCGCATGATCTCGGCCAATCTCAACGCATCGACGCTGATGATCGCCGACAAGGCCTCCGACATGATCCGCGGCAAGACGGCGCCCGAGGCGGTCAGGTTTCCCGTTCAGGCCTAGGGGCGTCGGACATGTCTCAATATCGGTTTGATCAGGATGCCTGGCTGAACCGGATCGAATACCGGGGATCGCGCGCGCCGACCCTTGAGACGCTGCGCGGGCTCGTCGAGGCCCATTCGGCCGCGATCTCCTACGAAAGCATTGACGTACTGCTTGACCGGGCGCCCAAGCTCGATCTGGCCTCGTTGCAGCAAAAGATGATCAGGAATCTCCGCGGCGGGTATTGCTTCGAGCAGAACATGCTGTTCCGCGGCGGCCTGCTGTCATTGGGCTTCGACGTCACGAGCCTTCAGGCCCGCGTGGTGCGCGGGCTCGCTATCGATGCGCCGCGGCCGATGCTTCACATGGTGTTGCAGGTGAACTTGCCGGAAGGGCCTTATCTGGCCGATGTCGGTTTCGGCAATCTGGCGCCCACGGCGCCGATTCAACTCTCCCCTGATCTCGAACAGGACACGCCGCATGAGGTCATGCGCTTCATCCGGATGGGCGATGAGTTGACCCTGCAATCGCGTTTGGGCGATCGATGGGAGCATATCTATCGCGTCGTGCTGCTACCGCGCGTCGATGCCGAGTACGAGATCTGCAACTGGTTTACCGCCAGTCATCCGGACAGTCCCTATCGCCGCAATCTGATCGCCGCGCGTCCCGGACCGAACCGAACCCGGATTACGCTGTTCAATGCAAGGCTGAACGTACGCCACGCCACCGGCGAGGTCGAGCGGCGAACGCTCGCCGATGAGCGCGAGTATCGCGACGTTCTTTCGGAAACGTTTGGACTGGCTTTGTCCGACGCGGAGCTTGCGACTGCGCTCGATACCGTCGCGCAGAAAGGCGCGCACGGCGCGCCCCATCCGTTTTTTGCCTAGGCGGCTTCCGACCGGTACAGCGTATCTATGGTAACGACGCCGATTGCGCGCGAAACGCAGGGGCAGATCTTGCGATTGTCCCGTTTCTGCTGATCGCTGAAGAAGATGTCGCGGTGGTCGATCTCGCCATCCACGGCGATGACATCGACGGCGCAGACGCCGCATTCGCCGCGCTGGCAGTCCGATATCACCTCGAAGCCGGCACCGTTCAGGGCGTCGAGCATCGAGCTGTTTTGCGGCACCACGAGTTCAGTGTTCGTATTCTTCAGCCGCACACGGAATTCCGCGGTTGGCTTCAGGCCGCTGGAGCCGAACGTTTCGTAGCGCAAATCCGCGGGCGTTCTTCCCGCATCGTTCCACGCGCGCCGCGCGGCTTCCAGCATCCGCATCGGGCCGCACATCACGGCAATGGCGTCGTCAGGCAGCGCGCGGAAGGTGGCGTCCAGATCGAGCCGCGCGCCTTCCTCGGAGGCGTGCACGATCAGCCGATCGCCGACCAGCGCCGACATTTCGTCGAGGAACGCGGCGTCGCCGCGCGATTTCACCGCATAGTGCAGGTTCGCTTCGATATTCCTGCGGCGCAGGGCTGCGACGATAGCTGTGATCGGGGTGATGCCGATGCCGCCCGCGATCAGGCAATAATTCCGCCTGCTCCAGTCGATCTCAAGGAGCGACGCCGGATTTGAGGTCTCGATCCGCGCGCCGGTCCGCAAACTCCACATCCCGCGCGAGCCGCCGCGGCTGTCCGGCGCGAGCCGGACCGCGATGCGATAGGTGTTGGGATCGCCGTTTTCCACCAGCGAATAGGATCGCCGCGCGGGCTGCCCATCGACCAGCATGGTGACGCCGATATGGCTGCCGGCCGGGTAGGGCGGCACGAGGCCGTTATCCGGACGCAGCCGGAATTCGCGGATCCGAGGCGTGACGTCACGGATCGCTGCGACGGTGCACCAGCTCCATTGCTCGGCAAAACGCATGGCGAATTCCTATTCGGCGGTAGATTTGAGCAACGCCAGGGCAGGCAGCAAATCGAGATGCGTGCGATTTCGGATCGCCAGCCGCAGGTTGCGCGCGGCGAGACGGGAATGCTCGCGCATCACGGCCTCCGCGCGCGCGCCTTCACGGTTCTCGATCGCATCGACCACGATGCGGTGATGATCCTGCGCGAGCAGCAAGATCTGGTGCGCCTCCGGCAGCGCCGATTGGGCCATGACGAACGCGCTGGGGGAGGCGAACGGCAGCGCCGAGACGCGGTCGATTTCCCGGATCAGCGGCGCGCTCGCGGACAATTCGTTCAGCAGCGCATGAAAGCGTGCGTTCATGGTCACATAGGCGGAAAAGGCTTCGACCGAAATCGGATCCTGCCGGACCAACTGGTCGAGATCGGCGAGGCACTCCTTCAGTGGCTCGAGGCTGCGCGCGCTCACGCCGCGCTCGGCCGCAAAGCGGGCGGCGAGGCCTTCCAGCGTGCCGCGCAGTTCGATCGAATCCAGAATATCTCGTTCGGTGAATGCCTTCACCATGAAGCCGCCGGAAGGGATCGCCTGCAGCAGGCCTTCGTCCTCCAGCCGCACCAGCGCCAGCCGTACCGGCGTCCGCGACACGCCTGTCACATCGACCGCCTGCAGTTCGGAGATGCGTTCGCCCGGGCGCAGCCGCCCCGAGAGGATCATGTCGCGCAGCGCGAGTTGCGCGCGCACGGTCTGCGAGACGGAGCGCTCAGTGTCGCGTTCGCTCATGGTCTCACTCCGCAGCTTGTGCGGTCTGTGGCGCGGTCTCGCGCGCGACCATGCGCTCGATCACGCGCCGCGCCCACATCGCGCCGGCGTCGATGTTGAGATTGTAGAAGGTGCGATCCGGGTTCTCGTCCATCGCGCGCTGTTGCGCCTCGAGGATGATTTCATCCTCGCGAAAAATGTTGGATACGCCTTCGCGGATTTCCGTAGTCAGTTTCTGTTCCGAGATGCGGTGGTTGCGGACGAAGGCCCAGAAATAGTCACAACTGGTTTCGGTTTCCGGCGTCATGGTGTTGAGCACAAAACCGTTGACGCCCTGCGAGCGGTCGCCTTCCGGCGCGCCGGTGCCGGCAGGCGCTACGCCGACATCGATGTTGACGGTGCCGGGCGCCTGGAAGTGGATGATCTGCCAGCGGTCGACGGGGCCGGGCTTGCCCAACTGCGCGGCCCAGAACGGCGGCGCCTCGATGCCGCGCATCCAGCGCGTCACGGTCACGGACTTGTCGCCATGGGTGACGTCGAACGGTGCTTCGGCGACGTGGTCGTTGCCGATGCTGGTGCCGTGCACGAAGGTTTCGTGGGTGAGGTCCATCAGGTTGTCGACCACAAGCCGATAGTCGCATTTCACGTGGATGGTTTTGCCGTCGCCGGCCCACTCCGGATCGTCGTTCCAGTGCATGTCCGGCACCAGCGCGGGATCGGCCAGCGCCGGATCGCCCATCCACAGCCAGATGAAGCGATGCCGCTCGACCACGGGATAGGAGCGCACGCAGGCCGACGGGTTGATGGTTTCCTGCGAGGGCATGTAAGTGCAGCGGCCCTGCGCATTGTATTTCAGTCCGTGATAGCCACAGACGACCATGTCGCCGTCGAGCCGCCCCTTGGACAGCGGCACCAGCCTATGCCAGCAGGCGTCTTCCAGCGCGCAGACCCGCCCATCGGACTGGCGATACATCACGACATGCTTGCCGCAGATCGTGCGGGGGAACAGCGCGCGCTTGAGATCGACGTCCCAGGCGGCGGCGTACCAGGCGTTGAGTGGAAACGAGGACGGCATGGCTTGCCTCTGTGTTTGAATTCCGTATGTATACATAACCTGCTTATATTCCGCAAATTTGCGACGCATGAGGTAATTAATAACCTTCAAAGTATACATTCGGCGAAGTTGACTCCCCTTATAATTTGTATTCTTATTATTAGAATTCTTATTATTTGAGGCTCTGAGCTTGTCATGTCGAAGCTTCACCTCAATTCCGGTGGTGTCCTCCCTTCCCACCGCGTGCCGGCACATCTGGCGCGCCGCTTCAATCAAATTTGCCTCGGCGTGACCGCCGAAATTCTCAGCGCCGAGGGTTTGACACCGCTGCTCTGGGGCGTTCTCGCGGCGATCCTGGAGGAGCCCGGGAGAGGCCAGAAACAGGTGGCGCAACGCATGGGGGTAGACGCGGTCAATTTCGGGCAGATGGTCGAGGAACTGGAAGACAAGGGCCTGATCGAGCGAAAGGTCGATCCCGACGACCGGCGCGCGCGCAAGCTCTATGTCACGGAACGGGGGGCCTCGCTGCGCCGCCGCTTGCGCCCGGCTGCGCTTGCCGCTCAGGAACGTCTGCTCGCTCCGCTCGATCCGGACGAGCGGATCGCACTGCTCGACATGCTTGTGCGCATCATTGAAGCAAACGACTCCTATGCCCGTCCCGGAAACGGTCGACGCAAGCCGCAGCGCAAATCCAGCCAGTGAACGATGGGAGGTAGCCGTGACGTTCTCGCAGATATCTGGTTCATGGGCTGCTCGTAGCCCGATCCTTGGAAAATTCGCCCGGCTGCGCTCGCTCGCTGGCCTTGCCGCTTTCGTCATGGCGCTTGCTGCGCCGATCTCAGCGAGTGCCGATTGGCCCGAGCGGCAGGTCAAGCTGATCGTGACGTTTCCGCCCGGAAGCGCCAATGATGCTGCGGCCCGAATATTCGCCGACGCGCTTGGCAAGAAATGGGGCAAGCCCGTCGTCGTGGAGGATCGGCCCGGCGCCGAGGGGACGATCGGCGTCGCTGCGTTCGTGGCAAGCCAGGACGAACATACGCTGTTGTACAGCGTGGCCGGCTCGGTCACCGTCGCGCCATTGCTGGTCGAGAAGCTGCCATACGACGCCAACCGCGATCTGGTCCCGATTTCCGCCACGACGGCGATCGTTTTGATGCTCACGGTCAGCAACCAGCTATCCGTCAACAGCATCCCGGAGCTGATCGAGACACTGCGGGCGAGCCCCGGGAAATACGCCTGGACTTCGGGACCGACGTTGCCGCGGTATATATTTTCCGCGTTCCTGAAACAACACGATCTGATGATGAATTTTGTCGGTTATCGCGACGCCTCCCAGCCCCAGGCTGATCTGGGTGAAGGCAGGATCCAGGCTCTTTTGACCTCATTGACCGCGTCATCCTCGCCCGTTCAAGCCGGAAAGGCGCGCTTTCTCGCCGTCGTCAACCCGACCCGCGCCGCCACGCTGCCCGACGTCAAGACCGCGCGTGAGCTCGGATATCCTGAGCTTGAAATCGAGGGGCTGGCGGGCATCTTCGGCGGCAAGATCATGCCGGCGGCCGTGCGAAACCGAATTGCCGCCGACGTTGCCGCCATCTGTCGCGATACCGATGTTCGCAGCAAACTGGAGGCAGGCGGGCACATGGTGTTGAGCGGCACGACCGAGGAACTGAAATCGGGGATCGAAAAGCAGCGATCCGCGATGAACGAACTGGCCAAGATAATCGATATCCGAAATCCGCAATGATGTGATGCGGTGAAAGGAGGCACGATGGCATCTCAAGTATCGGCCCTCAGGCTCTTCGACTTGATACAATCGCACCGTGTGACGGCCGTGATCTACGTGGCGGCGAAACTTGGACTTGCCGAGCTGTTGCGGGACGGCCCGCAGACGCCCGGCGCGCTCGCAAAAGCAACCGGCGCCGATGAACGTTCGCTCGGGCGCCTGCTCACCGCGCTCTCCACCATCGGCCTATGTTCGCGAACCGGCGAAGGTGGCTATGCCTTGACGGAGGTGGGCGCCTGCCTCGACGGCGAAGCGGAGCGATCGTTCAGGGGCTGGACAATCCTCGAAGCCGAGATGCTTTCAAAGTCCTGGAGCGGAATGCTGGAATCCGTGATGACCGGCAAGACCGCGGCGGAATTGCAGGGCTTCGCCAGCAGTTTCGAACTGATGGGGCGAACACCTGAAAACGTCGACAAGTTCAATCTTGCGATGACCGAGCTCACGCGGCTGGTAACGCCGGATATCCTTCGCTGCTACGATTTCAGCGGGATATCCCACCTGATGGACGTCGGCGGCGGCTCCGGCGAGTTGCTCGGCGCCATCGCGCAGCAAAACCGGAAGCTGCGCGGCACCGTTTTCGATCTTCCGAGGTGCGCCGAGGCCGCTGGCAAACATCTTCGGCAGATCGGCGTCAGCGATCGCGTGGAATTCGTCGCCGGTGATTTCTTCAAATCCGTTCCGGCGGTCGCTGACGCGATCATTCTCAAGAGCATAATCCATGACTGGAATGATGCGCGAAGCGTCTCGATCCTGCGCAACTGTCACCAGGCGCTGCCAGGTGGCGGCAAGTTGCTGTTGGTCGAACGGCTGATGCCGGAGTCGCCGGGCATGGCCGACGAAGACAAGGCGCATGCGATGAGCGATCTGAACATGATGCGCGGGCCCGGCGGCAGCGAGCGCACCAACGGGCAATATCGCGAATTGCTCGAGCAAAGCGGCTTCGCGCTGGCTGCGGTTCATCCGGCCGGGCGCTTCAACGTGATCGAGGCGCGTCCCGCTTAGGAAATGCCGGGTGAGGGGTGCAACGCTCACCCGGCGTCAGGCCTCAGCCGTAGGCGAATGCCTTGTCCTTGAGGTCGATCGCCGGGAACTCATCCTTCTCGGCCCAGTAATCCTGGTTGTGCTGCCATTCCGGCTTGTCGCCGCGCTTGGGCAGCAGGTGCATGCCGCGCATCATGTAGCCGGGATTGAAATTCTCGGCGTCGATCCAGGGCAGCAGCGGCATGTTGTGGTCTTCGGGCCGGAGCTGCGGCGTGACTTTCTTCGCGCCGGTATCCTTCATGTGATTGAGCAGCCGGCAGACGAAGTCGGCGACCAGGTCGACGCGTAGCGTCCAGCTCGCCCGGAAATAGCCGAATACCCATACGAGGTTGGGTACACCGGTGAACATCATGCCGCGATAGGTCACGGTGTCGGCGAAATCGAGCTTCTTGCCGTCGACGGCGAATTCGATGTCGCCATTGGCCGAGAGGTGGAAGCCGGTCGCGGTGACGATGATGTCGGCCTCCAGCTCCTTGCCGGATTTCAGCAGAATGCCCTTTTCGGTGAAGCGGTCGATCTCGTCGGTGACGACAGAGGCCTTGCCGGACTTGATGCCCTGGAACAGGTCACCGTCGGGAATGAACGCGATGCGTTGTCGCCACGGCCGGTATTTTGGCGTGAAGTGGGTCGCGATGTCGTAATCCTTGCCGAGATAGGCTTCGACCGCGGACAGCAAATCCTTCTTGGCCGCTTCCGGCTCCTCAAAGGTCTTGCGGGTGAAGGCGTCCTGATCGAACAGGATTTTTCGCCGCGTGATTTCGTGGATCCACTTTTCGTCGACCTGCAACTGGCGCAGCTGTTCGGCGATTTCGATCGCGTTGCGTCCGGTGCGGAAATAGGTTGGCGAGCGCTGCAGCATGGTGACATGCGCGCAATCGTTGGCCATTGCCGGGATCAGCGTCGCTGCCGTAGCACCCGAGCCGATCACGATGACGCGCTTGCTGTTGTAGTCGAGATCTTCAGGCCACTTCTGCGGATGGACGATCGGGCCCTTGAACCTGGCCATGTCCTTCCACTCCGGCGTATAGCCCTCGGTGTGGCGGTAGTAGCCCTGGCACATCCAGAAGAAATTGGTGGTGAAGCGCAGCTTCTCGCCGGTGTCGGTGCGGGTGGCTTCAATGGTCCAGAGATTTTCCTCGCTCGACCATTCGGCCGAGGTGATGGTGTGCTGGTAGCGGATGTGTCGGGAAAGATCGTTCTCCTCGATCACGTCGCCCATGTATTTCAGGATTTCCGCGGCGCTGGCGATCGGCGCTGACGTCCACGGCTTGAAGCGATAGCCGAAGGTGTGCAGGTCGCTGTCGGAGCGGATGCCGGGATAGCGGTGGGTGGTCCAGGTGCCGCCAAAGGTCTTCTGGGCCTCCAACGCCACGAACGTCGTTCCCGGGCATTGCGTCGTGAGGTGATAGGCCGCGCCAACGCCGGAGATGCCGGCGCCCGCGATCAGGACGTCGAAATGCTCGGTGTGCCCTGGTGAAGTTTGGTCGATCTGGGTTTGAACGTTCATCTTCCCTGTTCTTTTTTGCTTGTCGCGTTTCACGAAAACGAAACGCCAGAACCGAGGTTCTGGCGCCCTGGACATTCAACGAGTTACACCTCGCGGCGACTGAGGAAAGCCAGCCGCTCGAACAGGTGCACGTCCTGTTCGTTCTTGAGCAGCGCGCCATGCAGCGGCGGGATCAGCTTGCGCGGATCGCGCTCCCTGAGCATTTCCGGAGTAATGTCCTCGTTCAGCAGAAGCTTGAGCCAGTCGAGCAGTTCCGAGGTCGAGGGCTTCTTCTTCAGGCCCGGCACTTCGCGCACCTCGAAGAAGATGCGCAAGGCTTCTTCCACCAGGCGCTTCTTGATGCCGGGGAAGTGCACGTCGACGATCCGGTTCATGGTGTCGGCGTCGGGGAACTTGATGTAGTGGAAGAAGCAGCGGCGCAGGAAGGCGTCCGGCAATTCCTTTTCGTTGTTCGAGGTGATCATCACGATCGGGCGCAGGCTGGCCTTGATGTTCTCGCCGGTCTCGTAGACGAAGAACTCCATGCGATCGAGTTCGAGCAGCAGGTCGTTGGGGAATTCGATGTCGGCCTTGTCGATCTCGTCGATCAGGAGCACCGGGCGCTTGTCGTGGGTGAACGCTTCCCACAATTTGCCGCGCTTGATGTAGTTCGAGATATCCGAGACCCTGGAATCGCCGAGCTGGCTGTCGCGCAGGCGCGAGACTGCGTCGTATTCGTAGAGGCCTTGCTGCGCCTTGGTGGTGGACTTGATGTGCCAGGTCAGCAGCGGCGCCCCGAGCGCTTTCGCGACTTCCTCCGCCAGCACCGTCTTGCCGGTGCCGGGCTCGCCCTTGATCAGCAGTGGGCGCTCGAGCACGATCGAGGCATTGACGGCGACCTTGAGGTCGTCGGTGGCGACATAGTCCTTGGTGCCGGTAAATTTCATCTCATTGTTTGCCTTGTTGTTCGTTCTTGAGCCGCTATGACCTGAACAGTAAACGACCGCCGGTTCGGCGGTCGCGATTGGACTTGATGCGCTTGTCCTCAGCGTCTGATCAGCGACAGGATGACCAGAATGATCACGGCGCCGATGGTAGCGTTGATGATATCCCGGACCCAGCCCGAGCCAAGGTGAACGCCCAGTTGCGGCAGCAGCCAGCTCGCCAGCAGCGCGCCGATGATGCCGATCACGATGTTGCCGATCAGGCCGAAACCTGCGCCGCGTACGATCAGCCCGGCAAGCCAGCCCGCGATACCGCCAATGATCAGTGCCGCTATGATGCCCATTGAATTTCCCCTGCCGGAATAAACCCTTTATGCCTCAATTGTAATTGAAAAAGCCTCCCGGTCTAGGCCTGACAGGTATGCGCGGGCCTTGACGAGCGCAGCCCGGCGGGCAATCTGTAGTCCATGTTCCTGCAATTCTTCACATCGCTGCGCGACGCGCAGGTCCCCGTGACTCTACGGGAATATTTGACGCTGATGGAGGCGCTCGACGCCGACCTCGCCGATCAGACCGTGGAGAATTTCTATTACCTTTCCCGCGCCGCGCTGGTGAAGGACGAACGCAACCTCGACAAGTTCGACCGCGTCTTCGGCACCGTGTTCAAGGGGCTGGAAAGCCTGCTGGACGCGATGGAGAAGGCGGACATTCCCGCCGAATGGCTGAAGAAGCTTGCGGAAAAATACCTCACCGAGGAAGAGAAGAAGCAGATCGAGGCAATGGGCTGGGACAAGCTCATGGAGACGCTTCGTCAGCGCCTCAAGGAACAGCAGGGCCGCCATCAGGGCGGCAACAAGTGGATCGGCACCGCCGGCACCTCGCCGTTCGGCGCCCACGGCTACAATCCCGAAGGCGTGCGGATCGGGCAGGAAAAGAACCGCAACAACCGCGCCGTGAAGGTGTGGGACAAGCGCGAGTTCAGGGATCTCGACGGCAATGTCGAGCTTGGTATTCGTAATATCAAGATCGCGCTGCGGCGTCTGCGCAAGTTTGCCCGTACCGGCGCGCCCGACGAACTCGATCTCGACACCACCATCAAGGAGACCGCCAACCACGGCTATCTCGACGTTGTTATGCGTCCCGAGCGGCGCAACGCGGTCAAGGTGCTGGTGTTCTTCGACATCGGCGGCTCGATGGATTCACATATCGAGCAGGTCGAGGAGCTGTTCTCGGCGGCGAAGTCCGAATTCAAGCACATGGAGTATTTCTACTTCCACAACTGCCTGTATGAAGG
>Ga0207701_10008165_pt1 | contig 10362 bp, 9 predicted proteins | sample KBSSwiSSwithPhiX_FD_184294 | JGI IMG/M metagenome (GOLD analysis project Ga0207701, IMG submission 184294) | Switchgrass rhizosphere bulk soil microbial communities from Kellogg Biological Station, Michigan, USA, with PhiX - S5 (SPAdes) (version 2) | ecosystem: Environmental > Terrestrial > Soil...
GCAGTATGGACAACCACTTTTTTGGGCAGCTGTATGTTAGCGATCACATCATCAATTGCATCATCACTAACAGCAATAATATAAATATCGGCATTGGGTTTAGCGATACTTGGATAATTAGAGCTTTCAGTATCCCATTCATATGCAAGCCTGCTGGCTGCAGAAGCATTGCGACTTATTACCTGCAAAATTCGATGTCCTGCTGCTTTAAATTTTCTTCCTAAAACTGCTGCAACATTTCCCGATCCCAGAATTACAATATCCATAAGTACATTTGTATAATGACAAAGTTAGGGCAACAGATAGCGATTGGCTATTATCGTACAAAATTTAAAGTTCTTTCTGCTCTATCGAATAAAAAAGCAGCGGAATTAGCATTGGATCTCTTTACCACCCCACAATTCCGGTATAAAAAGCCATTACCAGAAGTGTTTAAAGAATCTGAAAAGTTACAATTCAAGTTTCATGGAGAAACAGTGACCGGTTATAGATGGAATCGTGGCGGGCATAGAAAGGTATTGATCGTTCATGGTTTTAACTCCTCCGTTGCAAAGTTTGATCGCTATATTAAACCATTAATGAAAAAAGGATACGAAGTACTGGCTTTTGATGCGCCTGCACATGGTTACAGCACAGGTAAAATTTTGAATGCTGTTATGTTCAAAGAAATGGTGGAATACATTCATAAAGAATATGGACCGATAAGATCATATCTGGGTCATTCATTTGGCGGTCTTGCTATTTGTCTTGCCTTAGAAGAAATTGAACATACTGATGATTGCCATGTCGTATTGATCGCCCCGGCAACCGAATCTAAAACTGCGATCGATATTTTCTTTTCCTTCATGAAATTAAATGAAGGTGTAAGAAAAGAATTTGATGACTATATCTATAAGATAGGGAACAAACCTTCTGAATGGTATTCCGTAAGCAGGGCTGTAAAAAATTTAAAAGCAAAAATTCTTTGGTGTCACGATGAAGAAGATACAATGACACCATGGAAAGATGCAAAAAAGGTAATGGACGACAAGCATTACAATATTGAATTCATTGTTACAAAGGGATTAGGACATCGCCGTATCTATCGTGATAATAAAGTTTCAAAGGCTATTGTAGAGTTCCTTTGATCTTACATTCCGGACATTTTATCTTTCTTTTTGCCAGTTTGATCCAAAGCAGCTTTCAATCCCTTCGCTAATTGCTCTGCATTGCCAACTCCCCAATAATGTAAAAAGAAAATTCTTGGTTGCTCATGCGCCATGTGATTATGAACAGCGACAACTTCAATTCCATTTTCAACTAATGCTTTGATAACAGCAGCCACTTCATCTTCAAGCATTGTGAAATCGCCAGCCACTGCTGCATGATCCGGTGTGCCCTGGAATGCTGCCCATGTATTGAATCCTAAAAAAGTTGTCACTGTTGCCCCATGTTCTTTCAGTTTTACATCGGGTCTTCCGATAGTATATTTATAAACACCTTTGGTCATTTCTGCTTTGTATCCTAATATTTCATCAAGCTTTTTAGAATCTAAAGTATTAGTGACGGGTTCCGATGATGCCGTTCCTTTTGACGGATCACCACCTCTTACTTCTTTTACTTTATCTAATACAGCTTTTGCTTCCAGAGCCATCATTTCTGTTTTTCCCAAACCTCCTATATGCATATACACGACATTCGGATGATTTCTTACAAAATGATTATGTATTGCCGTGATAGTTAATCCTTGTTTGATCACTTCCTGCTGCACAGGTCTCAGATCAGTTTCAGTAAGAATTATATCTCCCATTATCATTGTGCCATCTTTTGTTGGGGTAAATGCTATCCAGGTGCCAAGACCCATTGCCGGAATAATCTTAAATCCGTCTACCTCAATATTCAGATCATTTTGGGGAACCGTGATCTTGTATTCACCATTATTTGATTTCCCTTTTATGCCGGTAATTTTTTCTATTGCGGTAGTATCAAGCTGCGCATTTGTTGAATAATGAAAAAGAAACGCCATCATAAAAAATACGCAGGCTATTTTCAAAAGATTAAATGATCTCATGTTTATAATTTTAAAAAAAAAATAAATCGCAGCACCAATATACCAATTCTGGAAGAAACCATTGGATTACCTTTCTATCATTACATTTCGTTAACAATGACTGAAAGATCGACTGTTTAAATAAACAATAGTTTTGATAGTTTACTATTTTGTTTTATATACTTGCAGTTCTGCAGCTTTGCTACCATTGGCCCTTGCAGCTAAAATAAATAATTTAAGAGTTGGAATAAGAAGTGAAGTTCTGGCACCATCTCTCGTAGAGATTTTGGCGATCTGTTTTATTTCAGGCTTTTCCCATTGGCAGATAGTAATAAACCCACCTCCGCCACTTGCATAGATCTTTCTTTCAGTCTCATCAAAATAAATATCATCTACATCACTTACTAAATTTGTAGTGGCTAAAACGGCTCCTGAATTTTCGTCCATTGTAACAAGCCTGGAGGGGTTCCTGTACCCAACAAAAACAATATGATCTATGGTGTCTATGGTCATTGGAAAATTTGCACGATAGTCACCAGTATTCCATGTTGTGATTATTTTAGATGAACTTAGGTCAGCAACAACGATTTGATGAACATCGGGAACATTGATAAATATTTTATTTAGCTTTTTATCTAATTGAAACCCTTCCGGATGCCCGGTTAATTTTATATCTCCTGTTTGCTTATGCGATTTGGCGTCAATAACTGCAATGCCGCCTTCGCCATATCCAACATAGATCTGTTCATTTATTGAATCATAACGAACATCATCGGCATCTGAGGATAGATGTATCGAAGCAGTTTTTTCAAAACTGTTGGCATTATAGAAATAGCAATCTCCATTACCACCGTTAGCAACAAAAATTTCCTGCCGTTGTGGTATATAAGCAACCCCCTGTGGTTCATCAACAGCTTTGATGCTATGCAAAACTGTTCCTTTCATTATATCCACCACTTCTACAGAATTGTTACCTAATGCTCCCACATATATAATTCCACCTTTCAAATTCACATCTATATGATCTATTCGCCCTTTTACAGAGAGCAAAGAGATGGTCTTTTCTAATTTTAGTTCGTCTGACTTCTGCACTGTAGTTGAGCAATTCAGTAATACTGCCGATACTAAAATTATAATTGCATATTTTTTATAGAAAACCGCGATCATAATATGGAGTCCGAATAACAAAAATTTACTGTTTTTAAAGTTAGACAATAAATCCAGTTCGGGTTTTAACTCGTTAATTTTATGACATGAAAATGAAAAACTTCATTATTACTTTTTGCAGTTTCCATGTAATTCTTATTTTCAGTTGTGCAAAAGATAAACACCCTTTTCAAATGACTGAACAAAAAAAAGCATACTCATATCTTGCTCTCGGAGATTCTTATACAATAGGTCAAAGTGTGACGGCTTCAGAAAATTTTCCCAATCAAACTGTCCAATTACTGAATCAGCAGAATTACAATTTCAAATCACCGGAGATCCTGGCGACAACCGGCTGGACAACAGATGAACTTCAAACCAATATCAATAACCATACATTCACTCCTCCATATGACTTTGTCTCTCTGTTGATCGGTGTAAACAATCAATATCGTGGCCGGTCAATTGAGAATTATAAACCTGAGTTCGAGAGTTTATTAAAGCAGGCAATACAATTTGCCGGTGGTAATGCCAGTCGTGTTATTGTAGTATCCATTCCTGATTGGGGTGTAACTCCTTTTGCTAATGGAAGAGACAGGGCACAGATAGCAAAAGAGATCGATGATTATAATGCAGCCAATAGATACATTTCAGAGATCTATAAAGTGAATTATATTGATATAACTCCTGGCTCAAGAGAAGCTGCAACTGATCTGTCATTGGTCGCAGGTGATGGCCTACATCCTTCGGCAAAAGAATATGCAAGATGGGCTCAAAAAGTTTTTGCAGTCATTAAGCAACAGTTATAAAGATTTATTCCACAAAATATTTTCCCTCATTTCCAGAAGGTTGCGACAACAATTTTACGTCTGATTTGCAGTCAGCTAACATTGTAATTTCAGAAAATTGAAATTTCTGCGTTATTATTGCACTCGTCCGGCTACCTGGCATACCATATTATATATGTAGTATTGAATGCTAAACTGCCCCGAAACGAACCGAAATCAATAGCATAATAGCGTACAGAATGATGAACGGAGCGTCGCAACGAAAGCTTAATAGTAGCACTAAAGATGACTAAATAATTTCTTGAAAACCGAATATGGCGAAAAACCTGTTGATAGTTGAGAGCCCTGCGAAAGCAAAAACAATTGAAAAAATACTCGGAAGTGACTTCCAGGTAAAGAGTTGTTTTGGCCACATCCGCGACTTGCAAAAGGCCGGAATGGGAATTGATATGGATAAAAATTACGAACCCACCTATATTATTTCACCAGAAAAAGAAAAGGTTGTCAAGGACTTAAAAGGTTTAGCGAAAAAATCAGATGAAGTGTGGCTGGCGACGGATGAGGACCGTGAAGGTGAAGCGATCAGTTGGCATTTGTGTGAAGTATTGGGTCTTGATCCACGAAAAACCAAACGCATCGTTTTTCATGAGATCACCAAGCCTGCGATAAAAGCTGCAGTTGAAAATCCGCGGACCGTTGATATGAATTTGGTGATGGCGCAGCAAGCCCGGCGTATTTTAGATAGAATAGTTGGATTTGAATTGAGCCCGGTTCTTTGGCGCAAGATCAGCATGAGGAATAATTTGAGTGCGGGTCGTGTACAAAGCGTGGCTGTAAAATTGATCGCTGAAAGAGAAAGAGAGATCAATGCATTTAATTCGGTTAGCACATTTAAGATTGAAGGTTTATTCACTGCAAATGATGTTGGTGGAAAGCCGGTAACATTTTCAGCGGAAGGTAAAAAACAAAATAACGCTGAAGATGCGGAAGCATTTTTGAAAAGTTGTATCGGGGCTAATTATACAGTTAGTGATATACAGGTAAGGCCCGGAAAGAAATCACCTGCTCCCCCATTTACTACTTCCACATTGCAACAGGAAGCATCAAGAAAACTTGGTTACGGTGTAAGCCGTACAATGATACTTGCTCAAAAACTTTATGAAAGTGGTAAGATAACTTATATGCGTACCGATAGTGTGAGTTTGAGTAATACCGCACTGGGTGATCTTACGAATACGATAAAGCAAATGTATGGTGAGCAATATCACCAGTTCAGAAAATTTAAGAACAAGAATGAAAGTGCACAGGAGGCCCATGAAGCGATACGCCCTACCTACATGAATGATGCAACTATTGAAGATGCTGAATGTAAAAAGTTGTATGAGCTGATATGGAAAAGAACAATGGCCTGCCAGATGGCTGATGCTGAAACAGAAAAAACAACTGCGAAAATTAATATTTCTACGAATAATGATGAACTGACTGCACAAGGTGAAGTGCTGAAATTTGATGGCTTTTTAAAAGTATATCGTGAAGACCGTGATGATGATGACCTCGCAGAAGAAGAACAAGAAGGAATGCTGCCCCCACTAACCGTTGGGCAGAAACTACCATTGAAAGAATTGAAAGCAACAGAACGTTTCAGCCGTGCTGCTCCAAGATACACGGAAGCATCTTTGGTAAAGAAAATGGAAGAGTTGGGTATTGGTCGTCCTTCAACATATGCTCCTACTATATCTACAATTTTAAAAAGAGGTTATGTAGAGAAAAGAGATAAGGAAGCTATACAAAGAGATTATCGTGTTTTGGTTTTGAAGAAAGATAATATAACAAAGGTTACTGAAGTTGAAAATACAGGTGCCGAAAAATCAAAATTGTTTCCTACTGATCTTGGATTGGTAGTGACGGATTTTTTGACCCAGTATTTTGATGATATAATGGATTATAGCTTTACGGCAAGGATCGAAGAAGAATTTGATGAAGTAGCCGAAGGCAAAATGAAATGGCATAAGATGATCGATGATTTTTATTTGCCATTTAAAAAAGATGTAGATAAAACAATTGAAACTGCAGAAAGAGCAAGTGGCGAAAGAGAATTGGGTGTTGATCCCATCACAGGTAAACCTGTTATTGCAAGAATGGGTCGTTATGGCCCGATGGTACAAATGGGAATATCGGATGAAGAAGAGAAACCGCATTTTGCAGGGTTAAAACGTGACCAGAGTATTGAGACAATAACACTGGAAGAAGCACTTGATCTTTTTAAACTTCCACTTACACTTGGTGAGTATGAAGGAGAGCAGGTATATGTGAATGCTGGTCGTTTTGGTCCTTATGTAAAATTTGGTGAATCCTTTATCTCTATTCCAAGAGGTGAAGATCCGCTCGAAATGGATCTTGAAAGAGCAATTGAACTGATAAAAGAAAAACAAAAAGCAGATGCGCCGATCGCTATGTATGATGGCAAGGGGGTAACAAAAGGCAAAGGACGTTTTGGTCCTTACATTAAATGGAACGACATGTTCATTAATGTGCCACGCAGATATGATCATGATAACTTAAGCCAGGCAGATATTAATGAACTGGTAGAAGCAAAAATTAAAAAAGAAGAGAACCGCTATATACAACATTGGCCCGAAGAAAAAATTTCTGTAGAAAATGCCCGCTGGGGTCCGCTAATTAAGTTTGGTAAAAAGATCGTTAGACTTCCGAAGAAAGCAGATGATACAAAATACAAAGCTGAAGATCTGAAAGACCTTCCATTGGAAGAAGTAAAGAAAATGATCGTGGCTGTTATTCCAAATGCATTTGGCAAAAAGAAAGCGGCGAAGAAAGCTCCGGCAAAAACTGCGGCTAAAGCACCTGCTAAGAAGAAGGCAGCACCAAAGAAAAAGAAATAAACTCACGATCAACAATTTCAAAAGCGAAATTATTTTTGCTGACTGTGCACAGCTTAACTGCTGAAACTTTCGCCGATTTTTGAGTCGTATGCTACTTTAAGACTAGCTTCACAATTACATTAATATATTCGTACTAGAAATTCTTTTATTATGAAATATACTTTTACATTATTTCTCTTCTCTTTATTTACCGCCTTTTTTTCTTGTAAAAAAGACAACTCAATACCCAAACCTCAAGTCGCCGACACAGAGTTTACTATGTATGATTTGAGAGCTTCCAACGACACTGTAATATTTGAAGTAAATTATCCAAGTACCTTACTTTTAAAAAGCGACTACACCTGGACAATAGATTTAGGAGGCACTCTATCACATGGGACCTATACATGGACGCCGACATCTAATCAACAAGCTGAAATTAAATTTACAATAACTCAGTGGACAGATTTCTCTACTAATCAAATTCTATCAGACAAACTGAAATCTGTTTTGCAGACTGTAGATAATTGTGGTTTTTCACTTCAAAATCCTTCATTCCTAAATTTCTTAGACAAGAATTATGTCTCCTTTTTGAGAACTAATAGAAAATAAAAGCAGCGTACAATATGGGGTTTTCTGCTATGCTAGCTGATGAATAAGTCCTGACCGTTTTGTCGGAAAGATTTCCGTACCTTTTACTGGCTTTACGCCGTTGTTGGTGTTTAAGTTCAAAGCATAACTTAAGAATAGAAAATCACACCAACAACCTATCTTATGTAACTTCGATTGTTGCTATGCTACACACAAATCCAGGCGAAATACCAACAATGGCATAAAAAATACTACACTCACTGTTGACTACCCTTATTCTCGCCGGCCATAAAATCAAACATGTTACTATTTTCATCGGACTGATCGCTGCCGGTAATTTGAGCAAAGGCGCTGTATATGGCTCCAATGCTTAATGGCAAACTAAACAATAGACCAATACCACAGGGTAATGCGCTTACAATAACAATTAAACCAATAATGATAAATAAGCCCACCAGGCGTAACAGGTTGGGGGTAGTAACCCTCCGTGAGAGCTCCATCGCAGGCCATGCATCCATTTTGTACACTACTATAAAATGTATTTTAAAAGCCCATACAGCGCTTAGCAATAGTATAGCCAGTATAAACAAACAGAACAATAAGATGTTTTTGGTATTAAAGAAAATACTTCGGAGAAGTTCGATAATTTCTTCCTGGTTTTGGTATGCACCACTTCCTTGTGACAATTCAAAAAGATCCACTAACTGCGGTATCAGACTAAAAAAACATAATAATCCAATTAATGCCATTACAAATGACTGTATCAATGTGGAGATCAATACAGGAGTGGCATAACTAAATCCTTTGAACATATCTCCAAAATCTGTCCAGGCGTAGCCTTTGGAAATTCGCCACGTTATAAATATGGCGCTGGCCGCAAAACAGGGACTTACAACAAGATTGTTTAGAATGCTACCTCCATAGGGTATAATTCCAACGAACATGCTAATGAGCACTGTAATTACACCTGCACCAATATAATAACCCAATTGTTTTGAAACAATTCTCCAGCCATCACTTATAGCCTGGCCTATAGAAAATGTGGCTTTTGTTTCCCGCAGTTCTTCAATTGATTTCATTTGTTTGTTTTAAAAGCAAAGTAAAGAATTCAAAATAAAAATAAGCTATGAGGCTGAATCAAAGCAAACAGGCTTATTATTTTATTTCCTACCTTTCATTGCCTTTCAAATTTTACCCTCTGGATACTTCCACATTTATTTAAACACAAAACCACCAAACAATGAAACGTAGAAAATTTATTGAGAACTCAGCAATGCTGGCATTAACTGTTGGCGTATTCGGAAAAATAAAATGGGATGGAGAGAAATATGTGGGAACCGATCCAACCACGACGGATATACTTGGTCCATTTTATCGTCCCGGTGCTCCATTTAAAACTAACCTGATCCAGCCAGGAACAAAAGGAGAAACACTTTATTTCAGTGGAACTATTTTTGGAAAAGATGGAAAGTCGCCTGTCAATGGAGCATTAGTAGAAATATGGCATTGCAATGAAGATGGTGTTTACGATAACACCTCTGATAATTTTGTTTATCGTGCTGCTGCCAAAACTTCTGCCAAAGGGAAATACGAGTTCAAAACAATAATGCCGGTGCCGTACGCGGCGGGGCAAACTCTAACCAGGCCTGCCCATATTCATATGCGCATTTCTGCAAACGGTGTACAGGATCTCGTAACACAGATCTATTTTAAAGGCGATAAGTATATTGCTGGAGATATTAGCGCAAAGGATCCAACTGCATTGAACCGGATACTTGATTTGACAAAGAATACTAAAAATGAGAAAGTGGTAAAGTTTGATGTTTATCTAAAAGAAGAATATGTGCTTGAAGCAACCGCTTTCAAAAAAATTGAAGGGCTGTATGAAATGAGTGACAAATCTATGATCGAGTTTTATAAAGATGGCGACCAGCTTTTTGCAAAAATAAATGGACAGATAATGGAAGCGATGGATTATAAAGGCGACAATAGTTTTGCGGGTGGTATTAACTATGTCAAAGCAAAATTCGAGTTACTCAGCGGTGGCGGAGCCAAAGTAAAAGTTACAATTACAGATGAAAAGCCAATAGAAATGACAGGAACAAAGTTGCTTAAATATTAAGATATTTAATTGTTGTATTGTTAAATGGTTAAATTGTTTTGACTCTAAAGCAATTTAACCATTTTGCATTTTAGCCATATGATCACAGTTCTAATCGATAGCCACTCCTATACTCTCTTTTCACAAATTGATTGGCCGGTTCAAAATTGGTGATCTTCATATTTTCGCCATCCCAAAGCAATTGCTTGCGTCCATTGAATTTTCTTTCATCACCTTTCATTTCAAAATAATTATAGCTCAATACAGCAAGATTACCCATCAATACAGTTTCTGCTAATGGTCCTGCCTGTGAGAATGGAGAACTTGTATAAGCACCATAACCTTTTTTACATGCATCTGTCCATTGTTTCTGGTGTCCTTCCGATCCATTTGTTACAAATGGATATTTTGATTTTGGAAGATTCGTTGTCTTCATCAATTTAGTTGGAAGCAATGTTGGTTTCCTTCCAAACAAGCCAGCCATTAATTTTCCTTTTGTCCCTTCAAATAAAATTCCGCCATCCCATTCTCCTAATTCTTCATCAGGTAAAAGTTCGGCCGGTCTTTGAGGCTTGATACCACCATCATACCATGTAAAATCAACTGGCACCAGGTTGCCGCGTTTTGGGAATTTAAGATGTATAACTGCAGATGGAGGAAAACTTCCTTTATAAAAACTTTCCTGGAAAAATCCGGTATAGACTGACGTAACGCTGCATTCAACTGAAGCAGGATAACCCAATTTCAATGCACGATAAGGCACATCAATAAAATGACAACCCATATCACCTAATGATCCTGTTCCGAAGTCTGTCCATCCTCTCCAGA
>Ga0207701_10008168_pt1 | contig 10361 bp, 6 predicted proteins | sample KBSSwiSSwithPhiX_FD_184294 | JGI IMG/M metagenome (GOLD analysis project Ga0207701, IMG submission 184294) | Switchgrass rhizosphere bulk soil microbial communities from Kellogg Biological Station, Michigan, USA, with PhiX - S5 (SPAdes) (version 2) | ecosystem: Environmental > Terrestrial > Soil...
AATTGCGAACCGAATAGTCTTCTCCATGGCTATCGGCGTGATCAGCTCGACCTCGATCGAGATGTTGTCGCCGGGCATGACCATTTCCACGCCATCAGGCAGTTTGACCGTCCCAGTCACATCCGTCGTCCGGAAATAAAATTGAGGTCGGTAATTGGTGAAGAACGGCGTGTGACGCCCGCCTTCCTCCTTGCTCAGCACGTAAACTTCCGCCTTAAATTTCTTGTGCGGTGTAATAGAGCCGGGCTTGGCGATAACCTGTCCGCGCTCGACTTCCTCCTTCTTGAGACCGCGTAACAGTACGCCGACGTTGTCACCCGCGCGGGCTTCGTCGAGGAGCTTGCGGAACATCTCGATGTCCGTGGCGACGGTCTTCGCCGTTGGACGAATGCCGACAAGTTCGACGTCCCCCATTTTCTTCAGAATGCCTCGCTCGACACGACCGGTCGCGACGGTGCCGCGGCCTTCAATGTTGAATACGTCTTCGATCGGCATCAGGAACGGCTGGTCGATTGGCCGATCCGGGACAGGCACGTAATCGTCGACCGCCTCCACCAACGCGAGGACCTGCGTCTCGGAGTCCGCGTCGCCGTTGAGCGCCTTGAGCGCGCTGCCTCTGACGATCGGGATTTTGTCGCCCGGAAATTCGTATTGCGTCAACAGGTCGCGCACTTCCATCTCGACGAGATCGAGAAGCTCGGCGTCGTCCACCATGTCGACCTTATTGAGGAAAACGACAATGGAAGGCACGCCCACCTGTCGCGCCAACAGGATGTGCTCGCGCGTCTGCGGCATCGGGCCGTCAGCAGCGGAGACAACGAGAATGGCTCCGTCCATCTGAGCCGCGCCCGTGATCATGTTCTTCACGTAGTCGGCGTGACCAGGGCAATCGACGTGGGCGTAGTGACGTTTCTCGCTGGAATACTCCACGTGCGCCGTGTTAATGGTGATTCCGCGCTCTTTTTCCTCGGGCGCATTGTCGATCGAGTCGTATTCACGCACTTCGGCCATGCCCTTTTTGTTGAGCACCTTCGTGATTGCTGCCGTGAGCGTGGTTTTGCCGTGGTCCACGTGACCGATCGTGCCGACGTTCACGTGCGGCTTGTCGCGTTTAAATGCTTGCTTAGCCATATCGTTTTCTTGTTTACCTCTATCATTTGGATTTTCGTTGCCGGTCGCGAGCTCACCGAGCCCATGACCGGGATTGAACCGGTGACCTCGTCCTTACCAAGGACGTGCTCTGCCAACTGAGCTACATGGGCTACTCGTCGCCAACCCAGCGCCTCCCTTGGAAACCCGGGCGGCGATCCGGCCGTGCCCTCTACCAGAGAGTCAAAAATCCCAGAGTCGCGTCAAATTCGCATTTGAACGACCATGGGATCGCCTCGTCCGGCAAAAAGCGTCCGCAAACTAACCACGCGCACCGTAGTGTCAAAGGAATTTTGGCCGAGTTGTGCTACCGAATTCTATGGCTGGTCTCTTCAGCTTTTCCGCGCGTAAGCAGACGTACGAGGACAGCAATTATGAGCAGCGCGACGACACCAATTCCGATGTACAGCGGACTGATTTTATCCATCAGCCGTTTTTCTTCGGGGGTTGGGCTCGGAATGGGCGGCGTGGGTGAAGGCGTCACGTTCTTCGCCGCTAACATGGACTGCGCATATTGCAGGCGCTGGAACGTATCGTTGTCCTGCGGATTGACCTTTAGCTCGGCTTGATAATCCGCGATCGCGTTTTCGTACTGCTGCGCCAGGCTGTATGTGTACCCGCGTTTCGTCATCGCTTCCATGTCGTTCGGATTTGTCGTTATCAAAAAGGTGTAATCGGCGATGGCAGCGTCGTAGTTCTTCATGCTTCGGTACGCCAACGCGCGCCGATCATAACTCTGCAGGTCGTCCGGTTTCTTTTGGATTACGGTCGAAAAATCGGCGACCGCTTTATCCCACTGGTTAAGCCCGATCTCGGCGAAGCCGCGAAACTTAATTGTATTGAGGTCGTCTGGCTTCAGTTCCAACGCCTTGTTGAAATCAGCAAGGGCAGCGTCGTACTGTTTGGTTTCGGATAAAGTCTGGCCGTGTTCCGTGTAAGCGGAGGCATCCTTGGGCGCCAGTTCGATATATTTTGCAAAATCGGCCAACGCGGATTGATACCTGGTGGAGGCACCTTCGGAGTCTCCTGCTGCCATGGCCGTTCGTGCTCCCTGGCGATAGGCTGTTCCGCGATTGGCATATCCGCGCGGATCTTTCGGATTAGCTTGAATCGCCTTGCCGAACTCCTCAGCGGCGGCGTCAAAGTGTTGTTGCTGGGCAAGCTCGATGCCGCGCTGCATATGGTTTCCGCCGCCGCCGCCCTTGGCCGGCTTAGCCGCGTCGACCTGGACTGCCGCACAACAAAGAACCGATACGATGCCGACGATGATTGGTTGCTTATTCAACATATGTATTTCTCCTTCTGGCCTACTTTTTGCGCGATTTACCGCTCACAGGCGAGAAAATTTATGCAAGGTGCCGTCCCAAAGTTTAGGTGCGAGCATCGGAAATGCTGTAGTGTCCGCTGCCTCAGTAGACCAGCGCCTTGCGCGCAGCACGCGCGTCCGATGCGCTGTGAAAAGCGCAGACTAGAACTTTTGAGCATATCCAGACCAGACTTGATATGAATTATAAAATATCGCCCGCGCGTATCGAGGCTGCGTCGCATCGGAGTGCCAATCTCTCGAAAGGGTACTCTGCCGTTTTTGCCACGGTGTTCATCTGGTCGGTGCCATCGCTTTTCATGTTTTACCTCAACCGGTATTACGATCCGTGGGCGCAAAATTTCTATCGCTACTCGGTCGCATGCATCGCCATTACGCCGTTGTTATTTTATCAAATTCGCCACGGCGGCCCACGCATCGACATGCACGCAGTGAAACTTTGTTTGATGCCATGTTTGCCAAACGTGGTCCATCAAGTCACGCAGGTGATGGCGCTTTTCTATATTGGGCCTGGCGTTTATACGATTTTCACTCGCGCTTCGGTCATTTTCACTGCCCTTCTGGCGTTGGCATTCTTTCCAGAGGAACGTGTCGTTATCCGGCAATGGCAATTCCAGGTTGGTACCTTGCTCGGGCTAATCGGCGCGTTCGGCGTGATCTGGTTTCAGGCGAATGCGAGCTCGCACGACCAACACGTCGCGCTGCCGGGATTGTTCATCGCGTTTACGGCTACATTCTGCTGGGCGCTGTACGGAGTCTTGATTAAACGCCCGTCAGCTGAGCTCGGATCGATCCGCAGCTTTGGGGTCGTTAGTCTCATTACTTCGGCACTGCTATTTCCGCTTACGCTCGCCTTCGGCAAGATCGGAACTCCATTTCACGCTGGCGTGCAAGCGAACCTGGTTCTGATCATCTCGGCAGTAATCTGTATTACGCTCGCTCACGTTTTGTATTACGTGGCAATCCGGGAAATCGGAGTCGCGCTATCTCAAAGCCTTCAACTCCTTTGCCCGGCCATCGCGATGGCGCTCTCTGCCTGGCTGTATGGCGAACGGCTCACACATGCCCAGCTCTGGAGCGCCGGCATTCTGCTTATCGGCGCCTTCCTCGCAATGCGCACCAAGCCTATTGCCACAGCAGAAACAGCTGAAAATATCTAAACGCTGCTCGGCACTGGACACTCTGCGAGAGCTTGCATTATCGAGTATCAAGAATTCAGCAATTCAACAGGCGTCTTTGTCAGGTGAATCTCAAAAGCCATCTCGCCACTCGCCAGAAACTGATCGACCGCGCGCTGGATCGGTATTTGCCGAAGGCGAATATCAAGCCTACGACGATTCACCGGGCGATGCGCTACAGTTTGTTTGCCGGCGGAAAACGTTTGCGACCGATTCTGTGCCTGGCTGCGGCTGAAGCTTGTCACGGCAAGATCAATGATGCGCTTCCACTGGCGTGCGCGCTTGAATGCATTCACACCTATTCGTTGGTGCACGATGATCTTCCAAGCATGGATAACGATGATTTCCGACGCGGTCGCCCCACGTGTCACAAGGTTTTCGGCGAAGGCATCGCCGTGCTCGCCGGTGACGCATTACTAACTATCGCGTTCGAAATTGTTTCACATGCGAAGACAAGCCGGCGTTACGACATGTCAGCGCTGTTGCGCGAGATCTCTGTCGCGGCCGGCAGCCAAAAGCTGATCGCCGGTCAGGTGGCCGATCTTGAAGCCGAAGGCAAAAACGTTGAACGGCGCCAGTTACAGTTCATTCACGAGAACAAAACGTCAGCCATTCTGACAACCTCGGTACGGTTGGGCGCGATGAGCGCCAACGCGGACGCCAGAAAGCTTTCCGCGATCACACAGTTCGGCCAGCGGCTGGGGCTCGCTTTCCAAGTCATCGATGACATTCTGGATGTAACACAAACTTCCGAAATTTTAGGCAAAAGCGCCGGCAAAGATGTGGCGGCAAAGAAAGCAACGTATCCTGCGGTCATTGGCTTGGAAAAATCGCGCCTAGAAGCCAAACGTCTCACGCGCGAGGCGCACAATGCTTTGTCGATTTTCAGTGGTCGCGACGCAGAAGCGCTGCACGCGCTGGCGAATTATCTGCTCGAGCGCGAGTACTGAATTTGTAGCCGTAGCCGTGTGGGCGACGCAGTGTGCGTGTGAATGGCTCTTATCGCCACGCTTCGCATAGCGAAGCGGCTACAGCACCAGCGGCAGATTCGGATCAATTTCCTCGGTCACGTGCGATTCAAATCCAGCGCGCAATCGCAACAATGCGGCAAATGCGATCATGGCGGCGTTATCGGTGCACAGCCAGGGCTCGGCGCTTTTGAATTCGATTCCTTTCCGGCTGCTGGCGTCACGCATTTGGCGGCGTAATTCCTGATTGCAACTGACGCCGCCGCTTAACGTCACAAGCTCCACACGGTATTTTTGCGCCGCTGCAATTGTCTTTGTCACGAGCACATCAATGATTGCCTGCTGAAAAGACGCGCAAAGATCCGACAACAGTTTGTCATTCCGAGCGAAGTGGAGGGATCCCGACGTATCAGCAATAGCGTCATTCAATGGGCTCCCTCGACGCCGCTGCTCTTCGCTCAGAATGACCCGAATTTTTGGCAACAAGTACCGCACCGCGGTCTTTAATCCGCTAAAGCTGAAATTCTCCGAACCGAGCATGCTCCGGGGAAATTCAAAACGTTTCGGATCGCCGCCCCGCGCATGCTTTTCAATCTCCGGCCCGCCGGGATAACCAAGTCCGAGCATTTTGGCTACTTTGTCGAACGCTTCGCCCGCAGCATCGTCAACAGTGTGGCCGATAACTTGATAAATCGTTAGGCCACCAACGAGGATGAGCATTGTGTGCCCGCCGCTAACGATGAGTGACACATTTGGCTTGATGTCGGTATCGCCGTTGTTTTCGACGCCAAAAAATGGCGACAGCAAATGTCCTTCGAGATGATTAATGCCCAGGTAGCGCTTGCCCAAGCCGATTGCCAATCCCTTGGCAATTGATGCACCGATCATCAACGAACTCGCCAGACCCGGGCCGCTGGTGGCAGCGAATGCGTCAATTTCTGACATCCGGGTTCTGGCTGCGCTCGCAGCACGATCGAGTAGCCGCGGCGCGTAAACCAGATGATTGCGCGATGCGATCTCTGGTACGATCCCTCCGTATTTTTGATGGGCAGCGACCTGCGACGCAACTTCGCTCGCAAGCAACTCGTGACCGGAACGATCTTCGCGTAAAATCCCTACGGCCGTCTCGTCACAGGAGGTTTCTAATGCCAGCACTGTCACAGGCTAATTGTAGGGCAGACGCTCTGCCTGCCAAACTCGGTAACCGACGCGGTCGTCCTACAATGTGGCGCGACGACTGGGTCGTACGTTATTTCTTCACCGCTTCCGCTTTTGGCGCGCTTTGCTGTGCGTAAATCATCACGCCTTTAAGTGCGTCAATGGCGCGCAACATCTGTGGATCTTTTGTCTTGATGATGTTGATCTCGTCCTCTGGCTTACTATTTCCCGTGTTGCGCAGCGCATAGAGAGCGCGCTCCTGTTCGGCAGTCATGCCGACCCGAATATTTGGCGTCACGCCATTACCTTGAATGACCTGCCTGCTGGGCGTGTAATACTTGGCCGTGGTGAAACGCACCGCGGATCCGTCCGGCAATTGCAGCACATTCTGGACGGAACCTTTTCCAAAGGTGGTTTCACCAACCAGGACTGCTCGACGCAAATCCTTGAGCGCACCTGCAACGATCTCAGCACCGCTCGCGCTCCCTTCGTTAATCAGCAACGCCATCGGAAAATTCGGACGCGCCTTACTTACCGCGGAGGTCGAATAATCATGCTGTTGAGAAGCAACTCTGCCCTGCGTCGAAACGACCTTCGTATTGGGCGGCAAAAACTGACCGCACACGTCCACGGCACTGTTCAATAGGCCGCCCGGATTATTACGAAGATCGATTATCAGCGCCTGCATGCCTTGTTTCTGCAAATTATCGATTGCCTTCGATAATTCGTCGGCTGTCGGTTCGTTGAATTGGATCAGGCGGACGTAACCAATCCTGAATGGGCCAGTCAGCTCCGGCGGCAACAATCTTTCTCCCTTAACGCTTTGGATTTTTATTTCCGCGCGTTGCAGCGTGTACTCCTTGATTTCCTTGGTTAACGGCCGCAATAGCGTCATACTGACTTTTGCACCTGCCGGCCCTCGCAGAACATTAATCGCGTCCTGGAGATCCATTCTGTCCGTCGATATGCCATTGATCCGCAAGATTTGGTCGCCGGAGAGAATTCCCGCCTTGGCGGCAGGCGTATCTTCCATTGCTGTGACGACCGTAGGCAGGCCGTTTTTCATCGAGACTTCGATGCCGAGACCGTTGAACCGGCTGCGCGTGTCGTCCTGCATGTCTCGAAAATCATTGGGGTCCATGAACTGGCTGTGCGGATCCAGCGACGAAAGCATCCCCTTCATGGCAGCGTTGACGAGATCATGATAGCTCGTCTTATTCTCGTCGACGTAGTCCTGGCGGATCAGCTCCAGGGCTTTTGCGAAAATGGCAATCTGCGAGTAGCCGTTATCCTCTTCGGTCTTCGGCGGCTGCACTTCCTGCGCGAAAGCGCCTGGGATAGCGCCGAACAGGACACAAACCAGCAACGAAGTGATTACGACCCGCGTCATGTTTTGCCCAATCTCCGAGGACGAGACAATCGCTCATGAAGAGATTTTGGCAACGCCCAACAGCCGGCAGTGTCTTTAGGTAAACTGGAATGAGAGCCCCTATCCGTCGTCTCATTAGCTTCGGCGTGCTTTTGCTCGCTAGCGCCGTTTTCGCCGCGCAACCGCAGGACGCGGAGTACGAAGCCGTAGCCGAAGAATACGTGAAGACCTACCTGGCCGCTCACCCGCTGAAGGGAACCGCTCTCGGCTTTCACGAGTACGATGGCAAAATCAGCGATTACAGCCGCCTCGCGCTCGATGCCGAACTCTCCCGTCTCCGGCGATTCGATGATCGGCTGGCCAAGTTTGATTCAGCCAAACTGAGTCCGAGGCAATCCATCGACTTGCGAATTCTGCAGGCAGCGGTGAAACGCGAGCTGTTTGAAATGCAGGACATGTCGGTATTCGAACGGAATCCGATGGTCTATGCGCGCGCGGCCGACGTGAACGTTTATGTCAAAAGGAATTTTGCGCCCCTTGAGGACCGCGTCCGCAGCCTTGTAGCCATTGAATCGCAAATTCCAAACATCCTCATCGCGGCCCGAACAAACCTCGATGAAAAGCTTCCAAAGCCGTTCGTCGAGCTTGCGATCCAAATCGCCAGAGGTTCAGCTGACTTTTTGAGAAAGGATCTCGTCGCCGCTGTGAGCGGTCTCAAAGACGAGCAGGTCCGCGTCGCATTTCAGGCAGCCAACCGCAAAGCCGCAAACGCGCTCAGTGATTACGCAACATGGCTGGAACGGGAGAAACTTCCCAAAGCCACACTTGATTTCGCCCTTGGCGAAGAAAAATTCGGGCGCTTCCTGGCGCAGACGGAGTTGGTCGATCTTCCGCCGCAAAAAATTCTCGAGATCGGCATGACGCAATTAAAAGCCGAACAACAAGCATTCGTCGAAGCAGCGAAAAAGATCGACCCAAACAAACCGGCGATTGAGGTTTTCAAGCAAATTCAGAGCGAGCATCCGGCTTCGGACAAATTGATCCCGGACATTTCCAAGGACCTCGACAAGCTTCGAAAATACGTGGTGAACCGTCGCGTGGTTGGAATTCCGTCAGAAGTTCGCGCGAAGGTAAAAGAGACGCCGCAATATCTGCGCGCCACCTCATTTGCTTCAATGGATACTCCGGGTCCGTTCGAGAAGCGCGCCACTGAGGCTTATTATTACATCACTCCGACAGAAGAAGATTGGCCAGAGAAAGAAAAAGAGGAATGGCTCACCGCATTTAACTATTACACCTCTGACGTTGTCTCAATTCATGAGGTCTATCCCGGACATTACGTGCAGTTCCTTCATCTGAATGCGTCGCCTGCCAGCAAAGTAGAAAAGATGTTCGGTAGCTATGCTTTTATCGAAGGCTGGGCGCACTACTGCGAAAAGATGATGATCGACGAAGGATTCGGCGGGCCTTCCAACTCGACTCCTAACGAAGATGATGCGAAGCGGGCGGCAAAATATCGCATGGCGCAGGCTGACGAAGCGCTGCTGCGTCTTTGCCGGTTATGTGTGGCAATCAAAGTGCACACCGAAAACATGTCGATTGATGAAGCGACGAAATTTTTTCAAGACAATTGTTACTACGAACCGAAGCCGGCACGCCAGGAAGCCATGCGCGCCACATTTGATCCGGGTTACCTCAATTACACCCTTGGCAAACTGCAGATCCTGAAATTGCGCGACGACTATAAGGCGCAACAGGGCGACGAATTTTCACTGCAAAAATTCCATAACGAATTGCTTAGCCACGGCATGCCGCCGATTCGTCTTCTTCGGGAAATCATGCTCAAAGACAAGAGCAAGTGGGACCAGGTGTTGTAACTTGTGCAAATCCGCGTTGCATTGCGTCGCTTCGCGGTTTCGCGTAACATTCGCTTCCGAAAATCACGATGACAGAGCTGGTTTCATCAATGGCGGACAAGATCGACCGCACGATGCAGCGGGTAATTCCGCTGGCGTATCGCGTGCGACGAACCGGCCGCCGCCTGGTGCGTCGCGCATTGCGCAAGCCGCGGAGTGTCTCGGAGGGGCCGAACCTCCTGCCGCTGTTGATTCAAGTGCTGGCGAGTTTCACCAAAGCCGACGGCATCATCATGGAGGAAGAGATCGACTCGAGCCTCGGCTTCCTGCGATACGACTATCCGGAAGCTGTTTACTCCGAATTACGACAATTGTTCCGCCAGGCGCTTTACGAGCAGCAGGACCTCGCGGCGATGGCGCAAAAACTCGGCGCGCAACTGAGCACCGAACGCAAGATCATGCTCGGGGTTCAGCTATACGACCTCATCTCGCAAGCCGGCTTGAAGCAAGAACAGGTCGTCGCGTTCTACTCGTTCATGTCGCAGATGGGCATGGCCGCGCAGGCGATCGATATCGTTTATCAACTCAACGCATCTGAAGAATCTGATCCGTCGATTTACCAGCACGGCGCGTCGCCGCTGGAATCGCTCTCTTTCGGTTCGGACGGCAAGGCCGACATCATCCTGAAGAACCTGGCTGAAATCGATCGGCTGATGGCCTTCCGGTATCACGATCTGATTCTCCTGAAAAACTACAGCGGCCAAAACGTTTCCGTCCGTGGAAGACCATTGGTGCGCGGTGGGTTCTGTCGAATTTACCCGGGCCAACGAATTTTGATCGGCGACCAGGTGCTCAGTTATCAGGAGCTCGCGCAATATTTCAACGCCAAGAAGAACGTCTCGCTTCCAGAAATCTTTATCCGGGTGACCAAAGACGCGGAACAAGTGCAGTTGGAGCGTTCACGAACACGTGAAAGCGCGCTGCGAGTCACCTTCGGACTCAAAGTGCGCGTCAAGGCATTGCGCGATATCGATGCGGAGCTCAAGGGAGTTCGCCTCAAAGCGGGCACTCAGGTCGATACGACGCTGGAAGACAAAATTATTTTCCATAATGACACCGAACTGGATCTGAACGATCTGCGTCGACGCGCACGCGCGCTCGGCGGACGATTCCAACTGAAAGCTTCGAAATCGGAATATCTGGTGTCGAATGATCCAAGCCGGCTGCAAGCTGACGATATCCTGCTTTCTCCCGGTACGGCCGGAGATGTGCTGCTGAAAATATTTTGCGATTACGATCGGCGAGTAGGCACGCTTGAGGTCATTGAGGCGGATCGTCGAATCATGGTGGGCGACGATC
>Ga0207701_10008170_pt1 | contig 10361 bp, 12 predicted proteins | sample KBSSwiSSwithPhiX_FD_184294 | JGI IMG/M metagenome (GOLD analysis project Ga0207701, IMG submission 184294) | Switchgrass rhizosphere bulk soil microbial communities from Kellogg Biological Station, Michigan, USA, with PhiX - S5 (SPAdes) (version 2) | ecosystem: Environmental > Terrestrial >...
GCTGCAGGTTGTCGGCGTAGTCGGTGATCACCAGGGTGTTGTTGCCCGGGTTGGCGTTGATCGTGTTGTTCGGCGTGATCAGCGGCCGGAGCACCGGCACCAGGTTGTTCGCGCTCTCGTGATTGAGGCGGAAGATCTGGGTGATGACCTGGTCGCCGCGGCGCGAGACGCCGTCGACCGAGACCGTGCCGGCCTGCAGCTTGGCGTCGGCTTCCGGCACGACCTTGAAGATGCCGCCGACCTCGACCACCGTGAAGCCGAGCCCGCGCAGCGCGGCGAGGAAGTTGAGGTAGGCCTCGTTCGGCGTCAGCGGGTCCTCGCTGTAGAGCGTGATCGTGCCGCGCACCCGCGGGTCGACGATGAACTGCTGGCGCAGGATCGCCGCCATCGCCCGGGTCACGCCCTCGATGTCGGCGTTGACGAAGTTGAGCGTGACCGGCGCGCCGCGAAAGCGCGGCTGCGGTGCGGCGGCCGATTTGCCGGGGGTCTGCGCCGGCAGCGGCAGCGAGGACAGCGTCAGCGCCACCGCCATCAGCACCGCGCCGGCTCGGGCAGCGGATCGTCTGGCGCGTCGAAGGGTCATGGTCATCCGATCGAGATGATCGACCGGGCGCCGTCGCGCCGACCGATGATGTTGAGCAGGTTGGAGAGCGCGGCCTCGTCGACGGCTGCCGAGCGGGCCTCGCCGCGGAACTTGACGCCCGCCGGGCCCCAGGTGCCGCTGCCGATCAGCTGCAGCGGTCCGTCGGTGGTGGTGAGCGACAGCAGCGTCGCGCTGTTCTCGCTGGCGCCGCCGGTGAGGGTGACGCGATAGCTGCCGAGGGTCTCGAGCGTGGTGAGGCGCGAGGACACGGCCTCGAGCTCGAGGTCGAGCTTGCCGTCGAGCCGCCAGCGGCCTTCGACCTGCTCGATCGAGAAGCCCGGCGAGGCGATCCGCGCCGTGCCGCCGAGCTGCAGCGTGTTCCACGGCGTGCCCAGGCCGCCGAGCCAGGCGCTCGGCCACTGGCCGACGACGTTGCCCGCGCCGGGGGGCGGCGCATAGGTGGCCCTGATCCGGCCGAAGCCGGGACGGATCTGCAGCTTCAGCGTGCCGTTGATGCAGCAGTCCTGGCGGGCGGCGAGCTCGACGCCGTAGAGCCGCGGCGACAGCGACCACTCGAGGCGGCCGGGCAGATAGCTCGCGTCGCGGCTGTCGGCGCCGCCGGTGAGGACGGGTACGGCGCTGCCGGACCAGATCGTGCCGCGCGCGTCGGCGAGCAGCAGCCGCTGGTTGGTGGCCGATGCCACCGCCTTGGCGAGCCAGGCCGCCGGCGCGAACAGCACCAGGCCGACGAGCAGGCCGAAGAGCAGGCCGGCGATCGCCCAGCGCACCGCGGCGCCGCGCTCGATCTCCCAGGCCTGCTCGGCGAGCGTCGATTCGCTCCAGCCGCTGCCGGCGACGGTCGGCGCCCAGAGCTGGCGATTGCGCTTGCGGCGGATCACGAGGCGCCTCCGAGGCTGACGGTGATCGAGCCGCTGTAGCCGGTGGCGGCCTTGACCATCTGCGCTTCCACCGGCCGGGCGCGGGCGGCGCTGCGTGCTTCGCCCAGCCAGCCGCGCAGGGCATCGCCCTGGATGCCGCTGAAGGTGAGGACCGCGCGGTCGCCCTGGATCGCCAGCTTGGCGCCGCTGCCGAGCTGCGCGGTCGCGGCGCGCAGGGCGGTGCTCGCCTGCTCGGTCGGCACCGGCGAGGCGGCGCGCAGGCCCTGCATCTCGCTGGCGGCGAGCTGCATCTGCTGCATCTGCTGGTCGAGCCGGTCGAGCTCGAGCGGCGCCTCGCGCAGGATGCGCAGCGCCGGCTGGATCAGGATCAGCCAGACCAGCAGGATCGTCACCGAGACCACCATGACGACGATCAGCTGGCGCTCGCGCGGCGCCCGCGACTGCCAGAAGCGGCCCGCCTGCTGGCGCGCATCGTTGATCGCGGGCGGCACGGAAGGGGAGTCGGTGGCCATGGCTACGTTGTTCAGGCGGCGGGGCGGGTGCGGGTCACCACGATCCGGCCTTCGCTGGCGTTGACCTGGAAGCCCGCGGGCTGCAGGACGCCGCGGAACTGCTCGATCTGGGCATCGGTCCAGCCGGTGGCGCCGATGGTCAGCTTGCCCGACTCGAAGCGCAGGTTCTCGACCGGCGGCCGCTCGTTCGGCCAGGCCGCGGCCGCGGCCTGGAGCATCGGCTCGAGGTCGCTGTCGGCGGGCTTGCCGGCGTGGGTGCGCAGGGCCTGGGTCTCGCGCAGCATCACGGCGCCGGCGTCGCGCTGGATGTCGGCATCGGCGACCCGCGGATAGCTCTGCTTCACCAGCGCCTGGATCGCGTTGCGGCGGGCCCGGATTTCGTTCTGCTGGTGGAAGGCCCAGAGGTTCAGGCCGACGATCTGCGCCGCGACCAGCACCGCCACGCCGAGGCGCGCCGGCCGCCAGGCCGGGCTCATCGCCTGGCGCAGCCAGTCGCGGGCGGCGCGGGCGCCGCGCGTCTTTCTCGCCAGCTCGAACTGGCGCAGGTTCCACAGGCTCCGGCCGGCCTGCAGCAGGCGCTGCTCGACCGGCATCACCATCACCGGCGCGCCGAGCCACTGCTCGGCGGCGACGGCGGCGGTGGGCGAGGCGGTCCAGCGGGTCGTCACCGGCGGCGGCTGCGGCACGAGCGCGCGCGCCAGGCCGCCGTCGAGGCGAACCGTGGCGACGCCGTCGACATGGGCCCAGGTCAGGACGGTGCCACCGGGCGCCACGGGATCGGCGGATTCGGGCACGTGGAAGTGGCCCATCGGCGGCTCGTCCGGCCAGGCCATGGGCACGACGCGGTCGACGAAGACGCCGCTCTTCTGCAGCGCATCGAGCTCGTCCTGCAGCCAGGCGCGATCGACGGCCGCGACCCAGGCCTGCTCGCCGGCAACGGCCAGCGGCGCGACCGCGAGATGCACCGATTCCGAATCCTCGAGCAGGGCATCCTCGATCACGCCGACCAGGGCGGCGCGCAGCCGTGACGCCGGCGCCTTGGGCAGGGTGATGCGATGCCAGGCGACGTCGGTCTCGCGCACGACGGCGATCACCTGCGAGGCACGCGGCAGCAGGGCCGCAGCCGCGTCGCCCTGGGCTTCGAACTCGATGCCGTCGGCGCTGGTGACGTAGACGTACTCGCGCCGCCGGCCCGGATCGGGCGCGGCCTCGTCCGTCGCCCGCGCGCGCAAGCGACGGTGCTCGGGGAGCTGGATCACGAGGGTCGACATGGGAAAGCGGCGGAGCCTACGCCCATTTTAGGAGGCCGGAGGGTCGAAAACGCCTGCAATCAAAGACTTACGTTGCTCTGTTGTAGCGTCTTCGCAGTATTGCTGCTCACTTTTGCACTGGCTTACGAGCCCATGCCGTCGCGGCTGGACACCCGCTCGCGCTGCAGCACCTGCACCTGCGCCCCGCGCCGCTGCACCAGCGAGCGCTGCTCGAGAACGACGTCGCCGAGGCGCAGGCGGCCGCGGACCTCGAAGAAGTTGGAACTGACCGCGATCCGGTCGAAGCTGGCGGGCGGCAACGACGGCGCCAACGCCTTCAGGTCCGCCGATGATTTGATCGGCACGCGCTGGCGCGACTGGACGATGCGCTCGGCCGTGGCCAGGTCGAGCCCCTCGATCGCGGCGACCAGCACCTCGCGAGGGGCGGTGTTGACGTTGATGGCGGACGCCTCCGGCAGGATGACGACGTAAGGCTCAAGCGCCTGTACGGCCGCGGGCTCGATCCCCAGCCAGGTCAGCTGCGACGCGGAGCGCGGCATGAGCGGCGGATTGGCCGGCCGCGGATTGGCGGCCGGTGGCGTCGCCGCGACTCCGCTGGCGCCGCTCGCACCCGGGTCGGGCGGCGGTGCCGGCGAGGCGTCACGCAGGCCGACCGAGATGCGCGTGGCGACGTCGACCGAAAGGCCGACGGTTTCGCACAGGCGCTGCAGTGCGGCCTGCGCAACCGGATCGATCTTGCCGCCCTGGACGATGTTGGCCAGGTTGTAGCGCGAGTTCGCGTCGGTGATCGTGCCCGAAAGGAAGGCGTCCGGCGCATCGTCGGTGTTGTCCTTGTCGGCGGCGAGGAAGGTCGACAGCCGCGCCTCGGCCAGCGGCACCGCCCAGGGCTCGCCGAGATGGTCGGTGCCGCCGGTCTTGGCGTCCTCGCGCAGGATCATCCGGGTCCAGTCGAGAGCGCCAGAGAGCACCCAGGCCGACTGGGTGCGCGCCCGCTCCGCCGCCTCGACCTGGATCGCTTGCCATTGCTGCCAGAGCATCGAGCTGGCGAGGGTGGCGACCAGGGCGACGATGATCATTGCCGTGAGCAGAGCCGCGCCGCGGCTCCGCTCACGGCGCGAGCGCCTGACAGGGCTGCTCCCTCCCCGCTTCGCTCCCCTCCCTCCAAGAGGGAGGGGCCGGTTCCTCCGGAACCGCTTTTTGGCGTTGTTCATGGGGCGAGCAGGGTGTCGCGCACCAGGCTGCCGTTGAGGCCGCTGCCGGGCGCGAAGGCGAGGACCAGACGCACGCCGCTCGGCAGCGCCTGGCTCTGCACGCCGGAAGCGGCGACGACGTCGCCGCTCGACTGGCAGTTGGCCCAGGCGTTGCCCTGGAAGAAGTAGACCTGCCATTGGTCGAGCCCGGTCAACGCCTTCAACTGGCCGGTCTCGCTGCCCTGGAACTGCTGGGTGCGCAGCCACATCTCCTGCAGCGCGGTCGTGGTCGTCACCGGCGGTCCGGCCCAGCGCTGCCACATCGCGTTGCTGCTGTCGGGGCGCAGCGACCAGGCGACCACCTGCATCCCGCCTTCGGTCCGCCGGGTGAGGCGCACCGTCTGGCCGTCGCAGGTGAGGGTCGGCACGGCCGTCGTCTGCTGCAGCGAGGCGAGGTCCTGCTCCCACTGCGAGATCACGGTTTCGAGACGCAGGGTCTGCTCGAGGCGCACCTGGTTCGAATCGCGCGCCCGGACGATGCCGTCGACACCCTGCCAGGCCATCAGCGACATGATCGCCATGATGACCAGGGCGACCAGCACCTCGACCAGCGTGAAGCCCCGGTGGCGCGTGGCCCGCATCACGGGGGTCCGAGGATGGTCGAGAGCAGCAGCACGGTGGTGCCGCTGTCGTCGAGGATCCGAGCGTCGACCCGCCGGAAGAGCGGGTTCGGCGTGTTGCGCACGATCAGCTTGCCGTTGTAGATGCGGCCGAACTGCTCGCAGGTGAACAGGCTGTCGCCGATGTCCGGACGGCGGCGCGCCAGCTTCAGCCCGGTGAGCTGGTTGTCGGCGCACCACTGGGCCGCGGTGATGTCGGCCAGGCGCGACGAGTTGTCGGTGAGCGTGCCGGCCGCCTTGATGCCGGCGCCGAGCGTGACCGCGACGATCGCGAGCGCGACCAGCACCTCGATCAGGGTGAAGCCGCGGGCAGGCGTCCTGCTCACTGCGATGCCGGCAGGTCGTCGCCCACCAGGAACGGTCCGATGCCGTCGGTGCCGAGCGTCAGCCGGTGGTCGTCGAGCCGAAGGACGATCCGCTGCTCGCCGATCAGCGGCTCGGGACCGAGCACCACGGCCCGCGCGCCGATCACCTGCGCGGCGGTGCCGGATTCGAGAAAGCGGGTCGGCAGCGGGTCCTTGGCGGAAAGGCCGACGAAGCGGAAGTCGCTGCCGTCGGCCTGCTTCTCCAGCGGCTCCCAGCGTGCCGGCACGCCCGAGGAGCGGGCCTCGGCGCGGGCCGATTCGAGCAGGGCGGCGAGCCGCACCGCTTCCTGCTCCAGCTTGGCCGCGGTCGGGTCGCGCAAGGCGAGGCTGACCACGCCGGTGGCGATCGCGATGATCGCGACCACCAGCATCAGCTCGATCATCGTGAAGCCGCGCTGCCGCTGGCGGGCAGCGACCGCAGGGAGCGTGGGGGCTCGGCCGGGCGCCGGGCCGCTCCCAAGCCCGGCCGCACCCCCTCGGGGGGCAGCGACCGCAGGGAGCGTGGGGGCTCCGCTACTGCCAGGAGCCGATGTCGGCATTCGTCTTCTCGCCGCCGACCACGCCGTCGGCACCGAAGCTGTAGACGTCGATCTCGCCTTTCAGGCCGGGGTTGGCGTACTGGTAGGGGTGCCCCCAGGGATCGCTCGGCAGCTTGTCGAGATAGGGCCGCCAGTTGGCGGGAATCACGCCGACCGTCGGCTTGGCGACCAGCGCTTGAAGGCCCTGCTCGCCGCTCGGAAAGCGCAGGTTGTCGAGCTTGTAGAGCTTGAGCGCCTGCATCAGGTTGTTGACGTCGGTGCGCGCCGCGGTGACGCGCGCGTCGTCGGCCCGGTCCAGCATGTTGGGCACGATCAGGGCCGCCAGAACGCCGATGATCACGAGCACGACCATGAGCTCGATCAGGGTGAAGCCGCGGCTGCGGCGGAGGCGTTTCATCGTCGATCGCATCGTGGAGTTCTACCGGTCGTCTGCCTCGATGGCAGGGGTCGTCGATCATAATCGCCGCATGTTTGCGCGCCTGTCCGCATTCGTGATCTGGTCGCTCGTTGCCGCGGCGGTGGTGTTCTGGGCGCTCCGCTTCGGCGTCTCGCCGCCGCAGGCCCCGGCCTACGCGGTGCCGATCGACCGGGCGGCGCCGCCGCGCGGCGACCTGGCCCGGCTGTTCGGCGCGCCGCCGGTCGTCGCCGTGGCCGAAGCGGCACGTGCGGAAGCGCCGTCGCGCTTTCGCCTGGTCGGCGTGATGGCGCCGCGCTCGAGCACGCCCGAAGGCACCGGCGCATATGGCCTGGCGCTGATCGCGGTCGACGGCAAGCCGCCGCGCGCCTTCGCCGTCGGCTCCAAGCTCGACACCGACCTGGTGCTGCAGTCCGTGGGTCTGCGCACCGCCTCGCTCGGCACCGCCCAGGGTGCGCGCAGCGTGCTCCTCGAGCTGCCGGCGCTGCCCGCGCCCGCCACCGGCACCCTGCCGGCGCCCGGTTCGCCTGCGCCGGCGATGGTGTCGCCGGCGGTGCGACCTGGCGCGGTGCCGACGCCGGTCGCGTCGCCTCCGGCCATGGCCCCGGCGATGGTGCCTGCACCGGCACCGGCACCCGCCCCGATGATGCAGCTGCAGCCCGCCCAGGCCCAGCCGGGCTCGGCGAATCAGCTGCCGCCGAATCCCAACCTGCCCTCGCCCGACAACTTCCGCTCGCAGTAGCCGCGGCTACTGCAGGAACAGCCGATAGGCCGGGTTGCCGGTCTCGTCGGCGCAAGGGTAGGCGAGCGTCTCCAGAAACTCGGCGAACGCCTTCTCGTCCTTCGGCGGGACCTGCAGGCCGACCAGGATGCGGCCGTAGTCGGCGCCCTGATTGCGATAGTGGAAGAGGCTGATGTTCCAGCTCGCCGGCATGCGCGACAAAAAGCGCATCAGCGCCCCCGGCCGCTCCGGAAAGACGAAGCGATAGAGCCGTTCGTCGCGGGCCAGGGCGCTGCGCCCGCCGACCATGTGACGCACGTGCTCCTTGGCGAGGTCGTCGCCGGTGAGGTCGAGGACAGGAAAGCCGTGGCTCGCGAACTGCTGCGCGAGCTGCGCCGATTCGGCCCGGTCGACCGTGGCCACGCCGACGAAGACGTGCGCCTCGGCCGCGTCGGAGATGCGGTAGTTGAACTCGGTGACGGCGCGCGGTCCGATCAGCTCGCACAGGCGCCGAAAGCTCCCGCGCTCCTCGGGGATGGTCACCGCGAACAGGGCCTCGCGCTCCTCGCCGACCTCGGCCCGCTCGGCGACGAAGCGCAGGCGATCGAAGTTCATGTTCGCGCCGCAGGTGATGGCGACATAGGTCTCGCCCTTGGCGCCGCGGACGTGCGCGTACTGCTTGATCGCGGCGACGCCGAGCGCGCCGGCCGGCTCGAGGATGCTGCGGGTGTCCTCGAACACGTCCTTGATCGCGGCGCAGGCGGCGTCGCTGTCGACGACGATCCAGTCGTCGACGAGTTGCCGCGCGAGGCGGAAGGTTTCGGCGCCGACCTTCTTCACGGCGGTGCCGTCGGAGAACAGGCCCACGTCGGCGAGCTCGATCCGCCGGCCGGCGCGAACCGAGCGCAGCATCGCGTCCGAGTCGTTCATCTGCACGCCGACGATGCGGATCCCGGGCCGGACCGCCTTGACGTAGGCGGCGATGCCCGAGACCAGGCCGCCGCCGCCGATGGCGACGAAGATCGCGTCGATCGGCCCCTGGTGCTGGCGCAGGATCTCCATCGCGATCGTTCCCTGGCCGGCGATCACGTCGGGGTCGTCGAACGGGTGCACGAAGGTGAGGCCGCGCTTGGCTTCGAGCTCGAGCGCGTGGGCGTAGGCGTCGGAGTAGCTGTCGCCGCGCAGCACGACCTCGGCGCCGAGGGCGCGCACCGCCGCGACCTTGAGCGAGGGCGTGGTCGTCGGCATGACGACCAGCGCCTTGCAGGCGAGCTCGCGTGCGGCGAGCGCCACGCCCTGGGCATGGTTGCCGGCCGAGGCGCAGATCACGCCGCGCGCCAGCGCCTCTTTCGAGAGGTGCGCCATCTTGTTGTAGGCGCCGCGCAGCTTGAAGCTGAACACGGGCTGCGTGTCCTCGCGCTTGAACAGCACCTGGTTGCCGAGCCGGGCCGAAAGTCGCGGCGCGGCATCGAGCGCCGACTCGATCGCGACGTCGTAGACGCGCGCCGTCAGGATCTTCTGCAGGTAGCCGGCGAGGGCGGGCTTGCGGGCGGAAGGCGCCTTCTTCGGCGCCGGCTTGCGGGGGGGATTCGCCATGCCTTGTCGTGTCTCCCAGCGGCTGACGATTGCGGCGCCGCATCATACGTGGCGGCGTCGCGCACTCCTTCTCGAGCGGCCGAGAAAAAAGCCCAAGGCATTGCTGCCCTGGGCTGAATCCACCGTAGAGGAGGTGGAGGAGACAATCGGTGCGGCGCGAATCAGGATCTGTACCCCGCTCGTCGCGAACCGCTCGATACGAGTTTAGGGTCTTTTTTGTTGCAGTGCAATATCACGCGAAGGAGCGGCCGAGATGGAATGCACGATCGACTGGATGCCGGCCAACGGCATGGCGTTCTCGGCCGAGACCGGCAGCGGTCACCTGCTGACGATGGACGGCGCGCCCGATGGCGGCGGCCGCAATCTCGCGCCGCGGCCGATGGAGACGGTGCTCGCCGGCACCGGTGCCTGCACCGCCTACGACGTCGTGCTGATCCTGCGTCGTGGCCGACACGACGTGCGCGGCTGCCGCGTCAAGGTGACGGCGGAGCGTGCGCCGCAGGACCCGAAGGTCTTCACCCGGATCCAGATGCACTTCGTCGTCAGCGGCGTGCAGCTGGCGGCGAGTGCGGTCGAGCGCGCGATCGCGCTGTCGCACGAGAAGTACTGCTCGGCGACGATCATGCTCGGCAAGACGGCCGAGATCGTCACCAGCTACGAGATCGTCGCCGCCGACGCCGGCACGGCATCGGCCGAGAGCGCGCAGGCTCAGAGATAGTGCGCGGTCCGGGTCATGACCCGGCCTGCAAGCCGCATCGCCAGCCGCGCCGGCCAGGGCAGGGGCGCGGCGCCTGAACGCTCGGCGGCGATCGCGTGGCCGGCTTCGTCGCTCTTCATCTGCGCGACGATCGCCCGCGAGGCCAGATCGGCCTCCGGCAGTCGCTCGAGGTGGCTCGCCAGGTGATGCTCCACCTGGCGCTCGGTCTCCACCATGAAGCCGAGGCTGGCCTTGTCGCCGAGCCGGCCGGCGACGAGGCCGATGCCGAACGCGCCCAGGTACCAGAGCGGATTGAGCACGCTCTGCCGGGCGCCGAGCTCGCGCAGTCGCTCCGCCGTCCAGGCGAGATGGTCGGTCTCTTCGGCGGCGGCCTCGATGAATTGGCGGCGCAGCACGGGGTTGGGGGTGGCCAGTGCCTGGGCGCTGTAGAGCGCCTGGGCGCAGACCTCGCCGACGTGGTTGACGCGCATCAGGGCGCCGGCTTCGCGTCGCTCGGCGTCCGCGAGAGGGGCGTCGGCCCCGGTGGCGACGGGCTTCGGACGGGCCGCCCGCGGCGGGCTGGAGAGCGCTCGCCGCGCCTGGTCGAGACCGGCCAGCAAGCGGTCGGCGGGAGTGAGTGAAACGGGTTGCATGGCGAGGCCGAGGATAGCTTTCACGCGCAAAAGTTCCCACGAATTTTCTCGTTGTGCTAAGACAACATACGGGGCCTTTTTTGCTCGGCAAGGCTTTGCAGCGCCAAGCCCCTCTGGTGCAATACGCACAACTTCCGCAAAGGGGGTTGTGCCTGATCTGCTCCAGTGCGGGTAATCGGTGATCGGGACCTCTTGTTCAACCTAGGAGATAGTTGCAATGAAAAAATCTCTGCTCGCTCT
>Ga0207701_10008172_pt1 | contig 10359 bp, 7 predicted proteins | sample KBSSwiSSwithPhiX_FD_184294 | JGI IMG/M metagenome (GOLD analysis project Ga0207701, IMG submission 184294) | Switchgrass rhizosphere bulk soil microbial communities from Kellogg Biological Station, Michigan, USA, with PhiX - S5 (SPAdes) (version 2) | ecosystem: Environmental > Terrestrial > Soil...
CGGAGACGTGGACCAGACCTTCGATGCCCGACTCGATCTCGACGAACGCACCGTAATCAGTGAGATTACTGACCTTGCCGAACAGTCGCGTGCCGGGCGGATAACGGCGCGACAGGCCCACCCACGGATCCTCGCCGAGCTGCTTCATGCCGAGCGAGACGCGGTTCTTCTCCTGGTCGAACTTCAGGACCTTCGCCGTGACCTCATCGCCGACGTTCAGAATCTCGGACGGGTGCTTCACACGTCGCCACGCAAGGTCGGTGATATGCAGCAGGCCATCGATGCCGCCCAGGTCCACGAACGCGCCGTAATCGGTGATGTTCTTGACGACGCCCTTGACGACGGCGCCTTCCTGCAGCGTCTCGAGCAGCTTTTGCCGCTCCTCGCCCTGGTTTGCCTCGAGCACGGCGCGGCGCGATACGACGACGTTGTTGCGCTTGCGATCGAGCTTGATGACCTTGAAATCCATCTGCCGGTTTTCGTACGGCGACGTGTCCTTGACGGGACGGATGTCGACGAGCGAGCCGGGCAGGAAGGCGCGGATGCCATTCACCATGACGGTGAGGCCGCCCTTGACCTTGCCGTTGATCGTGCCCTGTACGACGGTGCCCTTGTCGAGCGCTTCTTCCAGCTCGTGCCAGGCCGCAAGGCGTTTTGCCTTGTCGCGTGAGAGGCGCGTCTCGCCATAGCCGTCTTCCAGCGACTCGATGGCGACGCTGATGAAGTCCCCGGGCTTGGCATCCATCTCACCGCGATCGTTGCGGAACTCGTCCGCAGGAATGTAGCTCTCGGACTTGAGGCCCGCGTTCACGACGACGAAGTTGTCGTCGACGCGTATGACCTCAGCCGTGATCACCTCCCCGATACGCATTTCCTTGCGGGAGAGGCTTTCTTCGAACAGGGCGGCGAAACTTTCGTTGCTGGCGGACGCTGCCGGGATATTGCTTTTCATGGCAGTCGCTGCCGGGGAAGTGGTTTTCATCATTGGAAATTCAGGGATTGGGGTGGATGTCCGGGTGGACGGGTAAATTAAAAAAACCACGAGCCGGGTGGCTCATGGCGCCTTGGGTGCTGCCTTGCTGTGATACAGCGTTAAAACCTGCGCCACGGCTTCGTCCACCGTCATGTGGGTGGTGTCGAGCTCGATGGCGTCCGAACACTTCTGCAGCGGGGCTGCCGCGCGCCGGCTGTCGCGGTCATCGCGTTCCCGAATCTCCTGCAAAAGGGCGCTCATACTAGCATTCATTCCTTTTTCCATCAACTGGTTATAGCGCCTGCGCGCCCGCTCTTCGGCAGCGGCGGTGAGGAATATTTTGAGGCCGGCGTCGGGGAAAACAACCGAGCCCATGTCGCGACCGTCGGCGACCAGACCCGGCGGTTGCCGAAACGCGCGCTGGCGTCCGAGCAGCGCTGCGCGCACCGGCGGCAGGGCGGCGACCTGTGAGGCAGCTACGCCGACCGCCTCGGCGCGAATGGCGTCGGTAACGTCGCGCCCCTCGAGAACGATGACCCCTTGTCTGAAGACCACGTCGAGCCCACGCGCGATCGCGGCAACCTGTGCCGGATCGTCCATGCTCACCCCATGCTCGGGTGCGGCGAGACCCACGAGCCGGTACAAAGCACCACTGTCCAGGAAATGAAAGCCCAGCGTCGCCGCGACGCGGTAGGCGACGGTGCCCTTGCCCGATGCGGACGGCCCATCAATCGCGATGACGGGCGCGTCGGCCATCATGCCGCCGCCCGCCGGGAAATCGAGGCGAGGACGTCGAAGTACGCCGGAAATGTCTTGCGGACACACTCCGGCTCGTTGATGCGAACACGCATGCCGCCGAGCGCCGCCAGCGAGAAGCACATGGCCATGCGGTGATCGTCGTAAGTGTCAACTGATATGGCAGGCGGTAGGCGAGAAGCAGGAGCCGCAGACGCCCCCTCTCCCCGCTTCGGGGCGAGGGGAGAACCAGACCGCACAATGCCGAACCCTGCCGGCGGCGTGATGCGCAGACAGTCCGCCCCCTCCTCCACGGCAGCACCAAACTTCCGCAACTCGGTTGCCATCGCGGCAATCCGGTCGGTCTCCTTCACGCGCCAGCTGCCGATATTGCGCAGGGTACTGGGGCCGTCGGCAAACAGGGCGGCGACCGCGGCCGTCATGGCCGCATCCGGGATGTGGTTCAGATCGGCGTCCAGAGCCTTCAACCTGCCCTGCCGTCGCGCCTCTTCGCCCGCGGTCGCCTCGATCCAGTTCTCACCGAGCGTGATTCGTGCGCCCATGCGTTCAAGCACTTCGACGAAGCGTACGTCCCCCTGAATGCTGTTGCGCCCGACGCCCTCCACCCGAACAACACCGCCGTCGCGGATTCCGCCGATCGCGCCTGCCGCGAGAAAATAGGATGCCGACGACGCATCGCCTTCGATGAAGACTTCGCCGGGACTGCGGTACCCGACTGTCGCAGGCACGATGAAACGACGCCAGTCCTGCCGCTCCACTTCGACACCGAATCGTTCCAGCGTCCGCAGCGTGATGTCCACGTACGGCTTGGAGATGAGCTCGCCGTCCACCTCCACGATGCAAGCGCGTCGCGCCAGCGGCAGTGCAATCAGCAGCGCGGTCACGAATTGGCTGGATGTGTTGCCGCGCACATGCAGCGGGGCGTTCAGATCGGGTTTACCCTCCAGGATGCGCAGCGGCGGATAGCCGTGCTGTCCTGCGTACTCGACTCGCGCGCCGGCCCGGATGAGTGCGTCCACGAGGTCGCCGATCGGCCGCTCGTGCATGCGCGCGACGCCGGACAAGTTGTAATCCCCGCCCAGCACCGCAAGCACGGCGGTCAGCGGCCGGAAAGCGGTGCCCGCGTTGCCCAGAAAGAGGTCGGCACGGCGCACGGGCAGCCGGCCCGCGACGCCCGTGATCCTCACACACTCGGCGCTTTCAGCTCGACACTGCACGCCGAGCGTACGCAGCGCATCCAGCATGTAGCGCGTGTCGTCGGAATCGAGGACGTCCCGAAGGACGGTCTCCCCCTCCGCAAGCGCCGCCAGCAGCAACATGCGATTCGAGATGCTCTTCGAGCCCGGCAGGCGAACCGCCCCGCCTACGCTTTCGATCGGCTCGAGATCGAGGTAGCTCATTGGGGATCTCGCCGTCACCGTCACCGGCTCTTCAGCAGCCAGCGGCCCCGCGCCGCGCGTGCGCGCTGGAACATCTGGGTGAGCGCCGCCGCGTCGCCCGCCTCGATAGCGCCACGCGCGACTTCCAGTTCCTCCATGTAGTCGTCCAGCAGATCGACCAGGGCTTCGCGATTTGCGATGCAGATATCGCGCCACATCTCCGGCGAGCTGCCGGCAATGCGCACCGTGTCGCGCAGCCCGGCGCCTGAGAATCCGAGGAGGGTGGACGCATTGGGGCGTTGCGCGAGCATGCTGACCAGCGCAAAGGCGACGACGTGCGGCAGGTGACTCACGGCCGCGAAGATCTCATCGTGGGTCTTCGCATCGAGCCGCACGATCCGCGCGCCACAGGCTTCCCAGAGACTTCTCACCATCCGGAGCGCCGCCGGACGCGTTTCGTGTTGCGGCAGGAGGATAACGTTGCGGTCCCGGTAGAGACCCGCGAATGCGGCACTGGCGCCGCTCTTTTCGGTGCCTGCGATCGGGTGCGAGGGCACGAAACGATCGAAGTGCTCGGGAAGGAAGCGCCGCGCATAGCCGATCACATCCTGTTTCGTGCTGCCGCCATCGGTGATCACGGTCGTCGGTTGCAGCGCCGGCGCAATTGCCGCCATTACTTCGGGCATCTGCCCGACCGGCGTTCCGATCAGAACGACATCGGCGTCGCGAACTGCGAGCGCAGGCTCGCGCACCGCCTCGTCGATGACGCCCAGACGCAAGGCTTCCTGCAGATTTTTGCGCGTGCGGCCGACGCCTACGACATGTCGGACGAGGCGCGCTTTCTTCAATGCGAGCGAAAACGATCCGCCGATCAGGCCGACGCCGATGACGACGAGCTTGCGGATCTTCGGTTTGCGGCGCGGGGGGGCGGCGCTCACGCAATCGCCTGCCGCAGGGCTTCCAGGAAGCGCGCGTTTTCCGTTTCGAGCCCCACGGTCACGCGCAGGTGGCGCGGCATGCCATACGCACCGAGCGGTCTGACGATCACGCCCGCTTCCAGCAGCCGCTGGAATACCCGCTGCGCATCGGCAACGGCGAACGTCACGAAATTGCCGTATGAACGAATGAATTCGAGTCCCAGGCCCGTCAATCCCGCTACGAGCTGCTGCATGCCGCTGCGATTCACCTCGTAACTGCGGGCGACGAATTCCAGATCATCGAGAGCTGCCGCGGCTGCCGCAAGGCCGACGCCGTTGACATTGAAGGGCTCGCGCACGCGATTCATGAGGTCCGCTACGTCGGGCGCCGCGAATGCGTAGCCGATGCGCAGTCCGGCCAGACCGTACACTTTGGAGAAAGTGCGCGTGATGACGAGGTTCGGATATTTGCAAAGCCACGGCAGCGTATCGACACGGACCTCTGCCGGCAGGTATTCGTTGTACGCCTCGTCGAGCACCACGAGGACATGCGGCGGCATCGCGGCGATAAATGATTCGAGCCTCTCTGCCGTGACGAACGTTCCCGTGGGATTGTTCGGATTGGCGATGAAAACGATGCGCGTGCGCGACGTAACCGCGCGCGCCATTGCGTCGAGGTCGTGTCCGTAATCGAGCGCCGGCACTTCGACGCCCCGCGCACCGAGCGTCTGAATCGCGATCGGATACACCGCGAACGCGTGCTGCGCGAAAACCGCCTCGTCCTGCGGCGTGAGAAAAGCCCGCGCGGCGAGGTCGAGCACGTCGTTCGAACCATTGCCGAGCACGATGCAGTTCGTGTCGATGCCATAACGACGTCGCAACGCCTGCTTGAGCTCGAAGCCGTTCCCGTCGGGATAGCGCGCGACGTCGGACAGAGCGGCGCGGATCGCATCCTGCGCTCGCGGGCTCACGCCGAGCGGGTTCTCGTTCGAAGCGAGCTTCACGATGCTCGCCTCCTCCAGATTCATTTCGCGCGCGAGCTCCGAGATCGGTTTCCCGGGCTGATAGGGCGCAATGGCGCGGATGTGAGCAGGCGCGAGATCCGAGATCGGCATACGGTTATCCGAGTGCAGCAGGGTACGAACCCAGATTCTTGAAGAGCGAGGCGAGGCGTTCGAGCTCGCTCAGGGCCGCGGCAACATTCCCGTCACTCGCGTGGCCCTGCACATCGACGTAGAAGACGTATTCCCACAATCCCGTGCGCGCCGGCCGTGACTCGAGCTTCGTCATGCTGACGCCGTTTTTCGCCAAGGGCGACAGGAGCGCGTATATGGCCCCCGGGACGTTGCGCGCGGAAAGGATGAGCGATGTCTTGTCGTTCCCGGTCGGAGCAGCGTCGTGCGCCCCCAGCACGAGGAATCGCGTCGTGTTGTTCGGTTCGTCTTCGATGTCGCGCGCGAGCAGTTGGAGCTTGTAGAGGGAGGCTGCGGTCCGGCTTGCGATCGCGGCCGCGGACCGGTCTTTGGACGCGAGCTTCGCCGCTTCGGCGTTGCTGACGACCGCCACCTGATCGGCATGCGGCAGATGGGTCGCAAGCCAGCGCTGGCATTGCGCAAGGCTCTGGGTGTGCGAGTACACCCTGCCGATGGCGGCGATGCGTTTCACCGTGCTCATCAGGCACTGGCGTATCGGCAGCATCACTTCGCCGCAGACGCGCGCATCCGTCGCGAGCAGAAGATCGAGCGAGCGGCCGACCGCACCCTCGGTGGAGTTCTCGACCGGCACGACCGCATAACCGACGCCGCCGTTTTCGACACGTCTGAAAACTTCGTCGATCGACCCGCAAGGGCTGAGCGGCGCCGTGGCACCGAAATGCTTGAGCGCGGCTTCCTGACTGTATGTGCCTTCCGGTCCGAGAAAAGCCACGGTGACCGTGTCCTCCAGCGCACGACACGCAGACATGATCTCCGTGAAGACGCGCTGCACAGCACGATCCGGGAGCGGTCCGGGATTTTCCTGCGCGACGCGGCGCAGGACCTGCGCCTCGCGCTCCGGCCGGTAAACCGTAGCCCCGTTTTTCGCTTCCGCCACACGCTGCACGATGCGCGCACGCGCGGAAAGCAGTTTCAGAAGCCGCGAATCGATGTCGTCGATCTTCTCGCGCAGGCTTTCGAGTTTTTCGGTCATTGATCGTGATCGACGGAGCGTCCCGGGCGCTTCGTAACGGTGTCGACAGACGGCGCGCCGACCGTTAATGCTGCGGCAGATAGCGGACCGACAATACGCCCTTTATGCGTGCGAGCTCATCCAGCAACTCCCCGGGGACGCCGCTATCCACGTCGACGAGCGTGTACGCCATCTCCCCCTTCGATTTGTTCAGCATATCATGTATGTTGAGTCCGGCCTGCGCCATCGCGGTAGAGATCTGGCCCAGCATATTCGGCACGTTCGCGTTCGCGATCGCGACGCGAAACGGTGCTTCCCGGGAGAGTTGCACATCCGGGAAATTCACCGCGTTCTCGATATTGCCTTCCTCCAGAAAACTGCGCAGCTGGTCCACCACCATTACCGCGCAATTGTCCTCTGCTTCGCGAGTCGAGGCGCCAAGATGGGGCAGCGCGATCACCTGCGGGTGCCCCTGCACGGAAGCCATCGGGAAGTCGGACATGTAGTATCGCAGCCGCTTCCCCGTGAGCGCCGCTGCTACCGCTAGGTCGTCGACCAGCCCGTCACGCGCGAAGTTGAGCAGAATCGCGCCGTGCTTCATGAGTGCGATGCGTTCGGCGCTCAGCATGTTGCGCGTCGAATCGAGCAGCGGCGCATGAACGGTGACGAAATCGCTGGCCTTGAGCACCTCTTCCACGCTCTGAGCGCGACGCACCTGCGAAGGCAGACTCCAGGCGGCATCGACCGTTATGTGCGGATCGTAGCCGACGACGTTCATGCCGAGCTTGATCGCGGCGTCCGCGACGAGGCTTCCCACCTTGCCCAGCCCGAGGATGCCGAGCGTATGACGCGGCAGCTCGGTGCCGACGAATGCCTTCTTTCCGTCTTCGACCGCCTTGTGCAGCGTTGCGTCATCCCCGCGCAGCCCTTCCACGAACTTGAACGCAGGGACCAGGTTGCGCGCGGCGATCAGCATCGCGGCGATCACGAGTTCCTTCACCGCATTGGCGTTTGCACCCGGCGCATTGAACACAGGCACGCCGCGCCCGCTCATGTCGCGGATCGGAATGTTGTTGGTGCCGGCACCGGCCCGAGCGATCGCGCGTACGGTCGTCGGAATATCCATCCGATGCATATCGTGGGAGCGCACCAGAACCGCGTCGGGCTCCGCAATCTGGCTGCCGACCTTGTAGCGCTTAGCGGGAAAGCGTTTGAGACCGACGTTCGAGATGGAATTGAGCGTGAGGACGCGATACGAGTCAGCCATGCTTACGCTCGAACTCACGCATGTATTCGACGAGCGCCTGCACGCCCTGCTGCGGCATGGCGTTGTAGATGGAGGCCCGCATGCCGCCCACCGAGCGATGACCCTTGAGCTGAGTGAGCCCCGCCGCCTCCGCGCCCTTCAGGAACGCTCCGTCCAGCGCGTCGTTGCGCAAGGTGAACGGGATGTTCATGCGTGACCGATCTTCCTTCGCGACGGGCGAATGATAGAACTCAGTCTGGTCGAGGTAATCGTACAGGAGGTTTGCTTTGGCGATGTTCAGCTCTTCCATCTTCGCGAGCCCGCCCAATCCTTTCAACCATTCGAACACGAGCCCTGCAATGTAGATCGCATAAGTCGGGGGCGTGTTGTACATCGAATCGTTTTCCGCCTGCAGCTTCAGATCGAACACCGAAGGCGTGACCGGCAGCGGATTGCCGATCAGGTCGTCGCGCACGATGACGATGGTGAGCCCGGCAGGTCCCATGTTCTTCTGCGCACCCGCGTAGAGGAGGCCGTAGCGAGTGACATCCATCGGGCGAGACAGGATGTGCGAAGACGCATCCGTTACGAGCGGCACGTCTCCCGTCTCGGGAATCCAGTGAAACTCGACGCCGCCGATCGTTTCGTTGGAAGTGATGTGGACATACGCCGCTTCGCGGTCGAGCTTCCACGCGGATTGCTGCGGCACGTACGTGAAGTTCGCATCCTCCGAGCTCGCTGCGACGTTGACCTTGCAGTAGCGCCTGGCTTCGCCGATCGCCTTTTTGGACCACTGTCCGGTGTTCACGTAATCAGCGGACTTGCGCCCGCGCAGCAGGTTCATGGGCACGAGCGCGAACTGCGCGGCCGCGCCACCCTGCAGAAAGAGTACTTTGTAATTCGAGGGGATGTTCAGGAGCTCACGCAGATCCGCTTCCGCCTGCGCATGTATCGCGATGAACTCCTTGCCGCGATGGCTCATTTCCATGACCGACATGCCGCTGCCGTGCCAGTCCATCAGCTCCTGCGCGGCGCGTTCCAGGACCGGCTCGGGTAGAACCGCCGGACCGGCGCTGAAGTTGAATACGCGTGCCATCAGTATCTTTCCAAGTTCGTTGTGAAAAAGGCTGCAGATATGAACGATCGAGGGTGGCGCATCACGACCCGTCCCCCTCCGGAGGTTCGGAATCGTCCGCTGCATGATCGATGCCAGCCGCGCCGCCGCTCCCGCCGTCGCCGTTCGCACCGTTTCCGCCGTTCGCACCGTTACCGCCGTTGCCGTTCTCCTCGTCGTTTTCGACGATCTTCTCGAGACCCGCAAGGGCTTCGCTTTCACCGAGGTTGATCAGCCTCACACCCTGAGTCGACCGGCCCGCCTCGCGGATCTCTGAGACGCGGGTGCGAATGAGAACGCCGCCCGTGGTGATCAGCATGATTTCGTCGTCCTCGCCGACGAGCTGTGCACCGACCAGCTGGCCGTTGCGCTCGCTGCACTGAATGGCGATCATGCCCTGAGCACCGCGGCCGTGGCGGGTGTACTCGGCGATCTGCGTGCGCTTCCCGTATCCGTTCTGAGTGGCCGTGAGCACGCACAGATTCTCGTCGGCCGCGCTGATCAACGAAATGACCTGTTGTCCCGGTGCAAGGCGCATGCCCCGAACTCCGCCCGCGGTGCGGCCCATCGCGCGCACTTCGTCTTCGGAGAAGCGCACGGCCTTGCCCGCGTTCGAGAACAGCATGATGTCCTGCTTACCATCGGTAAGCGCGACACCGATGAGGTAATCGGCCTCCTCGAGATTCACGGCGATGATCCCTCTGGACATGGGCCTGGAGAACGCGGCGAGCGCGGTCTTCTTGACGGTCCCGTTCGCAGTCGCCATGAACACGAAGTGATCTTCGTCGAAGTCCCTCACGGGTAAGACAGCCGTGATCTTCTCCTGCTCCATGAGCGGTACGAGATTCACGATGGGCTTGCCGCGGGATGCGCGGCCGCCCTGCGGCACTTCGTAGACCTTCAGCCAATACACGCGTCCGCGATTGGAAAAGCAGAGGATGGAGTCGTGGGTGTTGGCGATGAAGACTTTCTCGACGAAATCGTCTTCCTTCGTGGTGGTCGCCTGACGCCCGCGGCCGCCCCGTTTCTGCGCACGATAGTCGGCGACCGGCTGCGATTTCATGTAGCCGCTGTGCGAGAGCGTGACCACGACGTCCTCGGGCGTAATGAAATCTGCCGTTTCGAGGTCCTGGGTGGTGGTGACGATCTCGCTGCGTCGCTCGTCGCCGTACTGTTCGCGGATCTCGGCAAGCTCTTCGGAAATGATGCGGGTGACGCGGGCGGGATTCGAGAGGATGTCGATCAGATCGGCAATCTTGTCCATCGTCTCGCGATATTCAGTCGTGATCTTGTCCTGCTCGAGGGCGGTCAAGTTCTGCAAGCGCATTTCGAGAATGCGCTGCGCCTGAACATCCGACAGCTTGTAGCCGTTCGGCTGAAGGCCGAACTCCAGCGAGATGCCCTCCGGCCGCGCGAGCGGCGTTCCGCTGCGCGCGAGCAACTCTTCCACCAGCACCGACCGCCACACCCGCGCCATTAATTCCACTTTCGCTTCCGCCGGGCTCGACGCCGCTTTTATGAGCGCGATGACTTCATCGACGTTCGACAGCGCCACCGCGAGGCCTTCGAGGATGTGGCCGCGATCGCGCGCCTTGCGCAGTTCGAAGACGGTGCGACGGGTAACGACTTCGCGGCGATGCCGCAGGAAGGCTTCCAGAAACTGCTTGAGGTTGAGGAGCCGCGGCTGACCGTCGACCAGCGCGACGAGATTCATGCCGAAGGTGTCTTGGAGCTGTGTTTCCTTCCACAGCCGATTCAGGATGATGTCGGGAACTTCGCCGCGCTTGAGCTCGATCACGGCACGCATG
>Ga0207701_10008173_pt1 | contig 10359 bp, 8 predicted proteins | sample KBSSwiSSwithPhiX_FD_184294 | JGI IMG/M metagenome (GOLD analysis project Ga0207701, IMG submission 184294) | Switchgrass rhizosphere bulk soil microbial communities from Kellogg Biological Station, Michigan, USA, with PhiX - S5 (SPAdes) (version 2) | ecosystem: Environmental > Terrestrial > Soil...
CCGCCCCTGCACAGCAAAAGCCCGGCGTGTTCGAGTCGATCGGCCGCTGGTTCGACAACGGCGCCAGCAACTTCCGCGACCACCTGCGCGGTGCCAAGCGGAGGATGGACGAACTCGGCGACGACGCGGCCGCCAACAACAAGGCCATCTCCGATCAGGCGGCCAAAATGGGCCAGGGCGCCGCCGACGTCGGCAAGGGCGCCGCGGACGCCACCGTGAACGCGATGGGTGCCGTCGCCAAGCTGCCGACCGCCCGCATGATGAGCGGGCGCGAGCGCTGCATCGCCGCGCCAAACGGGGCGCCGGACTGCGTCTCGGCGGCGGAGGCGCTTTGCCGCAAGCACGGCTTCACCTCCGGCAAGAGCATGGACTTCACCTCAGCCGAGGAATGCCCGGTCCGAACGCTGCTCGGCCAGAGCAACGAATGCACCACGGTGACCTTCATCAGCCGCGCGATGTGCCAGTAGGGCGGATGGCATTCTAACGCCGCTTGATCTCCGTGCCGCGGACGACGGCGATCTGGGTGCGGGCACCCGAAATACCGAAATCGTCGTCGTTGATCAGCGCGAGCGCGCCGTCGCCGAGCAGCGTCATGCCTTCGGTCTTGCCCACGACCTCGGTGTGATCGGCGGTGTCGAACCGCAGCGCCTTCTTGAGCGGCACGATTCCAACTGCTGCGGCGTCGCTCTGCTCCAGCGTCGGCCGCGTCGCCGCGTCGTCCCAGCGGGAGCCCGCGATGTTGGTCGCGCTGGCAAGTTCAACCTCATAGAGCTTGGTCGTCAGCTCGGTGCGCTCGTCGACGATGAGCCGGTCGAGGCCGACGGCCATCATTTCGCTGATGCGCGGATCGCTCTGCTTGGACGATGGATCGCGGCGGAAGCTTTGCGGATCGTCGAGGGTGTAAACGTATTCGCCCACGACGCGCATGGTGGCGCGGTCGAGCTTGAACAGCCTGGTATTGCGGGCCTTTTGGAAGGCGGCGGTATCCGGATTGGCCAGCGGATTCTGCATGATGAAATAGAGAAAGCGCTCGTCGGGCGACACCGCGACGGCTTCGATGCCGCGGTTCGCCTGGCGCTTGGCGATGATCGCCGGCAGTGAGCCGACGGTCTCGTAAGGCGCCCCGGCGAAGTCGTCTGCCGTGCCGGCGGGAACGTGACGCACGATCATCCGCCCGTCGGCGCCGAAATGCGCAAGCGATGGCGCGTTTTCCTCGCCGATCCAGAACGAGCCGTCGGACAGGACCACCAGTCCCTCGGCATCGATGCCGCGCAAATCCTGTTGCAGCGGCTTGCCGGCGCCGTCGAGCGGCGTTTCGGTCGTGGCAGTGCGTAGCGGATTGGGCATGCCGTTGAGCGGACGGCCATCGCGATCCTTGAGCGTGATGACGTCGGTGACGCGGAAGGTGCCGTCGTCGAGCAGCATCACGCGGTAGATTGAGGGTGTGTACGATGGCGTCGGATAGATGCGGCCGTTCTTGACCTCGCGGCAGGTCAATTCGACCCCCGTGATCTCCTTCATCTCGCTGCATGCGATGTTGGGACCGCGGTCTCCCAGCGTCCATATGACGTTCGGCGGGTCGTTGGGGCGGCGGAATGCGCTCGAGCCGATGCCGACCGTGAGATTCAGCGTTTTGCCGGCCTCGGCTGTGTAGGGGCCGATCCGGAGCAGCGTATCGTCACTGAGATAGGTGCGGACTGTCACGTCGCTGGCCGCCGCAGGGCCTGCGAGCGCCATGGTGGTGAGCAGGAGGGCTGGTCCGATCCGTTGCCGCATGGCTGCCTTTGCTCCCCGTTCGACCCGGGAACCATAATCGTCCGCGCGTGACAGTTCCATGACGAACGGCCGTCTGCCCGGTCGGGGCAGGCGGCGGTGAGGCACTGGCGAGGGTTCTGGATCAGGACTTGGACTTATGACGGCGCCGCGAGCTCCGCGACGAGCCTTGCGGCTGCAGCGCGCTTGCGCACGAGGGGGTCAGCTGTTTCCGTTTGGACTTGAGACAGGCTGTGATGCGGTCGGCGTCGGGGATGAACTCGTTGCACAGCCTCATCACGTCGGGCGTACAGCGTTCCGCCGCGTCCGAGGCTTGCGCCGCCCCAGGCTTGGTGCCGGCGGCCACGATCAACAATGTCAGAACTCCAGCCGTTGCGCACAGCAGCGGCCGTGATTGAAGGCTCGAGAGTCTTTTCACGCTGGTTCCTTGCTCGATTGAATTTCGATGCTGTTCAAAATGCCGCGCGGCCCGATGTTGTTTGGTCGCGCGGATCGACCCTTAATCAATATCGCGCCGCGATCGGCAGTTCTTCGGCTGGGAACAGCGAAATCAGCTTGCAGCCCTTGTCGGTGACCACGACCTCCTCCTCGATGCGGGCAGCCGAATAGCCGTCGGTCGCCGGCGCCCAAGTCTCGATCGCGAACACCATGCCCTCCTTGATCTCAGTCGGGTGATCCATCGACACCACACGCGAGATAATCGGTCGCTCGTGCAGATTGAGGCCGAGGCCGTGCGCGAACTGCAAGCCGAACGCCGACAACTCGTCCGGGAAGCCGAACTCGGCCGCTTTCGGGAACACCTCGCAGATGTGCGCGGTCGATGCGCCCGGCTTGATGCGCGCGATGGCGTTGTCGAGCCACTCGCGTGCGAGCTTGTAGGCGTCGTGCTGCGCGGGCGTCGCGCGGCCGACGTTGAAGGTGCGGTAGTAGCAGGTGCGGTAGCCCATGAACGACTGCAGGATGTCGAAGAAGCACTGATCGCCCGGCCGGATCATGCGGTCGGTGAAGTTGTGCGGGTGCGGGTTGCAGCGCTCGCCGGAGATGGCGTTCACCGCTTCCACGTCGTCGGAGCCGTGGGTGTATAGGAAGTGGTTCACGTCGGCGACGATGTCGTTCTCGCGTACGCCGGGGCGGAGCTTTTCGTTGATCAGGTCATAAGCGCCGTCGACCATCGCGGCGGCACGGTTGAGCAGCGCAATCTCGTCGGCCGACTTCACCTCGCGCGCGCTCAGCATCACCTGCTGGCCGTCCTTGACCTTGATGCCGGCCTTCTCCAGCTCGAACATCATCGGCGGCTCGATGATGTCAACGCCGACCGGCATCTTTGCGACGCCAGCGGCCTTCAGCATCGAGGCCATCTGCTCGGCGTGGTGCTTCATCAGGCCGAACGCCGGGTCGACGGTGCCGCGCAGGCCGACGAGGCCGGCGAGGCAGTTCTCGGGCTTCAGCCACGGCGAATAGAGCTTGTGGTGCACGGCGGCCGAGCCGAAGTCCCAGAGGATCGGGTCCTGGCCGCGGATCAGCAGCGTCCAGCGGGAGAGCTTGTCGCGCGCCCACTCGCCGATCTTGGTCGAGGTGACGTAGCGGATGTTGTTGTCGTCGAACAGCAACAGCGCGCCGAGGTCGGACTTCTCCAGCGCCTGCTGGGCGCGGCCAAGCCGAAAGCGGTGCAGGCGGCGATAGTCGACGCGCTCCTCGAAGTCGACGCCCATGGTGCCGAGCACCGGCAGGTGGCGGCCCCAGTTGTACCGCGGGTTGATGTCCTCAGCCGTGATCTTGACCGGATCGCGCCTGGTGATCTCGTCCATTGAGGGCTCCTTGAATTCTCGGGCTTAAGTGTTGGGGCCGGCGGCCCGTTGGCGTGGCGGGGATTATAAGCGTTTATCCCTTTGCGCGCGAAGTGGGACAGGGGACTAAACGATCGCTAGTGCGCCCGCAACCCCGCGATCAGTGCCTCGACGTCGGCGCGGATTTTCGGCCCATGGGTGCGCATTTCGGCGAATTCGGCCTCGGTGATGAGGTCGTGGAGGCCGCGCTTGAAACTTGGCCATTCCTGCACCCGCGCCCACCATTCGTTGATGTGGGGCCGGCCGGTGGTCCAGGCTTCGAGCAGGCCAAGATAGGACATCCGCGCGGCGAACGGCATCAGGTTGATGTCGGCGAGTGTTGGCTTGGCGCCAAGCAGCCACGGCCCGTGCTCGGCAAGCGTTTGTTCCATCAGCTTGAACGCGCGCTCGTAGGCGGCAACCGCATGCAGCACGAACGGCGAACGTACGCCGTGCTCGTAGGTCGACATGAAGCGGTCGCGGCGGCGCGGGTCGCCGACGTTGGCAAATCGCTTCTCCCGCAGCTCGGGCGGCATGTTGCGCATGCGCTCGCGGAACATCGCCGAGAAGCTCAGTTCGGTGGCGCCGTCGAACAATCCTTCGTCGACGAATTTGCTCCACAGCCGCATTCGCGCCCGCTCGGCGGGATCCTTCGGGATGAGCGGCGGATCGGGGAAGGTGTCGTCGAGATATTCGCAGATCAGCGTCGACTCGATCACCGATGTGCCGTCATGCACCAGGGTCGGCACCACGCCCTTGGGGTTGAGCTTGAGATACTGCGGGTCGTACTGCTCGGTCTTGAACAGATCGACCTTGCGCGCCTCCCAGGTCAGTCCCTTTTCGACCAGAGTGATGCGGACCTTCTGGCAGCACACCGAATTGCCGAAGTCGTAGAGGATGAGCATGTGTGGTGGCCTCGGGGGCGAGCTTTTGCCCGCGGCACGTTATTGAATATGCCTGCGGCCGTCATCCGTGGCGGGTCAGGTTGAACCTTTTTGCTCCCGGATGCGACCGACGATTGGCGGGGATTGACCCGCTTGCGAACCTGTCAGCTGTGGGGGTTGCCATGCGTTCTTTGCTGTTGCTGACTGGGGCCTGTCTGCTGGCTGCATTTGCCGCGCCGGGGGCTAGGGCGCAGACCAGCCCCAATGCCGATATCTGTGCCGCCGCCGATGACAGCGCGTATTCGCCCGAACAGCGCATCGCCGCCTGCACCACCCTGATCGAGACGTCCAAGGATCAACCGAGTGAACTGGCCGCCGCGCTCGTTAATCGTGGATCGGTCTATTATTACGTCAATCGGATGCCACTGGCCTTCGCCGACCTTGACCGCGCCATCGCGCTCGACCCGAAAAACTCCCGCGCCTTCCGTGAGCGCTCGAACTCATTCCGCACCACCGGCCGTCTCGATCGCGCGCTCGCCGACGCCAACGAAGCAGTTCGACTCGATCCCAACGACGCCAAGGCATTCGACAACCGTGGCAACGTGTTCAACAACAACCGGCAATACGACCGCGCCATCGAAGACTACAACGAGGCGATCCGGCTCGATCCGAAATTTTCCCAGGCGTGGCGCGACCGCGGCGCCGCTTATTATTTCAAGAAGGATTACGCCAAGGCGATCGAGAACTACGACGAGGCAATCCGGCTCGATCCAACCAGCGCACGCGCCTTCACCAATCGTGGCGCGGCCTACAAGAAGCAGGGCCGCAACGATCGTGCCATCGCTGACGAGAGCGAGGCGATCAGGCTCGATCCCACGATGCCGGAGTATTTCGACAACCGCGGCCTCTCGTATGCCGCCAACGGCGAATACGATCGCGCCATCGCCGATTACAACGAAGCCATCCGCATCAAGCCGCAGGCGAACTTCCTCACCAATCGGGGCGACGCCTACAACGAGAAGGGCGATTTTGACCGGGCCATCGTCGATTACGACCGCGCGCTGGCGCTCAACCCGGGGTTCTACCTGGCCTACAACAATCGTGGCGCGGCCTTCCGGCGCAAGGGCGATCTCGACCGCGCCATCGCCGATTACGAACAGGCTTTGCGGATCAATCCACAGTTCGACTCGGCCGCCGAGAACCTAGCGGCGGTTCGCCAGGAGCGCGACCGGCGCGGCATGCTGGCCGAGCGGATGCTGCCGACCTTCAACTGCAAGACTGCGAGCCGTGCCGTCGAGAAGGCGATCTGTTCGGATCCGGACCTCGCCCGGCTCGATCGCCAGATCGACGATGCCTACAAGGCCGCGCTGGCCCAGCGCGATCGCAAGACCCTTGCCAGCCTTCGCGAGGAGCAGCGCGACTTCATCGGCACGCGAAACAAGTTGTTCGGCCGGCCCGACTACAATCTCCGGCGTACGATGGAGCAGCGCCTTTTCGTGTTGCGCGGGCTGACGGCCGCCCGCAACTAGGTGCGGCGACCACCCGTCGTAGGGGGCGGCCGTGGCCTCCGATCTGGTCGTGCCAGGGCGAATAATTGCGGAATCATGACAGTTTGATGTTGCGTTGCGTCATAAAGAATGTTGCAGTGCGGTTGCCGGGTTGGATCGTCGGAGATGACGACTATGGTGACTGCAAAACGCCTCAGAAGGCAGGCAGCTAGATGCGCCGCCTTGGCCACGCAGACCCACGATGAAGAGGGCCGGCAGCGCTATTTGCGCTTGGAGCAGATGTACCTGGAACTCGCCGAGACTGAAGATCGGGACAGCCCGATGAGGGCAGCCGCGAGCCAAAGCGACATGAAGCCGGCGGCTTAGGCCACCTTCTTTCCCCACAGCCGGGCCGAGGCGATATCGGCGCCCTGGCGGATCGCCTTGAGCTTGAGCCACACCACCGGCTCGATCACCCACTCGCGCTTGGTGAAGGTGCCGAAGCCGCAGTCGGTCGAGGCAATCACGCGTTCGCGGTCGCCGACCGCGGCCACTGCTTCCTCGATCCGCCGCGCCACCACCTCGGGATGCTCGACGAAATTCGAGGTGGTCTCGACCACGCCGGGGATCAGCAGCATGTGCGGCGGCAGCGGATGCTGCTTCAGCGCCGTGTATTCATGGGCGTGGCGCGGGTTGGAGAACTCGATCGTCAGTGCGCCGACGTTGGCCGTGTAGAGCGCCGGCAGGATCGTCGCCAGCGGAATGTCGTGGATGTGCGGACCTTCCCAGTTGCCGTAGCAGACGTGGAGCCGCACCCGGTCGCGCGGGATGCCCTCGATCCCCTTGTTGATCGCGGCGACGTGCCGCTCGCAGCGCTTGACGAACTCGCTGTCGGACAGATCGCGGTACATCATGGTGCGGTCCATCGCGAGGTCGGGGGCGTCGATCTGCAGGATCAGCCCCGCCTTATGCACCGCCTGATACTCCTTGCTCATCTCGCGCGCGATTGCGTCCAAGTACGCGTCGTGCGACTCGTAATGGGCGTTGAGCATCGTCGTTGAGATGATGCCGGGCGACGCCGCGGTCATGAACCGCTCGGAGAACGCGCCCAGATCATCGGCGATCTTGTTGAATCCGACCGTTTCGTCGGTGATCGGTTTCAGGTCGCGATACTTGATGTCGGCCTGCGCCTCCGGCGCGCCCTGCTGACTCTTGGTCGGGTTCGGGAACCGGCGCATCAGGTATGAGAGCAACTCCGGGAATTCCTCGAATTCGATGCCGCGGCGACGCTTCGAGACACCGGCGAAGCCCGACATGCGCTGCGGCACGTAGGTCTGGAATCCGATCCGCCGCTGCTCGCCGTCGTTGCCGATGTCGATGCCAGCATCCATCTGCGCCTTGACGACGTGGCGGACGGCCTTGTCCATCTCGTCGGTGAGGATCTTCGGGTCGTAGCTTTTGTTCTCCTCCTGCGCCATCAGGAGGTCGGACAGCTTTTCGTTGCGCGGCAGGCTGCCGACATGGGTGGTGAGGATGCGGTCGCGGCTGAAGATCATGAAACCATTGCTCCGGCGGGCGGCGGGATTGACGCATTGCGGCTCTGACGGCCGGCTTGCATAATAGTTCATCTCGCCGGGGGAATGCGAATGACTGTTGCCGTCGAAGCAAAGGCGGAGACGCCGGCGCCCACACCGGTGGGCGCGATTCCGCGCAACTACAACTTCGCCGCCGACATCCTCGACCGCAATCTGAAGGCCGGCCGCGCTGACAAGCCGGCGTTCATCGATCCGCGCGGCACCTGGACCTATGGCCAGCTCGCCGACCGTGTTGCGCGCTTTGCCGCAAGTCTGCGCGCACTCGGCATCCAGCGCGAGGAGCGGGTGCTGATCGCGCTGCTCGACACCATCGATTGGCCTACGGCCTTCCTCGGCTGCCTCAAGGCCGGCGTCGTCGCCGTACCGGTCAACACGCTGATGACCGAGGACGACTACCGCTTCATGCTGGCCGACAGCCGTGCCCGCATGCTCGTGGTTTCGGACGCGCTCTACCCGCGATTCCAGAAGCTGATTGGCGCCGCCGCCGATCTCGAGCATGTGGTCGTGTCGGGCGAACCCGTGCGCGGCCCGAAGGTGTTCGAGGACCTGATCGAGTCTGCGATGGCGGAGGCGCACACCGCGCCGACCGTGCGCGACGACATCGCATTCTGGCTCTACACCTCCGGCTCGACCGGCAAGCCCAAGGGGGCCGTGCACGTGCATGCCGACTTGAAGCTCACCGACGATCTCTACGGCGGGCCGTTTCTTGAAATCACTGAGACCGACGTGTGCTATTCGGTGGCGAAGCTGTTCTTCGCCTATGGCCTCGGCAATGCGCTGACGTTCCCGATGTCCGCCGGTGCCTGCACGGTGCTGCTGCCGGATCGTCCGACGCCGGATGGCGTCGCGGCTCTCCTGCGCAAGCATCCGGTCACGGTATTCTACGCGGTGCCGACCTTCTACGCCGCATTCCTGGCAAGCCCCGCCGCGCCGCAGCGCGCCGAAGTGAAATTCCGCTGCTGCGTGTCCGCGGGCGAGGCCCTGCCGGAGGACGTCGGCAAGCGCTGGCTCGACCGCTACGGCGTCGACATCCTCGACGGCATCGGCTCGACCGAGATGCTGCATATCTTCCTCTCCAACCGGGCGGGCGAGGTGAAATACGGCACCACCGGCAAGCCCGTCCCCGGCTACGCCTGCAAGCTGGTCGACGACGACGGAGTGCCGGTGAAGAAGGGCGAGATGGGCGAGCTTCTGGTGTCCGGCCCATCGAGCGCGGTGATGTACTGGAACAACCGCGAACAATCGCGAAACACCTTCCTCGGCGAGTGGACTCGTTCCGGTGACAAGTACGTCGAGGATGACGACGGCTATTTCGTCTACTGCGGCCGCCGCGACGACATGCTGAAAGTATCGGGCATGTACGTTTCGCCCTTCGAGGTCGAAGGCGCGCTCGCCACTCATCCGGATGTGCTGGAGGCGGCCGTGGTCGCCTGGCCCGACGGAGACGGTCTGATCAAGCCCAAAGCCTTCGTGGTGATGAAGGATCAGACCAAAGTCGGAGACGCGTCCGCTCGTGACGCGATGTCGCGGACGTTGCAGGATCACGTCAAAACCAAGCTCGCGCCCTACAAATACCCCCGTTGGATCGAGTTTCGCGCCGACCTGCCGAAGACCGCGACCGGCAAGATCCAACGCTTCAAATTGCGCAGCGAGGGCGCGGCGCGCTAAGCTGCCTTCCAGTGCTCATCTGGAGGTTCCAAGTCATGAAACGTTTATTGCTTGCCGGCTGCGCCGTTGTCGCGCTGGCCGCCGTCGCCGCAGTGCCGTCCGTGGCTCAGCAGAAGACGGTCAAGATCGGCTTCATCAGCTCGTTCAGCGGCCCCGTTGCGGCCATCGGCAACGACATGCGCAATTCCTTCGAGCTCGCGCTCGACCATCTCGGCCGCAAGGTCGGCGGCATGCCGGTCGAGGTGATTTACGAGGACGATCAGATCAAGCCGGAAGTCGGCGTGCAGAAGACCCAGAAGCTGATCGAGTCCGACAAGGTCGACTTCATGGTCGGCTACATCTGGTCGAACGTGGCCCTGGCGTCGCTGAAGCCGCTGGTCGACTCCAAGACCATCACCTTCATCACCAACGCCGGCGCGTCGCAGATCTCCGGCGAGCTTTGCTCGCCCTACGTGTTCACGACCTCCTGGAACAACGACCAGACGCCGCAGGCGGTCGGTCTCTACATGAACCAGAAGAACGTGAAGACCGCATTCCTGATCGGCCCGAACTATGCCGCCGGCAAGGACATGCTCGAAGGCGTCGCCGCCACCTTCAAGGGTCAGATCCTCGGCCGCGAGTTGACCGCATGGCCGAACCAGCTCGACTTCTCCGCCGAGTTGTCGAAGGCTCGCGCGGCCAAGCCCGACGCGATCTTCGCGTTCTATCCGGGCGGTGCCGGCATCCAGTTTGTCACGCAGTATGCGCAGTCGGGCATGAAGGGCCAGATTCCGCTCTACACCGCGTTCACCATCGACGAGCTGTCGATCCCGCGCTTGAAGGACCTCGCGGTCGGCATCCCCGGCGCGCAACAGTGGGTCAACGACCTGCCGAACGCCGAGAACAAGAAGTTCGTCGCCGACTACAAGGCCAAGTACAAGTCCTCGCCGTCGTTCTACGGCGCGCAGACCTACGACGCGGCGATCCTGCTTGACGGCGCGCTCAAGGAAACCAAGGGCGATATGGACAAGGACAAGCTGCGCAAGGCGATCGAGAAGGCGCCTTTCAAGTCGGTGCGCGGCAACTTCAAGTTTGGCCCGAACCACATCCCGATCCAGAACTTCTATCTGCAGGACGTGGTGAAGGA
>Ga0207701_10008175_pt1 | contig 10357 bp, 9 predicted proteins | sample KBSSwiSSwithPhiX_FD_184294 | JGI IMG/M metagenome (GOLD analysis project Ga0207701, IMG submission 184294) | Switchgrass rhizosphere bulk soil microbial communities from Kellogg Biological Station, Michigan, USA, with PhiX - S5 (SPAdes) (version 2) | ecosystem: Environmental > Terrestrial > Soil...
CCGTGATCGGAGCCATGGGTGCCGTTGATCCGCGCGGTGCGGCCTAACTCAGTGACGACGGCGACGACCGTGTCGGCCCAGGCGTCGCCTGCGCCAGCCTCGATCGCATGGAAAGCACCGTCGAGCGCGCCGAAAAGATTGGCGAGCAAGCCGCTGGCGATACCCTCGTTGATATGGGTGTCCCAGCCGTTGAAGGCGAGTGCGCCGACGCGGGGACCATCCGGCCGCGCCAGATATTTCGCCGCGGTGCCGGCGGCGTCGGCGAAATAGGAACGGACGCGCTCAATCCCGGGCGCCGCCCGCTGGCCGTCGCCGCGTTCCGTCATGGCATCCATGTTGCCATCGCGCGCCATGGCGGCGAGACGGATGCGGCTCTCGAGCGCACGCGCCAATTCCGGATCGGTGTGACTGTAGAGATCCAGCAGTCGCGTGGTGGTATCGCCGCTCGCCGGCGGCAGGCGCTGCGGCACCCAGGACATCACCGGCGCCGGTCCCCGCACCACCAGCGGCGTCACCGGGCCAACGGCGAGCGCCTTGCGGCTGCCCGGATTGACGCGGCCCTCCGGCGCGAGCGCGTGAAGCGCGCGATTGAGCCAGCCGGTGTCGGCTGCGCCAACTTTGCCGACGCCACTCTCCAGCACGTCCTGACCGTCGAAGTGCGAGCGATCGCGATAGGGCGTCGCCGCCGCATGCACGATGGTGGCCTGGCCGGCCCGGTAGAGCCGATGCAGGTTCGGCATCGCCGGATTGAGCGCGAAGAACGCATCAAGCGGCAGCGCCGGCGTCTTGCCATCGAGCGCCAGCGCGTTGTCGCCGCGGAGCTTGACCCAATCGGGATCGCCGACCGGTGCGACCGCAGCGAGGCCGTCCAGCGCGCCGCGCAGCACGATCACCAAGAGGCGCGGGTCGCGGCCTTCGGCGCGGGCGAGCTTCGGCAGATGCGCCCAGGCGAACAGCACGCCGGAGGCCAGCAAGAGTTCACGGCGGGAGGCTGCGTGCAGTTGGGTCATGGTCACCTCCGTTGAAACTCGGGCGACATCAACAGCAGCGCGAAAGCTTGGGTGCGGCTTTCGGCGCGGGCGATGGTCTGGCGCGTCTCGTTTGACGCCAGCGGGCCGAGCACCTCGTCGACCAGCGCCGGCGGGTCGAGCGCCTCCGCCACCTGGGTTGCGAACCGGTTGGCGATGTCGAGGCGCAACGCCATGCCGTCGAGCCATGCGCCTTGGTCGTCGGCATAGCCCTTCGGCGCCGGCGGCCGCCACAGCGGCTGGCCGAGCAAGGCATGCGCCTGCAGCAGCCGTTCGGCGTTCGGCTCGGTCACGCCGGCCGCGCGCAGGCCAGCCACGATCCACTCGCCCGGAGTCTTCAGCTTGCCGCGCCGGCCGTCCCAGGATTCCGGCGACGTCACCAGCGCCCGGGCCATCTCCTTGAGGTTGCCATCGGTCGCGCGGAACGTCTTGGCCAGGCGCGCGACCAGTTCAGGCGGCGGCTCATCGGCGACGAAGTGATGCGCCAGCTTGAAGGCGATGTGCTCGGCGGTTGCCGGATGACGCGCCAGGTCGGCCAGCACCGCGCGGCCCTGTTCTATGTCCGGCTGTGCATAGGTCTTGCCGAGCACGGTCTGGGCGCCGGGTTCATGTAATCGCGGGACGAACGAGAACTCGCCGCCGTGCTCGGGCACCTGTGCCCCGATGAAGCTCCAGCCGGTCAGCACCTTGGCGAAGCTGATGACATCGTCCTGGCTGTAGCCGGTGCGGACGCCGAGCGTATGCAACTCCAAAATTTCGCGCGCCAAATTCTCGTTCAGTCCCCGGCTGCGGTTGATGCCGGCGACCGAGTTCGGCCCGATCGAAGCGGCGTTGTCGAGATAGAACAGCATGGCCGGATGGGCTTCGACGGCGAGCAGAATGTCGGCGAAGCGGCCGAGCACGTGGGGGCGGATCGCCTCGCGTTCGTAGGCGCCGGCGAAACTCGGCACCTTGTCGGCCGACACGCAAAAATGGTTGGACCAGAACCACACCAGCCGTTCGGCAAAACCGATCTCGGCACCGAGCGCCGCGGCAAAGCGCGCATTGGCTTCGCCACGGACGATATCGCGCACCACATTGGGTTCTTCCGGTTTGGCCGCCGCGGTCTCGGTCGGGGCCTCGGTCGGCGCCATGGCGTTGGGACCAGCGCTGTCCATGGCGCGCTTGCGTTCGTCGGCCTCGCGCTGGGCGACAATCTGCCGGGACCGGCGCTGGGCGCGGAATTCGAAGGCGGCGCGCACCGCCACCGCGCTGGTCATCAGATGGCTGCCGTCGATCTGGCCGATATCCGGCCGGTCGAGTTCGGCGAGCAATGCGCCGCGCGGATCGGAGGCAATGCCGGCGATCGAGCCGCGGCGGGGCCCAAGGCCAAAGCGGTGCAGCGCAAACGCTGCGGATTGCGGTTCGAGCGACATGAGCGTCCACGCTCGTGCGTCGGCACACAAATCGGTGTGCGTCGGATTTCATCAAAGTACCATTCTACCTCGACCAGTGGGGCGAAGTCATGACGCGGAACCGAAGGCTAGTCGGGCGAAGCGACCGTAGCGAACCAATGAGCCGCTGCACGTCGCCTTCGTGAGCCGGTGCGACGGTATGATTGTCCGGTCGTTGCAAGAACGCCAATTGCCGGCAGTCGATTGCGGATCCGTTAGGCTGAAACCATTTGCCCCGTGGCACGTTTAAATGCGCAGGGACGATTGAGTTCCACGAATGCCCCGAGGTTCATCTCGCCGACATTTCGTGGTCGCACCTCGAGTGTGTGTGCCGATCTTCCTTCACGTTCGCTGGAGATTGCGGATGGTTGCAAGATCGGGTGTGGCTGCTTGTTTGTTGTGCTGTTCGTTCGCCGGAGTGGCTTGCGCCGAAAGTGGGATCGCCTCGGTCTATGCCTACGACGGCGGCAAGACCGCGAGCGGCGAGCGGGCGAACCCCCGGGCGCTGACGGCCGCGCATCGCACCTTGCCGTTCGGCAGCACCGTCAAGGTCACCAATAAGAAGAACGGCCGCGTCGTCTATGTCCGCATCAACGACCGCGGCCCGTTTACGCGCGGCCGCATCATCGACCTGACCCCGGCGGCGGCACATCAACTCGGCTTCAACGGCCTCGCGTCCGTCACCGTCAGCTCGATGTAGATTCTGAAAACAGGTCAGCGCGGCTGTGCCGGGACCTCGACATGGGTGCAGCCGGGCCGGCCGGTCAGCACGCAATCCTGATCCTTGCGCATATGCGCCATGACATCGGCGATCCAGATGCCGGCGCCGACTAGCGCAACCGTCACCGCCAAGCCAAGTCCGTTCATCAGCATGCGGTGGCGGAAGTCGTCGGGCTCGTCGGGCGTGCGCTCGAATTTTTCCAAATCAGGCACCGTGTCCGTCGCCGCAGGTGGACGTGGTACCGGGCGCGCGAACAAGGCGCCGCGGGGACGAAACGGCAGGACACGGCCTTTGTATTCACGCGGCGATGGACGATTCACGACGACTCGATCCGTTGACCAGCAGAGCAATATTACCATGGCTTGATCCCGTCCACTGGCCGTTTGCGGGCGCGCCCGCCGGGAAGTTCCCATGGCAGATCATCGCTGGCAGTGGATTCCGTCATATTCGGTACGGGCCTCTGCGATGCTGGGGGGGTGCAGTGTGTGGACCCTGGAACCGCATGGGATTATAGAGAGCCATGGATTTGAGTCCTGTCCGCCGCCGCACCGTTGCGCTGGTCGCCGCCTATGCGGTGGCGCTGCAAACGCTGCTCGCGGCCTTCGTGCCGGTTGGGCTGGCCGCCCCGGCCGACTCCTTCGCTGCACTGTGCTCCCACGATGCCGACGGCCCCCTTCAGCCAGCCCAGCACGATCCGCCCTGCGCCGCGATATGCGCCGCCATGGGGCAGGGCATCGCCGGTCCGCTGCCGACCGGCATGGTCGTCAGCGTTGCGGCGCAGTCACCGATCGCGGCATTTATTCCCGCCAGCGACTGGGTGCCGCCGTTAATCGCGGCGACCGACAGCCACGCGCCGCGCGGACCGCCGCTCGCCTGATCCCGACAAGTTTGAGCCTTTTCCAGCGTGCCCGGATTTTTTTGTTCAGGGTCGCGCAGCACAGCGCGCAACGCGCGCCGATTTTCGGAGCAGTATCATGAAGTCTGTTCTTTTTTCGCTTCTCGCTACCGCCTTCATTCTCGCCGTTGGCCCGGCATCAGCCCACGAGTTCAAAGCGGGTTCCATCGAGATCAAGCACCCCTGGTCGCGCGCCACCCCGAAGGGTTCGGAGGTCGCCGGCGGCTTTATGAAACTGATCAACACCGGGACCGAGCCCGACCGGCTGATCGGCGGCTCGACCGCCAACGCGGGGAAATTCGAAATTCACGAGTCGGCGATGGAGGGCGGCGTGATGAAGATGCGGCCGCTGCCGAAGGGCATCGAGATCAAGCCCGGCGAGACAGTGGAATTGAAGCCCGGCTCTTATCACCTGATGTTCGTCGGGCTGAAGGCGCCGTTCGAGAAGGGCAAGCGTGTCAAGGGCACGCTGCAGTTCGAGAAGGCCGGCACGGTCGAGGTCGAATACGCCATCGAGGCTGCCGGCGGCACGCCGGGCATGAACCACGACGAGCACAAGGGGCATTGAACGCGGCGGGTCACGTTCCCCGATAGCCTGGAATAAACGCCGCCATGTCGATCGCTTCGTACCCTGGCACCGCGATCTCATCCGGGTAGTTGCTCTTGCGGGTGGCGTCGATGCCCATCTTGGTCACGAGGTTGGAGCCGGCGGCCGGATCGTAGGACGCCGGATCGAGCGGCGAGCCCTTGGCATAGGGCACCATGAAGGTGTCGTGGTCGGCGCGCACTCGCGTCGCGATGGCGTGCAGCACATCGATGTCGTTGTTGATGTCGACGTCATGGTCCACCACCACGACGAACTTCAAAAAAGGATCGGCGACGAACGCCGCCATGGCGGCGAGCTTGGCCTCGCCCTCCTGCATCTTCTCCAGCGCCACATAGCAGATGAAGCGATAGCGTCCGGCGCGCGGCACGTTGACGGCGCGCACGGTCGGGCAGGCGATCCGGATCGTCTCCTCGATGAAGCTCGTGCGGATCAGGCCGGATAACAGCAAATTGTCGGAGTGCCCGACGAAGGCGTTCTGATAGATCGGATTCTTCCGGCGCGTGATCGCCTTGATCTCCAGCACCGGGTTCATCCGGCGCGGTCCATAGGTCCCGGGATATTCGCCGAACGGCGCTTCGGCGCGGCGCTCGACCGGGCGGATCTCGCACTCCAGCACGATCTCGGCGTCGGCCGGCACGTCGAGCGGGATGGTCTTGCAGCGGACGAGCGGCACTGGCCGTTGCAACATGCCGCCGGCGATCTTGATCTCGTCGGCGTCGAGCGTCGAGAAGCACAGACTGCCGATGAAGAACGCCGGATGGTGGCCGATCACAATGGCGACCGGGCAGGGCAGACCGCGCTTTTCGTATTTCTGCCAGATGATGTTGCCGTCGGCGGTCTCGGAGAGCTGCACGCCGAGCAGGTTCTTCTCGTGCACCATATGCCGGTAGATGCCGACATTGTTGATGCCGGTCTCCGGATCGCGCATCACGGCCAAGCCCGCCGTGATGTATTTGCCGGCGTCCTTCTCATGATAGGTGCAGATCGGCAGATCCTCGACGCTTACGGCATCGCCGAGAAACACTTCCTCCTGCACCGGTGCGCTCGTCACCATCACCGGATCGATCGGGTGGGCCTGCCGCGCCGCGCATTCCTTGACGAAGGCTTTGACATCGCCGTGTTCCATGCCAAGGCCGAGTCGCAGCCGCTCGAAGCTCGCATGCATGTTGGCGACCAGCGGAATCTTCGAGCCCTTGACGTTCTCGAAGATCACCAGCGGAAATTTGCCGTCGCGCTCGAGCCGTTCGAGGATGCCGGAGACACCGAACTTCGGATCGACCTCGCGGCTGATCCGCACCACCTGCTCGGGGTGCTCCTTCTCCAGGTATTCGACGAAGCCACGAAGGTCCGGCGTGTAGGGCGAGTTGGACGGCGTGGTCATGGCTGCTGTCACCTGAAATCCCGACGGCGGGCGAGGTCAGCGTAACCGGGCGCGCGGCGGAGCCAAAGCCATGAAATCGCCTGATCCGCCTGCCGGTAGCCGCTGCAGCGTCATTTTATGGTTTGCCAACAACCGCCGATTGACCGATTGTTCGCCAAACCTCTCGGGGGCGGGAGGAGAAGCCGGCTGCTCTAAATAAGCGTCTATCGGAAGGGAAACGCCATGCTCCAACGAGTTCTGCAGTCCATTGCCGTCGCCGCCTTGATCGCAACGTCCACCTCGGCGGCCTGGTCGCAACAGGACATCCGCTGGGGCACGCCGCCGGTCGGCACCGCGGGCCACAAAGCAGGCGTGGCGCTGGCCAGTCTTCTGAACAAGGAGATGCCGCAATACCGTATCTCGGTGCTGCCGACTGCGGGCGCCATCGCCACCGTCAAGGGCTATGCCACCAAGGAGCTTGACGGCTTCTACGGCTCCGATGTCGCGTTCCGCGAGCTTGCCAACGACACCGACCGTTTCAAGGGCTTCAAGGCGCGGGTGCAGCGCATGCCCATCCAGTCGTTCTGGTCGAACACCATCGAAACCGGCCTCGCGATCCACGTGCGCAACAAGGACAAGATCAAGTCGTGGGCCGACCTCAACGGCAAGCGCGTATTCACCGGGCCGCTGCCGTTCGACACCCGCGCCCAGACCGAGCGCACCCTGGCCGCGATCGGTGTGAAATTCACCTACGTGCAGGTCGATCTGGCGACGGTCGGCTCGCAGCTTGAGTCCGGCGCGCTCGATGCCATGAGCATCTACACGGCGTCGGAAAGCGCCCCGCCGCCGTGGCTCGCCGAAGCCTCGCTCGCCGCCGACTGGGCCGCGCTCAACCCGAGCGCCGCCGAGCTCGTCGAGATGAAGAAAAAGGGACTCGCCGTTACCGAGGTGTTGCCGAAGGTGTTCAACCGCGACACCCACACCGACAAGGTAATCGAGATGCCGTTCTTCTACGGCTTCGATGTCGGTCTCGAAGTCCCGGAGGCCGATGTTTACAAGATGCTGACCATCATCGAGAAGAACGGCGCCGACCTCGCCAAGATCGATCCAACCTTCTCGCAGGTCTCCGATCCGAAGAAGATGGCGGAGTTCCAGAAGCGCGGCGTCGAATCGTCATGGGACCTCGTCCCGATTCATCCGGGGCTGGCGAAGTGGATGCGCGAGAAGGGCGTCTGGGATGTGAAGTGGGATTCCAAGGTCGCAAACATGTAGCCGCGGACTTTGGAGCGCGTCATGAGCACGAGTGAAGCCTCGGCCTCGCGGCCGCGTCTCATCGTCGATGTTCTCTATTACATCACCGCGATTTTCTTCTTCGTTTATCTGTTCGCCTATTTCTGGACCAGCGAGGGTGGGCCGACCTTCCTGGCGATGACGCTTGTGCCCGTCACCTACATCCTGTTCGTGCTGTTGGCCCTGCGCGAGGATGACCTCTATCCCTCGCTGCCGGCGGTCGTGAACTACATCTTTGCCGCGGTCTATATTGCTGTCGCGCTGTTCGTCGCCGGTTACATGCACACCGAATATTACGATCTCGGAACCGTGCGGGCCGGCGACTGGAATTCGACAGACATGGCGGTCGGCGGTCTGATGACGCTTTTGGTGCTGGAGTATTCGCGCAAGCGCCACATGCCGCTGTTCGTGCTCAACATCGCGCTGATCATCTACGCGGTCTACGGCTACGTGATTCCCGGCATGTTCTATCATTCGGGGCTCAGTTGGAGCCGCGTCATCACCGCGATGAGTGTCGAGACCACCACCGGCGTGTTCTCCAACCTGCCGCAGATCGCGCTGACCGTGGTCGGCGCCTTCCTGCTGGTGCTGAGCGCGTTGAGCGGATTCGGCTGCATCGAGTCGCTGTTGCGCGCCACCAAGCGCGTCGCGATCCGCTCGGCCCATGCGCTGCCGCAGTCGGCGGTGGTCGGCTCGATGTGCGTCGGCACCGTCAGCGGCAGCGGCGCCGCCAACGCCATCACCATCGGCTCGGCCACCATCCCGGCGATGATCGGTGCCGGCATGCCGCCGGCGACTGCAGCCGCCATCGAGTCGGCGTCCTCGCTCGGCGGTCAATTGATGCCGCCGGTGATGGGCGTCGCCGCCTTCCTGATGGCGGAGTTCATGGGCAAGAGCTATTTCGACGTGGTGGCACGCGGCTACGTGCCGGCCTTGATCTATTACGCCACCGTCGCGGTGTCGGTGTATCTCCTGGCGCTGCGTCACCGCACCCGTCAGGTCGCTGGCTCGTATGAGACACTGACTTGGCGCGACCTTGTCAATCTCGCGGCGTTCCTCTCGGTGATCGGCGGCCTGGTCGGCATGATGGCGGCGTGGAATCTGGCGCCGAGTTTTGCCGCGCTCTATGTGTTCATCGCAGTCGGCGGTTTTCTGCTTGCGGTACATGTGGTTTCGGCGCTGCGCGACTGGTCGTTTGCCGAGTTCATCAAACCGCTCCGAAAATTTCTCGACTCCTACACCGAGATGACCGCTGACCTGACGCTGTTGCTCGCCACGCTTGCCATCATGACCGGGGCGCTGGTCATCACCGGCGTCCCGACCAAGCTCGGGGCCATCCTAATCGAGGCGGCCGGCGTCAACCTTGCCGCCATGGTGGTGCTTGCTTTTATCTTCGGCGCGCTGCTCGGCACCGGCCTGCCACCGGCGCCGACCTATATCCTGGTCGCCATCGTGATTGCGCCGCCGATGATCAAGGTCGGCGTCAATCCGTGGGTGGTGCATTTCTTCGCGTTCTTCCTCGGCGTCTGGGGCGAGTTGACGCCGCCGACCTCGCTCGTCGCCGCCGTTACCGCCAAGATCGCCAACGCGTCGTTCTACACGACCTTGAACCGCGCGCTGCAGATCTGCGTTTCGCTGTTCACCTTGATGGCCGGTGTGTTCGTGCATCCGGCGCTGGTGATCGAACCAGGCTTGGCGCAATTCGGCGCGGCACTGCTCATTCTTGTTTCCACCATCGGCATCACCTTCAGCCTGCAGGCGTTGTTCTCCGAGCGCGTCGCGATCGACCGTGCGATCCGGTTCGTGCTCGCCGCCTTTGCTCTTGTGGTGCTGCTCTGTCCCGACGAACGGATCGGCACGGCGGCCTGTCTGCCGGTGCTGCTGATCATCGGCTACTGGCTTGCCTGGCGCCGCACCGCGGCCAATCCCGCCGAGGTGATCGCCGAGCCGGTGCTGGTGCCGGTGGTGCCGGTGGTCGACACCGAGCGCGGCCGGATGTCGTAAGCGCCGCGAGGCGTCAGACCGCCGGCTCGGCGAACGGCAGCGGCGCGTCCTCCGGGATCTGCGCGCGGAACACGTTCAGCGTCATCGAAATCATGGCGTAATAGCCGCAGATGCCAACCAGTTCGACCACGCCGGCGTCGCCCAGGAAGGCGTGCACGCGCTTGTAGGTTTTGTCGCTGACGCGGCGTGTCTTGTACATCTCCCGGACGAAATCGATGATCGCCAGCTCGTCCTTTGCCGCGGCCTTCGGCGCGCGGCCGGCCTGGATGTCCTTGACGGTCTGTGGCTTGACGCCGGCCTTCTCAGCCTGGGGCGCGTGGGCGAACCACTCGTAATGCGCCTTCCAGATTTGCGCGGTGACGAGGATCGCGGTCTCCGACAGCCGCGGCGACAGCGAGGTCTTGTACCGCACATGGGCGCCGAGCGCCTGCGCCAGATGGCCGAGCTCCGGCGCGTTCAGCCAGATCTGGAACGGCCCGGTCAGGCGCTTGCGAATGCCGCGCGGCCCCGAATAGATCGCGTCGCGCAACGCCCGCTGCAGCGCGCTCATCTGCTCGTCGGAAATGTCCTTGAGGCGATAGGGCGGACGTTTGGCAGGCTTCTTCGCAGCTTTTTTGGCCATCGGTGTGTCTCAGGGCTCACGGTTGGAAATATCAAAGGCGGGGACGCCCGTTGTATCACGGCGCAAAGCGGGTTTGACAGCTATCCTGGGGTCGGGCATCCCCTGAAGCATGTCGGGCGGAATTGTCATTCTCGGCGCCGGGCAGGCCGCGGCGCAGCTTGCGGTCAGCCTCCGTCAGGGCGGTCATGACGGCCCGATCCGCATGGTCGGCGACGAGCCCTATGCGCCCTATCAGCGGCCCCCGCTCTCCAAGGCATTCCTTAAGGAGCGGCCCCCGGCCGACAGCCTGTTGCTCCGGGGGGCACACTACTGGGCCGATCACAGGGTCGAGCTGGCGCTTGGCACCGCCGCCGCCACGGTCGATCGGGCGCGCAAGCTCGTGAGCCTCCGCGACGGA
>Ga0207701_10008176_pt1 | contig 10355 bp, 10 predicted proteins | sample KBSSwiSSwithPhiX_FD_184294 | JGI IMG/M metagenome (GOLD analysis project Ga0207701, IMG submission 184294) | Switchgrass rhizosphere bulk soil microbial communities from Kellogg Biological Station, Michigan, USA, with PhiX - S5 (SPAdes) (version 2) | ecosystem: Environmental > Terrestrial >...
TCAAAATTTGAGAAGTCTGTGATCGGTCTCGAGTTCTTGATCTCAACCTTTTTGGTATCAACGTTGAAGACAGTGGAAAAAGCCTCGGCTTTATCGATGTCGCGGGCAAAGACGGTCACATCAGCTCCATGATTTTTTAGGGAATACGTACAAGCTCTCGCTGCTCCGCCGGCTCCAACGACCGCAACACGAGCGTTTGATAGTTCTGGAAACCTCTTAGTAAGCGGCGTGATGAAACCATGGGCATCTGTATTAAAACCAATGAGCTTTCCGTTCAGTATCTTGACCGTGTTTACTGCGCCGATCTTTGCTGCTGAATCATCGACCGAGTCCAGATATCGCATGATCGCTTGCTTGTGCGGATTGGTTACTGAAAAACCTTGAAAATTGAGCTCAACCTCACGGCTATCCGGATTCACCATTCGCATTATGAAAGCATCGAGGTCGTTGACTTGAAAGGGAACAAAGACCGCGTTCATTTCAGCTTTCTTGAAGGCCGCGTTATGAATATATGGTGACATGGAATACGTTGTGTCACCGGCGATTATGCCGTAAACCTCAGTTTGCTCGTTTAGTTCTTTCACGCGGAAAACATCTTTCATTTCGCGAGCAGTAATCTGTCCCGGAGCTGTTTCATCGCCCCGATTCAGCGCAGCATAAGTCAGGTACGTACCGTGAGCCAGTCCAAGTATCCGGGTCCATTTGCCTGCTTCGCCCATACCGATAGGAGCGATCTCCCGGCCATCGTGCCTTGATAATTTGATCAGTTTCCATAATGGAATTACATCGACTGCGTCATCGGCTTTTGCGGCGATTTTTAAAATTTCGGCGCCGCTTGATGCTAATTTTTCAAAGATCTCATTTAGTTCGACAGGCACCGTTTCGAAATCATGAAACGAACAGATGTATCTCGAATAATGCAATGCAGGAATGTTCTCCGCCAGATCCGCTTCGATATCCGCTATATGTGTTTGTGTGCTTCGGCCCCAAAACCGCCTTCTATCGTCTAACGAAAGCTCTTTATGCCCGCCCTGCTCTAATGGACGAAAAGTAGTGACGATCTCATTACCATGTACGCTTTGTGAAAGCCAGCGGTCAACTGCACCGATCTCGCCTGATTCAAGACAGTCAAACCGAATTTCGATGAGATCGGCAAGTTCTTTGGCGGCGTCGACCTTGTTGATAAGGTCGGCAGTGGTTTTCGCGCAGACAGAGATACAGATCTTCCCGTTATTCATTTTCAGCGACAGGCCTTGCCGTTGATGGAAAAGCGAGAACGAAACTAATAGCAAGCAAGAGGCACATAATAACTCCGCCCGCACACGCGACCACTAACCCCGTTTCACCACTTTTGTTTACGGCAATTGCGGTCAATGCCCAGGCGACCGCCACAGGATACAAATAATTGTTGTAACGCCAAGTAACGGCAACGGCTGCCGCCGTTGCAAGGATCACTGCAAAGATTCCGGATCCAACGGATATCGCAACTGGATTCTCTATCGATCGAAGATAAACAAATAGATTTACGATAGAGGCTACCGTTACCCAGCCAGCATACAGGCCAAAGGTGGTCTTACAAATCAACGCCGCTGCCATGGTTTCAGTACGCTGAAAACTTGATACAAGCAGGATCAATACAACGGCTAACGCGGCTATTATCAGTAGGCACAATCCTATATAGCCGTGATGCCAAAAATAGATCCACGCACAGTTAAGAACACAACTGGTAATATAGATTGTTCTTTGGCGTCGAAAACGTTGAACGTTCGATCCGAATATCTGATAAATGCTAAACACCGCAAGGCCAAGATATATCAGGCTCCAGATCGAAAACGCATAACCTGCAGGTGTAATGATCGTCGGGTAGCGGCCAGATATTTCCGCTGGTGTCATCCCATTTACATAACCGGTGGCTGCAAGAGCGTTATAAACGATCGTTGCGATGGTCGCCAGCATCAAAAGGATTGAACCTAAACGGTCCTTCAGCATGGGCTTGTCGGGCATAAATAATTATTGCACTAATTGCCGTTTTCGTTCATTTTGGTATGAAAGGCTTCGAAAAGTGGTGTTTTTTACGATTTCGTATATATTCGTCCGAAATGGTAATAACTTGTAATCGTCTGCTAACGGTAATATCATCGTTTCCAACCATTTGACAGATGTTTACGTCATAATGCTGGCTTTGGCATCACCTTTGCCTAATATAGATGTGACCTGGTCTCCCGTTTTCCCCGATGCAGGAATTTAAGCATAGAGGAAAAAGTTTAGAAATGAAGTTTGTAAAAAAAATATTAGTTGCTTTTGCGTTGGTTGCCGGTCTCTCGGTGGCTGCGATGGCGCAGAAAGGCGGCCCTCAGAAACCGCCGCCGAAGGATCCTCCGCCGGCGGTTGTTCCGAGTAAGGGCAATCCGCAGCCTCGTGAAACTCCCAAAGGCGGCGACAAGCCCAAAAAACCGGGAATTTCAGCCGGGATCCGGCGTGAAGATCCAAAAGTAGAATTAGCATAAAAATTAGTTCTCCTGTTAAAACGAAAGGCAGCCTGAAACGGCTGCTTTTTGTTTTATGTGGGTGCATTTCGTTTCGAATGGGGTTTTGCTCTATATTTAGTCGATTCTTGAATTTAATCTCTATAGCTCCAGGAGCCTCAATGTCGCGTAAGACCCGCACCGCTTTTTCAATCGTTCTAGCACTTACATGTTTCGGCTTTCTGTTTATTTCGACTAGATCACAAGCCGTCGACAGATCGTTTTTTCAGAGTATCCGGTGGCGGATGATCGGTCCCTTTAGGGCGGGGCGAACTGTTGGAGCTGTCGGTATACCTACGCAACCGAACGTTTTTTTTATTGGCGTTAACAACGGTGGTGTCTGGAAGACTACTGATGCCGGCCGCACTTGGCAGCCGATCTTTGATGATCAGCCTACCGGATCCATTGGCGACATTGCGGTCGCCCCGTCAAATCCCAATGTAATTTATGTTGGCAGCGGCGAAGGACTCCAACGGCCTGACCTGTCAACAGGCGACGGAATGTATCGTTCAAGCGACGGCGGCAAGACTTGGGTTCATCTGGGGCTTCGTGATGGCCAACAGATCGCATCGATCGCGGTCGATCCAAAGGATGAAAATCGACTTTTCGTGGCGGTCCTCGGACATCCCTACGGGCCAAATCCTGAACGCGGAGTTTATCGGTCGACTGACGGGGGGAAATCATTTCAAAGAGTCCTTTATAAGGATGAAGATACTGGAGCTTTCCAGGTTGAATTCGATCCGAAAGACCACGACACGCTTTACGCCGACCTCTGGGCAGGCAGACAGGGGCCTTGGGAGAATGGCGCCTGGCAGGGCAAGGAAAGCGGTCTTTTCAAATCAACTGACGGCGGTGAAACGTGGAAAAAGCTGACCAAAGGCCTGCCAACATTCGAACAGGGGCTAGGCCGCATCGGTTTTGCAATTTCTGCCAGCGATCATAGACGACTGTATGCAACCGTCGATGCTAATGGCCAATACGCCGGACTTTATGGATCGAGCGACGCCGGGGAAAGTTGGGAGCTTTTGAATAAAGATCCGCGACTCTGGGGACGGGGAAGTGACTTTGCCGAGGTCAAAGTCAATCCAAAAGATGCCAACACTGTTTTCGTGGCAAACGTTGCGTCCTACAAATCGGTGGATGGCGGTCGTACATTTTCAGGATTCAAAGGAGCTCCTGGCGGGGACGATTATCACCGGATTTGGATCAACCCGGAAAATCCAGAGATCATGCTTTTCGCTGTGGACCAGGGTGCAACGATCACAGTCAACGGAGGCCAGACATGGTCAAGCTGGTACAACCAGCCAACTGCGCAGTTTTATCATGTCATAACCGACAACCAGTATCCGTACTGGGTCTGCGGCGGCCAGCAGGAGAGCGGATCTGCCTGCGTTGCTTCCCGAGGGCGGACCGGTGCGATCGGAGCATGGGATTGGGAAACTGTTGGGGTGGAAGAGTACGGCTACGTCGCTCCTGACCCGCTAGATCCAAATATCATCTATGGTGGAAAACTGACTCGATTCGATCGCCGGACACGTCAAGTCCAGAACATCATGCCTGAGGCTGTTCGTTCGGGTAAATACCGTTGGCTTCGAACTGCACCGGTCATTTTTTCGCCTGTCGATAAGAAGACACTCTTTTTTGCTGGAAACGTACTTTTCAAAACTACGACTGGCGGAAAAAGCTGGGAAATAATCAGCCCCGACCTCTCACGTGATAAATGGGACGTTCCCCAAAATGTTGGTGTATATCGCACACCGGAGATGTCGACGATGCCTCGCCGTGGCGTCATTTACACAGTCGCTCCGTCGTACAAAGACATCAATACGATCTGGGCCGGTACCGATGACGGCCTGATCCACATCACGCACGACGGTGGGAAATCGTGGCAGAATGTCACTCCGCCGGCTGTCGGTTCGTGGGCAAAGGTTTCACTTATCGATGCGGGAAGATTCGATGCGAATACCGCCTATGCAGCGATCAATACGTTTAGGCTAGACGATCTCCGGCCTCATATTTATCGAACCCACGACGGAGGAAGGACATGGAAAGAGATCGTTAAAGGCATACCAAATGGCGGGATCGTAAATGCAGTCCGCGAGGACCCAGTTCGAAAAGGGCTGCTGTTCGCCGGAACAGAACAGGCGGTGTATTTCTCGGTCGACGATGGAGAGAACTGGCAGCCGCTAAGACTCAACATGCCGGCAACTTCCATTCGCGATCTGGTAATTAAGGACGATGATCTGGTCGTCGGCACGCATGGCCGGTCGTTCTGGATACTGGACGATATCACGCCGCTCAGACAGCTTGATCCGGTAGCAATGGCTGCAAACAATATCCTTTTCACGCCGCAGCGGGCAACACGTGTAAGGCGAAGCTTGCATACCGACACTCCCTTTCCGCCGGAAGAACCCGCGGGCGAAAACCCACCCGATGGCGCGATCATTAATTATTATTTAAAGGGGCGCTCATCATCGCCCATCACACTCGAAATACTTGATGCCGCGGGTAAAGTCGTGCGCAAATTTTCAAGCGATGATAAACCGCTCGCAGTTGATATGACGCGAGTCAATCCGCCGGATTACTGGGTGCGTCCATTCCAACCACTCAAAAACGAATCGGGCATGCAGCGATTTGTATGGGATCTCATGTATCCGAATCCGCCGGCTGACCGATACGATCTACCGATCTCCGCCGTTTATCGCGACACTCCTTTCGTTCCTCAGGGACCATACGTATTACCCGGCCGTTACACGGTCCGCCTAACGGTAGATGGAAGGTCACTTACTCAGCCGCTCGACATAAGGATGGATCCGCGGGTCTCAACGCCGACCGCCGGATTACAGCAGCAGTTCGATCTTTCGATGGAGGCTTACAACGGTATTATTGATTCAACACAGATGATGATGGAAGTGAATCGGGCTAACGAAGAGATCCGCAAATCACTGGCCGCCGCCTCCGGAAACGCAGAACGGTCCAGATCGCTTCAGTCTCTTCAGGAAAAAATTCGCGAGCTAACGGCCGGACCCCGTCCGACACAAGGTTCGCCGGCACAGCCGACTCCGGTTGATCATGTTCCGCTGGGACGTTTGCCGGCTTCGTTTACATCCATGCTCGATCTTTTGCAGGAGGTAGACGCCACACCAACGACACAGGCAGTTCGTGATATGGGTTCATTGCGTGCGGCACTTGCACGATCGCGATCGAGCTGGGCTGCTCTAAAGCCTCAGCTTTCCGCGGCGGGTATAGCACCAGTCGGCCAATAAACTTATTAATGGAAATGGTGTCTTCCCAAGCCAAAACCGCTGCAGACAGCTGATGACGCCTGCTTTAAACCTCGACCATGAGCAGGAATATTATCTTCGTTGCTATCGGTGGAATGTTTGGTAGCGTACTGCGCTATTTGCTTTCGACGTTTATTGTGCAGTTACTTCCGTTCCCGTTTCCATTCGGAACATTTGTGGTAAATCTAATCGGCTGCTTTGTGATGGGAGCAGCCGTCGGCTATGCCGATCGTAACCTTTGGTTTAACGATGAATGGCGGATACTTATCACCGCTGGATTCTGCGGCGGCTTTACAACGTTTTCAGCATTTGCATTCGAAAATGTATCGCTTCTGTGCGACAAGAATTACCTAACTTTCGCCGCTTACGTTTTTTCGAGCGTAGTATTCGGAATTGCAGCGGCTCTGCTGGGACTCATCCTCACTAAAGGTTGATTTGATCAATTCTTGGCGAACCCCAATAAAAAAGCTGTCCGGTAACGGACAGCTTTTCAGTAAATAAATTACTCAACAAGCTAAACAGGGATTTTTAACTCCTGTCCAGGATGGATCAGATCTGGGTTACTGATGATGTCACGGTTGGCGTCGTAGATAGCCTTCCAAGGAAGACCGTATTTCTGTCCGATCTTCGTCAAATTGTCACCAGCTTCAACCGTGTATGTATGTCCGCCGCCGCCGGCCGCCGCATCGGCTCCGACTGAGATATTTAGTACCAGATCGCCTGACCTGAAATCGGGATCGATACGATTGTATTCGTCCCATATCTGCTGCTTCGCTTCAGCACTCGGAGCATTACCTTCTATATGCAACACGCCGTCGGCTTCGCTAAGGTTATAAGTCGTTCCGTTTTGATTGGCTAGCTCAAGAAGCGATTGATATTTTTCCTGTACTGACATGATCTATTTCCTCCCTGGCTATTTTGCCTTCTGCAGCTGGTTGTCGACCGAACCGACGCCTGACTGGTTGACGACCTGAATGCACTCGACATATTTGTCGGCTGGTACGGTTCCTGTGATCGTTACCTTTCCGTTTTGAACCGAAACATTTGCTCCGGTGCATCCGGCTTTTTTGAGATTCTCGGTTACCTTTCCGGTCAACGCCGGGTCAGCAATTGGTGGTGTCGGAGTAGGCAATGCCTTAAGTGAGATGTTATTCGTGACAGACTTAACGCCGTCCACGCCTTTTGCAGAGTTTTCGGCTTTGGCTTTGACCGTAATATCTGCAACCTCGCCGCTTAAGGTAGCTACGCCGTCATGTACCGCTGCCGTGACGCCGGAAACTCCGTCGGCGGTCAACTTGTCTTGTACGGCTTTTTGTATATCCGCGTCTTTTTTACCGCACGCCGCTGCACATAAGGACAGGACAAGCGCGAGAACAACCAAAATGGGTAATCTCTTGTTCATTTTTCCTCCCGATTTTTAAGAATGCGCTGAATCAGCTCGGTTTGCTGCCGAGAGAATTCATGACCCGATTAAGGATTATGTAGAGTTTGATATAACGAGGGGGGATTTGCAATAGAAATGTTCAGCTAACCTGATCGGCAATCTGCGATGCCACATCGAATGAGGTCGAGCCGGGTTTGATCAAAAAATGCCAATCAGCAAGACAATAAACCCTTTGTCTTTCATCGAATAAACTCTTAGCTCGTTTCTTGTCACGCGCCAAGGGGCGTTCCTTTCGCGAAAACTTTATGTTGTACCAGCAGTGTTCGAAGGTGGACTCAAGCCAAATGCTGGTAAAACCTGCCAGTTTTATCAATTCACGGTTTCCAGCTATCGTCCACGTCCCGCCTCCGAGAGAAAGAATGCACCCGCCTTTGCGTTCCACAATATCTCTAAGAATGCCCGTTTCGATCTCTCGAAAACGTTCAATCCCGTCAACGTCGATGAGCTCCGAAATGGATTTTCGGTTAACGTCTTCGATGATCGTATCAAGGTCCAGTCGCTTGCAGCCCGTCATATGTTCGAGATGACGCGCAACGCTTGATTTGCCAACACCCATGAAACCGGTCAACGCGAGCCGAATATCGTGTTTCATTGCCGGACCACCTCGGCAAGCGTTTGAAAAAACCCCGGAAAAGAGATCTCGACACATTCTGCATTTTCGATCTCAGTTGTTCCTGAGGCTATCAACCCTGCGACGGCGAACGCCATCGCAATGCGGTGATCTCCGAACGACGGCACTCGAGTACCCTTTAGATCTGAACGCATAACTTTAAAGCCGTCATCGAACTCTTCAACATCAGCACCAAAAAGCCGCAGGTTACTGACGACCGATGCAATGCGGTCCGATTCTTTTATTCGAAGCTCCGCAGCATCACGCACCTCAAGGCCGTCTTTCAGCTGAGTTCCTAAAACAGCAAGGATCGGGATCTCGTCGATCAAATTGGCAATAATACCGCCGCAGAGCACGTTGGGCCCTAGCCGCTGTGCGATACCGCCACGAACAATAAGGTCGGCAACCGGTTCACTGGTCGCTTCACGAATGTTCTCAAGCTCAATAGAGACTCCAAATTCCCGCACTGCATTGAGAATTGCAGATCTGGATGGATTAATGCCCACATTCACAAGACGAATTTCCGATGCGGGTAGACACGCCGCTGCGACGATAAAAAAAGCCGCGGATGAGATATCGCCCGGCACTTCGATATTCGTTGCATAAAGTTCGGAATTGCCAGCGACCGAGATCTCTGTTTTACCATCGGTACGAGACTCAGTCCTAACATTTATTCCAAACCCTTGGAGCATGCGTTCAGTATGGTCGCGCGTTGGCGATGACTCCACCACCGTTGTTCTTCCATCAGCAAACAGCCCCGCCAGAAGAATGGACGATTTTACTTGCGCCGAGGCGACGGGCATTTCGTATGTTATGGGGTGGAGGCGCCCGCCGGTGATTCTAAGCGGCGCGGTTCCGGACGAGCTTTCGATGTGTGCACCCATAGCTGTAAGCGGTTCGATGATGCGGCGCATCGGACGTCGCGATAACGACCCATCACCGATCAAGGTCGTTTCAAACGATTGACCGGCAACGATGCCTGAGATCAAACGCATCGTGGTTCCGCTGTTGCCGCAATCGAGCGGACCGGATGCTTTCCGCAATCCGAGTTTGCCTCTGCCCACAACGTTTAATGAAGTACCTTGTTGTTCGATCGAAACACCGAGTTGTCGAAAACAATTAATGGTTGATATGCAATCGACGCTGGTCGCAAAATTCGTGATCGAACAATTACCACTGGCAATCGCTGAAAGCATCACAGAGCGGTGTGAAATGGATTTATCGCCCGGCAGGTCTACACGCCCCCTAAGCGTTTTCGCGGAATGCATCTTCACGAAGTTATTTTAGACCGCCAACTGACCGTTTGTCTTGACACAACCCTTGATTTGCCTTTAACTTACAAGCAACCCAAGTGACCAGAACGATCGAACTTATCCTGCCGAGCCGAATCGAATCGATTGACGAGTGTGCCGTATTTGCTGAAAAGGTAGCACGCGATTGGGGCTATGGCGATGATTTCGTTGCCTCGATCGACCTCGCGGTTCGCGAATCGGTTGCGAACGCTATAAAACACGGGAACAAATTCGATGAAGGAAAGCAGGTCAAAATTGATTTCTACGACAATAACGATGGTTTTGAAGTGACCGTGAGGGATTACGGCAGGGGGTTCAATATAGAAGAAATTCCGGACCCTACGGATCCCGAAAACTTGTTAAAAGTAAGCGGCCGCGGCATCCTTTTTATGCGTTCGTTCATGGACCTGGTTGAGTGGCAATCAAACGACGACGGCGGAACGACGGTCAAAATGGTCAAGAAAAGATAATCGAGCCTCCTGTTTTGACATTTATACCGATTCGTCTAAAATCGGCTTTCTAACTAGTTAACTTATAGAGGAGAGCAAAATGGCAGATATTAATATTTCTGAGCGCCAAGCGGGTGATGTAACCGTACTCGATCTTGACGGAAAGGTAACCATCGGCGAGGGCAGCGTTGCATTGCGCAACGCTATTCGTCGCTTGCTGGGCGAAGGCAAAAATAAGATCCTTCTGAATCTCGGCGGAGTTGGTTACATCGATTCGAGCGGCATTGGCGAGCTCGTTTCGAGTTTTACGGCCGTTAATAAGGAAGGCGGCACGCTTAAACTCTTGAACCTTACGCAAAAGATCCAGGACTTGTTGGCAATTACCAAGCTGCTTACTGTTTTTGACGTGTTCGACAGTGAAGCCGAGGCCTTGAGCAGCTTTAGCTAAAACGCTCTCAAATACAGAAATCGAAAGGGTAAGGGACATATTAAGATGTCCTTTACCTTTTCGTTTTGGGTTTATGATGCATCCTCAATGCGGTCGATTTCATCATTAGTATTTGTATTTTCAGCAATTCCGTCGATTTTAATGAAACGAGCAATTTTACTTTTTGCCATCTGTCTCTTGGCGGCTGCCGCGCATGCCCAGAATGTGCCAACCGGCTTTGACCTTTCCAATTACGGCGTGCGGATCGAACCCGATAAACGCGTGCTTGTCATCATGGCCACCATCGATTCCGCCCGCACCGAG
>Ga0207701_10008178_pt1 | contig 10351 bp, 7 predicted proteins | sample KBSSwiSSwithPhiX_FD_184294 | JGI IMG/M metagenome (GOLD analysis project Ga0207701, IMG submission 184294) | Switchgrass rhizosphere bulk soil microbial communities from Kellogg Biological Station, Michigan, USA, with PhiX - S5 (SPAdes) (version 2) | ecosystem: Environmental > Terrestrial > Soil...
GAATAAATCGTGTGGATGAAGATCACGAGTTAGTTATTGAATCAAACCTAAGTGCAGGTTCGTACGCAATAGACGCCAAAATTCCTCCACGAGATAGTGAATTTACTGAATAGATTTTAGAAATTTGTGCCAGTTTTTTATCGGTATTTTATTCTCGTTATAAATGTAATATTTATAAAAGGAGTCAATTTGAATGCCCATTTCTATCTTAGGGAAATAAATTGAAGTACCATTTAACTCTTTCTTATTTTCTCTTTGATAAGGGCTCAAAAGAATATTATTAAAACACTCATTAAAATTCAGAAGCTCTTTTTTAATTTTCTTGTTATCGACAGTATTAAGAATTGCCTTAAAAAAAACAATAAGATCAATTGTTGCAATTGCTGAGCCCACTTTAGGTAATCTACTTCTGATTTTCTTAAGTTCAGAAAGGTGTTTATAAAAATATTTAATTAAAGAAAGCGAAATTTCATCCAATTGCTTATCAAGTTTTATCTTTTTAAAACTTAAAAGATCAAAGTAGAACAGAGAAAGATCATCAAGCTTAAGACTAAACTCTTTTAAACTTGACAATATACTAAAGAGAGAATTATCGTAAAGAGCTTGCCCAATCTCAACCAACTCTCCCCCACTATCAATTCTTTTTGATAATGTTTCTAATAACAAATCGATATTAAATAATTTGAAAGAAGTATAATTTTCTGACCCAATTAAAAACTTTACATTTTTTGAGAATAACGACAAATTATCAAATAGGCCCACATTGCAATTATTAAATATGGCCAATTCAAATTGTAAGTGTTTAATTGCTTCTGCCAATTCAAAGTTCCATAATATATCAAATCCTCTTTCGCCATCATCGCTCATATTATAAAAACCCAGTCCTCTTGAATGACCCACTGAAATAAAATAATATTTATTTTCTTTGATATTCTTAATATATTTATTCAGACATTCTTTTAAACAGGCACCATTGATAAAATAATAGGAATTCTCTAAAAGCTTAATCTTATTTTTAGAATTGTTTGGAGTAAAAATAATTTTGTTAATAGAGTCTTCAGATTTATTTGTTTGGGTTTCCGTCATTATTTTTAAATAGTATATCTCAAAATTGGAATCGACCGGCTTGAACTTTTTTAAAGATTTTTCGAATGCCTTTATCCTATCAAGATATTTTACAGCTTGAAAAATTATAATGACAACATGTTTCATATTCGGATAATATTTTTTTTAAAATTATTTTTTTTTACCTGCTTAAATTGTCTCTCTCAACATTATTTCCCTGTACAATTATTTAAATTTACTCATAGCGAAATAAACAATGTTACATCCATAGTTAAGGATAATAAGAATTTTATTTGGTTCTCAAGCCAGGGTGGAATTTCTCGTTTTGATAGTAAAACATTCGTCAATATCCCTGTAAGTAGTAATGGGCAAACCGTAGAAAATTGGACAGCAGTTAAAAAACTATTTTATGACAGTACAAACGACAAGTTGTTTGCAATTTCTTCTACTAAAGGTCTTGCAATCCTTAATATTATGGCATCGCTGTCTTATTTTCAACCATTACAATTACCAAACAATTTAAGAAATTTAGAAATAACTGATATCGCTTTTTTTAATGGGCTTTATCTCATATTTTCCAGTCAAGGCTCTTATACTTTGAAATTAATTTATAATGACCAAGAAAAGAAATTTGAGTTGATAATTCTAAGGAACTTTGTAAGTATACAGGCTATTCTCTTCACAAAATATGACGCAAACAGTTTTATAATATATACTCCACAAGGACAGTTGGTAAAGTATAAAATCACTGAAAATAATGAAATAATTAAATCTCATGTAATTACTTCATTTTTAAATTTAAAAGAAATTAACGAAGTATATTCCTTATCAGCAAGTAATGGCTTTTTCTCTATAGGGACAGATAAAGGTCTATACAGAATTGATGAAACGGGAAAATCAAAAAGATATTTATCGGATCAGCCAATCTATGCAATTGCCACAACAAAGAATGATTATTTTGCTGCTGCTGGTAATGGTTTATATAAGATAAATATTCAGGGAAACATAAGTAATATAATTATCAATTCTACTGAATTAAATGACGACTGGCTGTCTGTTGTTTATAGCATATATGTCGACAGTAACAATTTATGGTTGGGCACCCAAAACGGGCTTGCCTTAACCGATATCAACGTAAGTCCATTTTTCAAGATTGTTAATACCTATCAAGACAATAAATATTTGAATCATGTTTATCATTTGGGAGTCTTTAATAATCAATTTTATTTGTCAACCGAAAATGGCTTTTATCATTGGACCGATCAGAATAAATTAGAACGAATTATAGACAGCGCAACTTTTTTTTTGAATTTTTCAGGGCCATACAACACTCATTTAGTTTCGAATATTAACTCAACTTCCATAATAAAGGGGGCGAAACTTATTCCATATACCAAAATTTTTAGAGAGTTCAGTAATTATTCCAATCTGTCCTTTAATGACTATGAATATTATTCCGATTCACTATTATTTCTAAGCACAGAAAATGAAAAGGGCGTTTTTAAATGGAATTATAGATTGCATAAGGTAACTCCTTTATTAGAAACAGTAAATAGCTCTGAGCAATTGCTACAGTCAAATGGATTATATCTTGACCTTGATAAGCTATTTATTTTAACTGATTCTTTGATCTTTCAATACAATATCGCTAAAAACTCATTGAATAGAGTTGTTATTAATGACAAAAGCGGAAAAAACAGGCAGGGACTACTGTTTGATATGCTGAAGGTTGACAATAAATATTATTTTGCCAGCTATGATAATGGAGTGATTTGTACTGATACTCTTTTTAATACTATCAAGACATATAATGCAAATAATGGTCTTTCGAATAATGGTGTGTATAGAATTTTATCAGTCGGAGATACAGCTTTATTTGTAAGCTCTAATAATGGGATAAATCTTATTAATATAGAAAATGGTGAAATAAAAGTACTGTCGGCCGATGAAGGTTTACATTCAAATACTTTTGAAGAATTTAGTGCTTTAAAAAAAGATGGGAAATTATATTTCGGAGGAAATGGAGGCGTAACTATTATTGATCCAGAAGCATTGAAAAGAATCAAAACCCCAAAAAACAATCTCACTTTATTAAGTTATGATGTTATTGACAATAAAAATTTTCATCAGGAATTTAATCTATTTAATAAAAAGAAAATCACTATTGAAAATACCATAACACAGACAAAAATTAGTTTTCAAAACATCATATATCCTTTTAATAGTAGAAATAAGTATTTGTATAAAATCAAAGAAGTTCACAAAAGTTGGATTGATTTAGGTCCACAAAATTTTATTCAAATTATTGGTCTGCCTCACGGTACCTACCATCTCCAGGTTCAAGCCTTCAACGAAGATGGAGTACCCAGTGAAATAAAAGAACTCACCCTCACTTTTCTTCCCAAATGGTACCAAACATGGTGGTTTAAAGTTTTATTAATATTGGTTATTGCAGCCATTTTCTATGGCCTGTATAAATTCCGAATTAATCATTTAAAAAAAGAAGAAAAGATCCGCAACCAGGTGGCCGGGGACCTGCATGATGAGCTGGGGAGCACATTGAACAGCGTAAAAATTTTTACCAGTCTTGCACTAATGGAAAATGATAATACATCACATCTTGAAAAAATAAAAGAAGCGACTCAAATGGCAATTGCAGGAGTGAAGGATATAATCTGGGTACTGGATGATAAAAGAGATACGCTTGATCATTTGTTAAGCCGCATTAACCAGTTTGCCAGACCGCTTTGTGAAGCGGCTGGTATTTCTTATAAACAACAATCTGATGAAAACTCTGAACATTATAAATTAGGGAAAGAAGAAAAAAGAAACCTTTACATGATCATAAAGGAATCAGTTAATAACAGTATTAAATATGCTGAATGCAGCGTTATCGAGATCCTTATAAAGAACAACGGAGGTAAATTGGCTATTTCTATTTCTGATGATGGAAAAGGATTTGATAAAAATGAAATAACCAGTGGTTACGGATTAAAAAATATTATGCATCGTTCAAAAGAAATTGGCTACGACGCAGAGATCAACGCCTCACCAGGGAAAGGAATACTTATTTACCTTGAAAAAAAATAGTTCACACTTTAACAATGCCATTCTTAATTGCATAAATAACAAGACCTGTCCTTGTTTTTATATCAAGCTTAAGAAACAGTGTGTCTCTATACCCGTCAATTGTACGAGGACTTAAAAACATTTTTGCAGCAATTTCTTTGTAGGTCATTTCAGTACATGCCAACTTCAGAAATTCAATCTCTCTATCGGTTAACTGTATTACCTGTTGACTATTGTGGCTTTCATCATCCACACCAGAAATACTATGCACAAGCCGGCCGGTAACCATTTCAGAATAATAAAATCCTTTTTGCAGAACAGCATTGATTGCATCTTTTAATTCTGTGGGTTCAGATTCTTTCAGCACATAACCCCTTGCGCCACTCTTTATCATCCTGATTATCGCATTTTCATCATCGAGCATACTTAATGCAAGAACCTTTATATCAGGAAAATTTTCTCTCAGCCAGGATGAAGTTTCGTAGCCATCTTTAACGGGCATATTAATATCCATCAAAATGAGATCAGGTTTTTTTCCTCCTTGTATCAGCTTCATCACATCTTCTCCATTGTTTGCTTCAAACAAAACTTCATGCCCGAAGTTTTTTATTAGGCTGGCGAGTCCATTCCTTAATAAGACATGATCATCAGCTAGTGCAATAGTTGCCATGCTTAGGTATTGATAATAATTTGAAGAATATTCCAGTTTTGATCTTTATATTTAATTGAACCATCTATTGAATCTAATCGTTGCTTTAGTTTTGCTATTCCTTCAATATCTAAAATTAATGGTTCTCCTTTGAATTCCCTTGCGACTTCTATCTCAATACTATCTTTTCTATAATGAATTGTAATGTCAATAAACCCCGGATAATACATATCTATTACAGGGTATGTTAGTTGTTGCAAAATGCAAAAAACGACCAACTCCTTTACTTCGTGAAGACTGATGAAATTTTCTTTTACAGAAAATTCGGAACGACAAAACCCTGCTTCGCCTAATCTTTTTAATTCACAATCAATAGCATGAGCAAAGCCTTTTTTAATTATCTCATCCGGAGAAAGTTGCTTTGTCAAATTGCGAAGATCAGCGATTGCTTTTCCTAATAATTTTCCTGAATCCAGTATATTATCAGTATCATTATTGTTGGATGGCTGAAAACTCAACAATTGCAGTTTCACAAGACTTAATACCTGCCCGATATTTTCAAAAATCTCTTTTGAATAAGCCTGCAACGATCGCTCCTGTATTTCAATACGGGAAGTCAGCTCTTCTTTAACCAGAGGAGGTATTTTTTTTGACCTTTTCATAGGCAAGCAGATAACATCATTTCTCATATATTTGATTATTGAACACTACAATACTACAATTACATCGAAAAAAGATTAAGGGTGTTTTCACGGTAACATTTCAGGTGAATGTCATCCTTTAGTGAGTACTGTAGTTTCTAATTTGCATATCAGATTAAATTATTAACCAAAACTTAAATAAATGTCAACTTTCAGGCCTGCCATAAATCCCGATGATGGCTATTTCAAAAAAATAGTAAAATACATACCAGCAGAAATAATTGCCGCATATACTTTTTGCATCGGTTTAATAATTTCGGGATCATCAACCGTATCGGAGAAATGTGATGGCAATTTTAAGTTCTTTCCTTTGATTTTTTTTGGGTTATTGCTTTTCACTCCTATTTATATGTATTTATCAGTAATTGATAATCCTACGATAGATCCTGGCCTGAAGAAAAAACAAGCATTGTTTCATTCTATTGTTTCAGTAGTAGCATTTATAACATGGGTATATGCATTAGGAGATGACCCAATGATTTGTTTTCTCAAAAATATATTTCACCATACATATAATTCGATTTTAGGTTCCTTAGTTATGGTTGGATTTTGTCTTTCTGTTCCCGTTTTAGAAAGAATTATTATTGGTAAACCGTCTTCGGTCAAAATCAAAAACTAGATATGCGAGGCATTATTCATTTAATTTCTCAAGAGATGTTATACTTTATTCACATTGACGCGCCATCCTAATCCATCTCCAAAGAGCTGACTCACCTCAGCTCTTTTTTCTTTTCCTAATAAAAAGTTAACGCCCCTGATTTTTAACCACTCGTCAAGGAGTAAATGCCATTCAACTAATTCATTAGTATTTCTCTTCCGGATGCTGCTATTTTTATCCTACGAACATTTTAGTAATCATAGGATTTAAGCTGTAACAAATCACAATCCCAGTTCGTTGTAAGGAATAAGGGTATAACCATGAACCACAAAACCAACTTGTCACTCGCGGGCATGCTATTGCTTACATTGTTTGTAAATGCTCAAACAGTATCCCGAAAAGAATTACAGGCTAAAAGAACTACTCAATCAGTAAAGATCGATGGTTTGATCACGGATGCGGCATGGAAAGATGCGGCTCTGATGACCGATCTTGTTGAGTTTCGTCCAAAGATGGGAGCAGTTGAAGCTCATGATGTGAGAACAGAAACCTACCTGATGTATAATGATGAAGGGATCTTTTTTGGTGGCTATTGCTATGAAAATACAAAAGATAGTATTGCAAGAGAATTATCAGGTCGTGATGGTTTTGGTACTAATGATTATGTAGGAATCATTTTCGATACATACTTTGACAAGCTGAATGGCTTTGAATATTTCGTTACACCATTGAATGAACAATGGGATGCAAAAATGTCGCCGGGTGGCAACAATGGCGGTGAAGATTTTACCTGGAACGCTGTATGGAAAAGCGGCGCTGTTATTCATGCTGATGGTTGGAGTTTTGAAATGTTCATTCCCTATTCTGCTATACGCTTTGGAAAAAAAGATATTCAAAACTGGGGATTGAACATCACCCGTCGTCGTAGAAAAACTGAGCAACAATCTACCTGGAACCCAATTGATGTAAACGTAAATGGTTTTCTTACACAAGAAGGTTTGTGGACAGGTATTACAAATATCAAACCGCCGTTGCGGTTACAATTCTCACCTTACTTTTCTACGTATGTAAATCATTATCCTTATAATAAACCCGGCGTTGAAAACACCACCACCAGTTTTAATGGAGGAATGGATGTTAAATATGGCATCAACCAGGCATTTACACTTGATGTAACATTGATCCCTGATTTTGGACAAGTACAAAGTGATAACCATGTGCTGAACCTTACACCTTTTGAAGTAAAATACAATGAAAACAGACCTTTCTTTACTGAAGGAACAGAGTTATTCAATAAGGGAAATCTTTTTTATTCAAGAAGGATTGGCGGCCAGCCTATGCATCTATATGATGTTTACAACAACATTACTTCCGACCAAACAGTAGTTAAAAATCCGACAGAATCAAAACTCATCAATGCATCAAAAATATCAGGACGAACACAAAAAGGATTAGGCATTGGCTTTTTGAATGCCATTACAAGCACTCAATATGCTACAATTGAAGATGTAAATACCAAAGAACAGTGGAAGTACGAAACGAACCCGCTTACTAACTACAATATTTTTGTTTTGAATCAAAGCTTGAAACATAATTCCAGTGTATCTCTTGTTAATACAAACGTATGGAGAAGTGGTCCAGATTATGATGCAAATGTAACTGCAGGACTTTTTGATTTCAATGACAAGAAAAACATGTGGAATGTAGGTGGTAAAGCAGCTGTTAGTAGTTTGGTGGGTTATGAACCAAATGGCGATTCAAAAACAGGGTATAATCAACAATTGTATTTTGGAAAGATCAGCGGTCGTTTCAATTTTAATGTGTGGCAGGAATTTACCGATACCAAGTTTTCAAGCAATGACCTGGGGTATTTTACCAATAACAATTTTCTTGATCATGGTGCATGGGTTGGTTACCGATGGACTAAGCCAAAAAACTGGTATAACAGGATCGGCATCAATCTCAATGTTAACTTAAGTCATTTGTTTACTCCTATCGGGGCCATTGATCAAAAATATCAGCAATCAAATTTTAATTTCAATGGTAATGTTCAAACTAAAAAATTATTATCGTTTGGATCTTACTGGAACTATACTCCATACCAAAATGATTTTTATGAACCGCGTACTTATGGCTGGTTTTTCCGCAGGGGCTCGAGTCTTTCAGGCGGAGGATGGTTCGAGACCAATTCTTCAAAAAAATATTCCGCTTATTTTGAAGGATCTGCCCGTCAATTTTTTGATTTCTATGATCAGTCTGCTTTAGACCTGTTCTCCAACCAGAATTATCGTTTCAGTAAAAGATTCTCATTATCATATAGTATCAATTACCAGCCTCGCTTCAATAATATGGGCTATGCATGGTCAGATCCAACCGAAATAATTTTTGGACGAAGAAAAGTAAACACCTTCGAGAACATTCTTGGCGCCAAATATAATTTCAATAACATGATGGGCATTACTTTACGAGTCAGGCATTATTACAGCAGCGTTTATAACAAAGAATTTTTCACGTTGCAACAAGATGGATTACTGAAACCAAATTCTTCTTTCAATCAAAATGTGGATCAAAATGCAAATTTCTTTAATGTGGATATGGTGTACACCTGGCAATTTGCTCCCGGTAGTTTTATAAATGTGGTTTGGAAAAATGCAGTGTTTCATTATACTGATATAGTTGAAGAGAGTTATATCAAAAACTTAGGCAATACAATTGAAGCCGATCAGAATAATAATATTTCACTCAAAGTGATCTATTTCCTGGATTATCTCCAGCTGAAAAAGAAAAAGACTAAAAGCTAGTAGTTTTGTGTAGTGATGAAAAACAGCCCCTGCTTTCTAGCGGGGGCTCTTTAATTTATGATCGCACCATATTCTGGCTTCCAATCCCATTTCCAGCGACGATGACTCCATAGCCACATTTCAGGATATTCTTTTATAAAATTACCGAGGAATGCTACATACTTTTTTGTGAGTTCTCCCTGTTGAGTGGTTGCAGGCTGTTCTTCTCCCATTTCAAAAAAGATCTTATAATAACCGCGTTTTAGCTTTATAATTTTGCAAAAAACAACCGGTGTGTTTCCTCTTCTTGCCCCACTCTCCGGGCCTTTAACAAAGGGAGTTGGTTTTCCGAAAAAATTCAACCAGTATGCACTTTTTGGATAACCAGGGTTTTGATCAGCAACTAAAGCCAGCCCGTAAAGTTTATTTCGATAAGGAATAATTGCATTTCGCATATCCGTGGCAGGAAGCAATTCAGCTCCTGTTTTTGTACGGACCTTCATAAAAATTTTGTCAAAAGCTTTGTTGCCAATGGGCATATATACTACGAGAAAAAGTTGTTTTATATTTTGAGCTACAGCCAGGCAGCCAAGTTCCCAGTTGAAATTATGAGCCAGTAAAAAATGGCATTTTTTACCTTCCTCATATAGTTTATTACAAAGCGAATAATCGCCGGTGAAATGTTTTTCAATAAAAGCAGGTGAAGCTGAAACAAGTTTTATAACCTCAATAAAATTATCAGTGAAATTGCGATAGAATTGTTTTGCAATTTTTTTTCTTTCCTGCAATGTCTTTTCGGGAAATGCCTGCAGCAAATTGTCCATTACCACTTTTTTCCGATAACCAAAAACATAATAAAGAAGGAAATATGCAAAATCAGAAATAAGATAAAGAACTCTTAACGGCAATAATGAAACGGCATACAATAAGCCGTAAACGATATAATACATGATGAGCAAAGATAAGAACGCTGAAGTGTGCGACGCAACGAATGTTGAATAGAATTCGTTAAGCCGGTTACATAAAAAAACTACAGCACAATATTCTGCACCAACTCACTCTTACCCGGATAATCGGTGTTATAATGAAGCCCGCGGCTTTCTTTACGGAAGCTTGCTCCTTTCACGATCAGATAACCAACGGTGATCATGTTTCTTAGCTCAAGCAACTGCGGAGATAAGGTACTTGTTTGATAAAGTTGTTCGGTTTCTTCCCAAAGAAGATCAAGACGGCGTGAAGCTCTTTGTAAACGAATATCATTACGAACGATACCAACATAATCACTCATCACCAATTGAAGCTCTTTCAAACTTTGTGTGATAAGGATCATCTCACCTGGTTGTGATGTTCCTTCAGCGTCCCAATCAGGAATATTATTTTGAAAAGAAATTGTATTTACTTTTTCTGCGGCCTCAACAGAACAGCGATGTGCAAAAACCAATCCTTCAAGCAGCGAATTACTTGCCAAACGGTTGGCGCCATGCAAACC
>Ga0207701_10008179_pt1 | contig 10351 bp, 11 predicted proteins | sample KBSSwiSSwithPhiX_FD_184294 | JGI IMG/M metagenome (GOLD analysis project Ga0207701, IMG submission 184294) | Switchgrass rhizosphere bulk soil microbial communities from Kellogg Biological Station, Michigan, USA, with PhiX - S5 (SPAdes) (version 2) | ecosystem: Environmental > Terrestrial >...
TTCCGGCATCAGCTCGGCGACCGGGACGGTGACCGTCACGGTGTCGCCGATCTTCACCGGCGCGCGGAAGTTCAGGGTCTGCGAAATGTAGATCGCGCCGGGCCCCGGCAGCCGGGTGCCGAGCACCGCCGAGATGAGACTCGCGGTGTAGAGCCCGTGCGCGATCCGCTTGCCGAACGAAGTCCGCGCCGCGAAATGCTCCGACAGGTGGATCGGGTTGCGGTCGCCGGTGAGCTGGGCGAAGCCGACCACGTCGGACGACGACACGGTCTTCTCCAAGGTCTCGGTCATGCCGACCGACAGGTCTTCGAAAAACAGCGTGCGCAGCGGCGGCAGATTGCTCGGAGCATCCATGCCGCCATAGTAACCCAGGGCGCGCGGCGCCGTCAGCGCATCATCACTCGATACCGGCGGCGCCGGCCTGCTGCACCACCTTGCCCCACTCCACCACCTCGCGCGCGACGAACTTCGAAAGCTCGGCCGGCGAGGTCGGCGCGCCGGGCATCAGCCCCATGTCGGCCAGCTTCTTCTGGCCTTCGGCGCTGGCGATATAGGCCACGATCTCCTTGTGCAGCCGGTCGATGATCGGCTTCGGCGTGCCGGCCGGCGCTTGGAGCATCTGCCACGGCGCGGAATCGAACGGCACGGTCTCGTTGATCGGCGGGATCTCGGGCGCCGCCGCGATCCGCTTCGCCGTGGTGACGCCAAGCGCGCGCACCTTGCCGGCCTTGATCTGCGGCAGCGCCGGCGGCGCATCGGCGAACAGCACCTGGATGTGGCCGGCGATCACGTCGTTCAGCGCCGGCGCGGTGCCCTTGTACGGCACGTGCGTCATCTCGATGCCGGTCAGGCTCTTGAACAGTTCGCCGTAGAGATGATGCGAGGCGCCGACGCCGCCCGAGCCGTAGCTGAGCTTGCCCGGATTGGCCTTGGCATAGGCGATGAACTCGGCGAGGGTCTTCGCCGGCACGTTGTTGTTGACCAGCAGGATGAACGGCAGGTGCGCCATCATCGCGATCGGCTGGAAGTCCTTCACCGGGTCGTAGGCGATCTTCTTGTAGAGCGTCGGGTTGATCGCCATCGCCGAGCTGGTTGCCATCAGCAGCGTGTAGCCGTCGGGCGCCGCCTTCGCGACCGCGTTGACGCCGATCTGCTGACCGGCGCCGGGGCGGTTTTCCACCACGAACGACTTGCCGAACCGCTGCTCCCAGGCGAGCGCCGCCATCCGCGCCAGCAGGTCGGTCGAGCCGGCCGGGGTGAACGGCACGATGATGGTGACGTTGTGGGTCGGGTAGTCCTGGGCCGACGCGCGCGGCGCGCCGCCAGCGAGGAGAGCCATAGCGATGATGGATGCACAGAGCAGCCCGCGAGGAGACATTCCCACCTCCCGATGATCGGCTTCCGGCGGGCAGCATGCGCCCTCGCCGTCGGAGCTGACAAGGTGGGTGCGACGATCTCAACCCGCCTGCAGCTCCTTGTCCTTCGCCTCGGCGCGCTGCGCCGCCGGCCGCTTGGCGATCCGCGCCGCGTAATCGAGAAATGTCGCCCGCTCCGGCACCATCTTGAACATCATGCCAAAGCGGACGTTCGCCCCGATCACCACGTCGGCGGCGGTGAACTGCTCGCCCATGAGCCAGGGCCCCCGCTCCACCGCCTTGGCCACCACGTTCATGGTGGTGTCGAAATCGCCGTAGCCCAGCATGGCGCGCCGCGCCGGCTCCTTGCGCGGCGCGGCGCGGTCGGTCATCGCCGGCTCGAAGCAGCCGGGACCGAAGAACAGCCATTTCAGATACGGCCCGCGGCGTGGATCGCCGATCGGAACGTTGAGGTTCTTGTCGGGGAACGCGTCGGCGAGATAGGTGCAGATCGCCGCCACCTCGGTGATGATGGTGTCGCCGTGCTTGAGCGTCGGCACCTTGCCCATCGGGTTGATGGCGAGATAGTCGGGCTTCAATTGGTCGCCTTCACTGAGCTTGAGCAGCTTGATGTCGTAGGGCTCGCCGACCTCCTCCAGCATCCACAGCGCAATGGACGAGCGCGACGGCGCGGCGTGATAGAGCGTGAGATCGGCCATGGAAACTCCTGTGGTCGCAAAGATGGCGGCTCGAAGCGAACATACGCGATTTTGCCCGCCGGAATTATGAAGCCGCCTGCGTTATTTCGAAGGCAGCGCCTCGGCACTCGCAATTCGGCTTGGATCGCTATATTGACGGTTCCAACAGTCGAGACCGGCATGCCTGACATCGTCCGTGACAACAAGGCCCAGCACCGCTTCGAGATGGGCGCCAGCGGCGACACCGCGGTCGCCTATTACAGCCTGGCGCCGGGCGTGATCACCTTCACCCACACCGAAGTGCCCGCAACCCTCCGAGGCCAGGGCGTCGCGTCGCGGCTGACGCGCGGCGTGCTGGAGGCGGCCCGCGCCCAGGGCCTCAAGGTCGTGCCACGCTGCTCGTTCGTCGCCGCCTTCATGAGCCGGCACCCCGAATTCAACGATCTGCTAGGGTAGTTCGATGGCCAAATCCTTCGCCGAACGGTTTCGCGTCGAGCCCGGCAAGCGCGCGCACCTCAACCGCCGCGACCCGGACGATCTCAAAGCCTTTGCCGACCGCAAGGCCGCCGAGAAACAGAGCGTGAAGGACGGCGAAGTCATCGACACCTTGCAGGACCGGCTCTACGCCGAGGGCAAGCGCGCGCTCCTGGTCGTGTTGCAAGGGATCGACACCTCCGGCAAGGACGGCACCATCAAACACGTGTTCAAGGAGACCGGCGCGCTCGGCGTTGTCGTTACCGCCTTCAAGAAGCCGAGCGAGGAGGACCTGGCGCACGATTTCCTGTGGCGCGCTCATATCGCCGCCCCGCGCCGCGGCTTCATCGGCATCTTCAACCGCTCGTATTACGAAGACGTGCTGGTCGGCCGGGTGCGCAAGCTGGCGTCCAAGGATGAAATCGAGAAGCGTTACGGCCAGATCAATGCATTTGAAAAAATCCTGGCCGAAAACGGCACCAAGGTCCTCAAATTCATGCTGCACATCTCCAAGAAGGAACAACGTGAACGCTTGCAGGCGCGGCTCGACGAGCCGCAGAGCCGCTGGAAGTTCGCCGCTTCGGACCTGGACGACCGCAAGCTCTGGGACAAGTTCATGGCAGCCTACGAGCTGGCGCTCGACAAGTGCTCGACCGACTGGGCGCCGTGGCACGTCATCCCGGCCGACCACAAATGGGCGCGTAACGCCGCCATCGCCGCGATCGTGCGCGAGACGCTGGAGGAGATGAACCCGCAATATCCCAAGCCCGACTGGGATCCCAAAAGCTTCGTCATCAAGTGAGCAAGGCAAAAGGCATGACGCGCCCGCCGACGGCGCCCCCGATACTAACGGCCGAATAACTCCTCGATGCGAAACAAGACCGTCACCGTCAACGATCGGATGCAGAAGCGCTACCGCTACACGCTCGTCGCCGCAGCGGGGCGCGGCTTCGATCCGGAATTTACGCCCGAACTGACCCCGGCCGAAATGCTCCGGCTTGGCGTGTTCTGCGGCAAGTACATGACCGATTGCCGCAACGAATTTCCGGCGAGCTGGTTCAGGCACGCCAAGCTTGCCGAAAAAGACCGCGACTGCGCGCTCAACTTCTTCGGCGTCGACGCCAGCCAGCCGCTGTCGGTCTGGCGTGCGAAAGGCTGGATCCATGACGATGATCCGCGCGGCTGGTTTCAGTGGTACTGCCGCTACTACATGGGCCGCCGCATGCCCGAGGAGGATCGCCGCCAGATCAAGCGCTGGAAGGCGATCCGTCGCCACATTCGCCAGGTGCAAAAGAACTGCGAGCCCGGCGACCTGTTCTGCCGGCCCCGGCAGCGGCAGGCGCTGCTGCATTGGGCCTACGACAGCCGCAAAATCTGAACGAAAATCGCCGCGCGGTTGGACCGCGCGGCGATTGGTTCACAGCGATCGGATCAGGCGCCGACCGCGTCAGCCACGCACTTCTTCATGTGACTCGCCTTGGCGGCGCCGGCGAGCTTCTTTTCCTTCGAGTCCGCCTCGCACCTGGCCTTGGCGTCATTTTCGCACTTCTTCATGTGACTCGTGAGCGCCGCGCCAGCGAGCTTCTTGTCGGCGGAATCGCTCTTGCAGGTCGCAAACGCACTGGTCGTGGCGAGCGAAAGCACCGCCGCCAGAATAAGGGTCTTCATCGGCGTCTCCTCAAATTTTTTACCGGTGCCGAGAACGGGATCGTCCTCTCGCCGGCCGATCAATCCTACGATGCTCTGTGGTCAAAAAGCGGCAGCCTTCAACCGGCGGGCACCGTATCCACGGTCGCATCGTGCGCGAAAATCCAGTCGCGCGGCAAGGGCGGCGGCGCCGGATTCTTGCGGTTGTTCTGGAATTGCTCGCGGGCCTGTAGCACCACCCGGGAGGCCCGTGGCCGGCGCTCGGCTTCATAAGCGGCAAGCCCATGCGCGGGATCGTCGCGCTCCTGGGCCAGATGGCGCGCCAGGGCAAAGCCATCTTCCAGCGAGATCGCCGCACCTTGCGCCAGGGTCGGCATCATCGGATGGGCAGCGTCGCCCAGCAGCGTGATGGCTCCGACCGTCCAACGCGGCAGCGGATCGCGGTCGCGGATGCCCCATTTGTAGCAGTCTGAAACCTGGGCGAGCATCTCCAGCAGCGCCGGATGCCAGCCGCGATAGCCGGCGAGCAATTCATCGATGCTGCTCGGCACCGCCCAGGATTCGTCGACCCATTCATCGGTGACATGACCGGCGAAGATGTTGTAAAGGTCGCCGCCGCGGATCGGATAGCAGATCACATGACCGGTTGGCCCGATCCAGCCGACATATTCGTCGCGGCCGATCCCGACCTCAGTCGGTACGTTTTCGATCGGCACGATGCAGCGCCATGCCATCTGCTGGGTAAAGCGCACCAGCTGCACGCCGAAAAGGCTTTCGCGCACCGTCGAGTTGATGCCGTCGGCGCCGACGACCACATCGGCCTCGACCTGTGAGCCGTCGGCGAAATGCGCCACCGCGCCGCCGGCGGCGGACGAAACGCCGGTGCATTGGGCGCCGAGCCGCACGGTTTCGGCGGACACCAGCCCGCACAGCAGGCGATGCAGGTCGGCGCGGTGCGCCATCAGATAAGGCGCGCCGTATTGGACCGCGTACGGCCCTTTCATCGGCTCGCGGTACCGGATGCGCGCGTCGTCCCAGGCCAGCGAAACGTAGTTGACCGGTTCGGCGGTCAGCGGCCGCAGCGCCCGCTCGAGGCCGAGCGCGCGCAGCACCTTGACCGCGTTGGGACCGAGCTGGATCCCGGCGCCGACCTCGCCAAGCTGCGGGGCGCGCTCGTACACGACGACCTCGATGCCGTGCTGACGCAAGGCTCCGGTCGCAGCCAATCCACCGAGGCCTGCGCCGATGATCGCCACGCGAATGTTGCGCGCCACGCCAGACCTCGTGCTGCTTTTGCCGCAACCTAGCAGACCTGTTTCGCTAAAACAGATGCCCTATAGTGCGCGCATGAAAAACCCGATCCGCTCCTTATCTGCTGGCCTACTGGCCGCGCTGTTGACGCCCCTTCTCGCCCACGCCGAATTTCCCGACCGCACCGTCAAGATCGTGGTGCCGTTCGACGCCGGCGGCAGCATCGACACCGTGGCCCGCGCATTGGCGCAGCGCCTCAACGACAAATGGAACGTGCCGGTCATCGTCGAAAACCGCCCGGGTGCCGGCAACACCATCGGCGCCAACGCGGTCGCCAAGGCCGCGCCCGACGGCTACACGCTGCTCTATGCCAACACCAGCATCTCGACCAATCCGAGCCTGTTCAAGAGCCTGCCCTACGACACGTTGCGCGATCTCGCGCCGGTGACTTATCTGTCGCCGTCGCCGAACGTGCTGCTGGTACAGAAGACACTTGGCGTCACCACCTTGAAAGACCTGCTGGCGCTCGCCAAGTCACGGCAAGACAAGCCGCTGAGCTATGCCTCGGTCGGCAAGGGCAGCGCGCACCACTTCTGCATGGAGTTGCTCAAGAGCGAGGCCCAGATCCCGCTGCTGCACGTGCCTTATCGCGGCGTGGCACCCGCGGTGGTGGCGGTGACGCGCGGCGAGGTCGATCTGTTCTGCTCAGATGTCACCGCCGCGCTCGGGCTGCTGCAAGGTGACAAGGTCACCCCGCTCGCCATCACCAGCCGCAAACGCGCGCCGGCGCTGCCGGATGTTGCGCCGTTCGCCGAACTCGGCCTGCCGAACTTCGAGCAGACCGGCTATGTCGGCATCATGGTGACCGGCGGCACGCCCGCCCCGATCATCGCCAGGCTCAACGCATCGATCAACGAGGTGCTGCACGAACCCGAATTCTCAAAGAAATTTACCGCGCTCGGCTACGACATGATCGGCGGCACGGCCGAGGGCTTCGAAAAATTTCTCAAAGACGATATCGAGTTCTATCGGCGGCTGACGCAGGCGGCAGGCCTCACGCCGGAGTAGCGCGCGCCGGTGCGCGCCGCCGGCCAAAGCGCGCCCGAACCAGATCGAGCGCCACCACGATCAGCCCTGCGCCAAACACCAGCCAGCCCGGCCGGATCATGGCGAGATCGTCGAAATCGAACGCGGTCCCGAGCACGCGGAATGGCGAGACGTTGAACACGATGCCGATGCCGACCGCCTCGGCGATGAAGACAAGCGCTGCGATGACGGCGGTGAGCGCGAGCAGCATCCAGGATGGCGGCTCGTCGCGAGTCTTGCGGAATTTCAGCAGCAGCCGATAGCCAACCATCCAGGCGAACAGCCCGGCGACGAAGGTCGGCACCGAGACATCGGCCTTGGTCTGCTGGAAGTAATGGATCAGTGCCAGTAGCCCGATGCCGTAGATGATGTTGTGCAGGTGCTGCCATCTCCTGCCGCCGATCCGGCGCACCATGCCGTCGGTCGAGGTGATCGCCAGCGCAGTGAGACCGAGCAGTGCGGTAAAACCGATGGTGAGGTAGAGCCGGAGCGCAATCTCGCTGACGACCTTCCACAGATCGAACATCTGATCGGCGACATAGAGCGAGATGTGGGTCGCGGCATAGATGAAGGCGCCGACCCCGATCATCCGCCGCACATCCACCAAGAGATTGAAGCGCGCGATCCGTCGCAGCGGCGTAATGGCGAGCGACGTCATGAGGAAGATCAGCGCCCAGTAGCCGGTGCGATGGATGACATTGTTGAGGGGACGCGCCCCGAAGCCCTCGGTGTTGAAATCATAGATCGCGACAGCGACCGGCACGCAGAGGAACATCAGGGCGGCGATCCGCAGCGGCGACGTCCGTCCGGCGCTATCGCGCCAGACCTGCCAGGGCGCCTTCGGCCGGACTTTGGCCGCCACGCGTTGAATCGCCGCATCGGTCATGGCTAAGCGGGTAACACGGGGCCTAAGCCGCCGCCAATAACGCTTTGGCTATGGACTCGATACGGCGCGATGACGCCGCCGTGATCGGCCAAACGCCGCATCCGATGCGGCTTCTCGGCCCCTCGTCCCGGTGCTAGCCTAGCCGCAAATAACAATCGTGACCGGGAGGATTTGATGCGCGGCCTTCGCCTGGGTATTCCGCTTGTCCTCGCGTTGATCGTCGCACTCGCGCACCCCGCCTCCGCCGAGCCGGTTAAAATCCGCGTCGGCTGGATCGTTGCGCCGGCTTCGCTGGTCCCGCTGCTCTTTCTCAAGCCTGAGCTCGCCAAGCACTACAACAAATCCTATTCATTCGATCCGGTGCATTTCTCCTCCTCGAATTTGCAGATCACCGCGATCAGCCAGGGGGAGATCGACATTGCGTCGTTCGGCTATACGAGTTTCCCGCTGGCGATTCAGAATGGCGGCCTGTCCGACCTTCGTATCATCGCCGACGAGATCCAGGACGGCGCGCCCGGCTACTACTCGGGCCCCTATTTCGTGCGCAAGGATTCCGGCATCAACAAGATCGAGGATATGAAAGGCAAGATTGCCGCCACCAACGGGCTCGGCAGCGGCGTCGACATCGTCATCCGCGCGGCGTTGCACAAGCATGGCCTCGAAGCGACGCGCGACTACACCATGATCGAAGCACCCTTCCCGGCCCACAAGGCGATCCTCAAGGAGAAGAAGGCGGATCTGGTGGTCGGGGTGCTGCCGTTTTCCTACGATCCGGAGCTCAACGAATTCGCCAAACCCCTGTTCGACACGCGATCCGGCATCGGCCCGATTGCGCTGTCGTTCTGGACAGCTCGCAAGCCTTTCATCGACAAGAACCGCGCCGCGCTGGTCGATCTGATGGAGGATTACGGCCGCGTCCTGCGCTGGCTCTACGATCCAGCCAATCATAAAGCCGCGGTCGAATTGACCGCCGGCTACCTGAAACGACCGCCGGCGGCCTTTGAGAGGTGGCTGTTCACCAACAAGGACTTCTATCGCGACGTGGACGCCAAGCCCGACCTCAAAGTGGTGCAGTCGAGCATCGACAAGGTGAAAGACCTGGGCTTCATCAAGGAAACCGTTGATGTGTCGAAATACGCTGATCTCAGTCTCGTTGAGGAAGCCGCCAAGCGGCAACGTTGAAGGAACCGAACCGGAATTCGCGTGTTGAAGTCATCATCCTGGTTGCGGCACGAGGGGTCGACACCCGCTTAGCCGACTGACGTGCCGAGCCCGCAGCTTGAGGGAGGCACCATCATGGCACAATCGCACATTCTCGTTGGCGCGAGCGAACCGGCGGCGGCAGATCCGATCGTCCGCCGCATCGGTCCGGCAGAGCTGATGGATGCCCTGAGAAGGGGTTACGACGATTTTGCCGCCATGCCGAGCCACGCCATCTTCCTGTGTGTCGTGTATCCCGTGATCGGCATCGTGCTCGCTGCCCTGACCTTGGGTTATGCCCTCGTGCCGCTGCTGTTTCCGTTGGCGGCTGGCTTTGCCCTGGTCGGCCCCTTTGCGGCCATTGGCCTCTATGAGCTAAGCCGGCGGCGCGAGGCCGGCGTCGACGTGGTGGCATCTAACGCCCTTGATGTTCTGCGCTCACCGTCGATCGGCGCCATTGTAGCTCTTGGCGTTCTCCTGATGGCGATTTTCCTGATCTGGATCGCCGTGGCCAATGCCATCTATGTGGCGTATTTCGGCTATGCGGCGCCCACGTCGATCAGCCAGTTCGTCCACGACCTGTTTGCCACATCCGCCGGCTGGAAGCTGATCCTGGTCGGCAACGGCGTGGGATTTCTCTTTGCCGTCGCCGTGCTGATGATCAGTGTGGTTTCCTTCCCCTTATTGCTCGACCACGAGGTTGGCGCGGCTGTCGCCGTACTGACCTCGGTGCGTGCCGTCATCGCAAACCCGGTGACCGCCGCGCTGTGGGGCTTGATCGTTGCCGGACTGCTGATGATCGGATCGCTGCCGCTGTTCCTCGGCCTGCCCGTCGTATTGCCGGTCCTGGGACACGCGACATGGCATCTTTATCGCAAGATCGTCGAAGCGGGATCGAGCCCGCCAGCCGATTTTCGTCCGCAGCAGGAACGGCATCGCTCCGCGGCGGATTTTCCGTCGTCGCTGTTTTCCCGATAGAGATTGATCACGCCCCCAGCTTGGCGGCTAAATCTTCCAGGTTGGCTCCGGCCGCATCGACCGTCACGGTCGGTGCGGCCTCGCCTTTGCCGGGACCGTGCTCGTTCGGACGCGCGATGTGCCCGGTGCGGAGCCCGTTTTTGGCCGCATGGCTCAGATCGCTGGAATGCGCCGCCACCATCATGCAATCGCCCGGCGCCAGATCGAACGCCTCGCAGGCGGCGAGATAGACCCGCGGCTTCGGCTTGAAGTCACCGGCGATCTCGGAACCGAGGATTGCGTCCCAAGGAAAATTGTTGCGGCGGGCGAGATCGACCATCAGCGAAATGTTGCCGTTCGACACGGGCGCAATCAGGCATTGTTTTTTGAGCCGCGCCAAGCCCGCCGCGGCATCCGGCCAGGCGTCGAGCCGGTGCCAGGCCAGATTGAGATGGCGCATGGTGGCTTCCGGCAGACCTGAGATTTTGAACCGCGGCAAAATCCTTTCCAGATTCCGCCGGTGCAGCACGTCGAGCTTGCAGAACGCCAACCGGCCGCTGCGGATTTCCTCCATCGCCGGCTGATATTCGCCGCGCCAGGCGTCGGCGAAGCCGAGCCAGTCAAGCGAATGGCCGAGCGGCTTCAGGATCGCCTCGGCCTCGCGGGCGATGCGGCTCCGCCAATCGACCAGCGTGCCGAACACGTCGAAAAAACACGCCTTGGGTGTCTGCATGATGGCTCCCTCGCCCCATGATGTCGCGGCGCGCGGGAATGTCGAGGGCCATTCCACCTCCTCC
>Ga0207701_10008180_pt1 | contig 10350 bp, 9 predicted proteins | sample KBSSwiSSwithPhiX_FD_184294 | JGI IMG/M metagenome (GOLD analysis project Ga0207701, IMG submission 184294) | Switchgrass rhizosphere bulk soil microbial communities from Kellogg Biological Station, Michigan, USA, with PhiX - S5 (SPAdes) (version 2) | ecosystem: Environmental > Terrestrial > Soil...
CGAGCGGTTGTGGGAGAACCTGGCGTACTTCCTCGAGCGCGTCGTCCCCGAGGCGGAGCGCGCCGGCGTGCGCATGGCGATTCACCCGGACGATCCACCCTGGTCCATCTTCGGCCTGCCGCGGATCATCACCAGCGGCGCCGCGTTCGAGCGACTGATCGGCCTCGTCGACAGCCCGTCGAACGGCGTGACCTTCTGCACCGGTTCGCTCGGCGCCGATCCGAACAACGATCTCCCCGCGATCGCTCGCACCATCGGCGGGCGCGGACGGATTCACTTCGCCCATTGCCGCAACGTCGCCATCACCGGCGAGCGCAAGTTCCACGAGGCGCCGCATCCGTCGCGCTTCGGCGACGTGCCGATGCGCGACGTGCTCGCCGCGCTGGTCGACGTCGGCTTCACTGGTCCGATGCGCCCCGATCACGGGCGCATGATCTGGGGGGAGCACGGCCGCCCCGGATACGGCTTGCACGACCGCGCCCTCGGCGCGATGTACCTCCAGGGGCTGTGGGAGGGACTCGAGCGCGCGTGATCGATCGATGCCGGCGCGTCGGTCATCTTGTCCGCTCCGACGCGCCGGTCTAGATTCGCCGCTCCCTCCCTCCACACGAGCGGTACCCTGGTCCCTCCTGGATCCATCGAAGACTCCGCGCCGTCGACGCCGACGCTCGGTGAGTCGCCTGGGAACGACGCACGCGGCACTCTGCTGAGCGCTCTCGCGCAGATCGCCGCGTCCCTCGCCACCGGGGAAGATCCCACGGAAGTGCTCGGAGGCGTGCTGTCACGCGCCGCGTCGGCGGTCGGCGCCGCCGGCGTCTCGCTGTGGCTGAGCGAGGGGTCCGAGCTGCGATGCGAGGGGCGCGCCGGCGTCGCGCCGCCGCCTGCTCACGAGGTGCGTGCGCGATTGACGCGCGCCGGTCGTGGCGACGAGAGTATGCTCCTCGTTCGGCTCGACGCCGCGCACCACCCGATGGGCGCGATCGTGCTGGCGCCGCCGCCGCCGCTCTCGCCCGAGCAGCACATGTTCCTGTCGACGGTCGCCGACATTCTCGCGCCGGTGCTGCGGCAGGCCGCATACGCGCAACGCCTCGAGTCCGAGGTGATCGAGCGCACGCGACAGATCGACCGTGAGCGTCGCATCACGGAGCGGATCATCGACTCGCTCCCGGTCGGCCTGTACGTCATCGATCGCGACTATCGCATCTCGGTGTGGAACCGGAAGCGCGAGACGGGGATGCAGGGAGTCTCGCGCGACGACGCGCTGGGCCGCACGATCTTCGAGGTCCTGCATCGGCAGCCCGCCTCCGTCCTCCGCCGCGAGTTCGACGACGTGTTCGCCACCGGCCGCCTGCAGATCTTCCAGATGGAGTCCCGCGCGTCCGGGGAGCTGCGCACGTTCCGGATCTCGAAGATTCCCATGCGGCTCGACGACGGCCCCGTGACGCACGTGATCACCGTCGGTGAGGACATCACCGACTGGCGCGAGGCACAGGACCGGTTCAGCCAGGCCGAGAAGCTCGCGGCGATCGGTACGCTCGCCGCCGGCATCATGCACGAGATCAACAATCCGCTCGCGACGATTGCGGCGTGCGCCGAGAGCCTCGAGCTCGCGGAGCCCGACACGCCCGCGCCGCTCCGCGACGGGCTGCGGCTGATCCAGAGCGAGGTTCGCCGGTGCAAGGGGATCACCGACTCGCTGCTCGACTTCAGCCGGCCGAAGGCGGGCGACAAGGCGCTCGTCGACGTCAACGCCGTGATCGAGCGGACGTTGTTCATCCTGGGGCATCACAGCCGGTTCAAGAAGCTCGACGTGGCGCTCGACCTCGATCGCTCGCTCGGCGCCGTCGTCCTGGCGAACGAGGAGCAGCTCGTCCAGGTCTTCATGGCGCTGCTCCTCAACGCGGTGGATGCGATGCGAGAGCAGGGCACGGTCGAGCTGCGCACGCGGTGGGGCGAGGACGCGCGCACCGTGCTCGCCGAGGTCGTGGATCACGGGGAAGGGATTCGGGGTGCCGACCTGCCCAAGATCTTCGAGCCCTTCTTCACGACGAAGGCGCCCGGACGCGGCACCGGATTGGGGCTCGCCGTCTGCTACGCGATCATCGCGGAGCACGGCGGGCGCATCGAAGTGGACAGCACACCGGGCGAGGGGAGCGTCTTCCGCATCGCGCTCCCGCGGGCGGACGAACGAGGAGAGGCAACGTGAGCGACTCGAAGATCAAGGTGCTCATCGCCGAGGACGAAGTGCAGCTCGGCCAGATCCTGGCGAACTTCCTCGGTGGGCGCGGATGCGCCGTCCGCACCGTCGTCGACGGACGGGCCGCGCTCGACGCGCTCCGCGCCGAAGCGTACGACGTGGCCTTGCTCGACATCGTGATGCCCGAGCTGGACGGGCTCGAGGTGCTGAAGCAGGTGCGCGCCGAGGCCGATCCGCCGGAGGTCATCATCATCACCGGCAACGGCACGATCGAGACGGCCATCAGTGCCATGAAGCTCGGCGCGTACGACTACATGGCCAAGCCGTACCGGATGGCGGAGATCGACGTCCTGGTTCGCCGCGCCTGGGAGAAGCGCCGCCTCGCGCGTGAGAACGTGCTGTTGCAGTCGCAGCTCGAGCGGGCGGGTGGGGCCGGCGAGATCGACACGCAGTACGCGCCGCTCCAGGCGGTGCTCGAGATGATCGCGCGCGTCGCGCCGAGTGATTCACCGGTGCTCATCACGGGCGAATCGGGAACGGGGAAGGAGATCGTCGCGCACATGCTGCACCGGCTCTCGGGCCGCGCCGGACCATTCGTCGACGTCGGCTGCGCCGCGCTTTCCGAAGGCATGCTCGAGAGTGAGCTGTTCGGTCACGAGCGCGGCGCCTTCCCCGGCGCCGACGAGCGGAAGCTCGGCCTGATGGAGCTCGCGGCCGGCGGGACGCTCTTCCTCGACAGCATCGCCGAGCTCTCGCCGAAGCTCCAGGGCAAGCTGCTTCGCGCGCTCGACCAGCTCAGCTTCTATCGTGTCGGCGGGACGCAGAAGGTGGAGGTCGACGTCCGCATTCTCGCCGCGACGAACCGCGACCTCGCCGCCTGCGTGAACGAGGGCACCTTCCGAGACGACCTGTTCTATCGCGTGAATACGATCGCGGTCGAGCTTCCCGCGCTGCGCGACCGGGCGGTGGACATTCCCCTGCTGGCGCGGCGATTCCTCCAGCAGTTCGGCGGAGCCAATCCGCCGGGACTCGCCCCCGACGCGGTCGATCTGCTCGGTCGGTATCCGTGGCCGGGCAACGTGCGTGAACTCAAGAACGTCATGGAGCGTGCCGTGCTGCTCGCGAAGGGACCGTTGATCCGCGCCTCCGATCTGACCCTGCAGATTCCGTCGCCTGACGCGGTCGACCGCACCGCGGGGCCGGCGATCTCGCTCGCGGAGCTCGAGCGGCGGCACATCGAGTCCGTGCTGCACGAGACGAGCTGGCACCAGGGCCGCGCCGCCGCCGCGCTGGGCATCAGCTCGAAGACGCTGTACCGCAAGATCCGCGAGTATGGCTTCCGTCGGCCGGGCGGCGTCGACTAACGCATGCGCATCCTCGTGATCGAAGACGACCCGACGGTCGGGCAGTACGTGAAGCGCGGGCTCGAGGAGCACCGCTGGGCGGTGGACCTCGTGGCCGATGGAGAGGAGGGAGAGCGTCGCGCCAGCTCGGAGGCCTACGACCTCGTCATCCTCGACATGCGGCTCCCGACCAAGAGCGGAACGGAGGTGCTCCACGCGCTGCGGGCGAAGGGGTTCGAGCGGCCGGTGCTCGTGCTCACGGCTCAGGACGCGGTCGATGCGAAAGTCGCGACCCTGCGCGCCGGCGCGGACGACTACGTCACCAAGCCGTTCGCGTTCGAGGAGCTCCTCGCCCGCGTCGAGGCGCTCTCGCGCCGGCCGCCCGCGCTCGCGTCGCCCGTGCTCCGCGTCGGCGATCTGGAGATCGATCAGTCGACGCGCGAGGTTCGGCGCGGCGGGCTCCCGATCGAGGTGACCCCCAAGGAATACACGGTGCTCGAGTACCTCGCGCGCCATGCGGGTCGCGTCATGAGCCGGACGTTGATCACCGAGTACGCTTGGGGGTATCACTTCGATCCAGGGACCAACATCGTGGACGTGGTGATCAACCACCTGCGGAAGAAGGTCGACGCGGGGCACGGCCGGAAGCTGATCACCACGGTGCGTGGAGTGGGATACGTCCTGAAGGAGTGAGATGGCGACGCTCCGAACCCGACTGACGGTCACGTACGGCGCCGCGCTCATCGGCGGGCTGCTCGTCTTTGCCGTCGCGTTGTACGTCGTGCGCGTCGCCAGTGGCGTCGATGCGCTCGGCCCTACGGCGATCGGCCAGGGCGACCGGGTGCTCCAGCCATTGCGCAACTGGAAGTTGAACGACCATCCGCTGGTCGAGGATCAGGTCGACTCCACCGGTGCGACCGTGCGCAGCCTCACCGGGAGCGCGCAGTCGATCGTCGGCCGGATCCCCGGCTATTTCATCATCTACGACAAGGACGGCGAGCGGCTCTACACCTCGGTCGGCATGCGCCAGCTCACCCTCGAGGACCGGTCGGCGATCCTCGAGACGGCCCGGCGGCTCGAGCCGAACGGCCGCGGTGCGCTCGTCACGGTGGCGGATCCGCTGTTCGAGGGCGACATGCTCCTCGTCGCGCGACGCGACTCGACGCTCCTTCCCGCGATCACGCGCGTCGTCGCCGGCGTCCCGACCACCGTCGCCGAGCTGGGAGGCGACGTGCTCGTCGGCACCATGCTCGTCGTGCTGCCGCTCGTGCTGCTCGGGTTCATCGGCGTCTCGTACGTCATCACGGGCAATGCGCTCGAGCCGGTCGAGCGGCTCATCAACGACGTCGAGGCCATCACCGACGGTCGGTCGCTGCATCGGCGGCTCGCGGCGAACCTCGGCAGCGACGAGCTCTCGCGACTGGGCAATACGCTGAACGCGATGATCGCGCGCCTCGAGACCTCGTTCGGCGCGCTCCGCCGTTTCACCGCCGACGCCTCCCACGAGCTCAAGACGCCGCTCACGGTGTTGCGGGCCGACGTCGAGCGTGCGATGCACCCCGGGGCACAGGGGAGCGAGACGATGCAGGCGCTGGAGGAGGCCCTCCAGGAGACGGCGCGCATGTCGGATCTCGTCGACAGCCTGCTCACGCTCGCGCGGGCCGACGAAGGGCGATTCGATCTGCACCGCGAGCCGGTGGACCTCGGCGCGCTCGCGCGCGACGTCTACGAGACCGCCGTGATCCTCGGAGAGGACTGCGGGCTGACGGTATCCATGTCCGTGCTCGAGGAGGGAATGGTGGATGGCGAAGCGCGTCGCCTCCGCCAGCTGTTCCTCAACCTGATCACCAACGCGATCAAGTACACGCCGCGAGGTGGACGCGTCGAGCTGTCACTCAGCCATCGGCTGGCGAACGAGATTGCCTTCACCGTCCGCGACTCGGGCATCGGCATGTCCGCCGCCGACCTCTCGCACGTCTTCGAGCGCTTCTGGCGCGCCGACCGCGCACGCTCGCGCACGAGCGAGCGCGGCGGCTTCGGATTGGGGCTCGCGATCAGTCAGTGGATCGCCCAGGCGCATGGCGGCCGCATCACCGTACAGTCGCGGCTCGGCCGTGGGTCGGTGTTCACCGTCACGCTTCCGCTGCTGGTCCCGGCGGACCCTCGCGCGACGCACGAGCCGGCTGGCGAAGATGCACAGGCCCGCGACATGCGTGACGCGCGCCCAGTCTCGCCTGCGCCGACGGAGCCCGCAGCGAGGTCCGGCGGTGAGCGCCGGAACGCGGAGCTCCGTGATATCGGAGACTAATTCTGTCTTCACGAAATCTTAATGCGTAAACAGTTCCCCCTCGCGTGACGCGAAATAGGTTGGATCACGCAACGAAGTGTCCCGTCCTCTCACCAGGTAGGCTTGCGCGGACATGTTCAACAACCTGATCGAGTCCAAACCAAAGAAGCAGCGGACGACGGGCGGCCTCATCTTCAGCGGGGTCCTCCATGCCATCATCGGCACGGCCGCCGTCTACGGGACGCTGCAGGCCAAGGAGCAGCTCGAGAAGCCCAAGGCCGAAAAGGTCGAGTTCGTCGACATCAAGAAGAAGGAAGAGCCGCCGCCGCCGAAGGAGGTGCCACCGCCTCCGAAGGACGTGGTGATGGCCCCGCCGCCGCCGAAGGGCTTCCAGGTGCTCACCGCACCGGTGAAGGTGCCCGACGTGCTTCCCGACATCGACCTCTCCAAGAAGGTGACGGACGAGGCCGACTTCTCCGGTAAGGGCGTGGCCGGCGGATCGAGCAAGGGCGTCGTCGGCGGAACCGCACCGGTCAACAGCGACCAGCCCTTCTTCGAGTTCCAGGTCGAGAAGCAGGTTCAGCAGATCCCGGGATCCGGGAATCTTCGCTATCCCGACATGCTGCGGTCGGCGAACGTCGAGGGCGAAGTGCTCGCCCAGTTCGTCGTCGACACGTCGGGCAAGTACGAATCCGGCACGTTCAAGGTCCTCAAGTCCAGCCACGATCTCTTCACGGCGGCAGTCAAGAACGCGCTGCCGACCATGCGCTTCTACCCGGCCGAGGTCGGCGGGCGCAAGGTGAAGCAGCTGGTCCAGCAGCCGTTCACGTTCTCGCTCCAAAAGAGCTAATCACCTTCCGGAGACTCGAAGACTATGGATCTGTCGCTAGCTGGCCTGTGGGCCGCGATGGGCAACTTCGCCAAGGGTATCGTGATCGTCATGGCGCTCATGTCGATCTACTCGCTCACCATCATGGTGTCGAAGTGGTGGAACCTGCGCACGGCGCAGGCGGAGACCCGCAAGTTCGCCCCCGAGTTCTCGCAGTTCCTCGAGGAGGACAACCTCACCGAGGCGATCAAGCTCGCGGAGAGCTACAAGAAGTCGCACGTCGCCCTCGTGCTCGGCGGCGCGCTCGGTGAGGTGAAGCCCCTCATCCAGGACGGCTCGGTCACGGTGTCGGACATCAACTCGGCCGAGCGTGCGGTCGAGCGCAACATGCTCCTCGAGATCACCCAGCTGAAGCGCGGTCTGGCGGTGCTCGCGACGGTGGGCGCCACGGCGCCGTTCGTCGGTCTGCTCGGCACCACGGTCGGTATCATCAACTCGTTCACGGCCATGGCCGCGTCGGGTGGTGGTGGTCTCGCCTCGATCGGTGGCGGTATCTCCGAGGCCCTCGCGACGACGGCATTCGGTCTCATCGTCGCCATTCCGGCGGTGTGGGCGTACAACTACTTCCAGACCAAGATCGACAACCTCACCGCCGAGATGACGTACGTCTCCAAGGAGATGATCGACTATCTCATCAAGGGCGTGTCGGGCGAGTTCGGCCGGTCGCGGTTCACCCGCGAGTTCAACGCCTCCTCGGGCGGCAACGCGCCGATCTCCACCTGAGCCGCATCGTCTCTAGCGAGGGCATCGTTCTATGGCAATGAGCAGCAGCGCTGGCGGAGGCGTACAGTCGTCGCCGAACGTCACGCCGATGATCGACGTCATGCTCGTGCTCCTGATCATCTTCATGGTGGTGACGCCGGCACTTCTCGCGGGCTTCAACGCCCAGCCGCCGGTGGGACAGAACCTGAAGGACCATCCGGAAGACGAAGAAAACGATCAGGTGCTCGGCATCGATGCGGACGGCAACTACTACCTGAACAAGAAGCCGATCTCGAAGACGGCCATCGAGGCGGAGATCAAGCGGATCTACACCAACCGCGACGATCACGTGATGTACCTCAAGGCGGATAGAAACCTGGCGTACGAGAAGGTCGTGGACGCGACGGACATGGCGGCCAAGAACGGCGTCACCGTCGTCGCCATGATCAGCGATCAGAAGCCGGGCACGACGTCGACGGTGGCGGGGGACACGCACTCCGGTCCCGCGCCAGCCGCACCAGCCGGAGGGACGCCCTAATGGCAATGGCGACTGGTGGCGGCGGGCTGACGAACGAGATCAACGTCACGCCCATGATCGACGTGCTGCTCGTGCTGCTGATCATCTTCATGGCGGCGATCCCGACCATGCGGAAGTCGATCGACGTGCAGCTTCCCGATCCGAATCCCTCGACCGCTCCGGCGAACGCCACCTCGAACCAGATCGTGCTCGAGGTGCTGAACGACGGGACGTACAGCATCAACACCGAGAAGGTCACCGAGGACCGCCTTGGACCGCGGCTCAAGGAGATCTACGAGAACCGCCCGGAAAAGATCATCTTCGTGAAGGGCGATCCCAAGGTGAAGTACGGTCAGGTGGTGCACGCGATGGACGTCTCCCGCGGTTCCGGGGTGAAGGTCATCGGCGTGCCACCCAAGGACACTCCCGGCGCCAAGTAGCCGAACGTCCAAGCAGCTGAAGTCGATACGGCGGGCGAACCTTCCAGGGTCGTCCGCCGTATAACTTTTCATGTCCCGGGGGAGTCCTCTCCTGGGGCGCGCTACCGTTCGCTTGCTCACATGGACGATCGCAACGACACAGTTCGAGACGCAGCCGACAGCCGTCCGCGCTACCGGCAGCCGTTCGGCATGCCGATGCGCGACGAGGGCCGCCGCGCCGGCGCGGTCGTATCGGTCGTCGTCCACGCGCTCATCATCTTCCTCCTCATCGTCCCCTTCTTCATGCCGCACTCGGTCATCGAGCGGCTGCAGCAGGGAGCAGGGGGGCCCGGACCGGCCGGCGGCGGGGGCGGCGGCACACGCGGCACCGGCGCCACGACCCAGGAGCACATTCAGTTCGTGAAGGTGCTCCCCGCGGCGGTTCCGACGCCCAGGACGGTGACGCCTCCCGTCACGCCGCCGCTACCCAAACCGGTCCCCAAGCCGATTCCCAAAATCGTGGAACCGAAGCCCGCGCCGGTGGAGCTGCCGCCCGTACCGAAGGCGCAGACGACAGCTCCGGCGAAAGTCGTCGAGGTCGCGTCCGCGGTGATCGGCGTCGGGGGCGGCAGCGGCTTCGACGGCTCGGCGGGCGCTGGGCCCGGCAGCGGTGGCGGCGTCGGATCGGGCACGGGCACGGGAAGAGGAAGTGGCACCGGTCCTGGCACCGGCGGCGGCAACGCGACGAACTATCCCCCCGTTCCGATCGAGTTCTTCCTGCCTCCGCTTCCTGCACCATCGAGTGTTCGCGGACTGCACTTCATCGCCGAGTTCGACGTCGATTCCACCGGCCGCGTGCTCAACTTCGACTTCACGCGGACGCGCGACGGTGATTACAACAAGCGCATCGCCGAGGTCTTGCGCGCGATGCGGTTCAAACCGGGTACCCGCCCGGATGGCTCTCCGCTGCGCATGAAGGCGCAGGTCGGATACGAGTTCTGACTCTCTGTAAATGACCTAGCGCACCAGGCCGATTCCCTCCCATCGGTCTAGCGGCGGTCCGAGAGCCCCCCTACATTTTGTCGGATTATGACGAAAACGCCGACGGCAACCGCCGTCGACGCCTTCTCGCTTTTGTCCGAACATGAATGAGTAGCTCGGCCGTCTCGACCGACGCCACGCCGCAGTCCGGCACCGGATTCGTCAAAGCGATGACCCTCACCGACGCGACGATGCTCGTCGCCGGTTCGATGATCGGGTCCGGCATCTTCATCGTTTCGGCCAGCATGGCGCGCGGACTCCCGTCGCCGCTCTGGATGATCCTCGCGTGGGTCCTGTCGGGGGTCATGACGCTGCTGGGGGCGCTCGCGTACGGCGAGCTCGCCGCGATGTATCCCAAGGCTGGCGGCCAGTACGTCTTCCTCCGCGAGTCGATGGGACCCCTGATGGGGTTCCTCTACGGCTGGACCTTCTTCGTCGTCATCGAGACGGGTACCATCGCTGCCGTCGCGGTCGCCTTCGGGCGCTTCCTCGGCGTGCTCATCCCGGCGATCGGCCCCGAGCGGTTCAGCTGGTTTCCGCAGGCGGACGTCTGCATCGCCGCGCTCGGCTGCACCGACCCGGCGAACGCGATCCAGCTTGGCCTCACGCCCCAGCGGCTGATCGGCCTCCTCAGCGTTGCATTCCTGACCTGGATCAACCTGAAGGGCGTGCGCGACGGGAAGATCGTGCAGACGACCCTCACTGTTGTGAAGACGGGCGCGCTCGCGCTGCTCGTCATCCTCGGCCTCACCGTCGGCCGCAATGCGACGGCGCTCGGCGCCAACTTCTCGCCCGGCGCCTTCGCCGGTCAGTGGACGATGACCTCCACGCTCGTCATCGCCTTCGGCGCGGCGATGGTCGGCTCGCTCTTCTCGAGCGACGCGTGGAACAGCGTGACCTTTGCCGCTGCCGAGGTCAAGAACGCTTCGCGGAACTTACCGCTCGCGCTCGTCCT
>Ga0207701_10008181_pt1 | contig 10350 bp, 11 predicted proteins | sample KBSSwiSSwithPhiX_FD_184294 | JGI IMG/M metagenome (GOLD analysis project Ga0207701, IMG submission 184294) | Switchgrass rhizosphere bulk soil microbial communities from Kellogg Biological Station, Michigan, USA, with PhiX - S5 (SPAdes) (version 2) | ecosystem: Environmental > Terrestrial >...
GTGTGACGGACGATCTGATGATGGCGTCGTTTTTGCTTGATTCCGGCCGTCCGCATCACGAGCTTGAATTTCTTGCCCAGAACAATTTGGACGTCTATCCCAAGACCGAATTTCCGGAAGGCTTTACCGAATCGGGATTTCAAACTGCAACGCGTGCCGATTGGACATATCAATTGACGCCGTTGCTCCGAAAGAAGATCGCCGAGGACGGTTTGAACAAGGTCTATTCCGAGATCGAATTGCCGCTCGAACCGGTACTTGCAAATATCGAAACCGCTGGGATGAAGGTTGATGTCGACGCGCTTGAGAAATTCTCCGAGTTTATTTCAAAGGAACTTGCGACGCTGCAGGCAAAGATCTACGAGATCGCGGGCCGCGAATTCAATATCGGTTCACCAAAGCAGGTCGGCGAGGTTTTTGAAGAACTCAATATCTCGACCGGCCGCAAGACCGCGACAGGCCAGATTTCGACGAGCAAGGATGTGCTCGCCGAGCTTGCGGTTGATTACGAGATCGCGCAAATGGTCACCGATTACCGCGAGCTCGATAAGCTGAAGGCGACCTACGCAGACGCGCTGCCGAAAATGGTTAACACCGACGGACGCATTCACGGAGTGCTCAGCCAGGCTGTCGCTGTGACCGGAAGATTGAGCTCGACCGAGCCGAACTTAATGAACATTCCGGTCCGGACGGAACTTGGACAGCAGATACGAAAGGCCTTTATTCCGGAGAAGGGGAACAAACTTCTTTCCGCCGATTATTCGCAGCTTGAATTGCGCATCCTCGCACATATCACTGATGACCCGGTGATGAAGGCAGCGTTCCTAAATAACGAGGACATTCATGCCCAAACCGCGAAACTCGTATTCGGTGCGAAAGACGGTAAGGACCTGAAAGACAAGCGGCGTTTGGCGAAGATAGTAAATTTTGGGATCGCTTATGCCGTAGAAGCCTTTGGCCTGTCGCAGCGCGTCGGGATATCAAAAGCCGAAGCCCGAAAAGTGATCGACGATTACTTTGACACATACAAAGGGATTCGAGCCTACATGGACCGCATTCCTGAGGAGGCTCGCGAAAAAGGATATGTAACTTCACTCTTTGGCCGCCGCCGTTATTTTCCGGGCATAAGGGACCGCAATTTCAATGTTCGCTCACGGGCCGAACGAGAGGCGATAAATATGCCTATCCAGGGAACCGCCAGCGATATTGTAAAGATCGCTATGATCAACGTTTCAAGAGCTATCGCGAAAGAAGGCCTCGAAACAAAAATGATCATGCAGATACACGACGAACTGCTTTTCGAGGGCCCAAAGAACGAGGTGGAACGCGCTTCGGAGATCATCAAACGCGAGATGGAAAAGGCCGCTACCCTGGATGTGCCGATCGTCGTCGAGGTCGGCGTCGGGGATAATTGGATGAACGCGAAATAACGACTCTAATTCGGCGTATGAATGACACGACTACGAAAACCGGTCGCACGAAGGTAAAGCGACTTCCTGATCGCGGGCGTTACGACCGTGAGACGATCTATCCCATCCTGGACGAGGCGTTTATTTGCCATGTTGGTTATGTCTTCGAAGGCCAACCTTATGTTATTCCGACAGGTTTTGCGCGGATCGGCGACGATCTTTACCTTCACGGTTCGTCAGCGAGCCGCATGCTGCGGAACTTATCGAAAGGCATCGACGTCTGCGTTACAGTAACTCTGGTCGACGGTCTCGTCCTTGCGCGTTCTGCGTTTCATCACTCGATAAATTACCGCTCGGTTGTGATACTCGGAAAGGCTCAGCTAGTTGAAGACATCGACGAAAAAAATCGTGCACTCGAAGCATTTACCGAGCACGTTGTTCCCGGCCGCTGGGCCGATGTTCGCTGGCCGACAGAACTTGAACTCAAAGCCACGTCAGTTCTGAAACTTCCGATCGAAGAAGCTTCGGCAAAGATCCGCACCGGCGATCCGAAGGACGACCAACAGGATTACGCGATGGACATCTGGGCCGGCGTGTTGCCGTTGTCTGCAGAGGCCGGAGTACCGATCGACGATTCAAAGTTGACCCACAAAATCGAAGCGCCTGAATACGTCACCGATTATTCACGCCGCCCCAAATGACGGAAACGACGGGACACCGTTACTACGCCTGGGTCATCGTTGCTGTCGCCACTCTCTCCTTAGTGGTCAGCAACGGCCTGTCGATCGGGGGAATTCCGGTTTTTTACAAGTCGATACGTGAAGACTTCGTCAGCGCAGGAGCGGTAGCCGCTGATCGCGCCGAAAGTTTTATCGCGTTCGGAGCGTCTCTGACATTTCTCTGTTCGGGGTTGATCTCGCCGGTCGCCGGCTGGCTGATTCAAAGGTTCCCACTCAAAATTCTCATGCTCGCGGGCTGCGCCATTTTGGGTAGCGGACTTTTATTGCAGGCGAATGCAAATTCGGTTGCGGCTGTTTACGCCTCGCGAATTCTGATGGGCATATCGCTCGGCTTCATCGGCGTGCTTCCATGCGTGGTCTTGGTTTCGAACTGGTTTGTTCGTCAACGTGGAATTGCCTTGGGAATTCTGCTAACGGGAACAAGTATTGGGGGCGTCGTGATACCGCCGATTGCCACACGGCTTATCGAAGGTCTTGGCTGGCGGTCCGCGATGATGATTTTAACACTGATCATTTGGCTCATACTTGCGCCGGCGATCCTCTTTTTCGTGCGTTCAGCTCCTGCAGAAATCGGCGCGCGATCAGATAGAGAAGGACAAGAGGACAGTTTTGTTGAGGGTTTCACGTTTGGCGAAGCGATCCGCACGCCGATATTCTGGATCTTCGCATTTGGAGCCGCTTTGATCTTTTACCCGATCTTTGTGACGAGCCAACAGCTCATTCTGCAGGCAGCCAGGATCGGCTTTACCGCATGGCAGAGTACATTCGTGTTGTCCGGGCTGTTCGCAGTAAGCGTCGCTGGAAAGTTTTTGTTCGGATATCTGAGTGACAGATTTTCGCCGAGTCGCGTCATCCTGGTTTGCACGTCGATAATGTTTGCTTCAACTTTCCTGCTGCTGGATTTGAATCAAACTACGGCATTTTTGTTTTTGATTCCGTTCGGTCTTGGATATGGAGGTGCGTTCGTTTTGATACAGCGACTTGCGGCAGATTTTTTCGGATCGCGCGATTACCCGAAAATTCTGGGTGCGATCACTATTGGCGATACGCTCGGTGCCGTTTTCGGAGGATTGATAACAGGTTGGTTAGCTGACAGGTATGCCGGCGACTACACAATTGGTTTCTACGGAGTGATTGCAGCAACCGGAATTGCTTTGATCCTTATGACATTGCTGAACTTGTTCGGACCGCGGTTAACGTCGGCGCCTCCGGTCGAAGTGGAAAACTTTTAGTCAGTTTTTTGCGGGTTGAGGCTTCGTTTTTCAAACCAGAACGTGATTCGTAACACGATCAACGTCAACATCGTCGCGACAATAGCGAGACCGAGCCCGCCGAGCCCTGCGGAGACGCCAATGGCCGCCGCCATCCAAATACCGGCGGACGTGGTGATTCCTTCGACTTTGTGAGCTTCTTCACTCTTTAAGATGCTTCCGGCTCCGACAAAACCGATTCCGGTAATGACTCCCTGGATCACTCGGGAGATGGCATCCGACTGCATGCCATGCTCCAAACAGCCCAGAACAAATACAGTGGTGCCCGTGGTGACGAGCATATGAGTACGAAACCCGGCCTTTTTCCCGGCTCGTTCGCGCTCATATCCGATGGCGCCGCCAAGCAATGCTGACACGAACAGGCGGATCAAGATGATCGCCATCAATCTTCCGTCCGGCATGCCCGTGGTTAGCTCATTCCAGAATGTATCCATGCAGAGAGTATAGACGCGAATAGGCCGATAGAACGACAAAATCAGAGGGGACGGTCAAGTGAGTTCCTGCCGCTTGAAAATAACAATTTGGTCTTAGTTCGCGCTAAACTCAGCCGAAGACCAAGTTGGCGCGAAATACGATGTTCGATGGAGTGAGGCGATTCCAGCTTTCTGCATTTTTTATTCTGGGTTCGGCATGTGCGTTCGGTCAGGGTCCAATCGAGGATAATAGTTTTCTCATCGAAGAGGCCTACAATCAGCAAAACGGCGTTATCCAGTACATCAACACCTTCTATCGGGAACGGAATGGGAATTGGGGATACAGCTTTATAAACGAAATGCCGATCCAGCGTCAGGCACACCAATTTAGCTACGCGATCAATGTGTCCCGGGTGGCGGGAACGGTCCGACTCGGCGACACGCTTGTCAACTATCGTTACCAGGCGAAAGGACTCAAAGAAGCCGATCGGGTCGCGATGGCCTTGCGGTTCTCGGCGATCCTTCCTACTGGAAGCTATCGGAACGAAACAGGTTGGGGCGCACTTGGATTTCAATTCAACTTTGCTACGAGTATTAAACATTCCAAATATTTCGTGACGCACTGGAACGCCGGCTGGACCTATTTACCCCGCGCGCGTAACCGTCTCGGCGAACGCTCAAACGTGAGGGGACTCAATTTAGGTCAAAGTACGGTTTTTCTTGTAAAGCGGAATTTCAATATTTTCGCCGAAACTGTTTGGAACCGGCTGGACCGAATCGATGGCCCGGGCCGAAGTGTTCCAGATTACAGTCTGCTTCTAAATCCGGGGATCCGCTGGGCTTGGAATTTCAAGAACGGATTGCAGATCGTCCCAGGCATTTCGATGCCGATCGGCTTGGGCCCGAGTAACCGAAACTTCGGAAATATCTTCTATCTGAGTTTCGAAAAATAAAAGGCGAGCAGATGGCTCGCCAATATTAAAAAAGAATATTTGGTGGAGATGAGGAGGATCGAACTCCTGGCCTCGGCATTGCGAACGCCGCGCTCTCCCAGCTGAGCTACATCCCCATTCAATTAAAAACTTAAAAGCAAAAGGTCAAAAATTCAAGTACTACTGGACGCCAGCTGGCAAAAGCGAGCCTCGCGGATCGGACGCGAACGCAAATCCGTCCTCGATCTTGCCGATCAACCCGTGAAAGACAATATCTTCGCCGGACACAACAACGGTTACGTCTCCAGGCGACACTTTTTTCTCATCCACGGGGAACTTGATGATCGTTGCATTGCCGTTCTCGTGAGCGACGGCTTCGAATTCAAATGTGTCAGCGTTATAGCTGAGCGTCTGGCAAAAAGCTACTTCCATTCAATTAGTATTGCATTCCGCGAATCGAGGCGCTACTCGATCCAGATTATCTTTTTCTTGTCCTCGCCCTGTTCCGTTTCGTATTTCAGGAGGTCAGCCTTCTTGATCGAGAGTTCTTGCGTCGTGTCGAACTCCTTTAACCGTTCGTCCGTTCCCTTCGTTGATTCGCTTTTGCTTGCATTGTAATAAAGCGTATCACCCTCGACCCGAACGATCTTATCGGCGTAAAACCATTCCTTGTCGCCTTTACGATACCGATATGTAATGACGTTGCCTGCCTTTACACTCTCAAGCTCTGCCTTCGTCACCGAATTTATCCCGCAGGCACCAACGAATAAAACGCCCACTAGAAACAAAAGAAAATAGCCTTTGTAATGCATTTCCTCAAATCCCCTGCAAATGATTACGGATTTTACTTTACCCTCAAGCGAAAATCCAAAGTAATCGCGTCGTGATCCGACAAAGGTGTGCCGCTTGGATCGATCAAATTTCCGATGGTTTTTGGTTTTCTGCCCGGAGCCAACTCGATCCCTTTTCCTGCAAACCAGTCGAGCCGCCCCGAGACCCGGCCACCGACGCGGTTCGCCGCCCAGAAAATAAAAGGAAAGCACCATTCAGGGACCCAGTCACGCAAGTTAGTATTTTTTTCGATACTTTCAACATCGTAATGGATCGTCCCGGCCCCGATCTCGTTCAGCGATTTGTAATCATAGCCGCGAGATTCTACCTCTCCGAACAATCGTTTCTCAAAATACCTGTCCGGGTGCGGATAGTGATTTTTTACGACATTTTTCACGCCCATCAAGACACGACGCCAATACCCGAGTATCGCTCGCCGCGCATTTTGGGAGTTGAATGTCGTAGTGTTCCAGTCGCCGCCGATCACCGTAGGCAACGGCTCCAGAGTATCTAGATGATCAAGAATGATCTTCATCTGCCGATGGCGATGCGACCGGGAACAATGTGCATCGAGGTGAACCGTGACGGTCCGAAACACTCCTGAAGGATGCACGATGTCCGCCACCAAAGCACGCAGATGGCCCAGTCGTTTTTCCTTGCCCCACATCTTGTCTTTGCCGTTCGGCAATGCAACGGCGTGAACGTTCTTCATCGGCCACTTCGAAAACATTGCGAGTCCATGGATCGAAAACGTATTTTCTCCTACCATTTCCGACTCGACACCGCTTCCTTTCTGAAGCGCGATGTAAACCGGCGCAAATGCGTAATTCAGCTTCAAAACTTCGGCGATCTCGCGCGCCACAAAACGGTTCTTGCTTCGCGCCATCCCGAAGTCGAGCTCGGTCAAAAGCAGAAGATCCTTATCCTTTAGCTCATTATGATTCCGCAGAGCGTCAACGATTCCTTCAAAAATATTTCCGCGTTCAATGTTCCAGGCGAGGGCGGTAATGTCAGAACCCGGTGAAGCAGACGATTCTGACAAATTATCAACCACGACCGCGTTCAAGATCTGTTCGGCCTCGTCACGAATTTCTTGATAGACCGCTGACTTGGCCAGCTCATCCGACGATTCGAATTTCAACAACTCCGGGAAATATTTGTTGAGATCGTGGTCGAGAAATTCGGGCCCGCCCACCTGCGCTATTCGCGGATTGTCGAATAACAATTCGTACGCCATAGGAAATGGAAAGGATAGGAAACGGAACAGGGAATGTCTATCGAAGCCGGTCGGTCAGTCGTCGTATCGCTCTTTTGCAGGCATCACAGCAAGAAAATCAGCGGCTATTCGTTCGGAGTAACTTGTCAGTAATTCAGCGACACGTTTTTGTTTTTTCGAATAGAAGATCAGCCCTACATGTTTCGGTTTTGCCACTCGGTAAACGATCTCTTCGTCGGTGTATTGCGACGTATCGGGCGTGTGGGTATTTGCCAAGCAAAGCGCGACGCCGGCAAAATCTTTCCTTAGTCTAGGAAGTTTATATGGCTTCTCTTTCGTCGCAGTCTCGAGCTTCGCCCATTCCCGCCAAAGGTTGAAATTGCACGCGTGTTCGAGGACATTGGCGATGTAGGCGCCGCCGACACGGCATGCGACCTCCAGCAGATAAAATTTCCCGTCCGCCTCGCTTTGCAGAAATTCGGCATGCGAAACGCCGCGGTCGTATTTGAACGCGGCCAGAAGCTGTTGATTCAGCCTCTCCAATTCCTTCCTTTCAGCTGCTTTGTACGGAACGATCGACGACGTAAAAACGCCGCCGTAATGCGTCACGCTGAAAGGCGGGGTGCCGTATTGCGAAACGCCGCACGCTAGGACCTTGCCGTTTTCGACGATCGAATCGACGTGAAAAACCTTGCCCTTGATAAACCGTTCGATTACGAATTGCGATGGATGGTCACGCCAGTTGTTGCGGCCGTCAAGTTCGGTCAGCACGTCCCAAACGTCATTCGCCGTCTCGCATTTTCGAATGCCAAACGCTGAAACTTCGTAACGAGGTTTCACGATCAACGGCGGCTCAACTTCGTTCAAGAATCGCTCGATCGCATTCTTATTAAAAACGCCCGTGAATTCCGGGCAGGGAATCCCGGCTGCCGACGCAATGTTCCGCATTGCCAACTTGTCCCGAAATCGCAGAGCATGTGAGCTCGACATGCCGTCCATTTGAAGATGCTCACGCGCTCGAGCGGCCGTCATCACATCAAATTCATCAAGGCCGACTAAGCGGTCGATCGCCTGCGTTCCGGCAACGTTCGCGACCGCCCGGATGTATTCGCTCGGCAGGGCATCGTCCTCGACCGTTTTAACGTCATTCAGCGCAGTCCAAACCCACGGCTCGTCCAGCAGCTTTTTGCGCGTCACAAGCGTCACGTGCCAGCCGGCATTTTGAGCTTCTTCGAGAAACTCGTTTCCTTTGTGTTCGCTTGCGATGCATACGATGTGCTTCTTCATAGAAATGACCGGAACACACGGTTAACCCGCGGCGTAATATCAAATCAAAGCCTTTGTTTTGAATAAAAAGAATGTCACAATTCAATAGCAAAGACAACGAATATAACGCGTAACCTCAATGGATATAGCAAATCTCGTCAGCCATCTTGTGATTTACATGGTTGTGCTGCTTCTTGCAATTTCAGCGCACGAAGCGGGACACGCGTGGGTTTCATATAAGAACGGCGACGACACGGCGTTTATGCTTGGCCGCGTGACTTTAAATCCCATAGCCCACACGGATCCGATTGGCACGCTTCTGATACCGATGGTTTCATTCCTATTCGGCGCGATCGGCGGAGGACTCGCATCGATCCCGCTTATCGGCTGGGGCAAGCCCACGCCCGTCAACCCCCGAAAATGGACTAATTATAAGATAGGTAACGTCACCGTCTCTGTCGCCGGCGTGACCGCAAATCTGATCCTGTTGACCATCGGGTTTATTGCGGCGAAAGTAATGATCTCGCAAGGGTTCGACATCGCCGATTTTTTTGGCCAAAGCGCCAATCCATTCGCTATTTTGGTCGGATATGTAATGACGCTGAATCTTTCGCTGTTCGTTTTCAATTTATTGCCATTTCCACCCTTGGATGGAAGCAAAATATTGCAGACGTTTTTACCCGAAAGTGCCGAACCAATATTTAACCTTCTGGAGCAATACGGATTTCTTATCTTGATGGCCCTCATCTATATTGGTGTCCTCAGATTGGTCATCACGCCGTTTTTCTACGGGTTGATCTATCTCTTGCAAGCCTGACCTATGAGAAAACGCATTTTCAGCGGTGCGCAGCCGACCGGCGAGCTTCACATCGGGAACTATCTCGGTGCGCTCAAGAATTGGGTCGCGCTGCAGGACGAGTACGAATCGTTTTACTGCATCGTTAATCTCCACGCGATCACACTTCCGCAGGACCCGAAAACGCTTCGACAAAAGACGCTGGATCTTGCACGTATTTATCTTGCGGCGGGAATCGACCCCGAAAAGTCGACTGTTTTCATACAGTCTGACGTTTCCGAACATGCAGAGTTGACTTGGGTCCTTTCGTCGATTGCTCGCATGGGCGAGCTCGAACGAATGACGCAGTTCAAGGACAAAGGGAAAGGAAATACGGAACGTGCAGGCGTCGGCTTGTTCACTTATCCGCTCTTGATGGCCGCTGATATTTTGCTTTACCAAACTGATCTTGTTCCGGTCGGTCAGGATCAGAAACAGCATCTTGAGCTAACCCGTGATCTTGCCGAGCGGTTTAACCGCGATTTTGGTGAGACGTTCAAACTGCCTGATCCTTTCATTCCAAAAGCCGGTGCAAGCATAAAATCCCTGCAGGATACGGCCAAGAAAATGTCCAAATCGGACGAGAATGCCAACGCCTCGATCTTTCTGCTTGATGACGCTGATACGATCTCGAAAAAGTTCAAGCGCGCCGTCACCGACTCCGGTACCGAGATCACATTCGACGAATCGCGGCCCGCGATCACAAATCTTTTAACGATCTATCAAATTTTAACGGGCAAAACCACGGAAGAATCCGTCGCACATTTCGAAGGCAAAGGTTACGGAGCGTTCAAAACCGAATTAGCCGAAGCAACTATCGAGTTCCTACGGCCGTTCCAGGACCGCGTCAAACAGTACGACGACGCGACGCTCAGCGAACTCCTGAAACGCGGTGCTGAAAAAGCCCAAGCAATCGCTGCCGAAACGCTGCGTGACGTTTATGAGAAAACCGGCATTCGGTAAATGGATCTCATTGTAAATTATTATTCTTGATCATTAATTACTAATGAACGACGAAATGAAGAAGATCACAGTTTACGAAAAACCTACCTGATCTACATGCCGGAATCTGGCGACGCTGTTTCGTGAAAACGGCATTGATTTCGAAAAGGTCAATTACTATATCCAACCGCTGACCGAGAAGAAATTGTCGGCTTTGATCAAGAAAACCGGTTTGCGGCCGAAAGACGTTGTTCGCAAAAAGGAAGCCGAATACAAAGAACTTGGCATGTCCGATGACACTCCCGTCTCTGAACTTATTAAGGCGATGGTAGAGCATCCCAACCTGCTTCAGCGGCCGATCGTCGAAATCGGAAACAAAGCAGTTCTTGCCCGGCCGGTCGAAAAGGCTCTCGAATTAATAAGGGAAATTTAGCCACGGAGCCCACAGAGTTCACCGAGAAAATAGAGCTTTATTGACGAGCGCACGGTCACGTC
>Ga0207701_10008182_pt1 | contig 10350 bp, 9 predicted proteins | sample KBSSwiSSwithPhiX_FD_184294 | JGI IMG/M metagenome (GOLD analysis project Ga0207701, IMG submission 184294) | Switchgrass rhizosphere bulk soil microbial communities from Kellogg Biological Station, Michigan, USA, with PhiX - S5 (SPAdes) (version 2) | ecosystem: Environmental > Terrestrial > Soil...
GCCGGACCCGCGCGACACCGCGTATGACGATGCGCTCGCCACGGAGATCGAGCGCTGGGTCGAGGAAACGCAGGGCCGCGCCTTCGTGCTGTTCACCGCCTACAGGACGATGAGTTCCATCGCCTCCATCCTACGCGAGCGGCTCGACGAGCTCGACTACAAGCTCCTCGTGCAAGGCGAAGGCTCGCGCAGCGAGCTGCTCGCGCGTTTCCGCGAGCTCGGCAATGCGATCCTGCTCGGCAGCGCGAGCTTCCGCGAAGGCGTCGACGTCCCGGGCGCAGCGCTCTCGGTGGTGATCCTCGACAAGCTGCCGTTCGCGCCACCCGACGACCCGCTGCTGGCGGCGCGTCTCGAGCGCCTGCGCGCCGAAGGCGGCAATCCGTTTTTCGACTACCAGGTGCCGCAGGCGGCCATTGCCCTCAAGCAGGGCGCCGGGCGCCTGATCCGTACGGAGACCGATCGCGGCGTGCTGATGATCTGCGACCCGCGCCTGACCGACAAGCCATATGGCCGGCGCATCTGGCAGAGCCTCCCGCCGATGCGGCGCACGCGCGAGATCGACGACGTCGAGGCGTTCTTCGCCAAAGAACTGGGGTCAGAGACGAATTCCTCGTGCTAGAAACTGGCGTCAGAGACGAGTTGCGCGCGACGGTAGTTGTAACTCCAGCAGGGCGACGAAATCGTCGCTGACCCCAACTTCTCGGCAGTTTCTAGCACGAGGAATCCGTCTCTAACCCCGGTTTCTACCAGAACTTCCACCAGGGCTTGGGCGGCGCGGCAGCGAGATAGGTGCTCTCCGGGAACGTCTGCTTCAGTATCCCCAACGAATCGTCGCGCAGCTGCGTAAGCCCGAGCTTGTCGTAGCTCTTCGCCAGCACGTCGAGCGCCGCTTCGTTGGAGAGAGTCCGCGGATAACCTACGATCGACGCCTGCGCACGATTGATCGCAGCTACGTAGGCGCCGCGATTGTAGTAATAGCGCGCGACGTTGACTTCGTACTTGCCGAGCGCATTGGTGAGATATTGCATGCGGTCGGTGGCGTCCTGCGCGTAGCGGCTCTCCGGGAACTTGGCGACGAGCTCCTTGAAGGCCGCAAACGACTCCCTCATCCCCTTGGGCTCGCGTTCGGACAGGTCGAGCTCGTACACGAAGCCCAGGAGCCCCTGGTCCTCGCGGAAATTGACCAGCCCTTTCAGGTAGTACGCGTAGTCGACGCTCGGATTGTTGGGAAACGTGCGGATGAAACGGTCGCAGGCGGCGACCGCCGCAGCGGTCTCGCCGGCTCGATAGTTCGCGTAGGCGCCTTCCAGTATCGCTTGCTGCGCGTAGCGTCCGTAGGGAAAGCGGGCCTCCAGCGTCTCGAAGAGCTTGACCGCGCGCGTATAATTTCCGTCGAGCAACGCGTCGTGCGCGAGCTTGTAGAGGCCCTCGGCGTTGAGGTTGGCCGTCTCGTCGACAACGTCGGGCAGCAGGCCGCAGCCGGCGAATGCGACGATCGCGAGGCAAGCGAGGGCTTTGCCAAAAGACCTGGCCAATGCGGCGAGCGCAATGGCAAAAATGCTTGCCAGGGTGCGTGCGTACGCAACTGAACGCGGCAAGGACACCCCGCGTAACGGCGTCGAGTGCGGCAAAGCGTACATGCTTGGAAATCGCTCCGGAATCAGACGTCGATTATAGCCGACGCACTTTCTCGTTGCCGCTCGTCCCCATCCGGCCCACTGCAATTCACGACGTGCGATCCGCCTTGACACCCACAGTTGCGGCCGCCACTCCCGCGTCGGCGGCGACCACGCACGCCGTCAAGCTGCCAGCGGATGCCGCGGGCCAGCGGTTCGACATCGCCCTCGCCCGGGCACTGCCGCAGTTCTCGCGCGCCCGCTTGAGGGCGTGGATCGACGCGGGTCGCGTGACGGAGGACGGCCGCACGGCGTTGCCCACGCGCAAAGTCCGCGGCGGCGAAGAGGTGATCGTTCGGGAACTGCCGTCACCGCAGGACTTAGGTCTTGCGCCGGAAGCCATCAAGCTGACCGTCGTCTTCGAAGACGAGGCGCTGCTCGTGCTCGACAAGCCAGCAGGTCTCGTCGTGCACCCCGGCGCGGGCAACTGGGCGGGAACGCTCGCCAACGCGCTGCTGCATTACGCGCCGCAGCAGAGCAGCGTGCCGCGCGCCGGTATCGTCCATCGTCTCGACAAGGACACGAGCGGCCTCATGGTCGTCGCGAAGACGCTCCCTTCCCACACGGCGCTCGTGCGGCAATTGCAGGCGCGCGCCGTCACCCGCGAGTACGTGGCACTCGCAACGGGGGACCTTTTGCGCGGCGACACGATCGACGCTCCGATCGGCCGTCACCCGACGCGGCGCACGACGATGGCCGTCGTCGCCACGGGCAAGTCGGCGCGCACTCATTTCGCCGTGCTGGAGCGCTTCGGCAACGCGACGCTGCTTCGTTGCCGGCTCGAGACCGGCCGCACGCATCAGATCCGCGTTCACCTGGCATCGCTCGGCCACCCGCTCGTCGGCGATCCTGCGTACGGCCGCAAAGGAGCGATCGCCTTCGGGCGGCAGGCGCTGCACGCCGCGCGGCTCGCGCTTGTGCACCCGGTGAGCGCGCGCAAGATGTCGTGGGACTCGGCGCTGCCGAGAGATTTCGCGGACCTGCTCGCCTCGCTGCGCGCTGAAGCACGATGAGCGCAATCTCGACGACGACCGCGCTGAGCGACGCGATCGCGGCCGCCGGACTCGACTGGATTGTCCCCGATTGGCCGGTTCGAAGCGGTGTCGGCGCACTTTCCACTACGCGCAACGGCGGCGTCAGCACCGGCACCCTCAGGTCGCTGAATCTCGGCCGAAGCGTCGGCGACGACGCTCACGCGGTCGAGGAAAACCGTCGGCGGCTCGCGCGGTTTCTGCCCGCCGCGCCGCTGTGGCTCCAGCAAACGCACGGCGCCGCCGTCGCAACGCTCGCCGCATCGAATGCGAAAGGACCCGCACCGCGCGCCGATGCGGCGGTCACGCGCGAGCGTGGCGTTGTATGCACGGTGATGACCGCCGATTGCCTCCCGGTGCTGTTCGCCGATCGGGAAGGGCGCGCCGTCGGGGTCGCTCACGCGGGGTGGCGCGGGCTTTGCCTCGGCGTGCTGGAAGCGACGATTTCCGCGATGAGCGATCTCGGCAGCGCGGCCGCCGACCTCGCAGCCTGGCTCGGGCCTGCAATCGGCCCCGCGCGTTTCGAAGTCGGCGCCGATGTGCGTGATCGCTTCTGCGACGGCGATCCCGATGCGCACGCCGCCTTCGCGCCGCACGCGCCGGGCAAGTGGCTCGCCGACCTCGATGCGCTCGCGCGCATGCGCTTGGCCCGCGCGGGCGTGCGCCGCGTGAGCGGTGGCGGCTTCTGCACGCATAGCGACGCAGCGCGATTTTTTTCGTATCGCCGCGAACGAAACACCGGTCGAATGGCAACGGCGATCTGGTTGACGACCACGTGAGGCAAGATAACCGCGAGAGGACTGCGAGCCAGCCGCCGGGATCAGCGTATCGCGATGCGTATAATCGCAGGCCTAAAAGCGGTGACGCGTCGCGCGCCGCGCAAGAACCGCCCCGGCCCGCCTCGCCTTGACCATTCTGATGCAGATCGTCGTCGCCGCACTTTCCGGCGGCGTCTTCGCGACCGTCGCGGCCGCGGGCACGCTCGTGCTGCATCGCGGCTGGATCTCGCGGATCGTCTCGTTCGCGGTCGGCGCGCTGCTGGGCGCGGTGTTCCTCGAGCTGCTGCCGCACGCGCTCGAGAAGGGCGACACGGCGACCGTCATGGCGACGGTGCTCGCCGGCCTCCTCGCCTTCTTCGCGCTCGAGAAGCTCGTGCTTTGGCGGCACGCGCACGGTCACGCCGAGCACGAGGACGAAGCCGACGAGTCGGAGCACGCGCACGCGCTGCACGCGCATGGCGTCGACCAGGGGCGCTCGGGACTCATGATCCTGATCGGCACGAGCGTCCACAACTTCTGCGACGGCGTCGTCATCGCCGCGTCGTTCCTTGCCGGAACGTCGCTCGGCGTGGCGACCACCGTCGCGATCGTGGCACACGCCGTGCCCCAGCAGGTCGGCGACTTCGCGGTACTCGTCCACTCGGGCTTTCCGCGGAGCCGCGCCCTCCTCTACAACGTGTCGGTGGGCCTCGCCACACTGGTCGGCGCGCTGGCGGGTTACTTCGCGCTCGCGAGAATGGAGCAGGCGCTGCCGGTCGCGCTCGCGGTCGCAGCGTCGAGCCTGCTCTACGTGGCGGTCGCCGACCTCATTCCCAGCCTGCACCGCCGTCCCGAGCCGCTCGAAACCGCGAAGCAGCTTCTGCTCATCGTGCTCGGCATAGGCGTCATCGGCTTCGCGCACGGGGCCCTCGAGCGATGATCGCACCGCGATGCGAGCGGGCCCGAGTGCGTTAATCTAGGCCCCGACCATGACGCCCCAAGCCGCGCACGCACCGACTGCCAACGAGCTCGCCGCACGCTGGCATGCCCTGGGCCAGGAATGGTCGGGCTGGTATGCACAAGCCGCGTCGATGGCGCTGGGCGGCGCCCCGATACCTTTCCGCACGATGCGGCCGGACGTGGCCACCGCGCTGCCCACCTTCGACCCGCAACGCCTGGCCGAACTCACTGCGAAGTATCAGGGGCAGTGGCAGGCACTGTGGACGGCGGCGCTCGCCGCGCTCGGCGGAAACGCGCTCGGGACCGTGCCAGAGATCGCGCAACCCGCCCCGGGGGATCGCCGCTTCGCGGCGGCCGAATGGCGCGAGCTGCCGTACTTCGCGCTCATCAAGCAGGCCTACCTGCTGTTCGGCCAGTACCTCGCGGAACTCGCGGCGCTCGCTTCGCTTCCCGAGCACGGGAAGCAGCGGCTTGCGTTTCTCACGAAGCAGTACGTCGATGCGCTCGCCCCCACGAATTTCATGGCGACGAATCCGGAGGCGCTGAAGCGCGCGCTCGAGACCGAAGGCGCGAGCCTCGTGCAGGGCTTCGCGAACCTCGTTGCGGATGCGCAGCGGGGGCGCATCTCGATGAGCGACGAAAAGGCTTTCGAGGTCGGGCGGAACCTCGCCGTCACGCCCGGCAGCGTGGTCTTCCGCAACGAGCTCATCGAGGTGCTGCAGTACGCGCCGACCACCGAGCGCGTGCATCGCCGCCCGCTCGTGATCGTGCCGCCGTGCATCAACAAGTACTACGTGCTCGACCTGCAGCCGGAAAACTCCTTTGCCGGCTGGGCCGTCGGCGAAGGCCACACCGTGTTCATGATTTCGTGGCGAAACATCCCGCCCGAGCTTGGCCAAACCACCTGGGACGACTATCTCGAGCACGGCGTTCGTCCCGCCATCGGCGTCGCGAGGGAGATCACTGGCGAGAACGTGAATGCGCTCGGCTTTTGCGTGGGGGGCACCCTCGTCGCGTCGGCGCTCGCGGTCGCCGCCGCGCGCGGCGAACCGCCGGTCGCGAGCCTCACACTGCTGACGACGATGCTCGACTTCGAGGATCCCGGCGAGATCGGCGTCTACGTGACGCGCGAGGCGCTGGCGGCGCGCGAGCCCGCGCTGCGCATCGGACAGCGGGTCCGCGGCAGCGAGTTGGGCGGCGCTTTCGCGAGCCTGCGCGCCAACGACCTCGTCTGGAATTACGTCGTGCACAACTACCTAAAAGGCGAGACGCCGCCCGCGTTCGACCTCCTCCACTGGAACGGCGATTCGGCGAACCTCCCCGGGCCGATGTATGTCGATTACATCCGGAACATGTATCTCGACAACAGCCTCTGCAAGCGCGGCGCGCTGACGATGGCCGGGCAGAAGATCGATCTGCGGCGCCTCGAGATGCCGGCCTACGTCTACGCATCGCGCGAGGATCACATCGTGCCGTGGAAGTCCGCCTACCGGTCGACCGAGATCCTCGGAGGGGACGTCACGTTCGTGCTCGGCGCATCGGGCCACATTGCGGGCGTCGTCAATCCGCCGGAGAAAAAGCGCCGCAACTACTGGACCAACCCGAAGCTTGTCGGCGATCCCGACCAATGGCTTGCGAATGCGCAGATGCATCCCGGCAGCTGGTGGCCGCACTGGAGCAACTGGCTCGGCCGGCACGCCGGGGCGCGTCGCGCGGCGCCGCACGAGCTTGGCAGCGCGGGCCATCCGCCGCTGGACCCGGCGCCGGGTCGATACGTGCGCGAATCGCCGGCGTGACGTTCGGAGCCGGCCGCTTCGTCACGCCTCGGCAGTCGTGCGCACCCCTCCATCCCTGCGCTAACATGCCGTTACCGGCGGCCGAACCGCCCCGGCCCCCCGGTTGCCCCGTCTAGACGCAATCACACTTCAGGAGAGGAGAAAAATCATGGCCATGAATGTCCCGCGCGTTGCGCTCGTCACCGGAGGCATGGGAGGCTTGGGCGAAGCGATCTGCGTCAAGCTGGCCGCGCTCGGCTACAAGGTCGTCACCACGCACTCGCCCGGGAACTCGCGCGTGCAGGAGTGGCTCGACAGCATGAACAAGATGGGCTACGGCTTTCGCGCGTACCCGTGCGACGTCGCCAACTGGGACTCCTGCGTCGCCTGCGCCCAGAACGTCGCGGTCGAGGTGGGACCGATCGACGTGCTCGTCAACAACGCCGGCATCACGCGCGACACGACGTTCAAGAAAATGGACCGCGCAGCCTGGGACGCCGTCATGCATACGAACCTCGACTCGTGCTTCAACATGACGAAGCAGGTGTGCGACGGCATGGTCGATCGCGGCTGGGGGCGGATCATCAACATCTCGTCGGTCAACGGCCAGAAGGGCGCGTTCGGCCAGACCAACTATTCGGCCGCGAAGGCCGGCATGCACGGCTTCACGAAGGCGCTCGCCCTCGAGGTCGCCCGCAAGGGCGTCACCGTCAACACGATCTCGCCCGGCTACATCGGCACCAAGATGGTGATGGCGATTCCGAAGGAAGTGCTCGACTCGAAGATCGTGCCGCAGATCCCGATGGGTCGACTCGGCAAGCCCGAGGAGGTGGCAGGGCTCGTCGCCTATCTGTCGAGCGAGGAGGCGGCGTTCGTGACAGGCGCAAACATCGCGATCAACGGCGGCCAGCACATGTTCTGAACATGAACGATCGAAGCTCGATGCGTCGTCGTTGTGCCGCAGGCGTTCGCGCCGCAATCCTTCATGTACTGATCGCCTGCGGTGTCGCGCTCGCTTGGCTCGCCGCCGCGGCCAGCGCGCAGGACGTCTTTCCATCGAAGCCGATCGCACTCGTCGTGCCGTTCCCACCGGGAGGGGTGGCCGACATCGTCGCGCGGCCGGTGGCCGATGCGATGAGCCGGCTTCTGAACACGGCTGTCGTAATCGAGAACAAGCCTGGCGCGGGCGGCGGCATCGGAATGGGCTTCGTGGCGAAGGCGAAGCCCGACGGCTACACGCTGCTCCTTGCGCTGTCATCGATCTCGATCATTCCCGAGGCCGACAAGGTGACGGGGCGCGCGCCGATGTACCAGCTCGACCAGTTCGCCCCGATCGCGCGCTTCACCGCCGATCCGACGGTGCTCGCGGTGCGCGCGGAAAGCCCGTGGAAGACCGTGCAGGAGTTCGTCGCGGATGCGAAGAAGCGGCCCGGCGCGATCACGTACGGATCGTCCGGCAACTATGGGACGATGCACATCCCGATGGAGATGTTCGCCGCAAGCGCCGACGTGAAGCTGCTGCACGTCCCGTACACGGGCGGCGGACCGGCGGTGGTCGCGCTCCTCAGCGGCAACGTCGATGCGATCTCGACTGGCCCCTCGACGGTGATCCAGCACGTCAAGGCCGGCAAGGTGCGCATCCTGGCGACGTGGGGCGACAAGCGGCTGACGGCGCTGCCGGACGTCCCCACGCTGGCGGAATCCGGGTTCAACACGACGTTTTTCCAGTGGGCCGCGCTGTTCGCGCCCGCGGGCACGCCCGAGCCCGTCATGGTCAAGCTGCGCGAGGCGGCCCGCGCCGCGGCGGCCGATCCGCGATTCGTGAGCGCAATGGCAACGGTCGAGACGCCGATCCAGTATCTCGACGCGCCGGAGCTCGCGCGGTTTTGGGCGGCCGACGCGCAGAAGCTCGCCGAGGCCGTGCGGCGAGTGGGCAAGGTCGAATAGGAAAGACGGCGAAACGCTCAAAAAAACGCCCCGCAGGTTTGCCCTGCGGGGCCAGGCTGTATCTCTCAGGAGGAGGAGAAAGATACAGGTCTTGCGAGAGCCCTTCAGTTAACTCTGCGTCAACTGTCGGTTGACCTTACGCAGCCTTGCGACCCTTCGACGCCGACTTGGCGGCGTTGGCGGACGCGGCGCGAACGCTCGCATCGGCGAAGCTCACGACCTGCTTGGTCGCCTTCTGGATCTGGTCGAATGCAGCGGTGGAGGCGGCGAACGTCGACTTGAACGCGTTGACGGCGGTTTCCGAGCCGGCCGGGGCGTTCTTGGTGGCCTTCTCGACCCACGCGGCGGTGTCCTTCGTGTAGTTCGACCAGACTTCCTCGGCGAGCGCGGTGAACTGCGCTTGCGCTTGCGACGAGATCTCGTAGAGGCTGCGCGTGTAGGCGGTGGCCGTCTCGACGCCCGTCTCGGCGTACTTGGCGCGGAGCGTGAGCAGGTCCTGGACGTCCTTGACCGAAGCAACAGCGTTGACGCCTTCGACGCCCGTGGCCAGCACGAGCTTCACGGCGTTCATGTTGAGCGTCACGAGGCGCTCGGTGTTTTCGAGCGCGACGGCGGCGATCTTCGCCGCTTGGGTGACATTGACTTTGTTGAAATCGGCAAACTGTTCGGTGGCTGAGTACATGGTTTCCCTTTCCGTCGTCGAATGAGGGGCCGCCCTGCGCGACCCTTGCGAATCCTTGTTTAGGTGCCTGTTGCGGATGCCGTCACTGCCAGTCGCCGCCACCCGATTTGCTGCACCGCACAAAACCAATTGTATGGACGGGGGCGACCCAAGTCAAGTGTTATTTGTGCGTCGCACCAAACGCAGGGCTCCGCGCTTGGCCGGGAAACCAAACGCCAGAAAAATCAGCGGGTTATAATGGGCCCTTCTCTTCCGGAGCGCGCCATGAGCGAATCACCGCGCATCATCAAGAAATACCCGAACCGCCGACTCTACGACACGGCGAACAGCGGCTACATCACGCTCGCGGACGTGAAGCAGATGGTGCTCGATGACCTCCAGTTCCGGGTCATCGACGCGAAGTCGGGCGATGACCTCACGCGAACGATCCTGCTGCAGATCATCCTCGAGGAGGAAGCCGGCGGCATGCCGATGTTCAGCTCCGAGATGCTCGCGCAGATGATCCGGTTCTACGGGAGCGCACAGCAGACGGTCATGGGCCAGTACATCGAGCAGAACGTCAAGGCTTTCCTCGCCATCCAGAAGAAGCTGCAGGACCAGGCGAAGCAGATCTACGGCGACAAGATGATGATCACGCCCGACCTGTGGAAGCAGTTCATGCAGATGCAGGCGCCGGCCATGCAGGGGATGCTCGGCAACTATCTGGAGCAGAGCGCCAAGCTCTTCATGGACATGCAGCAGCGGATGCAAGACCAGACTCGCGGCATCTTCGCCGCCTTCCCATTCTCCAATTTCGGTGCTCCGCAGCCAAATCCGCCGGATGACTCCGACAAGCGCTGACCGGCCCTGAGCACCGCAACAAGCCCGTTGTTCCACATTCCTTTCTTGCGATGCGAAATCGCGGAATGAAGGGGGCGCAGCGCAGCTCCGCTGCTGCGCCGCGGATCGGCTTCGTGTCGCTCGGCTGCCCCAAGGCGCTCGTCGACTCGGAAATCATCCTCACGCAGCTGCGCGCCGAGGGATACGACATCGCCCCCACATATGACGGCGCCGATCTAGTCGTCGTCAACACGTGCGGCTTCATCGACGCCGCGGTCGCCGAGTCGCTCGACGCCATCGGCGAGGCGCTTGCGGAGAATGGCAAGGTCATCGTCACGGGTTGCCTCGGCGCAAAGGACGGCGGCGGCTTTGTTCGCGAGGCCCATCCCAGCGTGCTCGCCGTCACAGGGCCGCACGCGGCGCCCGAAGTAATGGCGCACGTGCACGCGCACCTGCCGAAGCCGCACGATCCGTTCACCGATCTCGTGCCGCGCTCCGTTTCCAGCATCGGTGTGAAGCTCACGCCCCGCCACTACGCGTATCTCAAGATCAGCGAGGGGTGCAACCACCGGTGCACGTTCTGCATCATTCCGTCGATGCGCGGCGATCTCGTCTCGCGGCCGCTGGGCGAGGTGCTGGCCGAGGCCGAGCGGCTGCTGAAGGCCGGCGTGCGCGAGATCCTCGTCGTCTCGCAAGACACGA
>Ga0207701_10008183_pt1 | contig 10349 bp, 4 predicted proteins | sample KBSSwiSSwithPhiX_FD_184294 | JGI IMG/M metagenome (GOLD analysis project Ga0207701, IMG submission 184294) | Switchgrass rhizosphere bulk soil microbial communities from Kellogg Biological Station, Michigan, USA, with PhiX - S5 (SPAdes) (version 2) | ecosystem: Environmental > Terrestrial > Soil...
AATCAGATGAGCCGACTCCAGCTTGGCCAGCTCATCCTGCACGGTCTGAAGCGACAAACGATTCAACCGAGTCAGCTGACGCACATACAATTCCTCTCGCGGATTCGTGAATAGAAGGCGAAGGATTTCCGCGCGCACCAGAGGAAACAACCCGTGCAAAAGCGTCTTCGGCATTATCGCTCTTCTTTAACTCGGCCGCTTTAAGCGGCCAAGATCTAAGGAAGCAGTCTCCGCGGGGGTAAAGCAAAGAGCGGGCCAAAGAGCAGAGTCATGGTCGGCAAGTGCCAACGCGCGCGTATCGCTCGACCAAACAGTCTCTTTAAAGGCGTTCACCAAAGAGCGAACGGACCGTCTCCGTGACCGTGGGCAGACCACAGATCGGCTCTCTTGCGAAGATCGATTTGAGGGGAATTGATTGGGTGATCGTGGGGGGAGAATCGGGTTCGGATGCGCGAGCGATGAATATCCAGTGGTGCGCGAGATTTTCCGGGCGTGCCGACGAGAAAAAGTTTCTCTTTTTTCCAACGATGCTGCGGCGTTCGGAAGCACACGACTGGTCGATGCTCGGCGCAGGACCTACGATGATCCCTCAAACGGCATAGAGCCTTCGCGCAAGGAAGCCGCTTGGCAAATCCTGCAGTGCCCATCGAAAATTTGCCTTCCGGGACCCACACCATAACGTCGGGCGCCTTGCCTGCCGGCGGACTCTTATTGGCAAATCGTGGGCTTAATCTGTCCCGTCACCGGAGGCCAGTCCTTGCAAACACCTTACAATAAGCGCTTTCAATATTTCCTTTACATTACTGCCTCGGGTTAACCTGACCTGGCGGCCAAACGTTTATCAAAATACGTTTCGACTGGGCCGCAGTCGCACAAAATGACGCTTCAACCTGGATTCGGCGGAAGTCACTGCGCCTGCGCCGCTTGGCATCCAGCCGAGAAAGCAGGAACAGATCCGTCGTCGGCCCGTCTGGCAAGATTTGCAGGCTAATCTCGCTATTACGCCGGTTTTCGGGACGTCGACGCTGGATTGGCGATATGTATTTTTTGGTCGGTGCCAGACGCTCAATCCACAAAACGTGAAGTAATTCGGTGGTTGACAAAAACACCGGCGACCGGCTAAGACTCACGCTGTGACCAAAAAACTTACGCCGTGTGACGTGAACCTAAATACAAATCCCTGAATTTTGTTAAAGACGCCCGGCTCGGAAGCTTTCTCTGTCGCAAAAGTAACGCAGGGACGGAGCTTCATAGCCGGGAAGTCACGGCGATCGTATCCCTGACCCTTCTCATGATGAAAAAATGTCTCTCGACCTTCTTACTATTTGCGTTCGCATTTTTTTGCTCGGCTTTCGCCCAAACCGCGCCTCCGAATATCGTAGTGATCTTAGCAGATGATTTGGGTTATGGAGACGTCGGATTCAATGGCTGCGCTGATATCCCGACCCCGAACATCGACTCGATAGCGACCAATGGCGTGCTCTGCACAAACGGATATGTCACGGAACCGTTTTGCAGTCCGTCGCGCGCCGCTCTCCTCACCGGCCGATATCAGGAGCGCTATGGATACGATTTTGGACCGACAGCCGGTTCCACCAATCCGCGTCTTGGTTTGCCGATGACGGAAACGATCCTGCCGCAGCTGCTCAAGCCGGCGGGTTACGTTTGCGGAGCAATTGGCAAATGGCATTTGGGATACGTGCCCGAGCTTTACCCAACGAGGCGCGGCTTCGATGAGTTCTTCGGTTTTTTGGGGGCCGGCTCAGATTACTATCATGCGGAGGTTTTGCGAAATGAAACTCCTGAGATCGAACAGGCATACCTGACCGATGCATTCACTCGAGAAGCAGTTGATTTCATCAATCGCCATGCGGCTGAACCTTTCTTTCTCTATCTGGCCTATAACGCAGTGCATAAGCCGTATGACACGCCGCCGCAGAACTATTTGGATCGAGTTTCGTATATTACCGATCCGAACCGGAAAAGATATGCGGCAATGACGGTCGCCCTGGACGACGGCGTGGGCCAGGTGTTAGCCGTGCTCCAGGCCAATAACCTTCTGGAAAACACATTGGTCGTTTTTCTGAGCGATAACGGGGCGCCCAGTGATGCGGCCGACGATGGCGTGCATTCAAATAATTACCCGCTTCGGGGTTACAAAGAGAATGTCCTGGAAGGAGGGGTTCGCATCCCTTTTGCTGTCCAGTGGACGGGGCAGCTGCCGACAGGGACAGTATATGATGACCCGGTCTCATCTCTCGATCTTGTTACCACTGTCTCGGCTGCCGCGGGGGTCTCACTGCCCTTGGACCGGGTTTACGATGGCTTGGATATTCTGCCTTATCTGCGAGGAGACCAAGTCGGCCCAGTGCGGACGCTCTTCTGGCGCGAATTGGATTTAGGTCCCAATAGCCCTGAGCACCGAAATACGATCTGGGCTGTGCGCAGCGGCCCGCTCAAGCTCGTCGTCGAGAGAGCAAAAGATGATAAGCCGCCGGCACTCTACAACCTGGAAAACGATATTGGCGAGCTCCAGAATTTAGCTGCAGTTCAGCCCCAGGACGTGAGTGCTCTCACGGCGCTATACGGTCAATGGACGCTCGATACATTTCCTACGATCTTTCGTAAGCACGATGATAACACATTGTTACCGCTGGTTTTGGCGGGCGACTGGAACGGCTTCAACAAAGACGACTTGAACCCGCCATGGAATCTGACGAAGGTGAGCGCGCCTGATCTGCAAGGAACGCCGGATGCATACGATTGGCTGACAAACACCATCCATGTCGCGACGAGCGGCGGCGACACGACCCCGGGAGAACATTCCTTCTGCCTCATAGGCACAGAAGCTTACACGGTGCAGTGGGGCGGCGTTCCAATCAACATTGATGGCGCGACCACTGTTCCGTATTTTTCCGGAAGCGGCCTGGGCCCGTTGAATACGATCACCTTTGACGAGGGCTATTACTCATTTCGCATCCTCGACCTGCCTCACCCGGTAGGTAATCCCATGAACGTGGCGGTGATGAAAACCTCGGCCCCGCCCATTACTCCTAGTCGCGCCGGGCAAACACCAGCTAACCCGACGCCGCGCGATCCGATTAAGGTCAAGATCGCGACGAGTGGGCGGAAGTCGGCGGAAGAGCATATCTTTGTGCGACTGTCCACGGATTCGTTCATCACCTCGCAAATCATTGAAGCGATAGGTTCAGGCAAGAATTACTCGGCGACCATTCCTCCGCAGCCGGCCGGAACCTTGGTGCTGTACACAATCATGACCTCGACGGCCGATTTGACCCCATATTCGACCTCCGACGTCATCGATCCCCTGACCTTGGCCACGACCAACGTCTTCAACGCGGTGCCGCCAATCCTGCCATTCATCACCCTGCAGCCAGCGGACACGACCGTGACGGTGGGTGCGATTGCAAAATTTGGCGTCAAAGCCGGAGGAACGAAACCATTGACATATCAGTGGAAAAAGAACGGCACGAACATTCCCGGCGCGATTAGTGCCTCTTACAAGACTCCCCCGACTACTTTACAAGACAATGGGGCTGTTTTCTCAGTGCTCATAAGCGACCGAGCCGGAAGCGTGATCAGCAATCAAGCCACACTAACTGTGCAATGATGCCAATAACATAACCGTTGCTCTGGCTCGAAATCAAATGAGCGGCCTCCAGCTTGGCCAGCTCATCCTGCACGGTCTGAAGCGACAATATCTGCAGCTAAAGCTGCAATTCAGCCTGAGTCACCGCGAAGCCGACTTTCAGGAAGGCGAACATCTTCTCGGCGCTCAGCTCACTTTTAGGTTCTAAGACTCATCTGGTCGCCCCTGTTACTTTGGCAATTTACCTCGAAGCAAGACGAAGAGATTAGTCCCATTTTCCAGCTTCCGCGGTCGCTGTCTCAGCCGCCTGCTCGACGAGTCCCCGATTCAACAATTTGTCCGACCGCTTCATTTTCCTTTTCTCGCCGGTCGAGATTTGCGCGACGACTTTGCTCTTCCTGCCGTAGCGTTGGATGCAGACGCGGCACTCTGTCGACGCACGATGCGTTCGATCACGGCGACGCGCGTATCTTCGTCGTCGTCAAAACCGCCGTGACTGGTGGAGTTACTGCACATCGTGATATCGCCGGATGTCGTGGGCGCGGCGATCGCATCCCAGACGGACGCGGCCCTGGGACGTTGATCGGTGAGTTCAGGAAGCTTGGCGAAGAAGGCTTCCATCCCAAGAATTGGCGTGTCCCGTCGATGCTCGAAGGCATTGGAGACCAGATAAAGCAGCGAGCGGCGATAGATGTTGATGCACGTATCCTGGCGCTCAACTTTATCCCGGAGATGAAACTGCACATAAGACTTGATCTTTCCACTGCGATAGAGCGGCAGTAGTTTCGACTCGAATAAATCGACGCGGCAGGCCGGCGCGAGGAAGTAGGCACCATCCACCTCCAGGCCTGCCCTGGCCAGCGCCGCCCCGAGATGAGCGTGCAGGATCGCGCCCGCACTGTGGCCGATAAGATGAAAACGGAGCCTCGTTCGAAGAGGGGCGTGTTCGGGTTTGAGGAGTTCCTGGTAGAGCATTTGCAAGCCGCCTTTTGAATTTTTGGAGGCGGCTTCCGCATTCTCCTTCATCTCATCCCATTCCAGAGTCCCAAGTCCCGAGACGAGATTCTCTATCCGCTCATTCCACCAGTCCGTGGCCTTGTCCCAAAATGTGGCGCCCGCCACGCCCCGGACCCGATCGAAGGCATCTTTGGTAATAGCTTTCAAGATATCGGCCCAACCAGTTTCCCACATGAGGAAAACTGGAAAAATCTTGCGCGCGAACAGCGCCGGCACCCAGGTCCGGGCCGTTTTCGCGGCGGATTCTTCGGGGACAAGCCCTCCATGAGCGTAGACACCTATGTCGATGGGCTCGTTACCCGTTAGTCGCCATTGACTGACGGCCTTCGGCAGATAGAACGAGAGCAGGTCATGTAAGTCCTCCGGCTCAGTCGCGAACTGACCGCCATCTGAGAGCGTTCCGTTGTTTTGCAAATCGATGATGTAGGGATTGATCTGCTGCGCGCTGAGATTGTCGTTGGAAGAAAGCAAGAGACTCTGATCCCCGGCCATCGTCTCCGCTTTTCCACTGACACGTCTGAAATTCAGACCCGACTTAAGGTCTTCCAGATGCCGGCTGATTTGCACTCCTAACTGACCGATCCAGGCGTCCATCCCGTTTGTCTGCCAATCGGTGTAGGCAATGCGCGCAAAACCGCGATTGGCCCAGTTGTTACCCCAAGAGTTCTGAATCCAAAAACCGTTCTCATCGTAACCGACAAGCAGAAACGCGTGCCCGCCCTCGGGTTTGGATTTTTCGTCAAAGCGGATAACGCCGTCCTCGGACACATCGTCCCATCCGGTGTGGACCTGGGCTGTGACATAAACAACGCCGGTCTCATTGAGCGCGGCGTGCAGGTCCGGGATCGAAGTATGATCGACGCGGTAATAGGCGCCTAGCGGAGTCCTAAAGGCATCAGCGATCCATGCGGTGCCGTCGCGTTTGATCGTCGTATCGATGCGACGCCAGAGCCGGAGTTTGCAGGCGCCATGCTTATGCCAGGCCTTCATTGCGCCGCGGGCTGTGGACCCCTCATCGACAGCATCACCCGGGATCTCGTCGTACTTTCGCGCAAAGAAGTAGAGCATGAACGGCGAGATGGGCGCCAGCTTTTCGTCCCCCTTTTCGCCAGCAATCGATGCTTTGGAGACCAGCGCCTCGACCAGACTCGCAAGGGCGAACCCGGTGCAGGCCGAAGTCTGGCCCTGATCTTTGATCCGTGAGGCCCATGCCTCGTCAGCAAAGGGCTGCGCATTGTAGGTCTTCCCAAGCAACCGCAGGGTAGGACTGTAAATCCGATCCCTGAGGTCAGGAGAATCGGCGTGGACATTGAGGGTCTTCGTCGTGATGCTCATGAGTGTAATCCTTCTTTATGCTTGTTTGTTTCAATTCGCAGATTGCGCCTCCGGGCTCTCGAGATCGAGTCTAAATTTTGAGCTTTTCGCCGAGCGAGAGGGCGCCTCAGATCAAGCGAGGTGCAGCTGCGAGAGGCGGCGAAAATCCGAATGACGAAGTATTGTCATCCTGAGGCACGGAGACGGCGAAGGACCACACAATTGCAGCCCATGTCCGCTCGTTCTGGGAACGCCCCGGTTCCCGGGAAATGGACCTCCGAATGCTTTCCGCGACGAAAAAAACAAGCTACCGCGACAACGCCCGGTTACGGATTCGTTGTCAGAAATAGACCTCCACCAGCGCGACCCCGGTTGTGTCTCCCTGCCCACGTACAATCACGGTGTAGGCGCCCGAGAGAACGTGTTGACTGATAGCCGATTCGCGGTCGTCGGTCGGCGCGAGGTGCGCGCCTTCTATCTCCGCCTGCTGTGAGTCTTTCCAGTCATCGTTGAAGGAGATCATCGTCCCGTACTCATCGAGTATTTCCAAGGTTGGATCCTGCAGGGAATCAGCCACGCCGACGTCGCCTAACGACGGACCAATCGCCCGCACGACCACGCTACTGCTAATCGTGCCAGTTCCAAGTTGTTCCGGGCCGACAATAAACCCTCCAATCATCACGTTCTCGCCAATGTCGACAAAACCGCGGGTGCTGATATTGGCCAGTTCCGAATCAACCGACTGATCCAAATCGTAGGCTTCGACCAAACCAACGCCAGTCATATCGTTCTTTCCGCGCAGAACTGCGGTGTAGGCGCCGGGATCCAGCGACTCTACGATGGCGGATTCGAGATCACTTGTCGGCATAAGCCCTGTCGCTTCAATCTCCGCCTTTTGGGTGTCTTTCCAGTTGTCGTTGCTGTTCACCACGGAGTCGTCGGCCGCGTGCAGTTCCAGAGTGGGATCGGCGAGGGCGCCTGCCACTGCAAAAGCGGCGAGCGACGGGCCAATGCCGCGCACGATCACCTTCTTGGGGCTTAGTCCCGTGACGATAAACCCGCCGATCGGCACGCTGTCACCGGTCAGGACCTGCATTCGCGTGGAGATATTAAGCAGTCTGGTCCTGAACGCCGCCGAGAATTCGGAGGTGTTACCCGCCGGATCTGTCGCAGTAGCGGTAAATGCGCCCGCCGCGGGCGTGCCTGGGACGTCAAGGGTGACATCGTAGAAGGCGTTGCCGCCGGCGTCCGTCGTCGCATCGGTTGAGCCGAGGAAAAACCAGCCCTGGCCGAAGCCTCCCGACCCAGCATTACCAAAGAACTCGAGCCGGAAAACCGTGTTCGGCGTGCTGTTGAGTGAACCTGTCAGCGTGACGGACGGAAAACCGTTTTGGACCGTGCTGATAACGGGGAAATTCTGCAGGTTGTTAAACCCATTGTCGCCGTCGCCGATATCGTTCAAAGTCGGTCCCGCGGGCAGCCAATCGATTCCAAGTGCTCCGTTGTTGAAAATCGAGTTGCCCAAGATGGCATTGCCAGTCCCGGCGGCGGCTTCCCCTACCACGGCGCAAAGGCCATTCGAGGCGATGACATTGCCGGCTTCCGGCACAGTGCCGCCAACCAGGTTGTCATTTGCGTTACCGACGCCCACAAAGCCGATCCCCTGAAGGTTGCCCAGGGGATTTCTCCCATCGCGCTGGGTACCGATAAAGTTGCCTTGAATGATGTTGCCGCTTGTCGCGACAAACAACGCGACGCTGCCATTACCGGAAATCACATTGCGCGCAGATGGCGCAGTGCCGCCGATCAGGTTGTCGTTCGAACCGCTTTCGATGTTAATGGCGTTATCCTCGTTACCCAGAGCGATCGTGCCGAGGACATCGGTGCCTATGAAATTGCCCTCAACCACATTGCCGCTGCCCCCGTTCAATGCGATTGCATTACCCGCGCTGCCGCTGGCGCCTATGAACCGGTTAATAACGAGACCGCGGATCGTGCTACTGCCGGCCGTGATCGTGAGGCCATTCGCATCGCCTGCGTTGGCTCCGTTGATCTCGATCAACAGCACCGCATCGTCGCCGTCGGTGGTCTGTGTATTCGCTGCGCTCCCCGGCTGCGTGTAGCCATCGATGATGACCGGATCAGCGATCGTCGGCAGAGCGACCGACGGTGCAATCGTGTGAACGCCCGTGCCCGCTATGTTGAAGTTGATCGTATCAGTTCCGTATGCGCCAACCGCCACCACGTCCGTATTGACGTCCGCGTTGTTGTTGGCCGATGTAATCGCCTCCCGTAACGTGACCAAATCATCCACCGCGATCGTGTCTCCCGTGCCCGTAACCGTGATGGTCGCCGCTTCGGCGACCGGCCGCATCGCGGCAAGCGCAAGGAGGCAACTAAAGAGCTTTGCGACGGTCTCTATGTAGAGAACTGGTTTGCTGCCTGGCGGGTTTTTCAAGGAAATCTCCATCTTCTGGGACCTGCGTGCGATCACGCTTTTGGAAATGAAAACGACCGCCCCAGGGTAGCTTCCACACCTATACGATGCGGAGATCAGGGCCCCGCCGTTGCATCTGGTCAAGACAATTCGTCATCAGTTGAGTTCGTTTCATGGCGAATTCTCGCTCAGCGGGCCGAGCACAAAGGTACTCTTGGATGGATACGCGAGAATGCGTTTGTTTCCCACGCGCATTATCCGGAAGTCTGGCTTCAGTTATCGGGAAAATCCGGCTATGAGTTCCTCTCGCGGGTGCATTCCACGTTGCGCGACAAAATACAGTGAAGCCCACACGACTCTTCATTCTAACGCTTTTCGCGATGATCGCGTTCGCGAGTAACTCATTGCTTTGCCGATTGGCGTTGAAGCACACCAGCATCGACGCCTCCAGCTTTACCTTCATTCGCATCTTTTCCGGTGCCGCCGCGCTTTTGCTCATTATGAATTTGCGCAACGCGGCATCGAAGGTCACCGGAAACTGGCTTTCCGCGCTGGCACTCTTCGTATATGCCGCCGCCTTTTCGTTTGCCTACAACAATCTCTCGGCTGGAACCGGCGCGTTGCTCCTGTTTGGGGCGGTCCAGGCAACGATGATTCTTTGGGGCTTACGCAAAGGAGAGCACCTGCACGCGCGGCAACTTGTGGGTCTTGGTCTGGCTTTAAGCGGACTCGTCGCGCTCTTGTTCCCCGGTCTTTCGGCCCCGCCGTTGACCGGTTCGATCCTGATGTTGGGAGCGGGTCTGGCCTGGGGCATTTATTCGCTGCGCGGGAAAGCCGCCGGCGATCCGGCTGGCGCGACCACGGGCAACTTTCTGCGCGCCGTCCCATTAGCTGCAATGGTCAGCATCATCCTGTTCCGGTCGGTCCATCTGGATCGCGCAGGCATCGGTTACGCCGTGCTCTCGGGAGCGATCGCTTCCGGCGTCGGCTACGTAATTTGGTACACCGCGTTGCCGGGTCTAAAAGCGGCGAGCGCCGCAACCGTTCAACTTAGTGTGCCGGTTCTTGCGGCCACCGGCGGTATTCTCTTGTTAGGCGAACCGCTCACCCTTCGTTTTTTGTGCGCTTCTATCGCTATTTTAGGCGGAATCGCGCTTGTCGTGATGAATCCGTTGCTGGGACTCAGGAAATCGGCCCCTTAGTGTCGTCGGAATGTGTGGGTTGAGGCCCAGTCTCGCCGATTCACGGCTGTGTCACGGCGGCCGAAACGAACTTTAATCGGTCCCGAGCCCACCGACGCGTTGCAGGTCGACGAAATTCGCAGACCAGAGGAGGTTCGACCGCGTGTCGGAGGAGCTATTTTCAAATTTCTTCGAAACTTCACTTCGCTTTCTTCGTAGAACACTGGTGAACACGAGATCTGGATCTGGCGCGGACGCTATCCTGGGGGCACCCTCCCCTCTTTCAGACCTGCAGTCGAAAGGACATACCCAGGTCAAAAAATCCCCATGCATCGTTCGAATCAGCTCACAAAAGCAGCTTCATTCGCCCACGATTCGCTCCCCCCGTCGAGGTCGCGGCACTCTCAAAGCTTCATGGACACTCTCCCTGTTTTCCTTTCGCATCGTTCCCCTCCCCTCGCGCACGAAAAGTCTCTGTTCTGTCGACAGGGCGAGTATTGGGTCATCGGTTATCGGACAACCGTTGCATTGCTTAAGGCCACTCGAGGTTTGCAGGACCTGGCCTTGCTCCTAGGCAATCCCGGACTCGAGTTCCACGTGTGCGAGTTAGTTGGACGCGGTATCGGAAGGCCCCTGTTCTTGGGAAAAGGCGAGCGCGCCGAACACGTCTCGCAGGATGGACTTTTGTCCGATGTTGGTCCGATCCTGGACGCGCAGGCCAAGGACCAATACAAGCGCCGCTTCGACGAACTCCGGAACGACCTGGAAGAGACCGAGCGATTTAACGACA
>Ga0207701_10008185_pt1 | contig 10348 bp, 12 predicted proteins | sample KBSSwiSSwithPhiX_FD_184294 | JGI IMG/M metagenome (GOLD analysis project Ga0207701, IMG submission 184294) | Switchgrass rhizosphere bulk soil microbial communities from Kellogg Biological Station, Michigan, USA, with PhiX - S5 (SPAdes) (version 2) | ecosystem: Environmental > Terrestrial >...
CCTCGCCTAATTCTGAAAACAGCAGTTTTCATTTAACCCATTTCCTCGATGATCTGTTTCAGTTCCGCCGGCATTTCGCGAATGGGAAGTTCGCTTATAGACATCGAACCATCCGGCTGTTTTTTAACAACGATGTTCTTTTTTCCCCACGCCTGATCTTTCTGCGGAAAGTCGTCACGGTACTGGCCGCCGCGGCTTTCCTTTCTTTCGATCGCCGCCCTCGTGATCGCTTCGGAAACCGTCAAAAGATTTTTAAGATCAAGCGCCGTATGCCACCCGGGATTGAAATCGACATTACCTGTGACCGAGACGTCGCGAGCGCGTTTCTTGAGGCTTTCGAGCCCTTCAAGGGCCTGCTCCATTTCAGTTTGGGTGCGAACAATGCCGACGAGGTCCTGCATCATTCCCTGCAGATCGTGCTGGATCGTAAATGCATTCTCGCCGGCCGTTCGCGAGAACGGTTCGAGCGACCAATTGGCTACTTCTTCTATCTGGCCCTTGTCTATAGAACCCGAGGAGTTTTCTTGCGCAAACTTTGCGGCGAATTCGCCGGCCCGCTTTCCAAAAACCAAAAGGTCGGAAAGCGAATTTCCGCCAAGACGGTTTGCGCCGTTTATGCCCGAGGCACATTCCCCGGCAGCGAACAATCCTGGTACGGTCGACGCCTGCGTATCCGCGTCGACGTGTATTCCACCCATGATGTAATGCGTCGTTGGGCCGACCTCCATCGGTGTTGTCGTGATGTCAAGATTAGCCAACTGCATGAATTGGTGATACATGCTGGGAAGTTTTTTCTTGATATGTTCTGCCGAGTTAGAGATCTTTTCCTTGATCCACGCAATGTCGAGAAAAACGCCGCCATGCGGGCTGCCGCGGCCTTCTTTCACTTCGCGTACGATGCATCTGGCAACGTGGTCGCGCGTGAGAAGCTCTGGCGGCCTGCGGGCATTCTTATCTCCTGTGACATACCGCCAGCCTTCTTCCGGGTTATCTGCCGTCTGATCCTTATAGTTGTCAGGGATGTCATCGAACATGAACCGCTTGCCTTCGCTATTGCGAAGGATCCCACCCTCACCGCGGACACCTTCTGTGACCAAAATTCCGCGAACACTGGGCGGCCAGACCATGCCAGTCGGATGGAATTGGATGAATTCCATGTCGATAAGTTCGGCACCGGCATGATATGCAAGCGAGTGTCCATCGCCGGTCCCCTCCCAGCTGTTGCTGGTGATCTTATAGGCACGGCCGACGCCGCCGGTCGCGAGTACGACGGCCCTCGCTTTAAAAATGCGAAAACGGCCATGCTCTCGCTCGTATGCAAAGCAGCCAACCACGCGGTCACCATCTTTGAGAAGCGAGATGACGGTGATCTCCATAAAGACCTCAATGCCCTGATGGATACCATGGTCCTGCAATGTGCGGATCAGCTCAAGTCCCGTTCGATCGCCGACATGGGCAAGTCGCGGATATCTATGACCGCCAAAATTTCGCTGCAATATTTTGCCGTCGTTCGTCCGGTCAAAGACCGCGCCCCATGCCTCGAGCTCGCGAACGCGGTCGGGTGCTTCCTTGGCATGAAGCTCGGCCATTCGCCAGTTGTTAACATACTGGCCTCCGCGCATCGTATCCGAGAAATGGACCTTCCAGTTATCGCGATCGTCAACGTTCCCCATTGCCGCGGCCATACCGCCTTCGGCCATCACTGTGTGGGCCTTGCCCAGCAGCGATTTGCAGATGAGCCCGACGCTTACACCGGCGGCAGAAGCCTCAATAGCAGCGCGGAGACCAGCACCGCCGGCGCCGATAACAAGAACGTCGTGTTCGTATGTCGGATACTCTGTCATTAAAAAATGCGGTAATCGGTCCAGATGCCCATCGAACAAAGTCGAATATAGATATCGCTAAACCCCACCCAGACGAGGCTTAGCCACGCAAAGAGCATATGTCGACGATTAAATGCAGTGACAAATCTCCATGCAGAATGTCGCGCCGGTTTATTTGAGAGCTGATCGCAACTACCGCCGACCAAATGCCTCAGGCTATGGCAACCGAAGGTATAGCTCCCAAGCAAAACAACGTTTGCGATAAGGACCAGGGTACCCACACCTATCCCAAAGTGTCGATGTCCATCGCTGCCTGGAAACCACATTGCCTCGATCGCGTCGTATGCGAGAATGATCAGAAAAACCAGCGCGAGGTATAGGAAATAGCGATGAACGTTTTGCAGGACCAGTGGAAATTTTCTTTCGCCGCGATAATTGTGACGCGGTTCGCCGACAGCACACGCCGGCGGATCGGCCCAAAACGCTTTGTAATAGGCGCCGCGATAGTAATAGCACGTGAATCGAAATCCGCCCGGAGCCCAGAGGATCAAAAGGGCAGCTGTGAATGGTATCCACGATGGGAACCATCCTGGCTTCGGCCCGAACCACGCGGTCGCTGAACCAAGCAATTCCGGGGAATAAAATGGCGAAAGATATGGACCGAAACGATAATGCTCACCTTGAAATGCAGCCCAGGTCGAGTAGACGATGAACGAGCCGAAAACGATAAACGTGATCAGCGGCTGAGCCCACCAGAAATCTCTCCTGGCCGTCTCGCCAAAGCCGCGGCGGGTAATAGAAACCAAATTCGAAGCCATTAAGAAGCCCTCTGTCGCAGGAACCGTTTCCGGCAAATGCGAGGATGCATTCACCGCTAAGTATAAGGATTTAATAGCGAAAAAACTTTGTATGTTTTACGCGAACATAACCGGCAAGTCAAGATGTTCACTTGGCAAATCTAGTCGGCATAGACAACTTCTATCTTATCGGCGAGCCTTTCGCCATAAAGGCTGCACTCGATGTCGCGCAGCAGATCCATGCCTCCTTCCAGCAGCCATGCCTTTTGCAGGTCCTTGTTTTCCAATACTACCGGCATAGCGTGGTGATACTGTTTCATAAAATCGTTCGGGTGAGTTGTTATCACCGCAAAGGACTGTTTTTGCTCGCCGTTGTCGTACCAGTTCGACCAAAGACCCGCGAGAGCAAACGGACGGCCATTGTTAGCGTATATCTCCAGCGGCGGCTTTCCTTTCTCCGGCCACTCATAAAAGCTGGTCACTGGCATTAAGCAACGCTTGTGTTTAATAAGGTTTCGCCAGAGCGGGCTTGTTTCAAGTTTTTCGATATTGGCGTTAAAGGTAGCGTACTTTGTGCTCCATTCTTTCGAGCCGTCGAATTGACACCACCAATTCGCCTCGACTGTCTTAACTTCTTCGCGGTCGTTCGCGACTATAAGTACAGGCTGCGTCGGTTTGATATTTCCGCGATTGAGGTCACTCGGTGGGTCGAACTTGTAGATGTAATTTCGAAAGTCCTCGCGCTTTCCCCGCTGTGACGCACGCCCGCACATAAACTACTTTCCTTTGAAGACCGGCTTTCGCTTTTCGAGAAATGCAGAAACACCTTCTTGCTTGTCCTCAGTCGAAAAACAAAGTGCAAACAGATCAACCTCACGGCGCAGTCCTTCATCAAGGTTCGACCGCGATGCGAATTTGACGGCTTCTTTTGCAAGCTGCAGGGCGATCGGAGCTTTATCAGCGATCTTATTCGCGAGCTCCATAGTTTTTTCTTCAAGTTCTGCCAATGGGTAAACGTGATTAACCAAACCAAATTTGAATGCAGTCTGGGCGTCGATCATGTCGCCGGTGAGCATGATCTCCATTGCGCGTCCTTCTCCGATCAAACGTGCCAGACGCTGCGTGCCGCCGCCACCTGGAATCAATCCTAAATTGATCTCAGGCTGCGAAAATTTTGCGTTCTCACTGCAAACCCTTAGGTCACATGCAAGGGCCAGCTCATTGCCGCCCCCGAGGCAGAAGCCGTTGATCATCGCGATCACCGGTTTTGGAAACGTATCAATGGAATTAAATAGAGTTTTCTCATGAAACAGGTCTCGCTGAGAGACCGGTGTTTGTTCCTGAAATTCACTGATATCGGCTCCCGCCACAAAGCACTTTTCGCCGGCGCCGGTAAAAACCAGGACCCGAACACTATCGTCGCGCCGAAGCTCATCCAGCGCCGCGACCGATTCCCGGTGGACATGTTTATTCAACGCATTTAACTTGTCCGGCCGGTTTATCGTTAAAACTGCGACGGCATTGCGTTTTTCAACGGTGATCGTTTCGTACGAAGGCATATTAGATCAGCGAAAATCGCGTGTACGAGCTATTTTCACGCAAAGCTGTTTATATGTGCAAAGGGTGAAGAGAGGAAAGCTAAGATGTCATTCGTCAACGCCCTCTACGACGTTATCATCGGCGATCCAGGCGACAAACAGCCTCAGCCAGTTGTCCTTTGACTCAATGATCGAAACGCCAACGCGGGAAGTGCCGTAATTAGCTGCAGATACTCGCATGACCTGTGCTTTCGCCTCGACGGGTACGCCGTCCGGACGGTGAGAACGAATATAAAGGACATCGCCGGAACTGATCTTTTGATTGAGTTGAAATAATGCGCCTAGCGTGGAAATATCGTCGGTTTCAGTAGGCTCGCTCCATGCGGCGCCATCCTCAGAACGCCCCGATACGACGATCGGCAGGCGAAGTGCCATTCGCAGAGCGAATCGTTTCTCTTCAAAATGCGGCTGAGTGTTTGATGGCATCTATATTATATAGACACGTAAAAGACGCGTGAATTCGAAGAGAGTTTAACACGAACGGTGCGGAAAGATAAATTATTGAGATATATCGCAGCAGCGGTTATTAGACTCAAATACATTGCCGTCGATATACTATAACTTCATAACAGTTAAATATTTCGGCCGATGACTGGCCGATCGATGAAGCAAATATGCCACCAATAGAGATCAGCAAGAAGGTCGTCATCCTTGGCTCAGGCCCGGCAGGTCTGACAGCAGCAATTTATGCTGCAAGGGCCCAGCTTGAGCCGCTTGTTATCGACGGGCCTCAGCCCGGCGGTCAGTTGACCATAACCACAGAGGTAGAGAATTATCCCGGGTTTGCAAGCGCGATCATGGGGCCAGTCCTGATGGACGAATTTCGCACACAAGCGCTCAGATTCGGAACCGAGATCATCAATGTTTGGATCGATCGGGTCGATCTTTCGCAGAGGCCGTTTACCTTGTACGGTAAGGAAGGACAGGACAGTCAGGAAGTCACCCACATGATCAAGGCGGATTCATTGATCATTTCGACAGGGGCGTCAGCTAAATGGCTCGGTGTGCCGGGTGAAGCACCCGTTCCGGAAGGTTTGGGTGGTAACGGCGTATCTGCCTGTGCGACCTGCGACGGTTTCTTCTTCAGAGATAAAGAGATCGTTGTTGTCGGCGGTGGAGACACCGCAATGGAAGAGGCTCTATTCCTAACAAAGTTTGCTTCGAAGGTCAGTCTCGTCCATCGACGCGACACGTTCAGAGCTTCGAAGATAATGCAGGACCGGGTTTTATCGCACGAAAAGATCAATGTGCTGTGGAACACCGAGATAAAAGAGATCCTCGGTTCAAAGGAAACGGGTGTTGAAAGCGTACGACTGTACAACAACACGACCGGTGAAGAATCGGTATTCCCGACAAAAGGTGTATTTATAGCGATCGGACATCAGCCAAATACCGAGCTCTTCAAAGGCGTTCTCGAAATGGACGCGGTCGGTTACCTTAAAACCGAGGGTCGATCGATGAAAACCAATATTCCCGGAGTTTTTGCCTGCGGTGATGCGCAGGACTCATATTACCGGCAGGCTGTAACTGCAGCCGGCACTGGCTGTATGGCGGCGATCGATGCGGAAAGGTTCCTCGCCGAACGACTTCACGAAGCAGAAAAAAACACAGCATCGAACTGGTAAGGAAGTATGCCTATCTACGAGTACAAATGTCAGCAATGCGGAACCCACTATGAGAAACGTCAAAACGTCTCAGACCCGCCGTTGACCACTTGCGAAAAATGTCACGGACGACTCGAAAAACAGTGGTCGTTGTCGGGATTTCAATTCAAGGGCGGCGGTTGGTACGTGACCGATTATGCCGGAAAGACGGGTTCAGGCGAAAAAAGCGAAAAATCATCGGGCACCGATTCAACCGCTTCCGCAGATGGAGCATCAAAGAGTAAAGATGAGTCCAAGCCGGCCACAACAAGCGGATCCAAAACCACATCCGACTAGTATCATCATGCGGAATTTCGCGTTGGTATTGTTGTTTTGTACGCTGACCCTCGCGGCCGGTGCCCAGTCTCGCCACAGTTCCAAATTGGTGCAGTCAGACGAAACGGTTTTGACCGTCACGGCCTCGCGAAACGATAGTAAATCCGACGCGATAAAGCCTGAAAATCTATTCCTTTACGAAAACGGCGTTGAGCAAAAGATCAAGAACTTTAGTTATGACCCGTCGCCTTCGCGAATTGTCATCCTTGTCGATAACTCTAAGACGCTGCCTACCGACGTCGAAAAGATGAAAAAGGCAGCAATGGAATTTGCCTACGAGATATTTGAGGGCGATCAGCTTTTTGTGATCGCTTACGACGAAAAGCCTGAAATAATTCAAGAATGGACCGATGACGCTAAGAAGATGGAAGCGTCATTCGCGACCTTCAGGAAAAAAGGAAATCCGTATCTTTTTGACGCCATGGATGCAGCGGTTCATCAGGTCCTCCTTCCCTTAATGCCGGGAACTAGAAAGACGGCGATCATTGTGATCAGCGATGGCCTCGACCGCGGCAGCAAGATCACCTTCGAAAAGCTAATGAACGAATTGCAGGACAACAATGTCACTGTATATTCTCTGGGAATGCCGGATCGTACCGGGGGAGCCTATCGCAGAGACCAGCCCAAAGCTCCACAAGTATTATCAAAGCTTACGGAAGGCACGGGAGGGACGGCATTTGATTTTGAAAACGCAAGTGACGCCGCAAAGTCTATCTGTGACGAACTTCGCCGAAATCGCTACCTATTGTCTTATTCATCCCCGGAGACCTCCACTTTCGATGCCAAGAGGATTTTCCTTGTCGGTGATAAAGGGATCGAAGTTCGAACGAAACAAGCCCAGCCGCCTAACGTAAAATAACTCGTCAAACGTCCTTTGTGGTACACTCGAATTCCCTCGGAAAAGTACCTTTTCTGCACGAAGGAGTAATGTTCAAAAGTGAGCGACGATAAGAAAGTGCCAAGTCCGCCGCCGCCGGACGATTTCACAAAAACTACTCCAAATATCGATGTGTCCAGGCAATCGCCGGATGTCGGATCGGATTGGGATAAAACCAATTACCGTATGCCGCGCCAGCCCAACCCCGATGAATGGGGCCGGACGGTCGCGAATATCAAACCGATCGAGACCGGCGGATCACCGGACATGGATAAAACCTTTTTTCCCGGCGCCCAAAAGCCGTCAGTACCTGAATGGGGCATGACCGAAGCACGGGTCGATGCCGCCAATGCTGACTTTGGCTCATCGAGTCAGGAAGAAGAGGGCTACGGAAAGACCACACCTTATTTCAAACTTCCCGAAGCCGAACGAGCGAAGTATCAAAACTTGCCGCCGACAGCATCAGAACAGGCTGCCCAGGCCGCTCAAGATCAAAAGACAAAAGGCGGCGTTCCGACCTGGCTGTGGACGCTGCTGGCGATGTCAGCGATGTTTTTCATCATGATCGTCGGCATTGCTTTTGTTTACTTCTTTTTTCTCCGAGCGGTCGACTTTACAGTTACTGTAAAAGGAGCTCCCGCTGGCAGCGAGATATGGGTAGACAATCGCGCTTTCGCCGTTACCGACCCGGACGGCTCATATTTACTTAGAAACCTGCAGCCCGGTGAGCGGGTTATTTCCATCAACCATCCGAACTATACCTGTGAAAAACACCCTGTAAAGGGTAACGCCGGGGATTCGCTTGAATGGATAGTTTCAGGCTGCAAGGCGATCGCGGCTAAACCGACCGACGATTGCGGAACATTTCAGCCGGGCGAGTTTGATAAGGCCGAACGTTGCTACAACAAAGCGCTCGATGACCTGCCGGATCCGTTCACTCCTGAAGACCTCGTGAAGGCACTCAACATTCTCATTATTAATTTCGACAGTAACAAGTATGACGTGCCGACCCAGCGGTTGGCAGCATTACAAAAAGGTGCCGGATTTATTAAGAAGATTCAGCAGCGAGACCCTAATATCGTTCTCGAGGTTGGCGGGCATACCGATAACGTGGGAGGTGACTCGACTAACCAGCCTTTGTCGGAGAATCGCGCGAATGCAGTAAAAAATATCCTGGTTCGATACGGCGTAAATGCCGCAGGACTGAAGACGCGCGGTTATGGTTCAAGTCAGCCTAAGTTCGACAACAACACTGAACAGGGTAAATTCCTCAATCGGCGAATTCAGTATTCCGTTATAAGCAAGTAACTATACCGCTACTGGTGCCGCTATCTTTCCGTGAGATCGGTAGTTATCGAGCCGAAGATTCTCGTATTTGAAATTTAACAATCCGTCCAGGCCTTTTAAGCCACTGGCATTTACAAACTCAAGCTTTGGAAGGGGAAGCGGTTCTCTGGATAGGAGTTCTTCCACCTGCTCGAGATGATTCGAGTAAATGTGCACGTCGCCGAAAGTGTGAATAAACTCAGCCGGTTCCAAATCACATACTTGAGCCACTAAATGGGTCATCAATGCATAGCTGCTTATATTGAAGGGCACACCAAGAAATGCATCAGCGCTTCGTTGATAAAGCTGACAGCTGAGCCTTCGTCCGTTTTCGATCTTGAATTGAAAAAGCGTGTGGCACGGCGGCAGCGCGACCTCGTCGCACACTCTGGGGTCCCAGCCCGACACGATCAATCGGCGTGAATTTGGGTTTGTCTCGATCTGTTTTAGTAGCCTTGCGATTTGGTCAACTCCGTCCGTTTTTGGATAATCGCCGCCGAATGAACGCCACAAATATCCGTAAACTGGGCCAAGATCGCCCTCGCTGCGTCCGAACCTTGCTGTTTGCTCGCCTGTCGCCCATTCTTCCCAGATATCAACGCCGCGTGCACTAAGATCTTTTTCATTGGTACTGCCGCTTAGAAACCAGAACAGCTCCTCTGCGACCCAGCGAAAAGGGACACGCTTGGTCGTTACAATCGGGAAGCCCTCGCTTAAATCGAATCGCGTTTGATAACCAAAAGTCGAGATCGTGCCAACGCCGGTCCGGTCTTCGTGACGGACGCCGGTATCTAAAATATGTCGCAGGAGCTGATGGTATTGGTGCATTAGTTATTCATTATCATAGATAGTTTGAGAGGTGTCGAAATATACATTTTGTAGTTCGCTGCCGATCGGCTTGATGACCCAGACACTATGTCGATCTGAGGATGTGAAATGAAACTCCTCTTCCCAGTCAACGTTTTGAACTCCAAACTGGTCCTCTATAAATTTACGTTCACGGGCGATCCTCACGCGAATATGACAGGGCTTGAACACAATAGCCGACTCGGCCGACTTGCCATCGCCGGAAATGATCAGTTCGTAATCGCTAATAGCCATATATATTTGTGCAAAATTTCGCTAGAAGTTACCATATTTCACTTATGTCCGGGAAGCTGGAAGTCAGTTTTAATAGCCCTCAATGCGGCTGGATGTCGATCGGGTTCAAGGACGCGCGTGGCGAGTTCAGTACTACGACCGCCCATGCCCCGCATCATTTGGCTCTGCCTCAGCTTCTAAAGATACTTAGTGAGCTAACTGAGGAAAGTTCTGCCGGAGCCGAATATATCTTGCCATGGAACCGCGACCCTGAAGAGTTTGATTTTCGATTTCTGCGAAGCAAAGGTGAAAGCGTCATATTTGAGGTATACCAATATCCCACTAATGAGCGCGAACTGTCCGAACGCGAATTGGTATTTGCCCACTTGGGTTTGGTGCAAGAGTTGTGTGAGGCGTTTGCAGAAACATTCGACCAGCTTTACGCCGACCGGGAAACCGACGAATTTGAATTTAACTGGCGGCAGCCGTTTCCTCAGAAGGAGTTTGACCGCTTTAAGGCGTCGCTGACAGCCGGAAATAAATAATGAAAGAAAGGCTATTGGACCTGCTCGCATGCCCCACATGCGGCGGTGATATCTCACTCGCTTACGCGAGCAAGTACGAAGAACAGGAGATCATTGATGCGGTGTTGACGTGCGCGAAATGCACACGTGAATATCGTGTCATTCGCGGCGTTCCCCGGTTTGCTGAACTCGAAAAGGTCGAGTCGGAGAAGGCCGAAACCGCGGCCAATTTCGGCTGGCAATGGACGCATTTTACACAGCAAGACGAGAAGTACGCCGAACAGTTTCTCGGGTGGCTGCAGCCGGTAAAACCGGACTTTTTCAAAGACAAGGTCGTTCTCGAG
>Ga0207701_10008186_pt1 | contig 10347 bp, 7 predicted proteins | sample KBSSwiSSwithPhiX_FD_184294 | JGI IMG/M metagenome (GOLD analysis project Ga0207701, IMG submission 184294) | Switchgrass rhizosphere bulk soil microbial communities from Kellogg Biological Station, Michigan, USA, with PhiX - S5 (SPAdes) (version 2) | ecosystem: Environmental > Terrestrial > Soil...
CGGGGATGGCCGCCTGGGGCAATTTTTGCGCGGACGACATTTTTTTTGCTCCCTTAATTTCCTGGGAATTCGGATCCACTCTTTCCAAAGGCGGGTAGCCCATGTTTTTCTGTATGGCATCAACAAGATTTGTTACCATAGATGAAGTTTTAATCATATAAAGGAAAAAACTGTGCCAGCGAATTCAACATGAAACCCAAGCTGCAACAGTTACAAGAGTTTTTTAGTTTGTCCTTAATTTCAAATTACTTTGCAACTATGCATTATGTTTCTGTTGAATCATTGACGAAGGCATATGGGATCAAACCTCTTTTTGAAAAAATTTCATTTCACATTGAAGAAGGAGACAAGATCGCATTGGTGGCGCGTAATGGTTCAGGCAAGTCTACACTATTAAAAATCCTGGCAGGGAAAGAAACTCCTGATGATGGGAAAGTGTGGGTACACAAGGATGTTGATGTCGCCTTGTTTGAGCAGGAGCCGTCATTCAACGAGGAAGTTTCCATTGTCGACAATATTTTCGATCATGATCATCCTGTTCTCAACGCTATTAAAGAATATGAACTGGTGAGTGAGGAAAATGATGCTGAAAAACTGAGTTCGATAATTGTAAAAATGGATCAACTGGGTGCCTGGGACTTTGATGCAAAGGTGAAGCAAATACTGGGAAAGTTGAATATCCATCACCTCGATCAGCCTGTTAAAAATCTCTCCGGCGGTCAGCGTAAAAGGGCGGCCCTTGCACGAACATTGATCGATATCGGTTTTGAGCACAAGCATGTTTTGCTGATCATGGATGAACCGACGAATCATCTTGACGTGGAAATGGTGGAGTGGCTGGAGCATTATCTCAATAAAGAAAATGTGACCTTATTGCTTGTTACGCATGACAGGTATTTCCTGGACGCCGTTTGCGAAGAGATATGGGAACTGGAAGGAAGTGAGCTCTATGTTCATAAAGGTGATTATGAAAATTATCTTGAAAAGAAGGCAGCAAGATTGGAAAGCGAAGAAGCAAGTATTGATAAAGCGAGGAATCTTTATCGAAAGGAATTAGCCTGGATGCGGAAACAACCAAAAGCAAGAACGACAAAAAGCAAGAGCAGGCAGGATAATTTTTATGAAGTGGAAAAGAAGGCGAAGCAAAGAATGGAAGATGCACAGGTAGAGCTACAGACAAAAATGAACAGGTTGGGGGGAAAAGTGGTTGAGCTGAAGAAGGTTTACAAAAAGTATCACGACAAAATAATCTGTAGTGGATTTGACTATACTTTCAAACGAGGTGAACGGGCTGGTGTTATTGGCAAGAACGGAGCAGGGAAGTCGACCTTCATCAATCTTGTGCAGGGTTTGGAGCAACCTGATAGCGGCAAAGTAAACATTGGCGATACAGTGGTCTTTGGAAATTACTCTCAGCAAGGATTACAAGTAAAGGAAGATATGAGAGTGATAGAGTTTGTGAAAGACATTGCGGAAAATTTTCCCCTGGCAGGTGGGGGGACTTTAAGCGCATCACAATTTTTGAACCTCTTTTTATTTCCACCGGAACAACAATACACTTACATCAGCAGTTTGAGCGGAGGTGAAAAAAGAAGATTGCATTTGCTTTCGATCTTGTTTCGCAATCCAAATTTCCTGGTGATGGATGAACCCACCAATGATCTTGACCTGCCAACATTAGGTGTTCTTGAAAACTTTTTGAGTGAATTTGCTGGGTGCTTACTGATAGTTTCACATGACCGTTATTTTATGGACAGATTGGTAGATCATTTATTTGTCTTCGAAGGTGATGGCGTGATAAGAGATTTTCCCGGGAATTATTCGCAGTATCGTTTATCACAAGAAGAGTTACCAGTTACCGGGTACCAGTTGCCAGTGCAGGAAAAAACCGGAAACAGGAATCCGGAAACCGGAAACAAAAGGAAACTTTCCTACAAAGACAAGCGCGAATTTGAGTTATTGGAAAAAGAAATTGCTGATCTCAACAAAGAAAAAGAAGTGATTAACCAAAAATTCAATGACGGTAACTTGCCTTTTGAAGAACTCCAAAACCTTTCACAACGAATTGGGGAAGTAAGTACAATACTTGATGCAAAGGAAATGCGTTGGCTGGAGTTGAGTGAAATGATGGAGGAAAGTTGATAGATGATAGATGAAGAGCACCTCTTATAACCTTTAGGGCGGTAAGCTTAAACCGAAAATAATAAACAGGTTTTGAAAACGATAATGGCAGATACCTCAAATGGATTTACATTGGCTAAACCTTAGTCTTTATTTTTGGTAGCGTAGTCAAACCATTTTTAGTCGCTTTACTATAGCCTTGATTTTTTTGGTTCTTTTGCATCAAGGCAAGAACATCCACGAGGTAAGGAAAGCGCATCGGCAAAATGATGATAGTCCTCACAATCTTGCATGGATTGCTTTCAGCACCTCACTAACCCCAATATTCTCCATACATTTAAAATGGCCGCGCGGACATTTGTCGTACCCGATCTTTGAACAGGGGCGACATCTTAGTTTACTTACCTGGAATATATCGTAAGGTTGTTTCTTCTGCACGGATAGAAAATTTTCTCCGTAGTACGGATACATCCCAAATGATGGGACTGTGTTTCCCCATAATGAAATGACGGACTTCTTGTAGGCCGCCGCAATATGCATCAGGCCTGTATCATTGCTTACAACCAACTTCGACTTCTTTACGAGGTCAGCACTTTCATTTATGCTGAATTTGCCACAGGCATTGTAAATCTTTACCGGGTCAACCGATGCGATCTCATTTGCATTTTCCCTGTCCTCTTTACCGCCTAACAGGATAACAGGATGATCAAGTTGTTTGCACAGGTCTTTTAATTTATGTACAGGATATTTTTTTGTGTTATGAGCAGCACCGATCACAATGCCAACATACCCCGCATGATGAGAGGCGGGGATGTCTTGTCTTTTTGTCTCATCCTTCTCGGAAATGAAATAATCCAGGCCGGCGCCATCGTTTTTTACGTCAAAAGACTCAACGGTTTTCATATAACGATCCACGATATGAACGTCCGGCATCACGTTCCATTTCAGGTTGACGTAAATATATTTCTGAATATTTAGCTTGTTGAAGGCATGGGTTGGTTTGCCCAGTGCTTTCTTTACTCGAAGAGTCCTTACGTTATGGTGCAAATCAATGACGTGGTCATACTCTTCCAATTTTAATTCATGGATCATCAGGTCCCAACTATGCGTGAGAACATGGATCTTATCGATGTAAGGGTTATGTTCAACGATTGAATGAAAACTTTCTTTTGTTAAGTAATGAACCTCTGCATCAGGCACTTGTTTTTTCAAGCAACGAACAACAGGTGTTGTTAAAACAATATCACCAATAGAAGAGAAACGTATGATCAAAAACTTCATAACACGAATTACACGAATTCTCGCGAATTGTACCAAAAATCTTGGCTGGAGTTCAGGTGTCTACTTTAATTAATGAATTTCGTTTCGTGTAATTCGCTCCAATTCGTGTTCTAAGGTACCGGCGCCGCTTCACCTTCGAGATAATTCAGGTCTTTATGATAGGTTTCTTCAGCCAGGATTACCGAAACAATGCCAATGATCATGACGACAATACCGGTTATCCACCCCGCTTTTACATAATCTACGCTGCTTTGCAGTTGGGTAAACAATAGCGAGACAAGCGTAAGCGAACCGCGAACCATATTCGGAACTGTGGTGGCTACGGTTGCACGGATATTTGTTCCGAACTGTTCAGCAGCCATCGTTACAAATATTGCCCAGAAACCAGTACCAAATCCAAGCAATGCACTGACGATATAAAGGGTCGTTACATCTGAACCTTGTAAATTAAAAAACCATACAATGCTAAGTGCCGTGATCGCATAAAACAGATATAAGGCTCTTTTCCTGCTTTTCAGCCACTGGCTTACAAAGCCGGCCAAAATATCACCAACGGAGATGGCAGCATAGGCAAACATCACTGCTTTACCCGGGTCAATCGTTCCACGTATTCCCATGCTTTTCCCAAACTCTTTGGAAAAAGTAATGAGTATCCCTATCACATACCATGTTGGGAGGCCAATAAGAATAGAACTCAAATATTTTCTCAAGCGTTTTCCACTGGAAAAAAGCATTAAGAAGTTTCCTTTGGAGACACTTGCGAACTGAATGTTCTTGAACATGCCTGATTCCAAAACTCCAACGCGCAGCAACAATAAAATAAATCCAAGACCGCCTCCAATAAAATAACAGGTGCGCCATGGAAATTCTTCTTTCAGGAAGAATGCGACGACGGCTCCTGTAAGGCCTATGCCCGCTACCATGGAGGTACCAATTCCTCTTTTCTCTTTTGGAAGCAACTCTGATACGAGAGTGATACCGGCACCCAATTCGCCGGCCAATCCTATCCCTGTTATAAAACGTACGAGCGCATACTGATCAACAGTCTGGACAAAGCCATTTGCAATATTGCCGATCGAATACAGGATGATGGAAGCATACAAAACCTTTAGTCTGCCTTTTTTGTCTCCCAATATGCCCCAAATTATCCCACCGACAAGCAAACCGATCATCTGGATATTTATGATAAACAAACCCTGTTTTGCTATTTGCTCATCGTTTAGTCCAAGTGACCTTAAAGAAGGAATTCTTATAATACTGAATAAAAGAAGATCGTAGATATCCACGAAGTAGCCAAGTGCAGCGACAATCACAGGGAAGGATAGGATTCCAAACTGTTTTTGGGTCATAGCAAGCATTTACAAAATGAAATTAATTCATTGTTCTAAAAAATTCATGTCTTTGCCAAATGTTTCGTGAGTAAACCAGGCCGCGATAAATGCTACGATCATTATGATGATGCCCGTCATCCATCCTCCCGCGACATAATTCCCGGTCACTGTTCTCAAACCTTTAAATAATAATATGATCAGAGGTACAAACCCGCGCACCATATTCGGAATGGAGATAGCGGCTGTAGCTCTCAGGTTTGTTCCAAATTGTTCGGCTGCCATAGTGATGTATAAAACAGAGAGACCTGATCCAAAACCAAGGCCAAAGCAGGTTACGTAAAAACTGGTTTGATCTCTATGATATAAAAAATATACCGCAATAAAAATGCAGATAACGCCGTAGAACAGGAATAAAGTTTTTTTCCTGCTCTTGATAAGATTGCTGATAATTCCTGCACCGAGATCGCCAAATACAAGACCGACATACTGATACATCACCGCTTTTGCAGGATCAATATTATCAATGCCGAACTTTTTCGCGAAATTATCGGAAAAGGTCATCAGGATTCCGATCACGTACCACACTGGCAAACCGATCAATACACCACGCAGGTATCGAAAGAAACGATCACGATGGGTGAGGAACATAAAAAAGTTTCCGCGGGCGACGGTTGTTTTTTTAATCTTATTGAACATGGCGCTTTCCAAAAATCGCACGCGAAGTAATAGTAAGATAAACCCCATTCCACCACCTATATAATAACAAAGTCGCCAATCATGAAACCATTGATTGACAAAATAAGCAGTAATGGTTCCAAACACTCCCGTGGTAGCAATTATCGTCGCCGCCAGTCCACGTTTTTCTTTGGGAAGAATTTCGGTTGTGAGCGTGATGCTTGCACCTAATTCACCCGCTAAACCCAACCCCGCAACGAAGCGGCATATCGTGTATTGCGTAATGGTTGTTACCATTCCGTTGAGAACAGTTGCAATCGAGTAAAGGAGTATTGACCCAAACAAGACGCTCTTTCTTCCTTTTTTATCACCTAAGATTCCCCAGGCGATGCCGCCTAACAAAATTCCGACCATCTGGATACTGAGAATATTTTCGCCGGTGGTAAGAACGCCGTCTGCCGACAAACCGAGCGATTGTAAACTTGGCTTGCGAATGATATTAAAAAGAAGCAGATCGTAGACGTCGACAAAGAAACCTAAAGCACCCACAATTACAGGGAGAGAAAGAATGCTACGTTGCTTATCCATATGTCACGACTGAGAAGATTCAGTGTCATCTCCTTTACCAAAAAACAATTTGTACAGGACAGGCAACGTGGTAACAAGAATGATCCCGATGGCGATCGCCTCGATGTGATCCTGCAGGCTGTAATCAAATTTGCGCTTTACCCATGAGTCGAGAAAATAACCGGAGAGCATCATGATCGCCACCCACGAAACGCTGCCAATAATATTAAATGCCATAAAAACAGGACGGCTCATTTTTACCATACCTGCCACGATCGGCGCAAAAGTGCGGATAATGGGAAGGTACTTGGCAAGGAAAATGGTGCCTTTCCCATATTTGTCATAAAAAGCTTTTGCCCTGATAAGATGCTTCTTCCTGAACAAAAGAGTTTCCTTTCTTTCGTAAAGCAAAGGACCCGTCGTTCGGCCAAACCAGTAGCCAACCATATTTCCTAAAATGGAGGCTATCATGATCATTACTATGATGATTATGTGGGGCCACCCAAATTGAGTGGGAGCATCCTGGGCTACACCGATAAACTTATTCGAGATCTTATCCAAAAAAACACCTGCAGCAAATAATAACGAATCGCCAGGGAAAAAGAAACCTACGAATAAACCTGTTTCTGCGAAAACGACCAATAGCAAAATGTATAAACCGCCATAGTCAATGATCCAGTCAATAAAATTCTGTAAAAACCCAAGCAAATGAATGTCCGATAAATTTTCCATGCTCGTCAGCGGCTTTAAGAGTTTGTTATTAATGATCCAATGCACCTTCCCATTTACTTACCACGCTTGTCGCCAGTGCATTTCCTACCACGTTCGTGGCGGTGCGAAACATATCACAAAAATGATCTATTGGCAATATTAATGCAATTCCTTCTGGCGGAATTTTAAACATGCTGCAGGTTGCCGTCACCACAACGAGGGATGCTCTTGGTACGCCGGCAATTCCTTTGCTGGTTAGCATCAACACCAACAACATTGTCAATTGCGTACCCAAATCCATTTGAATACCGTATGCCTGCGCTATTGCAAGACTGGCAAAGGTCATGTACATCATGCTTCCATCGAGATTAAATGAGTAGCCCAGCGGAAGAATAAAAGCTACCACTTTATCCCGGCAACCAAAACGCTCCAGTTCTTCTGTTAGTTTTGGAAAAACAGCCTCACTACTGGTGGTGCTGAATGCGATCAACAAAGGTTGAGCAATTCGTTTTAATAAATGTGGAACACGATTTCGCAAGATCAAAAAACCCACAGACAATAAAATACACCACAGTAAGCCGATGCCTATCAGGAAGTATAAAAGATACTGACCATAAAAATTAAAAACACTTAAACCTTTTGTAGCAATCACGGCAGCTATAGCTCCAAATACTCCGACAGGGGCGAACCACATCACATAACCTACCATTTTCAAAATGATGTGTGATGCCGACTCGAGTGCTTTTATGATCGGTTTTGCATATTGATAAAGGGCAGTTGCGGCGATTCCAAAGAAAATACTGAAGACAACAATTTGCAGAATCTCATTATTTGCCATCGCTTCAAATACACTTTTTGGAAAGACATGCTCGACAAATTTTGCAAGTGAAAATTCTTGCGTTTTCCCGATCAGGTCTTTTGCTCCTGCATTATCAGCGTTGCTGAGGTCAATTGCATGACCAGGTTGAAAGAGATTGACAAGGAACATTCCCAATAACAAACTAATTAATGACGCAGTGATAAACCAAAGAAGCGCTTTGCCTCCCACGCGACCCACCGTCTTCAGATCACCCAATTTTGCAATGCCGACGACAAGAGTACAAAATACAAGTGGTGCAATGATCATTTGTACCAGGCGAAGAAAGATAGTAGTAAGGAGTTTAATGTTGTCGGAGAATTTTTTTATGCTATCGGCAGAACCATCCTTGTGAACAAAATACCCGACGATCACGCCCAATACCATTGCAACAATTATCGAGAAGGTCAGTCGGTTTCTTTTTACCATGGAAGTGATGAAAATAAAGCCGAAAATCGGAAAAATATCCAAGAGCAAAAACAATTCATCATTCAAAAATCAGTTTTATAAAAGAATTATAGCATTAAACAAATAATTCCTTTACTTTACGACCCTATTCTAAATTATAATATCCACGTATGAGTTTGTTTATCAAGAAACCACTAAAAGTACTTTTAGCGGAAGCTTCAGATAGTGACAAAGGATTGAAAAAAACGCTGGGGCCGTGGTCGTTGGTTGCCCTGGGGATCGGAGCCGTTATCGGTGCAGGGTTATTCTCGATCACCGGCGGCGCAGCTGCGAACAATGCCGGACCGGCCATTACTATTTCATTTGTGGTTGCAGGTATTGGTTGCGCATTTGCAGGCTTGTGTTATGCAGAATTTGCTTCCATGATCCCTATTGCGGGAAGTGCCTATACTTATTCGTATGCTACGATGGGCGAGTTTATTGCCTGGATTATCGGATGGGACCTGGTACTTGAATATGCAGTGGGAGCGGCTACTGTGAGCATTAGCTGGAGCCGTTATTTTGGAAAGTTTATGGAAGGATTTGGTGTTCACTTGCCGGCCGGTATGATGGGCGGGCCATGGGATGGTGGCATAGTCAACATACCTGCGGTATTCATTGTGGTTTTGATGAGTTTGCTTTTAATAAGAGGTACAAGTGGAAGTGCTAAAGTGAATACATTTATCGTTGCATTAAAAGTGAGCGTCGTATTGGTCTTCATTTTTTTGGGTTGGGGTTATATTCATCAAAGCAACTACAATCCATATATTCCGGACAATACCGGGACATTCGGCCAGTTTGGATTCAGTGGAATCATTCGCGCCGCAGCGATTGTGTTTTTTGCTTATATCGGTTTTGATGCAGTATCGACAGCGGCACAGGAGACAAAGAATCCGAAGCGAGACATGCCAATAGGTATCCTCGGGTCGTTGGCTGTGTGCACCGTACTGTATATTTTATTCGCTCATGTGATGACCGGGGTTACCAACTATCAAACGTTTAGAGGCAAGGATGGAATTGCCCCTGTGGCAGTAGCCATTGATCATATGGGACAAGTGGGAGCTGATGGAGTGACACACCCCGATTATCCCTGGTTGAATCGCGCGATCATTGTTGCGATCCTTGCGGGTTATTCTTCCGTGATACTTGTAATGTTATTAGGACAATCAAGAGTATTTTTTAGCATGAGTAAGGATGGATTATTGCCAAAAATATTCTCATCAGTGCATCCTAAATTCAGAACGCCTGCAAAAAGCAACCTGTTGTTCCTGGTATTCGTGAGTTTATTTGCGGCTTTTGTTCCTGCCAGGGTGGTTGGTGAAATGACCAGCATAGGAACCTTATTTGCCTTTATCCTCGTTTGTTTAGGGGTATTGGTACTAAGGAAAAAGATGCCGGATGCTCCGAGGGCTTTCAGAACACCTTTGGTTCCCGTGGTTCCGATTCTTGGGATAGGAACTTGTTTATTTATGATGGTGTTCTTGCCGGGTGATACGTGGATACGGTTAATTGTTTGGTTAATCATCGGTCTCGTCATCTATTTTGGCTACAGCCGTCATCATAGTAAACTTAGACACGGCGAGGTTGTTTTGCCGGTGGATCCCGAACGGCCAAAGGAACCATTTGAACAGGTAAAATAACAAACTAACCGCTTAAAAAATAGCCTCGCAAAACCTGCGGGGCTTTTTATTGAATACTTATCTTGCATGCTTCAACAATATTTAAACACAGGTCATAATGAAAAAAATTTTCTTTGCATTTATACTATTAGCCGGCTCGCTTTGCGCCGTGTCTCAAACAAAGTCTACCAAGGACATCTTACTGGACACATTGTGCAAATGTATCACTGCGAAAAAAGATGAATTGAAAAATGCCTCTCCCAATGACATTCAAAAGGAGGTGATGAGTTGCTTTATGAGCGATGGCCTTGAATTGTTGATGAAATACGCTGAAGAGAAAAAGGTGAGTATGACCGACCAGGCGGCAATGCAAAAATTGGGGAATGAAATAGGAATGGAACTCGCGAAAAAATGCCCTGCAATGATGCAATTAGCGATCAATTCAGCGATGGCAGAAGATAAAATGGATTCGAGCGCAGGCTCGGGCATTTCCAAAATAGTCAATGATGGCGAAATAATGCAGGCGGAAGGGACAATCGTTAGCCTGAACACCACGGAATTTCCTGCCAGTATTCAATTAAAGCAAAAAAACGGAACGGTAAAAAAAGTGTATCTGGTCTCTGAGTTTTTTACCGATGATGATAATTTCTACAACACCGGGTACCTGCCGGGTAAAAAAGTAATTGCTGAAATAGGTTCCCAAAAAATATTCATCCCTTCTAAAAAGAAATTTGTTACG
>Ga0207701_10008187_pt1 | contig 10346 bp, 7 predicted proteins | sample KBSSwiSSwithPhiX_FD_184294 | JGI IMG/M metagenome (GOLD analysis project Ga0207701, IMG submission 184294) | Switchgrass rhizosphere bulk soil microbial communities from Kellogg Biological Station, Michigan, USA, with PhiX - S5 (SPAdes) (version 2) | ecosystem: Environmental > Terrestrial > Soil...
GCCTTCGAAGTCGACGGTGACCGGAAGGTCGACTGCAGCAACCACGCGCGTGGCATTGTCGACAACGAAGTCGAGCGGAACCTGCTGGCCATCGCCGAAGCCCGACGCGTCGCCGACCGGATGGCTCCCCGTCGCAATGGCCTTGGCGCCGGCGGCGGCCACGGCCTTGGCGCTGCCCGCGTCCCACACGTTGTAGAGGATCACCGGCTTTCCCGGCTGGTGAAGCGAAGCGAAAATCTCGAACTTCGAAGCCATGGCCGCGCTCGCTAGCACGGCGACCTCGGGCCGACTAGCGGGCCGGATCCACCATTGCCGTGCTGAAGCCTGGAGTCGCCGCGGGCTTCGGCGGCGGCAGTGTGACCGTTACCGTGGATCCGCTTTGCTGGCCCTGCTTTGGGCTGCAGGCCGAGCAGATCAGGAAGAGGACTGGCAGGACGCGCCGCATGCCCACTTTCTGCGCCCCCAAATATTGAAAATTTCCAAATGCGCCCGCCTTTTCAGACGCCGATGCGTGCGCGCCTTCCCTCGGCGAACGACTGGCCGAGAAGGAACTGAAGGCCAGCGCAGTCGCCTGCCGTCCAGCGTACCTGAGCGTCCTGGGTCCCGCGTCCCGGAAGTGTGAGGCTGATCGTCTCGCCGACGACCAATGCCCCTTCCGCCAGCAGCTGGCAGCCGCTGTATGAAAGGTTGGTGACGAGCGCTCTGAACAGCTGCCCGTCCGGCAGCTGAATCGTAGCCCGATGGCTCACGCCCCGGCGAGAGGATTCCCTCGCCTTCCAGTCGATTGTTTCCCGTTCCACAAACGCCTCACTTGTCCACGAGCGAAGCGTCTAGTCTCAGTTGGTTGACAATCCCATCAATAACCAACGTTAGTATTCGTCCCGCTTTAGAACGGCGAAATCGGCGTCGGACAAATCGCGGAGCGCGTTGCCGATGGATTGTCGTGATTGCAGACGCGATCGATTGCGACGATCGACGCATTGTCGTCGCCCTGGTCCGGATCGACCGGCCGCTTCGACTGCCCCGGCGGCGCAACCATCGAGTGAAGCGCCGACCGAAGCGCTTGGGCATCGCTGGAAGGCTTGGCGGCGGGAGGGCCGGCAGCGACCGCCGCTGTTCCAAAGGCTATCGTGGATGTGACGACTATGGCGAGGGCACGCATAGGGATGCTCCTTGCCCGGATCGCCTCCGGGCGGGTCGAGTCACTCCCCGCCGCTCCCTTATCAGGAGAGTGCGACGTGCATCTGAACGTTACCGCAAATTATCGGTGGGCCGGTTGGACGAAGAGCCAGAGGATTTAACGGGTTAACCTCTGTTCCTAGTGGACGAAGCGCGCGACGACGTCCCTGTAGGAACGGCTGACCTTCACCTGAGCACCGGAATCCAGCACCAGGAAGCATTCCCCGTTGGTATGGGGCTTCACCTGCCGGACGAGATCCAGATTGACGATCGTCGAGCGATGGACGCGCTGGAAACGCCGCGGATCGAGCCTCTTCTCCAGGTCCTTCATCGTCTCACGAAGGATCAGAGTGTTGTCCCCCGTCTGGATGCACATGTAGTCGCCGGCGGCGTCGATCCGCTCGATCGTGTCCACGTCGACACGGAAGATCTGCCCCTGGTCCTTGATGTTGATCATCTTCTCGAACCGGTTGGCGGCGGGCTCCGAGCCGGGGCCTCCACCTTCGGCCAGCTCTTCGGCGGCCTCAGGCGCATGCTCGACCAAAGCTTCCTTCAGCCTCTCCGCTTCCTCGGCGCTGCGCTTTTCCGACAAGCGCTGGCGAACCCTGTCGAGCGTCGCCGCGAGCCGGTCTTCGTCGACCGGCTTCACCAGATAATCGACCGCCTGGGATTCAAACGCGCGGACCGCATGGTCGCTATAGGCGGTCACGAAGACGAACAAGGGCGGCTCGACCTCCATCAGGCCCTGGATCACCGAAAATCCATCGAATCCCGGCATCTGGATATCGAGGAAGACGAGGTCGGGCTTGTTTGTCTTGATCTGGCGTATCGCCTCGCGGCCGTTCGACGCCGTCGCGACGATCTCGACATCGTCATGCGCCTCCAGCCGAAGCCTGAGCCCCTGCGTCGCAAGCGGCTCATCATCGACCAGGATGGTCCGGATCGTCATTCCTCTTCGTCTCCGCTCTCGTAGGGGATTTCGATGATAACGCTGAATCCCCCATGTTCGTTCTTCTTCGTCGTAAAACCATGCGCATTGCCGTAGGCTTGCTGAAGCCGCTCGCGGATATTCGCCAGCCCGACGCCCGTTGATTGGGTCGCCGACATTTCTGCGGATGCGGAATCGCCGCCACTGTCGGCGACTTCGATCCGCACAGCGGAGCCTTCGCGGCTGGCCGTAAGCCAGATGTCCGCGCCATCCTCGCTCGGAGTCACCGCATATTTGATCGCATTCTCGATAAGCGGCTGAAGAAGCAACGACGGAAGCCGCGCGCCGATCGTCTCCGCATCGATCCTGAAGTGGGGCCGCATACGGTCCTCGAAGCGCATCTTCTCGATCTCCAGATAGAGCTTCAGGGTCTCGACTTCCTGCGCGAGCGTCACCTTTGCCGTCGATTCGTTGGCCAGCGTGTAGCGGAGGAAGGAAGACAGGCGCGCAAGCATCGCGTTGGCCCGTTCGGTCTGCTTCAGGAGCACCAGGGTCGAAATGGAATTGAGCGTATTGAACAGGAAGTGCGGGTTCAGCTGATAGCGGAGCATCGCCAGTTGCGCCGAGGAGGCCTGGCTTTCGAGCCGCTCGCGCTGGTCGATCTGCTCCTCGAGGAGGATGTAATAGTTGATTCCGTAATAAAGCGCCGCCCAGGCCGCGAGCAAAGCGAAGTTGAGCAGGATCGCGCCGAGATATTCGAAGCCCGCCGGCCGCGAATCTGGCTTCAGGAACGTGGCGTAGCTCCACGTCTCGATCACCGAGAAGGCCATTGATGCAACGACCACCGCTACCAGCGACAGCAAGGCGGTCCACACGACCCGCATCTTGATCAGGCGGCGGAACAGCGCCCCCATCAGTAGCGTCAGCGAATAGCCGGTCGCGGTGAGAAGCGCCGTGTGGACGATCCACATGGGGCCCATGGAATTCGCAAAGCCGGACAGCGAGCGGAGGAAGAAATAGCCGGTCCAGCCCAAGCTCTGGAGGAACCAGAAGGCGCGGTTCTTGTCCTCGAAGAAGGGCGCGTCGAGCCCGACGCCCTCGAGGATCGGGCGGGCCGGGGACTCGATTACGGGCGTATCGCCCCGCCGCCTGGCAGGCCGCGACGGCGGCGCCCGGCCCATGTCCTTCTGGCTCAGCGCTGCACCGTCGGTCGCCATCGCCGGACGATATAGGGCGATATTCCGATCCTTGCGAGCAGGTGCGTCGATAGTCCCGCCCAACCCCTTCCGGACGCTCATTTCTCCGATGTGGTTCTTAACCGCGTTTCAACTGTCTTTGGCGTAGCGGGACCGGAAGGAAGAAAGCGGGACGCGGATGTACGAAGCTCCTGACCGTTACAAACGGATGATTTCGGCGCGTCTGCCGGATGGCGAATCCCTTGCGTTCGCCTCGGGCAAGGCCGAATCGGAAAATTCTCCGCTGCGCGATGCGCAGCTGCTTGCGAGGGCACATCTCGCGCCCTTCTTCACCGCTGCGAATATCGTTGCCGCCGCGATGATGGTGACCTGCCTCTGGAGCGAGGCTTCAATCGTCTGGATTGTCGGCTGGGCAGCGATCGTTGCGTTGGTCAACGTCCTCGCGATGCAGATGGCACGGACCCAGTCGATTACGCACGTCGGCCGATCCGGGCAGAGGCTTCCCGACTGGATGCTCGTCGGCGACATCGGCCTTCGGGCGATCCTGTGGCTCTCGCTCCCGCTCTATCTCTTCCCGACGCTCAGCCCCGGCGCCCAGGTCATCGCGGCATCGATCACCGCGGGCCTTGGAATCGCATCGCTAGGTCTCGTCGTCATCCTACCTTGCGTCGTTACCTGGATGGCCTGCTTCACGGCAGGCCTGTCGGCGGCGCTGCTGATCGGACGGAGCAGCGTCCCCGTCGAACATCAGCTTTCGATCATGTTCACGCTCGGAGTCGCGATTTTCGGAGTGCTTGCGGTGGCCCGCTGGGCCTTCACGCAGCTGAAAACCAACGCGGACATCGGCTCGCAGAGCGAAAGCTCTGCACTGCTACTCCAGGAATATGAGCAGCGCGGCGTGGGCTGGCTGTGGCAGGTCGATAGCGAGAACCGCACGACCTACATTTCGTCGCGAATGATCGCTCTGCTCGGCCGCCCGGCCAACCAGTTGCTCGGCCATTCGCTTCCCTCACTCCTTGGCGGAAGCGCCGATCTCGGCAGCAAGCTGCTCGACAAGCAGCCCTTTGCAAATCTCGAGATGGAGCTCGAAACACCGCGTGGTCCGCGCTGGATCTCGATCGCGGGCGACCCGATCATCGACACCGCCGGGCGGTTCGAAGGCTTTCGCGGAGTGGGATCCGACATCACCGAGATCCGGCAAACCCAGGAGCGGCTGACACACCTCGCCAACATGGACGTCCTGTCGGGTCTTCCGAACCGCGGGCGCGTGCGCCAGCTGCTGGGAGAGGCGCTTCGCGAAGCGACCGCCGGGAATGGCGCCTGCGCGATCCTTTTCCTCGACCTAGACGGATTCAAGCCGGTCAACGACACGTTCGGCCACCCGAAGGGCGATGCCGTTCTTCGAGCGGTCGCCAAGCGCCTCGTCGATGAAGTCGGCGCCCTCGGTCATGTCGGGCGGATGGGTGGCGACGAGTTCGCGATCGTCGTTCCCGACGCACAGAGCCGCAAGGCGGTCGAGACCATGGCCCAACGGATCATCAATTCGATTGCGGAGCCCTACGAGATCGACGGCACAAGCATCCGCATCGGCGTGTCGATCGGCTGCGCATTCGGCCCGATGGACGGCGCCACGGTCGACGACCTTATCCTGAAGGCAGACCTTGCGCTCTATGAAGCCAAGGGCGCAGGCCGCGGGATCGCCCGCTATTTCTCGTCCGAGCTTCAGTCGGAAAAGGAAGACCGAATCCGCCTGGAGCAGGACCTCCGTTCAGCGCTGCCGTCGAAGCAGTTCCACCTGGTCTTCCAGCCGCTGGTCGCGGCCAAGACCCAGAAGCTCATCGGCTTCGAGGCGCTGATCCGCTGGAACCACCCCAAGCGCGGCCTCGTCCCGCCCAACACGTTCATTCCTGTGGCCGAGGAAATCGGGATCATGCCGGCGATCGGCGAATGGGTGATCGAGGAAGCCTGCCGTGCCGCGGCCACCTGGCCCGACAACATCAGCGTCGCGCTCAACGTAAGCCCGAAGCAGATTGTCCTTCCGAACCTGCCCAACCTCGTCAGCGAGGCGCTCGCCCGCCACCGCGTGCAGGGCAACCGGATGGAGCTTGAGGTTACCGAGGGCGTGTTCCTCGGGGACAACGGCCCTACTCTCGACGTGCTGAAGCGGCTCCGCGCTCTCGGTGTCGGAATCGCGCTCGACGATTTCGGAACCGGCTATTCCTCAATCGGCTATCTGAACAAGGCGATCTTCCACAAGCTGAAGATCGACGGCAGCTTCGTCCGGGAGGCCGGGACGCGCCAGGAGAATGTCGCGATCATCCAGTCCATCGTCCAGCTCGCGAAGAGCTTCCGGATGTCGGTGACCGCCGAGGGCGTCGAGACCGCCGAAGACTTCGAGCGCATGCGCGAGCTCGGATGCGACATCATCCAGGGCTATCTGTTCGGAAAGCCGCTGAGCTACGCAAAGGCCAATGAGATGGTGGTCGGCCTCGCCAACAAGCGGATGGCCGGCTAACCGCAAATTCCCGATTCTTCCCAGACGCTTGCAGCTTTGAAGACTTGGGCGCAGACTGACTCTTAATGGGGGAGGGTCTGTGAGCCGCGTCTTTTTGAGCTACGCGCGTGAGGACGTCGACGCGGCCAAGTCGCTTGCGGAGGCGATATCGGCCGCCGGCCATGAGGTCTGGTGGGATCGCCACCTGCACGGCGGATCCCGCTTCGTTGCTGAGATCGACCGGGCGCTCAAGGAATCGGAAGCCGTTGTCGTTCTGTGGTCGGGGACATCCGTGGAGTCCGCCTGGGTGCAGGACGAGGCCGCCGAAGGCCGCGACTCCGGAAGGCTCGTTCCGGTCGCCCTGGGATCGGTCAAGCCGCCGCTCGGCTTCAGGCAATTTCATACAATCGCACTGGGCACGTGGAATGGGTCGGGCCCGCCGGAAACGATGGACGAGCTTCTCGACGCCATCGGCCGCACATGCGGGTCCCAGCCCGCGAGCGAAAAGGCGTCTCCCGCCGCCGGTGCAAAGGATAGCGCGAAGGCGTCGATCTGCGTCCTTCCCTTCGTCAACATGAGCGGAGAGGCGGAGCAAGAATATTTCAGCGACGGGATCAGCGAAGACATCATTACCGACCTGTCCAAGGTCTCCGCACTGTCGGTCGTCGCCCGCAACAGCGCCTTCACCTTCAAGGGCCAGACCGTCGACGTGAAGGACGTCGCGAAGACTCTCGGCGTCAGCCACATCCTCGAAGGGAGTGTTCGAAAGGCGGGAAACCGGGTCCGGATTACGGCCCAGTTGATCGACGGCGCCGCCGGCGACCATGTCTGGGCCGACCGCTACGACCGGGACCTCACCGACATCTTCGAGATCCAGGACGAGATTTCCAAGGCGATTGTGGACGCGCTCAAGGTCAAGCTGCTGCCGACCGAGAAGAGCGCGATCGAGCATCGCGGCACGTCGAACGTCGATGCCTACAATCTCTATCTGATGGCCCGGCAGCAGTGGACCAGCGGGACATTCGGCCACATCCGCCGCGACGAGGCCATCGTCCGGCTTTGCCGCCAGGCGACCTTGCTCGACGCCGACTATGCCGATGCCTGGGCCCTGATGGGTCTGGCCCAGCTGGAGCTTCGCTTCTGGCATGGCAAGGATGAGGATGCGCTCGATGCCGCTGAGCGCGCCCTCGCTGTCAATCCCGACATGCCCGAAGCCCTTTGCATCAAGGCGCGCTATCTGGAGGAAGAGGGGCGCGGGGAAGAAGCGCTTCAGCAGATAAAGGCCGCGCTGAAGCAAAATCCCGAGTCATGGGAAGTGAACCGCGAAGCCGCTCGGATGCTGTTCCGTCACGCCAACATCGGCGAGGCCATTCCCTATTTCGAGAAAGCGGCATCGCTTATGGATGGTGATTGGCACAATCCGTCGATGCTCATCACTTGCTACAATTCGACCGGCGACAAGGAATCCGTTCGAAGGGTGGCGAGGATGGCGCTCGATCGCGCCGAGCGGGCGATCGCGAAAGATCCGACCAACGGCCCCGCCCTTGCCGTCGGTGCATCGGCCCTGTGCATGTTCGGGGACGACGAACGCGCTCGCGACTGGATCCACCGAGCATTGCTTCTAGATCCCGACAATCTTTCCATGCGCTACAACCTCGCCTGTTCGCTGGCCTGTGAGCTCGGCGATCCGAAGGCGGCCATCGATACGCTCGAGCTGTTCTTCGAGAAGGTGAACAGCCCGATGCATATCCGTCACCTGGAAGTCGATCCGGACCTCGACACGATCCGCAACGACGGGCAGTTCGTGGCCATGCACGCCGCTGCGCGGGAACGGCTCGGGATGGTGCCATCCGATCCGGTAGCCCATGAGCCTGCGGCGCCCGCTGCCCCGGCCTAGAGCCGACGAGGGATATTGTAGCCTGCCTGAGGGTTCTGCCTTCCAAACACCCTTTGTTTGGAGTTGTCCTTGCGTATCCCCATCCTCCTCGCGTCCGCAGCGGCGCTCGCGCTTGCAGCGTGCAACAGCAATCCGGCTCCCACCGGCAATGATAACCAGGCCGAGCTGAGCGTCGACGACGTCGATTCCAGGAGCCTCGAGAAGCAGCTTCTCCAGGCGCTCGACAACGCGCCGAAGCACGGCCTCACGAAGGACCTGTTCCTCAAGGCCGAGCTTCCCTCGGACGATGCCGCTCGAACCCGCGCCCTCCTCGATGCCGCGAACGGCTACGCGTCGGCGCTCGCCAACGGGAAGACCGACCCCTCGAAGCTCCGCGAGGTCTACACCGTTCCGCGCAACAAGGTCGACGTCCGCAACGGGCTGATCCAGGCGATCAAGGACAAGAAGCTAGAAGCGTGGCTGGACTCCTTCGCTCCGCAGACCCCCGAATATCAGGCCCTGTCCACCGCCTTCGTGCAGCTGGTGAAGCGCTCGCCCGGCCTTCCCGATATCGACGTTCCCGCCGGCAAGGCGCTGAAGCCGGGAATGACCGATCCCCGGGTCTCGGCCATCGTCGCCAACCTGAAGGCGCAGGGTTATCTCACGCCGGCTGCTGACGCGAAGGAGACGAAGCAGCCGACGGCTCCAATCACCCACTATTCGGGAGCTGTCGTTCAAGCGGTCAGGCAATGGCAGGCGGATTCCGGCCTCAAGCCTGACGGAGTGATCGGTCCCGACACCATCACCGCGCTCAACGCTTCCCCGCGCGACCGGGCGCGCCAGATCGCGGTTGCGATGGAGCGGCTTCGCTGGCTAGACCGGAACCCGCCGCAGACGCGCATCGACGTGAACACTGCCGCGACTTTCCTCGATTACTATCGCGACGGGCAACATATCGACCATCGCAACGTCGTCGCCGGGGAACCGGGGAAGGAAACACCCCAGCTCGGTGCGCCGATTTTCCAGCTGGTCGCCAATCCGACCTGGACCGTTCCGCACTCCATCGATGAGGAGATGGCGGGGAAGAGCGGCGGCTGGCTTGCCGCCAACGGCTTCAGCCAGAAGGACGGCCAGTGGGTACAGGCATCCGGGCCGAAGAATTCGCTCGGAATCGTCAAGTTCGACATGAAGGACGATGAAGCGATCTACCTCCACGACACTCCGGCCAAGGCCCTGTTCGGGGAGGACGAGCGGCACCGCAGCCACGGCTGCGTGCGCGTCGAGAATGCGATGGATTTCGCGCACATGCTTGCCGAAGCCGACGGCATCGACGCCGAGTTCAACAAGGCGATGGCGACCGGCAAGGAAACCTTCGTGAAGCTCAATCACGAAATCCCAGTGCGCCTGCTCTACCACACCGCCTATCTCGGCGAGGATGGGCGGATCCACTTCGCCGCCGACGCCTACGGCTGGGACAATGATGTGGCGACGGCACTCGGCTATCCGACCAAGGCTCCGTCGCAGACGAAGGCCCGTTCCGAGGACGTTGGCCCGTAGGCCTCGCCTTAACCAACCTTATTGATTGCACGGCGGAAATTCCGCGCTAGCGTCGATAGTTGTGCGGGGCTCCCATCGGCGGTGGTTTTCCCGACAAGGGGGAATTGCGGCCTGTGCCGCGAGTGAGTTGGGGGATTTCGTAAGTGGCGACGATCAACGGCACGTCGGGCAACGACCCGCTCACCGGCACGGCTGCCAACGACTTCATTTATGGCTTTGAGGGCGACGACACCATCAACGGCGGTGCCGGAGCTGACGAAATCCACGCTGGCGCCGGCAACGACACAATCACCGACACCTCCGGCCAGGATTATATCCTCGCCGAGGACGGCGACGACCACATAATTGTCACCGTCACCAACGGCACCGGTGCAATTCACGGGCAGGCCGGAAGCGACACGGTCGACCTTACGATCAACGGCAACGCCCGCTCCTATTATGTCGGCCTCGACGAGGGGAACGACCTCCTCAATTTGCACTCGATGAATGTCACCGCCGGCATGGTCCGAATCGGCCTCGGCGACGGCAGCGACACGGTCCGCTTCAGCTCCGACTATACGCCTAAGACCGTCGAGATTTACGATTTCCAGGAAGGTGCGGGTGGCGACGTCATCGACCTCGCGCCCTTCCTCAGCGCCTGGCTTCCGGCCCACGGAATCTCGCTGCCGGCCGGAACCGACGCGTTCGAGGCCGGCTATCTCTCGCTTACGCAGGAGGAAGGCGCGGCCTGGCTTTGGTTCAACCCGGACGGGTTCAAGGACGGAAACAGTGTCAAGATCGCGATCCTCGACGGCGTTTCTCTGCAGGACCTCGTCGACGCCAATTTCGCCGGCCTGAATTTTGCGGCTGGAGTTGCCGACAACGAAACCCGAATTCTCGACCTGTCGGAGACCATCCTGAGCGGCGAGATCATCTCGGTCACCGATCCCCAAATTTACTGGGGGGTGCTCAACTACCGGCCGCTCTACGTCTTCAACGGCACCGGGACCTTCACCAACCACGGCAGCATCGAAGTCGGCGGCACAGCTCCCGGAATGGCGGGCTATGCGGTCGATTTCAGCGTCGGCGACGGTGCCTTCGTCAATGGAGCTGACGGCTCGTTCGTCGTCCGCAACC
>Ga0207701_10008189_pt1 | contig 10343 bp, 8 predicted proteins | sample KBSSwiSSwithPhiX_FD_184294 | JGI IMG/M metagenome (GOLD analysis project Ga0207701, IMG submission 184294) | Switchgrass rhizosphere bulk soil microbial communities from Kellogg Biological Station, Michigan, USA, with PhiX - S5 (SPAdes) (version 2) | ecosystem: Environmental > Terrestrial > Soil...
GGCGCCCAGATCGACTCGAAGCGGTTCAGCGTGTCCGTCCACAGAACGGGGTAGCGACTCCACTCGTGGAACACGACTGCGGTGTTCGCAGCTCCCTCGACATGGCGGTACAGCGGACCGATGGTGTGATGCAGCACCCAGCGCCCGCTCAGATCGCGCGGCGGCGCGGCGGGGTAGCGGCGCAGCTCGATCGCGATGCCTGCCTCGCGGAACGCTGCCGCATACAGCTCCGCCGCCTGCGCGTAACTGCCACGGTCGGCGTCCACCAGGAACACGGCGGCCTCGGCACGGGCCGGACGGCCGTCAACGGGTGTGGCGTGGCGGGTGTCGGCGGTCATCGAGGAGGCGTGGCGCAGGGACGCCGCTACTGCAGCGGTCATGCCGGGGCCGTCGCGACGTGGAAAGGCCCGACCGGCGTACATCCATCCTCTTGCCGGGGCGGAAGCCCCCACTCTCGGTGTTCCAGCCTGTCGGGAGTCTGTCCGGGAAAGACGGCATTCCGACACTCCCGGTCTGCCAACCAGTGACGCCCGCCGGGTCCAAGAGGACCCGGCCTACATGGCCTGCCGGGGCCAAGAGGACCCGGCCTACATGGCCTGCCGGGGCCGAAAGGGTCCGGCTTGCATGTGACCTTCCCGGTGGACCGCGTCTCAAGACAGGGCGATTTCGCGCCGATTAAGTCCGCAGTGTCTTCCCGAATCCTGATTGCGGAGAACGCCGGGCGTAGCCGCGGTCTGTTCGCCGGATGGCTCGAGCCCGCCCGCACATGCTGATACTCGTCGGACTGATCGTCGTCCTCGGCGCCGTCGTCGGCGGCTTCATCATGGCCGGCGGTGAGCTGATGGTGCTCCTCCAGCCCTCTGAGTTCATCGTCATTGGCGGCGCCGCGATCGGATCGCTGATCGTCAGCACGCCGGTGAAGGTGATCAAGCTGGGACTGACGCAGATCAAGGGTGTGCTCGGCGGTGCCACACCCGCCGAGGAGTATGCCAGTCTGCTGGCGATGCTCTATCAGGTCTTCAAGCAGGTGCAGCAGGCGGGCGTCATGTCGCTCGAAGCGCACTTCGAGGATCCGGCGAAGAGCACCATTCTCGAGAAGTATCCGAAGTTTCTCGCCCGCCACGAGGCCGTCGACTTCCTCGCCGACTCGGTGAAGGTGCTCATCGTCGGCGGCATTGCGGCGCACGATCTCGAAGCCCTCATGGACGAGGACCTCAAGGCGCATCACGACGAGGCGCTCAAGCCGGCATCGGCGCTGACCAAGATCGGCGATGCACTGCCGGGCCTCGGCATCGTTGCCGCGGTGCTCGGCATCGTCATCACGATGGGCCACATCGACGGACCGCCAGCCGAGATCGGCCATCACGTCGGTGCGGCGCTCGTCGGCACGTTCCTCGGCATTCTGCTGTCGTACGGCATGTTCCAGCCAATCGCCCAGGCGATGGAGCAGCGCGTGGCCGACGAGGCGTACTACTGCATCTGCATCAAGGCCGGCCTGCTCGCGATCTACAAGGGCAACCCACCGGCCATCGCGGTGGAATTCGCGCGGCGCGTCCTGCCGCACGCGGTTCGGCCCTCGTTCAACGAGACCGAGAAGTTCTGTAAGGAAGCCGCGGCGGCCCCGAAGGCGGTTGCGGCGTGAGCTCCGGGAATCAGCCGATCATCGTCGTCAAGAAGGTCACCGCCGCACACCATGCGCACCATGGCGGCGCCTGGAAGGTCGCCTACGCCGACTTCGTGACGGCGATGATGGCGTTCTTCCTCGTCATGTGGATCGTGGGGCAGAGCAAACAGACGAAGGAGGCCATTGCCGGGTACTTCCGCGATCCGGTTGCCTTCGAAAACAAGGTGGGCGCCGGCAGCGGCGTGATGCCAGGCGCGGACAGCGGCCTGCAGGGCGGTGGTCGTCCCGTGCCCGCGCCGCCGACCGACGTGAAGAGCGCGACGGCGACGCTCGAACGCGCGGCGGAGCATCTCCGCGAGGCGCTCTCGCACGCCCCGGAGTTCGCCGCGCTCAAAGATCGGATCGAGATCCAGGTCACGAACGAGGGTCTCCGCATCGAGCTGCTCGAGTCACCAGAGGGCGGCTTCTTCGCCAGCGGCAGCGCCGCGATCAAACCCGATACGGTTCTGATTCTGACGATCATCGCGCAGGAGCTGGGGAAGCTCGAGAATCCGATCGCGGTGGAAGGGCATACCGATCGGAGGCCGTACCAGGCGGGCCAGCAGTACACGAACTGGGAGCTGTCGAGCGATCGCGCCAACTCGGCGCGCCGCGTGCTCGAAGAGGCTGGCCTCCGTCCCGGCCAGATCGCGGAGGTCCGCGGGTTCGCGTCGACGCACCTCCGCCTGCTCAATGATCCGGTCGCCGCGCAGAACCGCCGTATCTCGATCGTCGTGCGCCGCACCGGATAGAGGGGAAACGACACCGTCCTTCGACTTGGCTCAGGACGCCCCGAGCCACGTCGAGAGGCGAGGCGCAGAGGTACGGCTTCAGGAAAGGACGACACCGAGACATCGAGGTACCCTGGTTCGAGCCGGGGAGGCGCACAACACCAGCAGCGGCTGAGGCGGAGGACGGGAGTCAGGCCTGTCCATAACGCTGCCCACGGCATCGACCGATAACGGTGGCGTTCCGATGCTGACCGAGCACCTGACTCCTGCGGTCTCATCCGATTACACGCGGTACCAGATCTCGGTGCTGCTGGTTGACGACGACGACCAGTACGCGGCGTTCGTGCGAAGCGTGTTCGAGGAGACGACGAGCCTGGTTGTCGACCTGCTCCACGTGCGCTGCCTTCGCGACATCCTCCCCACAATCCAGAGCCGGGCGTTCTCTGTCGTGCTCCTCGACGTCAACCTGCCCGATGGCAATGGGTTGATGTGGCTGCAGCACCATCACGATCGCCTCGAAGCGGCGGTCGTCGTGCTCACCGGCAATCCGGACTACAGCCAGCACGAAGAGATTGCCGAATCTGCACAGGATTTCATCGTCAAGTCGGACATTCAGCCGGATCAGCTCGTGCGGGCGGTTCGCTATGCGGCCGACCGTGAACGGTCGCGGCAGCAGCTGGTCAAGAGCCGCGAGTACTACCAGTCGCTGATCGAGCAGGCACGCGATCTCATCACCGTCGTCGACGAGCACGGCGTCATCGTCTACCAGAGCCCAGCGAGCAGGACGATGCTTGGACTCGAGCCGTCGTTCTGGGTGGAGCGCCCGTTGGGTGACATGGTGATCGGGGCGGATCGCGACCGTCTTGACGGCATGCTGCGGCAGCTGTTCAGCGGAGCCGCCGAGAGTGTGAGCGGAGAGTTCGAGAGCCGTCACGCCGATGGCTCGATGCGCCTTCTGGACATCGTGGCGTCGCGGATTGCGCCGGTGGGGAAGAGCCAGCGGGCTGTATGCAATGCGCGCGATGTCAGCGAGCGTCGTCGCGCCGAGGAGGCGCTTCGGGCGCGGGACGAGCAGCTCCGGCAGGCGCTGAAGATGGAAGCGATCGGCCGGCTCGCCGGCGGCATCGCGCACGACTTCAGCAACGTGCTGACCGTCATCAGCGGCGCCTGCGAGCGTCTGCAGGACGGCATCGCTGCCAATCTGCCCTCGTCCGGTGCGGAGGTCGGCGCCATTCTCAACAACTGCCGGCGGGCGGCCTCGCTCACGCGACAGCTGCTGGCGTTCAGCCGGCAGCAGACACTCTCTCCACAACCGCTGCACCTGGGGCAGCTGGTGGCCAGCTCCAGCCGACTGCTGACGCCGCTGATTGGCGAGCACATCGATCTGCGCATGGAGATCGCGCCCGATGTGTATCCGGTCGAAGCCGACCCGGTGCAGATCGAGCAGGTGCTGCTCAACCTCGCGATCAATGCGCGCGACGCCATGCCGTCGGGGGGCGCGCTCGTCCTCCGCGTGGCGAACACGACGGTGACCGAGGATTTCGCGCGCAGGCATCCGCCGATCGTCCCCGGCGATTACGTGGTGCTCGAGGTGCAGGACACGGGCTGCGGGATGACGCCGGGCACGAAGGCGCGCGCGTTCGACCCGTTCTTCACGACGAAGGGCCTGGACGGCACGGGTCTCGGCCTCTCCACCGTCTACGGCATCGTCAAGCAGAGCGGCGGATACATCTGGATCTCGAGCGAGCCCGGTGTGGGGACGACGTTCACCATTCACATGCCGCCCACTTCGGCGGCGCCGCTGCCGCCGGAGCCGCCTCAGGCGCCGGCGGGTCGTGCAACGCAGCAGGCCACGATCCTGCTGACCGAAGACGATCCCGACGTGCGTCACATGCTGGCGGCGATGCTCCATACGGTGGGGCACACGGTCATCGAGGCCGAGAACCCCGAGCGCGCCATCGAGACGGCATCGGTGTATTCCGGTCATATCGATCTGCTGCTGACCGACGTCGTGATGCCGGGCGGAACCGGCCGCGATCTCGCTCGACGGATGGCGGAGATCAAGCCCGATCTCCGTGTGCTCTACATCTCGGGGTACCCCGATCCCGAATACGGCGGCAGTTCACCCTCCGGCAGTGTCCTCGAGCCCGGGGTGCCATTCCTGGCCAAGCCGTTCTCGCGCGATGTCCTGATTCGAAAGATCAACGACATGCTCCGGTAGCGCGCAATCTATCTCCCATCTACTTATCTCCTATCTCCTGATCTGACGGTCCGCCTGAAGGCGGACACTACAGTTCAAGCCGCTGTTTTTTCCGTCGATTACCCGTTTGATCGCATCCCCTGGGGAGGCGACCACCACCCAATGGGTCAGTCAGTCACACTCGGAACGGCCGCATCGACGACGACCATGACTGCAGGGGCGGCGCACGACCTGCGCAACCTGCTCTTCGTTGTCAGCGCGCACGCGCATCGTCTCCTCGCGGCGGCGGAGGGCGGGCATCCGTGGCTCGAGGACATCCGCTCCATCCAGGAGGCTGCGGACCGGTGTAGTGAACTGGCGTCGCAGATCGTGTCGCAGGCGAGACTGCTCGAGCAGCCGGTGCGGCCCATCGACCTCAATGCGGTGATTCAGGGCGCCGAGCCGCTGCTCACCCAGCTCGTTGGCGACGGCATCCATCTGACGACGACGCTGGCGCCGAACGTCTGGCCGGTGACGGCGAACTCGGTCCAGATCGAACAGATCGTGATGAACCTCGCGGTGAACGCCCGGGATGCCATGCCCTCCGGCGGCGAGTTGCGGATCGTGACTGAGAACCGCTCGATCACCGGCGGGGCGGTCGGTCAGCCCTCGCACTTCGTGGTGCTCTCGGTGTCGGACACCGGAACCGGGATCGACCCAGCCGTCCAGGCGCGGATGTTCGAGCCGTTCTTCACGACCAAGTCGGCGCACGGCGGGACGGGAGTCGGACTGGCGACGGTACGGAATATCGCACTTCTGCACGCCGGCCATGTGGAAGTCTCCACGTCGGAACAGGGCACGACGTTTCGAGTCGTGCTTCCGCGTGCGCCGATGCCGGCGCCGCCCGCGCGCGAAGCGACGTGTGCCGAACCGTGCAGTTCTGATACGCAGCCGCGGGTACTGCTCGTGGCGCAGGAACCCTCGAATCGTGACTTTCTGGCCGGCTGTCTGCGCGCGGACGGGTATCAGGTGGCCGTTGCCACCAATGGCGCTGAGGCGCTCGGGTGGAGTCTCACCGCCAACGCGCCCCTTGACGTCCTGATTACGGATTTGTTCCTGACCGATCTGCACGGCCTCGAAGTAGCCACCCGCCTGCGTGACCGCTGGCCCGATCTTCGGGTCGTCTTCCTCTCCGATGGCCACGGCCCCGTGGCGGAGACGTTGGACGACGTACCCCTTGTAACCAAACCCTTTACGGCACGTGCCCTGGCCGGGGCGATGACCCGCGTGACCGCGCGGCCGCGCGCTGCCTGACTGCTCAACCTTCTTGCCTGCCTGTCGATTCGGTGAGAGTGACCACCGAGCAGTCGACCAAGCGAGGACGAACAGCAGCCGCCATGCAGAAGGGCACCAGCAGGACCCGCGAGAACGTCGAGGCCAGCCTGCGCGAGATGGTCGCGCATCTGAACGTCATCGACGCCGGAATTGCACGAATCGGCGAATCGCGTGGCCTCGAGGTGAGTGGCGGCGCGCGCGATCTTCTCAGTCGCCTCGAGTTGCTCGCCTTCCTTGCCGCCCGCGTACGCATCGAGAATCTGCCACGCGTGACCGACGTGCTCGAAGAACTGGTCCTGGCGGCGCAGCTGCAGCCGTTGCGGTGCGCCGATGACGTCAATGCCACGCTGCGACATGGCGTGGACGTACTCCTGTTGCTTACCCACGATGCCATGCGCCAGATGCAGGGTCATCCCGCCGCCGAACTGCGCGGCGCGATCGATGCGCTGATCGATCGCGTCGAGCGAATAATCAGCAGCTGCGATGCGATCGATCGTCCTGCATTGAAGGCTGCGGGGCTATAATCTTTCCGCCCCCTGCCGATGTCCCCCGCGGCCTGGAACTCTCCTTCGGTTCTGCTCATAACGTCCCGCGCGCACTTCGATGCGGCGGCGGTGCGGTCGTCGTCTGCCGACGCGATCGTGGTACAGACCGCGGCGGGCGATCAGTTGCTGGCCGCGGTGCTTGCGGCGCGTACGGACATTCCGATTCTCGTACTCACGGACGTCGATGAAGCAGGCGCGCTCGCCCTCGTTGCGCAGGGAGCCGACGACGTGTTGCGCGTGTCGGCCACGATGCAGGAGATCGCGAGTGCCGCGCGCCTTGCGCTGGCACGTCGCAGCCGCGTGATCGCGCCGCGGGGAGCCGCGGCGTCGCAGGGTGCGGTCAGCTTCCCGGATGCGCCGCATCTGCAGGCGATCGCGCGGCTGTCCGGCGGCATCGCTCACGAGTTCAACAATCTGCTGACCGTCGTCGAAGCAAACGTCGAACAGCTGCGACAGGGCCTGCCCGATCCCACCGACCTGCGGTCGGCGGCCGATGGTATCGCGGCGGCGGCACGCGAGGCGGCAATGCTCACGCGTCAGCTCCTGGCCTTCGGCCGGCAGCAGACGCTGATGCCGGCGCCCGTCGAAATGAACGGGCTGATTGGCGAGGCGGCAACGCCGCTGCGCGGCGTGCTCGGTGACAGCATCCAGATCATCACCGAGCTCGCGCGTGACGTTCCGGCGGTGCGCGTCGACCGCGAACAGATGCTCGAGGTGATGTCGAACCTGGCGCTGACCGCGCGGGAGGCGATGCCCGAGGGCGGGACCTTCACGATGGCGACCGACGTCCACGTCGTCACCGAGGAGGAGCGCCGTCAGCGGCCATGGCTGCCGGGCGGCCGTTTCGTCCGGCTGCGCGTCACCGACACCGGACGGGGCATGGAGGAGCAGGCGCTCCGTCACCTGTTCGAGCCGTTCTTCGCCGCGACGCCGTCGTTACGCGGCAAGGGACTGACCATGTCGTCGGTCTACGGCGTGGTCAAGCAGAGCGGCGGATACATCTGGGCGGACAGCCGTGTCGACAAGGGCACGACGGTCACCATCCTGCTGCCGCCTCACGAAAACGGCAACGGCGCGCGCGCCGAGAAGCCGGAGAAGCCGGCGCGGACCGCCTATCGGGTGCTGATTGTCGAGGACACCGATGCGGTGAGGCAGACGCTCACCACGATGCTGGAGTGGCACGGCTTCTCGGTGACGGCAGCGAGCACGGCGGAGGAGGCACTCGAGTTCGCGCGCACCCTGCGATTCGACCTGCTGCTGACCGATGTCGCCCTGCCCGGTCGCAGCGGACCGGAACTGGCGCGCGAGTTCCGCCAGACGTCTCCCGGCATTCCGGTGATCTTCATGTCCGGCTACAGCGCCAACTCGATCGACATGCGCGAGCTCGACAATCCACGCGCGTTCCTGCAGAAGCCGTTTCCCGTCCAGACGCTGGTCGAGCGGATCCACGAGATCCTCGCCTGGGCACGGGAGCGAAATCAAAAGCGCGGCGACTCCCCAGCCTGAATCCTCTGGCCTGTGTACTAGCCCAGTCCTGTTTCCTGATTCCTGATTCCTGTTTCCTGTTCGTTCACCCATAAAATGGGCTCTATGCCCGACCTCGCCTACGCGGCGGCGCGTACCGTCGCGCCGGCCATTCACGCGCATCTCGCCCATCACCTGCGGATCGCTGTCGAACGCGAGGAGCCGAACCTGGCCTCGCTGCCGTCGGTCGAGACGCTGGCGTCCATGGTGGACGTAGCGTTCTGGGCGAGCCTGCGTCGCGAAGAGGGCTACCTGCCGCGAATCTCGCTGGCCGCAGTCAGTCCGCACGAGACACCGCATCCACTGCACTTCGAACAGCCGCTGCCGCTCGACGCCGCGGCGCTGACGCGCGTGGCGCCGGCGGTCGAGCGCCCCGGCGTCCATCTGGCCGTGGCCGAGGCGGACGGACGGTTGCAGGTGTGGGGCATCGCCAGGACGATGCCGAAGTATGCGTGCGTGGTGGAGGTCGCCGAACCGGGACTGCTGGTGATCAAGCATCACCGCGGGGAGGAGCTGGCCAAATACGCGAACCTGGCGGTCCTCCAGGGCGATCGCGTGAGGATCGTCGACGAAGGGGCATCGACGATGCCGGACTGTCCGGCCCTGCTCAGCACGCTGCTTGGATTCGAATCGGCAGGGGCGTGGGTCGGCTCGATGGGGATCCTGGTGCAGCTCGCGGTCTCGATGCGCGCGCACCGGCGCGGCGGCCTGCTCCTCGTCGTGCCTCCGGACAGCACCGGATGGCGCGACTCGATCGTGCAGCCGGTGCTCTATGAGGTGCGGCCGCCGTTCGCCGAGCTCAGTGCGCTGACGCTTCCATTTTCGGATCCCGGTGGCGGCGGCGTGGCCACGGAAGTGGCGCAGCGCGCGTCGCGGGACGAGCTCACACGCGCGATTGAGGCGGTGGCCGGACTGACCGCAGTCGACGGCGCGACCGTCCTGACGTCGGATTACCGGCTGCTGGCGTTCGGCGCCAAGGTCACGAGGCGGCGGGGGGCGCCGACCGTCGAGCAGGTTACGCTGACCGAGCCGATCCGAGGCGGGAAGGCCGAGATCGTCGGACCGTCGCAGCTTGGCGGCACCCGGCATTTCGCCGGCGCGCAGTTCGTGCACGACCAGCGGGACGCGGTTGCGCTCGTCGCCTCTCAGGACGGTCGCTTCACGATCTTCGCCTGGTCACCGTGCGAGACGAGGGTGCACGCGCACCGGGTCGAGGCGCTGCTGTTGTAGTGGGCGTCCAGCCCGGAACCGGCGGATAATCGGCGTCATGCGATTTCTCGCCCGGGTCGTCCTCAACGCGATCGCCATCATGGTCGCGGCCTACTTCGTGCCCGGATTGCTCCTGGCCGGGCCGGGCACGGCACTGGTCGCCGGGATCATTCTCGGCTTCATCAATGCGATCGTCCGGCCGGTCCTGATTCTCCTGACGCTGCCGGTGACGTTGCTGACGCTGGGCCTGTTCATCTTCGTGGTGAACGCCGCCTGTCTCGGACTGACGGCGGCGGTGGTTCCAGGCTTCGACATCGCAAACACGGGAGCGGCGTTGCTCGGCGCGCTCGTCGTCAGTGTCGTGAGCTGGGTGCTCAACGGGCTGGTGTTGACGGATAACCGGAAGCGGGCCTGAGGGGGAATCGATGCGCACGATGATGACCACACTGGCGGCGACGTTCACCGCGTCGCTCGTTCTCCTTGTCGCGGCCCAGCAGCCGCCGGCGCGGCCCGATCCGCTGATCAAGGAAGGGGTGACCGAGAAGATCTCGGAACACGTCTACGTCATCCCGGATGGCAGCGTCCCGCTGGTGCCCAACGTCGGCATCATCGTCGGCTCGCGCGCCACGCTCGTCGTCGATACCGGCATGGGCGCGAGAAACGGGCAGACCGTTCTGCGCGAAGCGGGGAAGGTGAGCCGCAACCGGGAGCTGTATCTCGCCACGACGCACGTGCACCCGGAGCACGATCTGGGTGCCGGTGCCTTTCCGCCCGAGACGAAGATGATCCGGTCGCGCGCCCAGCAGGACGAGATCGCCGAGACCGGCCTCAACACCGCCAAGACGTTCGCCGGCATGTCGGCGCTCAACGCGCAGCTGCTCCAGGGCGCGGAGTTCCGCAAGGCCGACATCTCGTTCGAGAAGGACTACGCGCTGGATCTGGGAGGCGTGCGCGTGCGGTTGATGGCGATCGGACCCGCCCATACGAAAGGCGACACCGCGTTCTTCGTCGATTCGGACGGCGTGCTCTTCTCCGGTGACATTGCGATGGTCGCGCTGCCGGCGTTCTCGAGTCCGGCGTCGAGCGTGCGGCAGTGGCTGGCCGATTTGGACCTGTTCGACAGCTTGAAGCCGAAGCGCATCGTGCCGAGCCACGGG
>Ga0207701_10008191_pt1 | contig 10343 bp, 8 predicted proteins | sample KBSSwiSSwithPhiX_FD_184294 | JGI IMG/M metagenome (GOLD analysis project Ga0207701, IMG submission 184294) | Switchgrass rhizosphere bulk soil microbial communities from Kellogg Biological Station, Michigan, USA, with PhiX - S5 (SPAdes) (version 2) | ecosystem: Environmental > Terrestrial > Soil...
CGATCGAGAAAGACGCGAAGATCGAGTTCGTCTCGCGCGACGACCCGCGCGCGCTCGAGCTGATCCGCCACGACGCCGCGCATGTGCTGGCCGAAGCGGTGCAGACGCTGTGGCCGGGCACCCAGGTCACCATCGGGCCGGTGATCGAGAACGGCTTCTATTACGACTTCTTCCGCAACCAGCCGTTCACCCCGGAAGACTTTCCGGCGATCGAGAAGAAGATGCGCGAGATCATCGCGCGCGACAAACCGTTCACCAAGCAGACCTGGGATCGCGAGAAAACCAAACAGGTGTTCCGCGACAAGGGCGAGAGCTTCAAGGTCGAGCTGGTCGACGCGATTCCCGGCAACGAGCCGATCAAGATCTACCATCAGGGCGACTGGTTCGACCTGTGCCGCGGCCCGCACATGACCTCCACGGCCAAGGTCGGCAACGCGTTCAAGCTGATGAAGGTCGCGGGCGCTTACTGGCGCGGCAACGCCAACAACCCGATGCTCACCCGCATCTACGGCACGGCGTTCGCCACGCAGGCCGAGCTCGACGCGTATCTCAAGCAGCTCGAGGAAGCCGAGAAGCGCGATCACCGCAAGCTCGGCCGCGAGCTCGACCTGTTTCATTTCCAGGAGGAAGGTCCCGGCGTCGTGTTCTGGCACGCCAAGGGCTGGTCGCTGTTCCAGTCGATCGTCGCCTACATGCGCCGGCGCCTCGAAGGCGACTACGACGAGGTCAACGCGCCGCAGATGCTCGACAAGTCGCTGTGGGAAACCTCGGGCCACTGGGACTGGTATCGCGAGAACATGTTCGCCGCGCAGTCGGCCGGCGACGAGGCGGAAGACAAGCGCTGGTTCGCCATCAAGCCGATGAACTGCCCCGGCCATGTGCAGATCTTCAAGCACGGGCTGAAAAGCTATCGCGACCTGCCCATTCGCCTGGCCGAATTCGGCGTGGTGCATCGCTACGAACCCTCGGGCGCGCTGCACGGTCTGTTGCGCGTGCGCGGCTTCACCCAGGACGACGCGCACATCTTCTGCACCGAGGATCAACTGGCCGCAGAGTGCCTGAAGATCAACGATCTGATCCTCTCGGTCTATGCGGATTTCGGCTTCACCAGCGACATCCTGATCAAGCTCGCGACCCGGCCGGAGAAGCGCGTCGGCACCGACGCGATGTGGGATCACGCCGAGGGCGTGCTGCGCGGGGTGCTTGAACGCATCGCGGCGCAGTCGGGCGGGCGCATCAAGACCGGCGTCAATCCCGGCGAGGGCACCTTCTACGGGCCGAAGTTCGAATACGTGCTGCGTGACGCGATCGGCCGCGACTGGCAGTGCGGCACCACGCAGGTGGACTTCAACCTGCCGGAGCGGTTCGGCGCCTTCTACATCGATGCGGACGGCGAGAAGAAGCAGCCCGTGATGGTGCACCGCGCGATCTGCGGTTCGCTCGAACGCTTCACCGGCATTCTGATCGAGAACTTCGCCGGCCACTTCCCGCTCTGGCTCGCGCCGAAGCAGATCGTGATCGCCACCATCACGCAGGACGGCGACGATTACGCGCGCGAAGTTCTCGCGGCGTGCCGCCGCGCCGGGCTGCGCGCCGTTCTCGACCTGCGCAACGAGAAGATCAACTACAAGGTCCGCGAGCACTCGCTGGCGAAGGTCCCGGTGCTGCTGGTGGTCGGCCGCAAGGAAGCCGAGACGAAGTCTGTCTCGATCCGCCGGCTCGGCTCGGAGAAGCAGACCGTGATGCCGCTCGGCGAAGCGCTCGCCGCGCTGACGGACGAAGCGGTGCCGCCGGACGTGCGGCGCATGCGCGAAGCCGCCTGAGGCTATTCGGCCGCCCGCGACACCGCGTCCGTCGGGAACGGCCAGGTGCTGGCGCGCGGCGGACGCGTCAGGGTCGCGATGAAACGCTCGGCCCAGCGGTCGATGTCGTTGTGCAGCAGCGTTGCGTACATCGCCTTGTGCCGTTCGCGGCGCTCTTCCAGCGGCATCGCGAGCGCGCGGTTGATCGCGGCGGCCACCGCCTCGGTGTCGTAGGGGTTGACCAGCAGCGCCTCCTTGCACTCGTGCGCCGCGCCGGCAAAGCGTGACAGCACCAGCACGCCCGGATCGTCGGCGTCCTGCGCGGCGATGTACTCCTTCGCCACCAGGTTCATCCCGTCGCGCAACGGCGTCACCAGTCCGACGCGGGACGAGCGATAGAGCCCGGCGAGCGCGGTGCGGCTGTGCGCGCGGTTGACGTAGCGGATCGGCGTCCAGTCCGCTTCGCCGTATGTGCCGTTGATGCGGCCCGCGCCCTGGCTGACCTGGTGCTCCATCTGCTCATATTCCGGAATCTCGCTGCGGCTCTTCGGCGTAATCTGCAGGTACGTTACCTTGCCGCGCCAGTCCGCATAAGTCGCGAGGAACTGCTCGTAGGCGTCGAGCCGCAGGTTGAGCCCCTTGGAGTAATCCAGCCGGTCGACGCCGATGATCTGCGGGCGCCCGTTCAGGCTGCCGACGACGTTCTGCACGAATGCGGATTTCACCGCGCGCCGCGCGGTCCTGGCGAAGTGCTCGGTCTCGATCCCGACCGGAAACGCATCGACCCGCACCTCGCGATCGCCCACCGCGAAGTTGAAATCGCGGCTGTGCAGCCCGCATTCGCGTGTCAGGTAGCGCGAGAAGTTGAAGGCGTCGTCGCCGGTCTGGAAGCCGACCAGATCGTAGTCGCCGAGCGTCGGCATCAGCCGCTCGTGGTTCGGCAGCGCGGTGAGCACTTCCGGCGGCGGACAGGGAATGTGCAGGAAATAGCCGATGCGATTGCGATGGCCGTGTGCGCGCAACATCTTGGCGAGCGGGATCAGGTGATAGTCGTGCACCCAGACGAGATCGTCGGGCCGCAGGATCTTGTCGAGCTCGGTCGCGAAGTGCTCGTTGACCCGCATGTAGCCGGAGAGATCGCGGCGCGAGAACTCGGCCTGATCGAAGCGGTAATGCAGGACCGGCCACAGCACCCGGTTGGCGAAGCCGTTGTAATATTCCCGGTAATCTTCCGCGCCGAGGCTGGTCGTCACGTAGTCGATGTTCTCGTGCGTCACCGTCGAGGTCTCGGACGCCTCGCCCCTGCGCGCGATCTTGCCGCTCCAGCCGAACCACACGCCCTCCCGATGGCGCAGCGCTGCCTTGACGGCCACTTCGAGACCGCCGGCGCGCCCACCGCCCTTCCCGTCGGGGATGGCAACGCGATTGGATACGACGACTAGCCGCGCCAATAGCGGTCCTCCCAGCTTTTCGACAGCCGGAGCGCGCTCAGGATCAGGCCGGCCATCGAATAGGTTTGCGGAAAATTGCCCCAGAGCTCCTTCGTCGCCGGATGAACGTCCTCGGACATCAGGCCGTAGCTGTTGCGCAGCTTCAGCGCGTCGACGAACATGTCGCGGGCATCCTCCTTGCGGCCGATCGCCCACAGCGCATCGACCAGCCAGAACCGGCAGATCAGGAACGCCGTCTCGGGCAGGCCGAAATCGTCAGCGCCGCTGTAGCGCATCACGTGAAGGTCGCGCTTGAGGTCTTTCTCCATCGCGTTGACGGTGGAGACGAAACGCGGATCCGTCGCCTCGATCGCGCCAAGCTCGGGCAGCAGCAGCACACTGGCGTCGAGGTCGTCCGAGCCGAACGCCGCCGTGAAGGCGCCGCGCTTCGGATTCCACGCCTTCTCCAGCATCTCGGACAGGATCTTCTCGGCATGCCCGCCCCAATAGGCTGCGCGATCGTCAAGGCCGAGATGCGCCGCGATCGCCTCCAGCCGCTGGCAGCCGGCCCAGCACATCGACACCGAATGGGTGTGGATCCGCTTGCGCCCGCGATATTCCCAGATGCCTGCGTCCGGCTCGAAGGCGAGCTTCACGCACCATTCGCCGAGCGGCTCCAGCCGGCGGAACAGATTCTCGTCGGCCATGCGCGGCAGGCGCCGGTCGAAGAACATCGGCGTCGCCGCGAGGATCGCGCTGCCGTAGGTGTCGTGCTGGTTCTGCGCCACCGCCGCGTTGCCGATGCGCACCGGCCCGTCGCCGCGATAGCCCTTCAGGTCGGGCACGATGCGCTCTTCCAGCGGATCGGTGGAGATGATGTTGTAGACCGGCTGCAGTTCGCCGGTGTGGCCGCTGACGATGGTGAGGATGTAGGAGATGTAGTCTTCCATCGTGCGCGTCGCGCCGATGCGGTTGAGCGAGCGCACCACGAAATAGGCGTCGCGCAGCCAGCAGAAGCGGTAATCCCAGGTGCGGCCCGATCCGGGCGCCTCGGGCACCGAGGTCGTGTGCGCCGCGATGATCGCGCCGGTCTCCTCGAAGCTCGACAGCTTCAGCGTGATCGCGGCGCGGATCACCGCGTCCTGCCATTCGTAGGAGATCGCGAGCCGGCGGATCCATTCCTGCCAGTAGTCGCGCGTTCGATCGTTGAATTCGCGGCAGGTGATCGCGATGTCGCCTTCGAGCGGCGTATCGGCGCCGAACACCAGGCTCAGCGGCCGCGACAGGACGAACGGCGCCTCCCGATCCACATAGGAGAGCGGCGCGTCGGTGGTCAGGCGGATGGCGAAGTCGCCGCCGGTATAGCGGATGTGGTTGCTGCCGAACGCGCGCTGCATCGGCATCTGCCCGTGCTGGGCGGAGGGGCGGAAGCGGATCGTGATGCGCGGCAGCCCCGCGATCGGTTCGATGATGCGCATGAGCTGCGGCGGACGGAAGGTGCGCTCGTAGTTCTGGAAACGCGGCGCGAAATCCGTGATGCGGATCGCCGCGCCGTCCTTGTCGGTCAGGACCGTCGTGACGATCGCGGTGTTGCGCACATACTCCGAATGCGCCGACACGAAGCCGTCGAGCACCACGTCGGTGAAACCCTTCTCCTCGTCGCCGCTCACCAGGCGGCAGAACACCGGATCACCGTCGAAGCGCGGAAAGCACCACCACACGATCCGCGCCATCGGGTTGACCAGCGCGGCGGTGCGGCCGTTGCCGATGACGGCGAGGTCGAGGCTTTGCTGGGCGCTCGCGACGTCGAGGGTCTTCTGGTGGACATTCATTTCGCATCCTTCTTGGTGAGGACCATTTCGGCGATCCAGCGCCGCACATCGCTCGGCTGTTCGAACATTCCGGCGATGCCCTGCACTTCGCGCCCGACCGAGAAACCGACGCCGTTGAATTCCGGCAACACCGCGAATGCCGCCTCGTCGGTCACGTCGTCGCCGATGAAGATCGGGCGGCGTCCCTTGAACGGCGCGTGCTGCATCAGCTCGCGCACCGCGGTGCCCTTGTTGAACGAGGGCTGCTTCACCTCCACCACCGACTTGCCGGGCAGGATCTCGATGGCGGTCGAGGGAAAGCGCGCACAGATCGCGCTCACCTCGTCGCGCACCGCGTGGCCGAGATGCGGCGCCTGGCGGTAATGGATCGCGACCGAATAGTTCTTGTCCTCGACCACGACGCCGGGCTTGTCGTCCGCGATGCTGGCGAGGTCGGCCTTGAGCTGCGGATCGAGAAAGGTATTCGCGCGGGCGACCGTGCCGTCGTTGAGACGCAGCTCCGCACCATGCCCGGCGATCGACGGCAGCTTGAGCGGTTGAAAGAACAGGTCGAGTTCGGCGAGCGGCCGCCCGCTCACGAAGGCGAGCGCGCCGCCGGTGCGCTTCGACAGCCGTTCGAGCGCGATGGTCAGCTCCGGCGGGACGACGACTTCCAGCGGTGTCGGAGCGAGATCGAGAATTGTCCCATCGACATCGAGCAGCACGGCGCTCGACGGAAGGGTGGCGGCATCGATGTACAATTCGCGCTCCCGATTGCGACTCGTGATTGATCAAACGCGTCACGACAACGCCCGGGCCCCGGCCCTGCGCTGTGCGGATAGCTCATGATTCGCCGTCAGATCGCGCGCTAACTTATTGACCTATAGCACGTTTCGTTGGCGATTGGGCCCGCAAACGCGTTCCGGCGCTAGCGGGCCAATACTTCAATCTCCCGGTCGACGCCGGGTTCCACTTTGAATTTGCCGTTAAACGTCTTGTCGTCGTTCTTCGCGACGACCGAATACTCGCCCTCGGCCAGAACCACCTTGGGAAACGCGCCGATCGCCTCCTTCACGACATCGCCGCCCGGCGTCAGCACCGACCACTGGGTGTTCGCCAGCGCTTCGCCGCCGCTCGCGGCGACCAGCTTGAGCGTGATGACGGCGGCGCGGTGATTGACCACCACGTCGGTCAGCTTGCCGGACTGCACGCGGATGTCCGAGCGCACGGTCGCGTTGCTGTTGCCGTAGTTCGAGACGACGTAATAGCTGCCCTCGGGCAGCAGCACGACGTCCGCGGCCGCGACGTTCGACGCGAAGGCGCGCCGGTCGATCGCGCCGCTTTCGAACTGGCTGCCGCGGAAGACGTCGAACGTCACCTGTCCGGGCGGGATGCGGCTGTCGCCGACGCGTCCCTCGAAGCGCGCGCCGCCGGCCGTGATCTCGAACGTCTCGCGCACCGTCTCGGAGCGAAGCTGCACCTTCTTGGCCGCAGTCGCGAGTCCGAACGCGACATGCACCACATAGCTGCCTGGCGGCAGCACGAAGATCGGCGCGGCGGCGCGCTCCTCGCGCAGCATGCGGAAGACGCCGTTGGCGTCGGGCTTGTCGGGATAGATGCGCCAGTGCAGCGCGCCGGAGATGTTCGGCGGTTCGCGCCCGAAGCGCGCGCTCACCATCAGGGCCACTTGTCCCGCCGGCACCATCGGGATTGCCGGCACGACGGCTGCGGCTGCGGGCGGCGCCGCTTGCAGTGTCGGGCCTTGCGGCGGCGGCAGCGAAACCGGCCGGCTCGGCGGGGCGAGCTCGAGCGGACTGGGGTTTGGCGCGAGCACGCCGGACTGGCCGCCCGGCGGCATGAAGCTCTGACCGCCAACCTGCCCCGGCGGACGCGGCACGGAGTCGAAGCCGGGCGGGATCGTCGTCTGCTGCGCGACCGCCTGCGATGCCGTCACCGCAAACGCAAAAGCGGCCGCCCAAAGCAGGCGGCGCCCATGCGGTCCGGTTCGCAGAGCTGTCATGCACCCGGTTTACCGCCCGAAATCAGGCAAATTCAAGCCTTGACGGCTTTGTCTGCGGTCTTGTGCCGTGCTACGCGCAGCGGACGGAGTAACGCATGCCCGAAGCCCTCGATTTGCTGAAAACACGGCGCTCGGTGAAGCCGATCGAGCTGATCGGCCCGGGCCCCGCGCCGGCCGAACTCGACACGCTGCTGACCGTTGCGTCACGCGTGCCCGATCACGGCAAGCTCACCCCCTGGCGCTTCATCGTGTTCGAGGGCGACGCGCGGGCGAAAGCCGGCGAGACCATCGCGGCGGTCTTCAAGGCTGCCAACCCGCAGGCAACGGATGAGCAGGTCGCGTTCGAGCGCAACCGCCTGGCCCGCGCGCCGCTCGTCGTCGCGGTGGTGAGCCGCGCCGCGCCGCATGTGAAGATCCCCGAATGGGAGCAGGTGCTCTCCTCCGGCGCCGCCGCGATGAATCTGGTGACCGCCGCCCATGCGCTCGGCTTCGCGGCGAACTGGATCACCGAATGGTACGCCTATGATCGCCGCGTGCTCGACGGGCTCGGACTTGCGGCGAACGAGAAGATCGCGGGCTTCGTGCATATCGGGCGTGCCGCAAGGCCGCCGGAGGATCGCCCGCGTCCGCCGCTGTCTGAAATCGTTTCGCGATTCTAGAGCATGATCCCGAAAAGTGGACACCGGTTTTCGGAAAAGATCATGCTCCATCAATAACCTAAAGCGAGATGACGATTCGAAGAAAAGTCATCTCGCTTTAGGGAGCGATGTCAGGAAAAGTGGAAACCGGTTTTCCGTCCGACATCGCGACAGTGTAATATCTTAGGGGGTCTCGCTCATGTTCTACGCGACCGCAAAACCGGACCACGGCCTGCCGCACGATCCGTTCAAGGCGATCATCGCGCCGCGCCCGATCGGCTGGATCACCTCGATGAGTGCGAAAGGCGCGATCAACCTCGCGCCCTACTCCTATTTCAACGGCGTGCGCAGCCGTCCGCCGATGGTGATGTTCTCGAGCGAGGGCCGCAAGGACTCGCTCGAGTTCATCGAGGAGACCAGGGAGTTCGTCTGCAATCTCGCGACCTGGGATCTGCGCCACCAGATGAACCAGACCTCCGCCCCATATCCCCGCGGCGTCAATGAGATCACCGAGGCCGGCCTCACCGCTGCCCCTTCGCGCCTGGTCAAGCCGCCGCGCGTCGCCGAAGCACCGGCCGCGCTCGAATGCAAATGGGTCCAGACCGTCCAGCTCAAGGACGTCGACGGCACGCCGTTCGACGGCTGGATGGTGATCGGCCGCGTGGTCGGGGTGCACATCGACGAGCGCTTCATCAAGAACGGCCTGCTCGATACCGCCGCCATGAAGCCGATCGCGCGCGGCGGCTATCACGACTATTCGGTGCTGACCGAGAGCTTCACCATGCGCCGGCCCGAAAGCGTGGCGGACACGCGTGCGCCGGCCCTGGCGGACAACAAGGCCGGCTAGACACGGAACTTTGGTTCCACGCCGATGTTAACATTTGCCCGCAACTACCGGCAGTGCCGCCTTTTCACCATAACGGCGCGTTCTCGTTGCCTGCGACGCGCGGGGCGGATCTGGCGGGATCGAGGACGAACGCGTGTTTCAATTTCTCCAGCGTAGCGAAAAGAACGACGACCAGACTGTGGACGCGGACGCGCACGCATCGACGGATGCCGCGCCGGGGCGGCCGAGCATCGGGCTCGTGCTCGGCGGCGGCGCGGCGCGCGGCTTCGCGCATATCGGCGTGATCCGCACCCTGATCGCGAAGGGGCTGGTCCCCGACATCATCACCGGCACCTCGATCGGCGCGGTCGTGGGCGGCTGCCATGCGGCCGGCAAGCTCGACGAGATCGAGGCCTGGGGCCGCAGTCTCACGCGCCGCAGCCTGCTCGGCTATCTCGACGTCAGCTTCAGCGGCTCCGGGCTGCTCAGCGGCGGCAAGCTCGCCGACAAGATCGCCGAAGCGATCGGCGACATCACCATCGACAAGCTCCCGGTGCGCTACGCCGCGATCGCCACCGAGATCGGCACCGGACACGAGATCTGGATCACGCGCGGCGCGCTGCAGGACGCGATGCGCGCGTCCTACGCGCTGCCGGGGATCTTTCCGCCCATTCGTCTGGGCGAACGCTGGCTGGTCGACGGCGCGCTGGTCAATCCGGTGCCGGTGTCGGTCGCGCGCGCGCTCGGCGCGCGCCTCGTGATCGCGGTGAACGTCAACACCGACATGTTCGGCCGCGGCACGACCATTCCGGATCAGGGCGTGGTGCCGGTGCAGGAACCTGAGCCTCCGATCGAGGAAGAGGTCGCAAGCCGCGGCCTGTTCGGATTATTCGGCGGCGAGAAGTCGGCCAAGCGCCGCCTGTTCGGGACCGCGAGCCGGCCCGGCCTGTCGACCGTGATGGTGGAGGCGTTCAACATCATGCAGGACCGCATCACGCGTGCGCGCCTCGCCGGCGATCCGCCCGACATTTTGATCAGCCCGCGCGTCGGGCGCATCGGGCTGTTCGATTTCCACCGCGCGCAGGAGGCGATCAACCTCGGCGCCGAGGCGGCCGAGCGCGCGCTCGAAGGCCTCGACGAGGTGATCACGGCGCTGGCTTAGCTTCGTTGTTTCCTTCTCCCCGCTTCGCGGGGCGAAGGACAGGCGGAGAGACCCACGCTTCGCACTACGCCGTGGCGATGTACTCGCGCAGTGCGTCGGACTCGCGCTCGATCTCCTCGACGCGGAATTTCACCACGTCGCCGATCGAGATCACGCCGGCGAGACGGCCCTGCTCCACCACCGGCACATGGCGGAATTTGCCCGTCGTCATCCGCTCCATGATGTCCGAGACCGTGTCGGTCTCGACGCAGGTCGTAACCTTGCGCGTCATCACCGCCGCGATATTGTCGCCGAGCGCGTCGGCGCCGCGCTCACCGAGCACACGCACGATATCGCGTTCGGACAGAATGCCGGCAACCCGATTGTCCGCGCCGGTCACGATCACGGCTCCGATGCGACGTTGCGCGAGAAGCTTGACGGCTTCGGACAGGTTTGCGGTTGGCGCAATCGTGACGACGTCGCTTCCCTTGCGCGACAGTATTGCCTTGACCGTCATCGGCTTTCTCCCTGTTGGGAGCGCCAGCGGTCACGCCAAGTCGTTCGTCGCCCTTCTGGGCGCCGCACGAAATAACGTGCCGTGGCGCCGTTGAACGAGAACTTGGCCCTGAATCGTGACCGCCACAAGACTAGTGCGCTGCACAAAATGCATCCGCG
>Ga0207701_10008192_pt1 | contig 10342 bp, 8 predicted proteins | sample KBSSwiSSwithPhiX_FD_184294 | JGI IMG/M metagenome (GOLD analysis project Ga0207701, IMG submission 184294) | Switchgrass rhizosphere bulk soil microbial communities from Kellogg Biological Station, Michigan, USA, with PhiX - S5 (SPAdes) (version 2) | ecosystem: Environmental > Terrestrial > Soil...
CATCGGGTAGCGGCGGACCGGCGCCCGCCTCGCCCGCGGTGGTGACCCAGATCGGATCGGGTGCCACCAACCGCTCGGGAGCGGTGTCCAAGCGGGCGGTCGAGCCGCTGGCCGCGACCATGCTGAGCAGCGGCCCCCTGGCCGGAAACTCGCTGGCCGCGGTGCTTTCGGGCGCCGGGTCGGCAGCCCAGGCACCGCCCGCCATCACGGCCGCGCCCACCGTGGCGGGCAGCCCGCCGCCCGGCTTCGCCGGCCTGCCGCTGCCGGGCGCCGCGCCGGGGCCTGGCGCGATTCGACCGGCGGCGCGGCCCGCGGAGAACTTCGTCGGCCGCACCCTGAATCACCGCTACGTGGTCGAGGACAAGATCGGCGAGGGCGGGTTCGGCGCGGTGTTCCGCGGCAAGCAGATCGCCACCGGCCGCGAGGTCGCGCTCAAGATCCTGCACCCGCACAACTCGGGTGATCCCACCATCGTCGCCCGCTTCCGGCGCGAGGCCGAGGCCTGCTCCAAGCTGCGGGACCCGCACACCGTCACCACCTACGACTTCGACGAGACCGAGGACGGCATCCTGTACCTGGCCATGGAGCTGCTGCGCGGGCGCAGCCTGCACCTGCTGCAGAAGAGCGAGGGCCCCTTCCCGCCCGAGCGGGTGCTGGGCATCCTGGAGCAGGTCGCCGAATCGCTGGGCGAGGCGCACCAGAACGGGATCGTCCACCGCGACATGAAGCCGGAGAACGTCATCGTCGAGTCGCGCGGCGGCAACGACTACGTCAAGGTGCTGGACTTCGGCATCGCCAAGATGATCTCCGGGGATCGCGAGGTCCAGGCGCTGACGGCCGTGGGCCAGACGCTGGGCACGCTGGAGTTCATGTCCCCCGAGCAGCTGCGGGGCGTGAAGCTGGACGGACGTTCCGACATCTACGCGCTGGGCATGATGGCCTACGAGATGTTGACCGGGGAGCTGCCCTTCAAGAGCGCCAAGACGCCGATCGAGATCATCAACTTTCACATGAAGGACGTCTGCCCGCCGCCGTCCAAGCTGCGTCCCGACCTGAACATCCCGCCCGCGGTCGACGCCGTGATTCTCAAGATGGTGGCCAAGACCCGCGACAACCGCTACGCCGACACGGCCGCCCTGCGCGCCGCCATCGATCAGGCCCGAAACGACGACGGCAAGAAGTCCTCGTCGTTCCCGATCTCGCTCAACAACCCGCGCGTGATGGGGCTGGTGGGCGTGGTGACCGTGGCGCTGGTCGGCGCGCTGGTCTATCTGCTGGCGCGCTAAAATCCGCAAGGTCCCGTGAACGTTGACCTGGGCGTGATCGGCCCCCTGATCGTGGCCGTGCACGTGCACGGCCACGATCACGGGGTGCGATCACGTCGACGTCTTGACGGGACTTTGGGGGGCGGTCCGCGCTAGCCCGCCAGGTCGCACACCACGGCGGCGTGGTCGGAGATGGCGCCTCCCGCGGCGTCGCGCGGGTCCACCACCGTCGCGGCGGTCGCGCGCAGGCCGCGGGCGGCGAACCAGTCGAGGCGGGCCGGGAGGCAATGATCCCAGCGCCGCACCAGCCGGCGCACCAGCGCGACCAGGGGCGGACCACCCGCGCGGCGGATCTTCTGCAGCGCATAGGGATCGTTGAAGTCGTAGCGGTAGGTGGGGCGGGCACGGTCGTTGAACCCGTCGACCGCGAAGCCGCGCGCGCGCAGCAGATCGAACAACGGCCGCTCGGCGCCGTCCTCGGGCCGCATGTAGCCGTCGATGGTGCGCCGCAGACCACGCCGGATCAGCTTACCCAGCGCGTCGCGCAGCACGGCGAGCGGCGACGACAGGTCGTGGGTCGAGCAGTTGAAGTCGCCGCCCACCACGGCCGGGCGCCCGGCCGGCATTCCATCGAGCAGGGCCGCCAGCTGGCGAGCGCGCTGGGCCGGCGAGGCGTTGGAGTCGAGGTGGCAGGCGCCGACCAGCAGCGGCCCGTCGGGCAGACCAGCGTCGACCTCGACCAGCAGCGCCCGCTTGTTGCCCAGCCGCCGCTCCGACGAGGAGAACTTGTCACGCAGCGCGGGCAGGTCGACGTTGGCGGCGCGCCGGATGCGCGCCCGGGTCAGGATCGCCGTGCCGGCCAGCGCGGTGGTGTTGGCCAGCCCGGCGCGGTTCTCGCCCCAGTCGTCGCCCAGGGTCAGGTAGGACGGCGCGAACGCGTAGCTCAGACCCAAGGCTTCGGCCAGGTCGCGCGCCACGTTGCGATTGCCCGAGCGCCCCAGCCCGCAGTCGATCTCCGACAGCAAGAGGAAGTCGGCCTTGGCCAGCACCGGGTGGTCGCGCAGCGCGCCCAGGATCGGTTCGAAGCAGGCGCCGCGCTGGACATTCCAGGCCACCAGGCGCAAGGGGCGGCCGGCCGCCAGCGCCGGCTCGGCGTCTCCCTGCTCGACGCCGGTGGTGACCCGCTCGACCTCCCCGCGGATCCCCCGCCACAGCTCGCTGCGCTCCAGCGCCCGCCGGTTCGCGAAAGCGCGCAAGGCCGGGTAATGCACCGCCAGCTGGTGCTCGATCGCTTGCAGCCGAAGAAAGGCCACCGGCCGGGATGCTATGTCATCGGACGATCTGGAAGAAGCGGCCCCAGCGGATGGACTTGAACCAGCTCACCAGGTTCCAGCCCTCGGTGGGCGCGCGCGACCACCAGATGATCAGGGCCTTGCCCTTGATGAACTCGTGCTGCACCGTCCCCCAGACCCGCGAATCCGAGGAGTTGTCGCGGTTGTCCCCCATCACGAACACGTTGCCCGGCGGCACCACGGTGCGGCTGAAGTCGTGGCCGCGACCCGGCTCCTGGATGGTGGCGTGGAGCTTGGTCCCCAGGGTCTCTTCCCACTCCTCGCAGTCCCGGTCGTCGGCGCCCGCGCCCGGGTGCGACTCCGAGCCCGGACAGGGGACCGGCAGGCGCCGGCGGGGCATCGGGTGACCGTTGATGAAGACCTCGTGCTGGCGCACCTCGACCACGTCGCCGGGCAACCCCACCACCCGCTTGATGTAGTCGGTGCTGGGATCGATCGGGTACTTGAAGACGATCACGTCGCCGCGCTCGGGCTGGTTGAGCTCGAGGATCTTGACGTTGGTGAAGGGGATGCCCAGGCCGTACGCGAACTTCGACACGAAGATGTGGTCGCCCACCTCCAGCGTCGGAATCATCGATCCGGACGGGATCTGGAACGCTTCGACCACGAAGGCCCGCAGGACCAGCGCGATGGCGATGGCCACGCCGATCGACTCCGAGTACTCGCGCAGCGTCGACTTGCGCGCGCCGGCCAGGCTCTGGTCCATGCGCTCGTCCAGCGCCGAGATCGCGCGCCGCGCCTCCTCCTGGTCGCTGCCGCCCAGCGCCGTCTCGACGTCGGCTATCGCGGCCTTGATCCCGGTCACCACCTCCTCGGTCAGGACCGCGCTGCGCCGCTTCAGGATACGGCGCGCCTCCTTGACCAGGTGCCGGCCCTCGACCCGGGTACGCTTCCAGGCGCTCCGCTCGCGCCACGCCTCTAAGAAACTCGCCATCAATCGACCTTCAGGATCGCGAGGAACGCCTCTTGGGGGATCTCCACGTTGCCCACCTGCTTCATCCTCTTCTTACCTTCCTTCTGGCGCTCCAACAACTTACGCTTGCGCGTTATGTCGCCGCCATAGCATTTGGCGGTGACATTCTTGCGCAGGGCCTTGACGGTGACGCGGGAGATCACCCGCGAACCGACGGCCGCCTGGACCGCCACCTCGAACTGCTGCTGGGGGATGAGCTCCTTCATCTTGCTGCACAGGTCCCGCCCCTTCACGTAGGCGCTTTCGCGGTGCACGATCGCCGACAGCGAGTCGACGCGGTCGCCGTTGACCAGCAGGTCCAGGCGCACCAGGTCGGCGGCGCGATAGCCCTTGGGCTCGTAGTCCAGCGAGGCGTAGCCGCGCGACACCGACTTCATCCGGTCGTAGAACCCGAACACCACCTCGGTCAGGGGCAGGTCGTAGCGGATGATGACCCGCTTCTCGCCGGCGTAGGTGAGACCGGTCTGGGTGCCGCGCTTCTCCTCGCACAGCTTGAGCAGCGCGCCCACGTACTCGGGGGGCGTGTGGATGGTGGCCGCGATCAGCGGCTCCTCGATGGCGTCGACCTCGCCGTCGGAGGGGAACTTGGCCGGGTTGTCGAGCTCGACGATGCTGCCGTCCCGGCGCACCACCCGGAAGCGCACGGTGGGCGCGGTGGTGATCAGATCCAGGTTGTACTCGCGCTCCAGGCGCTCCTGCACGATCTCCATGTGCAGCAGGCCCAGGAAGCCGCAGCGGAAACCGAAGCCCAGCGCCGCCGAGCTCTCCGGCTCGCGCGAGAAGGACGCGTCGTTGAGGCGCAGCCGGTCGAGGGCGTCGCGCAGGTCCTCGTACTTGGCCGAATCCGTGGGAAAGATCCCGGCGAACACCATCGGCTTGGCGGGCTGGAACCCGGGCAAGGGCGACTCGCAGGGGCGCGAGGTCTCGGTGATGGTGTCACCGACGCGCGCGTCGGCGACCTCGCGGATCGCCGCCGTGAAGAAGCCGACCTCTCCGGCGCCGAGCTCGCCGATCTCGCTGGCGAAGGGGGCGAACACGCCCAGGCTCTGGATCTCGTACTCGCGCGCCGCCGCCATGAAGCGCACCTTCTGCTTGGGGCGCAGCAGCCCGTCGATGACCCGCACCAGGATCACCACGCCCCGGTAGCTGTCGTACCAGCTGTCGAGCAGCAACACCCGCAGCGGCTTGGCCGGGTCGCCGACCGGCGGCGGCACCTTGGCCACCACCGCCTCCAGGATCTCGTGGATCCCCTTCCCTTCCTTGGCCGAGGCCAGGATCGCCTCCGAGGCGTCGATGCCCACGACCTCTTCGATCTGGCGGCGCACGTTCTCGGGGTCGGCCGCCGGCAGGTCGATCTTGTTGATGACCGGGATGATCGTGAGGTTGTTGTTCACCGCCAGGTAGACGTTGGCCAGGGTCTGGGCCTCGACCCCCTGCGAGGCGTCGACCACCAGCACCGCGCCCTCGCAGGCCGCCAGGGAGCGTGAGACCTCGTAGTGGAAATCGACGTGCCCCGGGGTGTCGATCAGGTTGAGCTCGTAGGTCTGACCGTCCTGGGCGGCATAGCTGAGACGCACGGTCGCGGCCTTGATGGTGATGCCGCGCTCGCGCTCCAGCTCCATGCTGTCCATGAACTGGGCCTTGCGCTCGCGGTCGCTCAGGGCGTTGGTGGCGTCCAGCAGGCGATCGGCCAGCGTCGACTTGCCATGATCGATGTGGGCGATGATGGAGAAATTGCGAATCAGGTGCGTGGGCGTCGGCATGGCGGCCAAATGAAAAAAGAAGAAAGCAGAAAAAGGCGGAGCGTTTATCCGCTTACTTCGCGCGAACGTCCAGCGTGAGCTGGCCGGGGAGCTGATGCCGCTGTTTTTCGAGCACCATGTCGATGCCTTGCCGGATGTACTCGGCGACCGGGACCTTGGTCTTGTCGTGGAGCTGCTTCAGGAGCTCGCTTTGCTCCGGCGTGATGTAAATCGTGGTGGAGATCTTCTTCCGGCCCATTCGAAGTGACATTGCATGACGATATGTGAGCCGTCAATGTGGTTCGGACTTGATGCGGGGCGCCTTTCGCCATAGCTTATGAGGCCATGACTCTTACGGTCAAAGCCCGAGGCAAGGCCCCCGTCAAAGCTCCCGGTCGCTCCCTGGCTCTGGTCCTGGTGGGCGCCGCCGGGATGCTGCTGGCCGCCTGTGCCGACGGCCCCCAGAAGCGCGACGATCCGAGCATGGCCCAGGCGTCGGCGGGCGGCAGCAACGTGCCGGCTCCGCCCTCGGTCGACCGATCCAAGTGCAGCGACAAGGGCAAGCAGGTGGTCACCGCCGACATCAACCTCGACAAGAAGCCCGACGTCTGGAAGTTCTTCACCGCGGTCCAGCAGAACGGCCAGTCGGTGTCGGTGCTGGCCTGCAAGCAGGTCGACCTGAACCACGACGGCAAGGTCGACATGGTCTACTACTACGACGAGACCGGCGCCCAGACCACGCTGGAAGAGTTCGACCTGGACTTCGACGGACAGTTCGACGTCACGACCTACTACGTGAACGGCAAGAAGGTGCGCAAGGAAGAGGACACCAACCTCGACAAGCGCCCCGACGTCTGGACCTACCTCGAGGACGAGAAGATCGTCCGCGTCGAGCGCGACACCGACTTCAACGGCAAGGTCGACGAGTGGCAGTACTACGAGGGCGGCAAGCTGGATCGCATCGGGTACGACACCACCAACTCGGGTCGGCTCGACAAGTGGGACCGCGCCCCCGAGGGTGAGGCCGCGCCGGCCGAAGGTGGCAGCGCCCCCGCGCCCGCGGCGGCCCCCGCCGGCGGCACCGCGCCGGGCCCGGCCGCCACCGCGCCGCCTCCCGCGACCGCGCCGCCCCCGGCCAGCGCGCAGACCGCCAAGAAGTAGGGCAAGAAGTAGCGGGAACCGCCCTCGGCGCCGGGGCGGCTCGGACCCTTCCCTTACGCCTTGCCGAGCTCGAAGCCGTCGTGCAGCGAGCGCACGGCCAGCTCGGCGTACTTGGCGTCGATCACGCACGAGATCTTGATCTCCGAGGTGGAGATCAAGTGGATGTGGATGCCCTCCTGGGCGAAGATCTCGAACATCTTCAGCGCCACCCCGGCGTGCGAGCGCATACCGACGCCGACCACCGACACCTTGGACAGGTTCTCCTCGGTCTTGATCTGGTCGGCCGGCAGGATGTCGCTGCAGCTCTTGCTCAGCACCTCGCGCGCGCGCGGCACATCGGCGGAGGGGATGGTGAAGGTCAGATTGGTCCGGCCGTTCTGGATGTGGGCCTGGACGATCACGTCGACGACGATGCCGGCGGCGGCCAGCGGCTTGAACACCTGGGCCTGGATGCCGGGCTTGTCGGGGATGCCCGGCAGCGTGACCTTGGCTTCATCCCGCGTGGCGGTCACCCCGGCGACTACGACTGACTCCATGTCTTTCTCCTCAGGCACGACCCATGTCCCTTCATTGTCGTTGAAGCTCGAACGAACGTGGATCGGGACGCCGTACTTCATCCCGAACTCGACCGAACGGATCTGCAGCACCTTGGCGCCCAGCGACGCCAGCTCCAGCATCTCTTCGTAGCTGATCCGGTCGACCTTGCGCGCGCTGCGCACCACGTTGGGATCGGCGGTGTAGACCCCGTCGACGTCGGTGTAGATCTCGCACGCCTCGGCCTTGAGCGCGGCGGCGACCGCGACCGCCGAGGTGTCCGAGCCGCCGCGGCCGAGCGTGGTGATGTTGCCGTCCTTGTCGACGCCCTGGAAGCCGGCGATGACCGCGATCTTCCCGGCCTGCAGCGCGCTGGTGATGGCGCGCGCGTCGATGTCCTGGATGCGCGCGCGCGCGAAGGCGCTGTCGGTCAAGATGCGGACCTGATGCCCGAGCAGCGACACCGCCTGCCCGCCCTCGGCGTGGATGGCCAGCGCCATCAGGCCGACGGTGACCTGCTCGCCGGTCGAGGCGATCACGTCCAGCTCGCGCTCGTCGGGCAGGGCGGCGATCTGCTTGGCCAGGCCGAGCAGCCGATTGGTCTCGCCGGACATCGCCGAGACGATCACCACCACGTCGTGGCCCCGTCGCTGGGTAGCCAGGCAGCGCCTGGCCACCGCGCGGATGCGTTCGACAGTTCCTACCGAGGTTCCCCCGTACTTCTGGACGATCAGCAAGGCGCGCCACTTATCCAATACCGACCGGGCGCCGTCAAGACCGCCGGCGAGCCCCCGCCGCCCGGCGCCGCGCGCTAAGCTCGGCCGCATGGCACAAGCGATCGAGGTCCACATCACCGCGCCCGACACCGAGCGCGCCGCCGCGATGGCCCACACCCTGGTGGGCGAAGGGCTGTGCGCCTGCGTCAACATCGTCAAGGAGGTGCGTTCGATCTACGTCTACGATGGCAAGATCTGCGACGAGCCCGAGGTGCTGTGCGTCGTCAAGACCCGTCCCGAGCTGTTCGATCGCCTGGAGGCGCGCGTGCGCGAGCTGCATCCCTACGAAGTCCCCGAGGTGCTGGCCTTCGCGGTCGACGAGGGCAGCGCGGCCTACCTCGAGTGGCTGCGCGCCTCCACGGTCGCTCCCTGACGCCCACAATGCCCCGCTCATCGCCGGCGGCACCGGGAACCAAGCGCAACATGGCGAAGTGTGGCCGCCGGGGCTGGACCGTGGCCAGGTGGGCCGCCCTCGGGTGGGGCCTGCTGCCGGCCTGCCAGCCCAAGATCGTGGATTTCCAGGCGCGGCCCATCGGGGATCCGGGCGAGCCCTGCCCGGCCGACCCGAGCTGGCTGCCCAACACCTTGGCCCCCGATCCGGCCATGCCGGCCCCCCACCCCCTGACCGAGTGCCCGTTCTATCAGGCGGGATTCACCTACTTTCTGATGGCCACCCAGCCCGGCCCCTCGGGCGAGCCGGCGCTGGCCTCCTGCGCCACGCCCGATGACCTGTTCAAGCCCTCCCGCCCGCTGCCGGACGGAGCGCTGGCCGACCCGGGTACCCACCGCGGAACGCCGCTGCGCGCCTGGCTGGGCGATGTCCGACAACCCGCGAGCGGGGCCGGCCCCGGCCCCATCCTGGTCGACCGCGACCACCGGCCCCTGTATTACGGCACCCACATCAGCCAGACGTTCGTGGCCTTTGCCGCCGGCAACGGCCTGGACACCGCCGCCGGCATCCAGGCCGCCAGCCCCACGCTATCGCTGCCCGCGGGGTTGGTGGTCGCCAGGTCGGCCTGGAAGGACATCGATCCGGGCGACGGAGTGGTGTTCGACTCGTCCCGCTACATCACCACCCTGGCCTGGGTCCCCACCCTGCACCAGGATCCCGGGACCGGCGCCATCTCGGTGGACCGCGACCACCCGCGACAGATCCGGGTCGCGCTGGTGGCCCTGGACATGGCCTTCACCCTGCGCGGCCACCCCGAGATGATCTGGACCAGCTTCGAGCACCGCGACGAATCAGGTGCATCGGACCTGGCGCCGAACCTGCCGCAAGATCCCGGCGCGAGCGGGCTCTCCCGCCTGGGAATGACCGCGGCGGTGGCGCCGCGCGATACCCTCCTCTACCGCGCCGGTACCCCGGCCAGTCAGGCCAATCAATCGCTGGCGGACGCAGCGCTGCTCCTGGACGACAGCGCCCAGAGCCTGACGCCCGATACCCCGGTGTACCGCGCCTTCCCGGCCTCGCATTCCAACACCAACGACGAGAGCGAAGCCCTGCATTCGTTGAACCAGTCCGTCGCGGACCTGTTTCAAGCGCAGGCGAGTCAGCTGGACCCCGCTGACCACCGCCGCTGGTACCGGCTGGTCGGCGGCATCTGGATGGACAAGCCGGGATTCTTTTCGCTGGACGCCAGCCTGCAGAACGACGAGAGCAGCCCGTTCGTCACCGGCCCCCACGTCGACGAGAGCGGCCTGCCCGCCGACCCGGTGCCGCCGGCGGAGTTCATGGCGTCGCTGGCGGCCGACGGCACCGACAGTCCCTACTCGATCCTGGGCGGTTGTGATCGCCTGTCCAGCACCGCCATCGAATCGTTCACCCAGGGGCCGGGCTCGATGAACAACTGCTTCGCCTGCCACAACACCCAGGCCGTCTCGCTCCAGGGCATCCCGCTCGGTCGCGACAACGCCGGCGGGGCAGCGCTGCTACCGCCCAAGCTGATCAACGTCAGCCGGATCTTCGCGGGCTTCCTGCTCGACGAGTGCGCCGCGGGCGCGGCCTGTCCCTGACGGCCACACCCCGGCCCGCGAACCTGTCAGAGCTTGGCGCCCGGTGGGGGCGGCGCCTGCAGCTCGGCCAGCGCCGCGCGCAGCGCCGCGGCCACCGTTGCCTCGGTCTCGTGAGCCAGGGCCCGGGTCAGCGCCGGGACCACCCCGCGATCGCCCAGCTTGGCCAGCGCCTTGGCCGCCTGGACCCGCACCGGCACGTATTCGTCGCCGCGCAAGCGCTCGACCAGCGCGTCGCGCGCCGCCGGATCTCCGATGTCGCCCAGCGCGTCGACCATCTCGCGCCGGTTCTGCACCTCGGGCAGGTGCGCCAGCAACGCCGGCACCGCCCGGCGATCGCGCAGCCGGCCCAGGTTGATCACGATCAGGCGGCACAGCAGGACGTCATCGCAGTGATCCAGCGCCTCGTTCATGGTCGGGACGCCGGTGGCGTCGCCGACCTGGGCCAGCGCCAGCGCGGCGCGGATGCGCAGCAAGCGTGGCGCGCGCGGGTTGCCGGTCGCGGCGCGCACCCGCTCGCGCGCGCCGG
>Ga0207701_10008193_pt1 | contig 10342 bp, 11 predicted proteins | sample KBSSwiSSwithPhiX_FD_184294 | JGI IMG/M metagenome (GOLD analysis project Ga0207701, IMG submission 184294) | Switchgrass rhizosphere bulk soil microbial communities from Kellogg Biological Station, Michigan, USA, with PhiX - S5 (SPAdes) (version 2) | ecosystem: Environmental > Terrestrial >...
TGCCGGCCCGCTAGCGCCTCGGAATCTATTCGAGCTACTGGTTCATCCGGCTCAGCACGTATCGGATCGGCTCGATCGAGATCTGCATCATGCCGGTGTAAGGCCTGTTCATCTCGAGAATCAGGAAGATGGCGCCGGACACGGACAGTGCGCCCAGCAGGAGCGCGGCGACGAGCGTCGCATTGCGGCGCGCGAACAGGCCGAAGCCGACGAACAGCATCGCCAGCCAGAACACGAGCACGACGAGAAACGGCCACGAGATCCCGGCGCGTGCCTGCTCCGACAGCAGGAGGCGCGTGTCGCCGAGGGTTCCCAAGATCTGCAGGGCGCGCGCCTGAACGAACCGCTGCGCTTCGTCCGCCGGCTTTAGCGCGGTGATGCGATCGAAAGGAGCGTGGCGGCGCGCTGCGCGTCGAGCGGCGAATCGATCGTCGACTGAAACCCGCCGGCCTTCGTCGCGCGCTCGACTTCCGCTTGGACGATGCCGCGCAGCAGCGCACGCGAATCGCGCGCGTCGGGACCGAGACGCTCGAGCGCGCGATCGAGCTGGAACAGGTGCACGGCGATCTGCTGCACTTCCGTCTGCTGCGCCTCGTATGAGCGATGGGCCGAGGAGATGAGCAATCCCAGGACCAGCGCGGCGACGGTCGCAATGAGCCCCATCACGAGCTTCACCACGTCCTTCGAGTCGCTCTCCCTGTGATGCTGCGGGAGTCGGCCGTGCAGATAGAGGCCGGCAAGCCCGCCTGCGAAAGTACAGGCGAAAACGATCACCGCGACGGCGACGGAGATCATGCTCTCGCAGTACAACCTTCATAGGTCGTCCTGCCGTTCTCTTCGAGGAACGCCGTGTCGCCCTTGTTCCAGAACACGATGCTCTCATCCTTGTTCGCGTAACGCGCGCCCGATGCCGACATCGCTTGCGGCAGCGTGAGGTTGCGGCCGTCCGAGAGCACGAGCCGAACGCTGCTGGAGGGGCCGTTGACGAACGTTGCGTCGATCGACTTGCCGCCCGGGCACGCGAACTTCGCCTTGATGGTCTTCGCCGCCCCCGCGACCTGGCGCGCGCACGATCCGTCGTAGTACGCGAACGCATCGCAGGCATTCGCCCCGCGGAAAGTGCACGTCCCTGTCTCCGCCGGCGTGTTGCTTGCCGACGTGACCTTGTAAGTGCCACCCGTGATGGCGCAATAGCGCGCAGCGGGCGTCGCATACCCCATGACCTTGATGCCCCCGGTGCGGCACTGGCCGCGCAGCATCGCAAACTCCTCGCACTGCAGGTTGTCCGCGAACACGCAGACACCGTATTCCCCGCCCTTCGGATTCTTTTCGATCGTGAGCTTCCCGCCCTTCGCTGCGCAGTTTTGCGACGCAGGATTGGCGAGCGTCGACTGGGCAACGGCATCGAACGCCGCAAGCAGTACCACGACGCCAACGAGAATGGCGAGAACGCGCATCGTCGAAAGCTCCTCTGTCGATCCGAAACGCGAGTATCGCGCCCCGCGCGGGTTGCGTCGAGCGCCGCTCACGATGGCTCTGTCAGGACAGATCACCGAGCACGATCGCGCTTACGCGCTCCGCGGCGCCCGGCCAATGCCGGAACTGCGGGAACCGCCTGGCATCGACCAGCGTCAGCTTCCGTGTCCGTTAGTTGTGGGCATCCTCGTCAAACCGACATACACTCGCCGGCCTCGGCTATCGCATGGTATTGCTCGCACTCCGGGGACTACGTGATTGATCGGCGAACGTTCATTCCGTGGGGCGCGGGCCGCCCGCCAGGTAACCGACACGCCAGACCTTGCCCGATTGCTGCGCTTGGACTGACTTGCCGCGTTTCGCAGCGCCCTTGCCCGCTGAATGTACTTTGCTAAAGTCGAAGTCAATCTTCATCCATCGGAGGTCAAAATGAGCCACTCATCAATGCTGAAGGCCAGACGGCAGCATCAAAAAAACAAGAAGCTTCTCCAGGTCGCAGCCAAGCAGGCTAAGCGGCTGGCGAAGCAGGCACTGGCGGGGCCAGTTGTGAAGAAGGCGAAAGTGAAGAAGGAGAAGGTCAAGAAAGAAAAGATCGAGACGGAAAAGGTGAAACCGGTCAAGCCGGTCAAGCCGACCAAGGAGGAGCTTGGCAGGCAAGACTCGAAGAAGAGCAGTGCGGGTGCCGGGAAGAAAGGCGCGTCCTAGCGTTCCAGGCAACGGGTTCCGCGTTCGATGCACCGGAATGTCCCGCAAATGCATCGAGGCTGCGTCGGCACAACAACGTCGGGCGTTTTTATCGCCGCCGGCGCCATTCCGGTTGCCCTGTGGGGCTCTAACAGGGATCATCCAAGGCATTCCAGTATCAGGCGCAGGCTCGCCGGCCAAGGCGAGCGGCGCGAGGCGGCGAGAGTGACGTACTGCGTGGGCATGAAGGTAGACGAAGGGATGATCTTCGCGTCGGATTCGAGGACGAACGCTGGCCTCGACAACATCGCGAAGTTCTGCAAGATGACCCTGTTCGAGCGCGCCGGCGATCGCGTGATGGTGCTCCTGAGCTCCGGCAATCTGGCCGGGACCCAGGCAATCATCAGCTTGCTGTCGCAGCGCGGCGACGACCCCGACAATCCCGGATCGCTGTGGAAGGCGCGGACCATGTTCGACGCCGTCAACCTCGTTTCCGACGCGATGCGCGATATCGAGCGGCGCGACGGCCCGTCGCTCCAGGCCAGCGAGGTGACTTTCAACGCCTCTTTCATCCTGGGTGGCCAGATTCGCGGCGAGGAAATGCGGCTGTTCCGAATCTACGCGGAAGGCAATTTCATCGAATCCGGTGCCCTCACACCGTACATCCAGACAGGCGAAACGAAGTACGGCAAGCCGATCATCGACCGCGTGATCACGACCACCACCAACCTCGCCGACGCCGCCAAATGCGTGCTCGTGTCGTTCGACTCCACGATGCGCAGCAATGTTTCGGTCGGGATGCCGATCGACCTGATCTGCTACGAACGCGACAGCCTCCAAGTCCAGATGCGCCGCCGCTTCGACGATGGCGACCCGTACTTCACGTCCCTGCACCGCAGCTGGAGCGAGGGCACGCGAAGGGTGTTCAGGGAGCTGCCCGAGCTAGTCTGGTGACGACGCCGCGAAGCGCGGGCGGCGATCGTGCGTGATCTCATCGTAGTAACGTGCGAGCATGGCGGCAATCGCATCCCGACCGAGTACGCGGGCCTCTTTCGCGGATGGCATCGCGTCTTGCGCAGCCATCGCGGTTACGACGCCGGCGCGCTTGCGATGGCACGTGATCTGGCCACCGTGTTTCACGCTCCGCTGATTGCGTCCAGGGTGAGCCGACTGCTCGTCGACCTCAATCGTTCGCTTTCCAATCCGCGCGCCTGGTCGGCGGTGACGAGCGCGCTGACTCCCACCGAAAAGCAACACGTCGTACAGCGTCACTACGCGCCGTACCGCCGAAAAGTCTCGACGATCGTAGACGAAGCGGTGAAGTCGGGACGCACGGTCATCCACCTCTCGTCGCACAGTTTCACGCCGGTGCTGAACGGCCAAGTTCGAACATCCGATGTCGGTCTCCTGTACGACCCCGCGCGACCTGGCGAGACCGTGCTCGCCGAGCTGTGGAAAGCTGCATTCGCCGAGCGGGCCCCCGAGTTGCGCGTGCGACGGAACTATCCGTATGCGGGGAAGGGTGACGGGCTGACGCGATCCTTGCGCCGGAGCCATCCGCCGGGACGCTACGTCGGGATCGAGGTCGAGCTCAACCAGTCATTCGCGCTGGGCGGCGGAAAACCGTGGCGGGAACTGCGCGAAGCCGTCGTGGCGACGTTCCAGGCGGCGCTGGGTCGCATGCCGGCGCTCTCGCGTGCCGGTCGCGCGACGTCCTTTTCGGTTGGGAGTACGAAGTGAAGATTCGCATCGGATACGACATGGTCTATGAGTGCCCGCAGCCGGTGCCGATGATCCTGATGCTCAACACTCACTATTCGCGCGCGTCGGACGTGGTGGTCCCCGATCATGTGTGCACGGATCCCGCAGTGCCATTGATCGCATACCGCGACGGGTTCGGGAACTGGTGCAGCCGAATCGTCGCGCCCGCGGGAGAAACCCGCATCTTTGCCGAAGGGATCCTTCGCGACACCGGGCTTCCCGACGAGGTCGCACCCAACGCGCCGCAGCTGGCCATCGAGGACCTGCCGGAGGAAACGCTCGTATATCTGCTTGGCAGCCGATACTGCGAGACCGACCGGCTGTCGAGCGAAGCGTGGCGCCTGTTCGGCAACACGGCTCCCGGCTGGTCGCGCGTGGACGCGATCTGCGCCTTCGTGCATCGGCACATCAAGTTTGGATACCAGTTCGCGCGGCGCACGAAGTCGGCATGGGAGGCTTACAGCGAAGGCGCCGGCGTGTGCCGGGATTACGCGCACCTTGCGCTGACATTCTGCCGGTGCGTGAACATTCCCGCGCGATACTGCACCGGCTACCTGCCCGACATCGGCGTTCCCGCGGTACCAGACCCGATGGACTTCGCGGGATGGTTCGAGGCGTTCCTCGGAGGCCGTTGGTATACGTTCGACCCGCGCAACTTCGAACCCCGCATCGGGCGTATCCTGATCGCGCGCGGACGTGACGCTTCCGATGTCGCGATTGCCACGACGTTCGGCCCGAACGTCCTCAAGAGGTTCGTCGTTCACGCCGAGGAAATTCCACAGGCCTGACGCACGCCGGGCCTTGACTCGGCCCGTGCGCGACCGTCGCTGCGTCGCGGACCGCGTTGCGAGTATCATCGTTCCTGCGCTGACGCCCGTTGACCCTCCATTACCCTTTGTGATCTCGCCCATGCCCCGTCGAGAAATGCGGTCCCGCGCCCGCTGTTCCGGGGCGACACTCTGGCTGATCCCGGTCATCATCGTCGTGCTCGGTGCGGCGTGGATCTGGTTCATGATTTCGTGGAGCTACTCGTCGGGCGAACGCGCCGGTTGGGTACAGAAGTTCTCCAGCAAGGGCTGGATCTGCAAAACGTGGGAAGGCGAGCTGGCTCTCGTAACCATGCCTGGCACTGCGCAGGAAAAATTTCTGTTTACCGTTTGGGACGACGACGTGGCCAAGAAAATCAACGCCGCGATGGGCAAGCGTGTATCGCTGCACTACGAGGAGAAGGTCGGCTTGCCGGGTACCTGCTTCGGCGAGACGCGGCATTGGGTCAACGGCATCAAGGGCGTGGAGGACATTCCGCTCGCGCCAGGTGTCGTCGTGCCGACTCAACCGGGTGCCGCGCCGGCGGCCCAGCCTTCGCAACCGACAACCGCGCCTGCCCCGAAGTAGTCGAAGTTTCGTCTTGCCAACTTGATCCGGCCTATCCATCTCGAGGCCCAGGAAGATCGCGCCGGGCACCGAACAGCGCGCCAAGCCGCAGCGCAGCGTCGCTAGCACTCCACGCGGTCGCGCCCTAGTTGCTTCGCCCTGTAGAGCGCTTGATCGGCACGCGCGAAAGCCATATCGATCGTCTCGTGAGGGATGTACTGCGCTACCCCTATGGAAACCGTCAACGGGCCGACAGAACGGGTAATCGGCAGCTCGAGTTCCATCGCGCTGATGCGCCGGCGAAGTCGCTGTGCGTCTGCCATCGCTCCTGCCAGGTCCGTCTGCGGCAGGATCTGAACGAATTCCTCGCCGCCGTAGCGCCCGAAAACGTCGGTATTCCGCAGCCCGGCCTGCACGGCGGCTGCGAACGCGCGCAAGACGCGATCGCCGGTCAGGTGGTCGAACGCGTCGTTGTAGCGCTTGAACAGGTCGAGGTCGATCACGCAGATCGATAGCGGTTCGCCGGTCGCATCGGCCCGCTGCTTCGAGTCGTGCATCGCGGCAACCAGCGCGCGGCGATTGTAGACACCGGTGAGATCGTCGCGGCGCGCCTTTTCTTCGATGTCCTCCAGCTTGAGGCGTACGTCCGTCAGCCCCTGTCGTATCCGGTGCACATGGCCCCCGAGGAAGACCATCCACGGAAATGTGACGGCGATCACGAGACACTGCAGGATGTCGAGGCGCAACACCTCGTCGTCCCCTTGCGTCATGTAGCGCACGCCGGCCAGGATTGCGAAGAGCGCCAGCGAGACCGCGCCGAGCGCGGCAACCGTTCGACTGTCGCGGCGAAGCATTCCGAACATCAGTGCGACGAAGAAGAACGCGGGGAACGCGAGCCTGGTTTCCGGCGCGCGATAGACAACGTAAAGCATCGTCGCGAGGGCGGCCAGAAACTGCCATACGGTCAAGCTGGGATCGGAAGATTGCAGGTTCAGTCCGGTGCGAAACAGGCAGAAGAAGACAACGATGAACGTGAAGACGAAGAGGCCGGCGTGAGTCAGCGTGCTGCGGTCGATCTTCCCATAAACATGGAACACGGCGAGCACGATCACGAAGACGATCGAGAACACGCTGGCGAATGCGAACCGGCGGATACGAAGGCGTTGCCTGCGCTCGTTGCCGATGGAAATTGCATTGCCTGAAACCTTCATCGGATCACTCGACATGCGCGTGGGACGGAAGTCGGCTTGCTCGCGTTTGGTTGAAATCGGCACCTTCGGCGGCTAGCATGAGATGCTCATTTGGCCGCCCGACGCGACCGTATCGGAGGTTTTCGCAGGCATGTATTGCGGGGCATCGCGGATGAGGCGTCGGAAGCATAACGCGCGCCTCGAGCGGATGTCGACGCCGCAAATGCTCTAGGGACACTTCGAATTTACCGGGGACTGCGGTCGCACGAGCATGGCACACCTTCTGAAAACGGTGGGTTGCCGCATGAGCACGATCACGACGATGTATCGTCGGCACAATGAGCCGTCAGTCGCTTCGCTTCTGCGTCGCACCCATGATGGATCGGTACGACTTGTCAGCACCGGCGCGGCTTTCCGGCCGGTCGTGTGCAAGGGGTGTGCAGTCTCAGGGCGCCAGGTGCCCCACCCCTTTATGGCAGTCGATGCAGGTCGCCTTGCCATCGAGCACCGGCGCGTGGATCGAGCGCACCAGTTCGGACTGCTTTGCGAGCACGTCGTTGGAGAACGCGTGACATCCGCGGCACGCGCGCGAATCGTTGCCTTTGTATTCTGCCCAGACGTGTCCGGCCATGCGCCTGCGTTCCCCTTCGAATTTCTCCTGGGTGGAGATGATGCCGCGGATCTCCCCGATGACGTCCTTGGTCCCCGCCACGGCCTTGTACCAGAGGAGCTCGGGATACTCCCTCGGGATGTGGCAGTCGTGGCATGTCGCACGCACGCCGGTGCTGTTCACGCCATGGAGGCTTTCCCGGTGTTCCTTCGCGACCCATTGCATCGAGTGGCACGCCGCCCCGCAGAATTCATCGGTGCCGGTGACATGGACCATCACCTGTGTGCCGATGATCGCGATGACGCCGATCACCAAGCCCAAGGTGACGAGCGCCAGCACCGACCAGCGAGCACTCGGGCTGCGTAGTCGCAGCCACGTGCGCTTCAACCGGCCAGGTTGGCCACGCGTTCCAGCCGCTTGTGGAGTCTCGGCCATCGCCCGTCAGCGCTTAACCGGTGGCGCGGGCGGAGCCGGCGGAACGTTGACCACGGGAACGGTCGGCTTGAAGGCCTGGTCACGCAGCGCGATCTGGCCCTGGCGCGCGAGGTCTATCGACTCGCCCAGGATGCGCGAAGCTTCCTGCGGCGCATGGAATCCGGTGGAGTTTTCCGCCTCGACGAAGTCCAGGTAAAACTGCGAGCGCCGCTGCAGATATTGGGCGGTGAGCAGGTCCGCATCCTTGCGCCCCGCACTCTTCGCCGCCTTCAGGTCGTCGATCAGCCCGACCACTGCCGCCATCGCCTTTTCACGAAGCGCCCAGTGTCGATCCTGGATCTGGTAGACACGGGCCTGCAGCTCTTCCGCAGTGACCTTCTCCTCGTGCTTCTTGTGGCAGCCGACGCATGCAGCCTGGACGTTCAACATGGGACTGCGCACCCAGTGATCGGTGAACGACGGGGAAATCGACGGCATGTGGCAATCGGCGCAGGTGACCCCGGCGCGTGCATGCGGACCCTGGTTCCACATCTCGAACTCGGGATGCTGCGCCTTTAGCGCGGGGGCGCCGGTATCCTTGTGGGTCCAGTCACGGAAGCCGATTTCGTCGTAATAGGCGGTGATCTCCTCGATCTTGAGGCCCTTCGACCAGGGATAAACGAGGCGCTTCTCGGGACCCTTGAAGTAGTACTCGACGTGGCACTGGCCGCATACGTAGGCGCGCATCTCGGCCGACGAGGCGTGCTTGTTCACGTCGTAATCCTTCACGCCCAGCGAAGCCTTGTAGGCACGCATGCCTTCGATGAACGCAGGGCGGGTGACGCGGAGGGCGAGCGTCGTGCCATCGTGGCAGTCGATGCAGGCGACCGGATGGCTCACGAGCTTGGTCGCCTCCGCATAGGGCATCGCGTTGATCTTCTCGAAGCCCTTGGTGATGTCGCCGTCGCCCGCCCGCTTGTACGCGAGGTACATCGACGCATGGCAGTTCACGCACGCGCCCGGCTGCTTCACGACCACCTGGCGCTTCGTGAGCCGCTGGTCCTCGAGCATGTAGGCGTGGCCGCGCTCCTCGCGGAAATCTTCGGAGAAGGCATAGCCCTGCCAGATGGCCTTGAGACCCTTGTCCTCGTCGACCTTGGACCGCGCCACGACCGAGCGCGGGTCAGCCTGGGTCGGCGTGTGCGGCACGGCCTCGCTGCCGCCGTGCTTGGTGCGCTGCATGTCGACCGATTTCTTGTACAGCTCGTAGTGCTTCGGGAACGCCTTGCCCCATTCGGCCGGGTCGTCGATGTTGTCGTTGAAGGGCGGGCCCGCGTTCTTGGTCGCGTCGGATTGCGGGATGCCAGTTGCGGGAGCGAGCAGAAGGATGGCCGCGAACGCAATCAAAATTGCGCTCGTGACCACTCGCAGCGTGTAGTGCGGCTTGCGCATCATGCGGTCGCTCCTGAGAGTCGGCGGTGCTTGAAGTGGCATTGTATTCGTGCGGGCGGACGTCGGGGAGGCGATTCGGCCGAGGGTGCGGTGATGGTTCTTCACAGCGTAGCTGGCGCCGGACGCCCGAGACCACACGCGCCAGGTGGCGCACCGCATTCGGTGTCACGAATACACCAGCGCCGACCTCGCCCAAGGCGGACGCCTGTTCATGAACCCAAACGCGCCCTGTCCGATCAGCGGTCGTCCGACGACGCTACAGACTCGATGCGGTTGGCGATACACCTCTGGCCGCCGGTAGTTGCGCTTCCTCGGCGAACGCGTACCGATTCTTGCCCAGATTCTTCGCTGCATACAACGCACGGTCAGAGTTGGCGATCAAGACTTCCGCAGTCATGCCATCGCGCGGGTAGATCGCGATGCCCAGACTGATCGCAGGAACCACGGTCGCATTCTCGACCGCGAATGGTTCCCTCACGCTCCACAATATTCGGTGGGCAATGGTTTCGACCTCGGCAATCGACTCGATTCCAGGCGCCAGTATCAGAAATTCGTCGCCGCCCAATCGCGTCACCGTGTCGGAGTCCCGGAATACCGCACGGATGCGCTTGGCGATCTCGACGAGCACACGGTCGCCTATGCCATGTCCGTGAGTGTCGTTGATTCCCTTGAAATCGTCGATATCCAGACTGAGAAACGCCACCATGTGGGAACCACGCTCGGCAGACGAAAGTGCCTGCGTGATCCTGTCCATGAGCAGGACCCGGTTCGGTAGTCCGGTGAGGAAATCGTGCGTCGCCAGGAGCTCAGCCTTCCCCTTCGCCGCCTTCAGCTCGCGTTCCAGTATCTTGAGTGGCGTTACATCGGCGACGTGTACGAAGATGCCCGATACTCGGCCATCTACTAGATGGGGCGTATACGTGGCGAGGCTGGAGCGAATGTCGCCCCCTGGCGTGGCAATCTCGCGCTCGAACACCTGCCGGTGCCCGGCGTAGGCGGCGCGAATGTACGGGAGATTCTTCGCATACAGCGGCCCGAGCAGCTGTTGCATCGTGAGGCCGACCACTTCTTCCCCGGACTTCCCGAACCAAGCGCGGTAGGCGTTGTTGGCGAAGACGCATGTCTGGTTGATATCCCAGTATCCCACCATGGCGTCGAGGTGATCGACGATATTCAGGAGGATCTCGCACCGTCGCTTGGACTCTGGAGGATATTCGGTCGTATCCGGCGGCATCATCTCATCAGTGACACCAAGGAGTGGACACTCGTCGGAAGGGCCGCGATCTTGTTACGTGCCGAACTAAGTCATGGACATCTTGTGCTCTGTTCCTCGCAAGCACTTTGACAATCGTCAATGTCCAGAACTTTCAGTACGTCCAGG
>Ga0207701_10008194_pt1 | contig 10342 bp, 9 predicted proteins | sample KBSSwiSSwithPhiX_FD_184294 | JGI IMG/M metagenome (GOLD analysis project Ga0207701, IMG submission 184294) | Switchgrass rhizosphere bulk soil microbial communities from Kellogg Biological Station, Michigan, USA, with PhiX - S5 (SPAdes) (version 2) | ecosystem: Environmental > Terrestrial > Soil...
CGAGCGCGTGGCGAAGCCCGAAGACGTGGTCCAATTGGGCCAGGAGATGGAATTCAAGATCCTGCGCATCGATCCTGAGACCAAGAAGATCGGCCTGTCGGCCCGTGCCGTGGGTAAGGACGAGCCAATCGTGGACACGAAGGTCTACTCTTCCGAAGCCGGTGGCGGTATGGCCTCCCTTGGCGAGCTGGCTGACTTCGGTCTTAATAAGACTGAATCAAGCGACGAATAATCGGACATTTTTACGCAGGAACCCTGCTTCTCAACGTCTTTTTAAACGACACAGAAGCAGGGTTTCATGCTTTAAGCATTGCTCGAACCACCGTCTTAATTCTGAAAGAGATTGTCTTGCCCCACGCGATACCTTTCTGATAGTGTACCGCTAGCCTTACCTCGACACGTTCAGACTTTCATACGATTCTCGATTGCGTGGACTTGTCGCTTTTGATTCAGACCATTCCTTTGATAGATCGAGGTGATGCATGACTAAAGCAGAACTCGTCGAAGATGTGGCGCGCGCAGCGGAGCTCACAAAGAAGGACGCTGAGCGGTTAGTCGAGATTGTCTTCGAAAGCATCATTGAGACTCTGAATCAGGGCGAGAAGATCGAGTTGCGTGGCTTTGGAAGTTTTCGCGTGCGTGAACGTGGCGCACGGCGCGGTCGCAATCCCAAGACGGGAGATCCGGTCAGCATTCCCGCTAAACGAGTGCCGTATTTCAAGCCCGGCAAAGAACTCAAAGAGCTGATAAACGACGACAACGCCGAGTCTCACGCAGCGGCTGCCCCGGCAATCAACGACGAGCCCCGCCAACCGCCCATCCTCTGATTAATCTCTCGAGGTCATAACGTGGACAGACTGTGGAGCCCGTGGCGCGCGAAGTACATTGCCTCGGGCGTTGACGCTGAGTCGCCGACTTGTGTCTTTTGCGAAATCGGCCGGGATACAGAGAACGACCTGAACAACTACGTCGTTTTTCGTGGTCAGTTAAATTTCCTTGCACTCAATCTGTTCCCTTACATCACAGGACACCTTCTCGTCATTCCTTACGCACACCTGGGAGAATTCGATTCAGCTTCAAAAGACGTGACTGACGAGATGATGGATCTAACAAAGCGCTCACAAGCTGTGTTGCGTGAAGTATATAAGCCGGCTGGCTTCAACGTGGGAATGAATCTCGGCGCCGCCGCCGGAGCCGGAATCGTAGATCACATACATATCCATATCCTCCCCAGATGGTCTGGCGACACTAACTTTATGACGACGGTCGCTGAGACGCGGGTGCTGCCGGAGAGTTTGGCGGATACATATGCGAAGCTGCGCGCCCAATTCTGAAGCAGAAGCAGATCCACCGATTTCCGCAGATTACACAGATTGAGTTTTAAGTCAGCTAAGTTGAGCAGTTCGGCTCCCGTGTTCGGTAGCTCGATCGTTCAACTTAGCTGACTTAGAACTCAATCTGTGTAATCTGTGGAAATCGGTGGACCTGCTTTACCGTCTCACGCGGCGGGGAATCGCTTCGTCTTCAACTTCGCCGGCTTCGTTGATGGGAACTTCAGATGCTTTGCTATAACCAATTCCACGCTCTTCACTATCGATGTTGGCGGCGGGAAGTGGCGCCAATGGTCCGGTCATTGGCGGCGGATTAAAGCCTGGGTAATCGATACGGGCATGATAGATGGCAGTGAGTGCACTGATCATCGCCTCACGAATAGTTGTTAATTCCTGCAAGGTGATGTCGCATTGGTCCAACTGGTTATCAGTGACAATCGCGTCGATAATCTTAATGACGATCGCGCGAATGTTCTCGGGATCCGGTCGCGCTAACGAACGGGCCGCAGCTTCACATGAGTCAGCCAACATCATGATTGCGGCCTCTTTGAACTGTGGTTTTGGACCAGGATAACGAAAGTCCGTTTCATTAATTACTTCGCCGGGTTTCGCATGGGCCTGCGCTTTGCGAAGGAAATAGTGCAGCGTACGTGTCCCGTGGTGTTGAGGGATGAAGTCGGCGATCTTCTTCGGCAGCGCAATCTCCTTCGCGAGCTTCGCGCCGTAGGTTACGTGGCTCGTGATGATCTTGGCGCTTTGCTGTGGTCTCAGACGGTCGTGAGGGTTCTCACCCTGTTGGTTTTCTACGAAGTATTCCGGCGCTGCTAACTTGCCGATGTCGTGATAAAGAGCGCCAATACGGGCCAGCAATGGGTTCGCTCCAACTGCGCGACAAGCGTCTTCCGCAAGTTGGCCGACTGCGTGCGAGTGTTGGTTAGTGCCGGGAGCACGCAACGCAAGCTGACCCAAAACAGGAAGGTCCGCATTTGAAAGTTCCAGTAGTTTTACGTCAGTTAGTATTCCAAAAAGTGATTCGTTGATCGGCAGGCCGCCGGCCGTAAACACCGCGCTCAAAAGTCCGCCAGCCAGTCCGCAACCTGCGGCCAGCAACAACGTCTTCAGCGTTAAGGGCTGTTCGGCGTATGCAAGCAGCGCCACGGCCATCACGACATTTACCGCACCTACAAATAATCCCGCGATCGTCACTGACTGGCGTTCGCGATAACGTCCAATCCCGTAAACAGCTGCTGAACAGGAGATTACGGCGAACAAGACTTTCTGCATACCCACAGGCGCGATCATGCCAGCGAAGATGGCCGTGATAATCCCCGCAAGAAACGCTAACTGAGTGTCAACGAGCATCGCGACCAATAAAGCTGCGGCGGCGAAGGGAATCGCAAAGTCCCAGATCATCGGATCGTTGAAGGGAGCGTTGAGTCTCTGTGCCGCCAAACCATCGCCAAACAGAAATCCGATTTTCATCAGTGCGGTTTGGACCAGGATCGCAGAACCAACCAGCGCAAATGCTTTGTACTTGTCGAGATGTAATGAACTGGTCGTCGTTCGGTGTTCGGTAAACTTCCAGGCAGCCCAGTAAAGCGCCGCGACGAGGAAAAACAAACCAATCACGTTATGCCACGGTCGTCCGGAATGGCCGCTGCTCTTTATCGCCGCAAGTTGAGTCAGGAGATTCGGCGTAATGGTGTCGCCTTCGCGCGCGAGGGTTTGGTTTCGCTTGAGCGCGATTGTAACGGTAGGAACTTTACTGGATTCCGTCTCTCTAGCCGCCGCGGTTGCTGCCTGGTCCAAAACCACATTTGGACGAATCAGTAAGGCGACGACGGTTGAAAGCGCCTCCTTTTCTGACGGCGACCAGCCAGGCATGTTCAACACGCGCAGCTCGCTACTCCGTTGGGCGGCTGACAGCGCCGTCATTCGTGTGCGTGGCGCCGGTACGATCATCTGCGCCGATGGATTACGCACATCAACCAAAACTATGTCTTGTTTCAGTCGTTCGGTGTCAGCGTCGTCGTAGATGTAGCCGCCACCGATATCACGAATGATTGTTATTAGTTGATTGAGCTCCGTCTCGTTGAATTTATGAGCGGCGATCGCCGACGTAATTGCTTTCCCACCGACGCCACTCCAAAGGTTCGCTGGTTGAGCCGTACCGTCCTGTTTCTTTAGTGCTTCCCAGCCAGCGCGAAAACTCTGCGCTGACGTCTCCGCGCGGCTTGAATCGAAGTTGAATACCGGCCGTGCTGCTTCACGCGCCGCCGCCTTCCGTTTTTCAGTTTCGACAACATCGATCGTCGTGATATCAGCTGGCACTACGATCGTTTTGTTGAGAACTTCGCCTTCTTTGTAGTTGTCCGTGAAGCCAAACGAGACATTGACCAACAGCAGGGTGGTTAGAATCACCAGCGCGCAGCAGGCAATGATGAATCGAGTGCGGGGCTCGAAAACCATTAACGGACGCAGAGCATAGCCCAGGAGCTTATCGCGCGCTGCGCTCAACGGAGTTTTGAAACGTGGACGTAGTCCCATCAGGCAAACTGAGAAAGGCCCGGCCGCCTCTCGAGCAGACTAAGATTTGAGTCTGCATTGAGATTTCGGGCCAACATCGCGCCAGCTTTTTCCAATAATGAACCGAGGCTCGCCGGGTTCACCGCAGAGATGAGCACCGCTTCGCTCGCGTCGAGTTGCGACGCGTAGCGAGCTATTCCTTCCAACTCATCACGCGGGACCAGATCGGTTTTGTTCAGTGCGAGCAGTGATGGAATATCGGCAAACTTAAGATCAGCAAGAATTCGCTTGACTGATTGAACCTGTTGCGGCCAACGTGGATTCGATACGTCAACGGCATGAATAAGCAAACTGCTTTCGCTAATCTCTTCAAGCGTCGCCCGAAAGGCTGACAGCAAATCAGGCGGTAACGCACGAATGAATCCCACCGTATCGTTAATGATTACCTCTTGTTCGCGTGGCAGGCGAAGTCGCCTGGAGGTCGGATCCAATGTTGCGAACATACGCTGCTCCGCATGAACCTCGCTCTTAGTGAGCGCGTTAAGCAGCGTCGACTTACCTGCGTTCGTGTAGCCAACGATTGAAATAACCGGTAACGACTGGCGCGTCCGACCTTTGCGACGTTCTTGCCGCCGCTGTCGTTGGGTTTCGATTTCCCGCTCGAGGCGATTTATTCGATCGCGAACGCGGCGACGATCGGTTTCCAGTTTTGTTTCACCAGGTCCGCGACCACCGATTCCGCCCGCCAGCCGGGAAAAGGCCGAGTCCTGTCCTGCAATCAAGCGTGGCAGTAGGTATTTCAACTGGGCCAATTCGACTTGAATCTTTCCTTCTTTCGACTGCGCGCGTTGCGCGAAGATGTCCAGAATCAATTGTGAACGGTCGATAACTTTCAAATCCGTCGCTTCTGAAAGTGATCGAACCTGGGCTGGGGAAAGTTCTCGATCGAAAACAAGCAAATCAGCTCCCAACTGAAGACTGCGAATCAACAGTTCGTCGAGCTTACCTTTGCCGAGGACAGTGCGCGGATCAATAGCCTGTCGGCGCTGGATGATCTTGTCCTGGACGACCACACCGGCGGATGCTGCCAGCTCTGCAAGCTCCGCCATTGACTCTTCAGCATCTGCAATTGCCCCAGTCGCAACGCCGACAAGTATGGTGCGCTCTCGCACTTCGGCGCGGCGCGCCGTGCGACGGTTGCGAGCCATTTCATCTTCAAGCGAATTAATGAGCGATAGAAAATCGAGCTCCAAATGCGCGGCGAGCTTTGGCTCTAAAAAACCGTAGACGTCAGGGGCGGTTGCATTATCGAGATCGCCGGCATGAAGTGGTAGCAAATGCGCTGCTCGAACCATGCCGGGCAAGCCGGTTTGTGCGTCGACATCAATCGCCGCCATTAGATCCAATCGCAACAGGGCGAGGTCCGTAAGGTCGTCTTGTGTTAGTTGCTCGCCGCGTAGATGCGTGTGAACGCAACGCAGCCCACGAAACCGACCGGTGGCAACGCGCACACGTTTGAAGTCTGGCAACTCAATCCTCCGATTGTCGCCAACCATGACGTATTGCACATGGCCTTTACGATCAACGAGCACGCCAATCTGCCGGCGAGTCTCGTGTGAGATTTCGCTGAGCTGGCGCGCAAGCTCTGGAGTAACGATCTGAGTTGGGGGTATACGCCGAGTGTAAAGCTTTTCGATGCGACGAAGTTGATTCGGTTTCAACCCCAAGGTGTTACCTAATGCTGTGGTGATGGCTATTTCCTCCCAGTGATCGATCCACATCTGGCGCGAGCGCAGAGAAACCCTCACGACACAGTGTTTGTCGCGAAGTTACAGATGCAGTGTTGCGAGCGGTGATTTCGGACGCTGGCGGGCTTCTAAGAATATCGCTCTGCGATCTTGTGTCGCTGAGTCGCTTGAGCATCAGTTGTCTTGGTTCCGTTGACTGAAAACGAATGGCGTGGTCAGTCAACCCTTAACCATCTGTTCGACAGGCACGGATTATAACACATGCTCAACACCGGAAATCCCGTAGAAAACGGTAATTAGACATCGATTCTAGGCCAGCGTATTATGAGCCGATTCATAAAAGGCATTGCCGATTGCCGATTGTCGATTGCCGATTGTTCGGCGATTTACCCATTGATCAATCGGTAATCAGCAATCGAAATCTGAAATCTAGATGCCGACAGGTAAAATCCTCTCAATCAATCCAGCGTTTGGGGTTCCCGGCGGCGAAGTCGTCATCAACTGCGTCGCCTTCGACACGTCAGATCCTGCAATGTGCGCTGTTTGGTTCGGCGACACTGTTGCTCCGATCGTAGCTCTCAGTCCAAGGCGCATTTTAGCCATCGTTCCCGAAACACGATCCGGTGGACCAGTTGAGGTGCGATTGCAAAGTGGGCTTTACCGCAGTGACGCTGCGCAGTTCACAGTTGCTAAAAGGCTAGCCAACGATCTTCACCCGGTATCCAATCCAGCTTTTGATCCTGATGACGGTGCGCTGTTCGTAACACGCTCCGGATCGCGCGGTGAGCAACTCCCGATCACAATCTTTCGCATTGATGTGGGTGGCGAGGTTTCGGAGTTCAGCGGCGACATCACAAATCCAACCGGCATCGCGTTCTCGAGTGACGGTCAGATGTTTGTGACGAGCCGTCTCGACGGTGTTGTTTACAGAGTGACACCGTTCAAGGAAGCAGTTGAGTTTGCGCGTAATCTTGGTGTTGCTACTGGAATTGCTTTTGACTCAAACGGAGAGATGTACGTCGGTGATCGCAACGGCACGATTTATCGCGTCAACGAAATCGGTGAGGAGAAAACCTGGGCAGAGATGGAACCTTCTGTGTCGGCCTATCATCTGGCGTTCGGGCCCGATGAACATCTTTACGTAACAGGACCGACGGTCACAAGCTTCGATAGCATTTGGAGAATCGATCGCGACGGTGAGGCCCACGTTTTCTTTAAAGGGTTGGGCCGGCCGCAGGGCCTGGCATTTGATCGAGACGGCAATCTGTACGTGACAGCTTCGTTTCGTGGGCGGCGAGGTGTGGTTCGCATCACACCTGGCGGCGACGCAGAGATCGTCGCTGCAGCGGTGAACCTTGTGGGAATGGCGTTCAGTGGAACCGGCGACCTGGTGTTGGCGTCAATTGATTCTGTGTATAGTCTGCCGTTGGGAATTAAGGGAACGTTGGTTTCGTGATTCACGATTTACGATTCACGATTTACTATGCTAAGTTGACCATTCTAATTGGTCCGTCAACAATTTAATCGCGAGTATCTGTTTGGGCGCTGATCTAATTCCACAATTAGTTATTTACATGGTCGTACTGCTGCTGGCGATCTCAGCGCACGAAGCAGCGCACGCGTGGATGTCGTACAAGTTCGGCGACGATACCGCCCGTCTTCTTGGAAGAATCACTCTCAACCCAGTTGCTCATACGGATCCGATAGGCACACTGCTGATCCCTATCGTTGGTTTTATTCTCGGAAACATGGGAGGCGCGGCAGCCCGCATTCCTTTGATTGGCTGGGGCAAACCCACGCCTGTTAACCCGCTGCGTTGGCATAACAAGGATCTGGCTAATGTGATGGTTTCGCTGGCGGGCATTATGGCTAATCTGTTGATAGGTTTGATTGCCTTCACCATTATCAAGATACTGCTGATGACAGATGGGATGGCTTTGGTGCCGGTATCTTTACGGGAGCCGGTTAGTATCTTTCTTCAATACCTGCTGATGATGAACGTGTCGTTGGCAGTCTTTAACTTGCTTCCGTTTCCACCACTCGACGGCAGCAAAATTCTTTACTCCATCTTGCCGGCGAGTGCGCATTCGGCCTTGGCAGTCCTTGAGCAATATGGCTTCATCATTCTGATGGTATTGATGTACATGGGATTCTTTGGACTGATTATGGGACCGGTTTGGCGAGTCGTTGATTACTTGTTATGGCTCGGTGTTGGATAGAAAAGGGAAGCGATAAACTCGAAAGCCTCACAGGCACAAATGGCAAAACGTATCTTCAGCGGCGCGCAACCAACTGGAAACGTTCATCTCGGAAACTATCTCGGCGCTCTCCGAAATTGGGTTAAGCTGCAACACGAATACGAAAGCTTCTTTTGTATCGTGAATCTCCACGCCATAACCGTCCCTCAAGATCCTAAGCTGCTTGAAGGAAAGACCAGGGAACTCGCTCGTATCTACGTGGCAGTCGGGATCGATCCAAATGTCTCCACCATCTTTGTTCAATCAGACGTACCAGAACACGCCGAGCTAACGTGGGTTTTGAATTGTGTTGCGCGTATGGGAGAGCTCGAGCGCATGACACAGTTCAAAGACAAGGCGCGCAAGCAACAGGAGGAAAATGTCTCGGTTGGCCTGTTTGATTATCCAGTGTTGATGGCCTCTGATATCCTTCTGTATCAAACAGATCTTGTGCCGGTTGGTGATGACCAGAAGCAACATCTTGAGTTGACACGCGATATTGCGATTCGCTTTAACCGTGATTACGGTCAGACGTTCAAGGTCCCCGATCCTTATATTCCGAAAGTCGGCGCGCGAATCATGTCGCTATCGGATCCGACAAAGAAGATGTCGAAGTCTGATGACGATCCAAATGGTTGCGTGATGTTAATGGACGACGCCGAAACAATTCAGCGAAAGTTCAAAAGGGCTGTAACCGACTCAGGAACGGAAATCAGATTTGATCCTGAACGTCCAGCGATTACGAATTTGCTAGAGATTTTTCATCTAATTACCGGACATTCAACTCAGGAGGTTGAAGAACGCTTTGCCGGTAAAGGTTACGCTCAACTCAAAGGAGATTTAGCGGAGGTAACTGTCGAGTTCTTACGTCCGATCCAACAAAGTTTACGTGAGATCTCCGATGAGCGTCTGGATGAAATCCTTACTCTCGGTCGCGATAAAGCGCGAAACATTGCGAAAGCAACACTCAATGAAGTTTTTGCACGAACCGGACTGAGAGGAACGCGGCATTCAGCATGACCATGGACGAGACGCCCGAGACATCGAAGGAATCAGCGGAAGGACAAACAGCTCCTCTCAAAGTGGCAGGAGCGGTTCCTCAGATCGTTTCTGATGATTTGACCGATGATCTGAAGATCCTCCTCGGTGAATTTGAAGGCCCACTGGATTTGCTGCTCCATCTCATCCGCCAGGAGCAGGTGAGTATCTATGACATTCCCGTTGCTCGGATTACTGACGAATACTTGCGCTACCTGCGAGTGATGCAGGAGCTAGACATCGCGGTTGCCGGCGACTTTCTCGTAATGGCCGCAACCCTGATCGAACTAAAAACCAAGATGCTGCTGCCGCGAGACCCGCTCGCGCCGGCTGCTGAAGAAGAAGATCCGCGTACGGATCTCGTTAATCAGCTTCTCGAGTATCAAAAATACAAAGCGGCCGCGGAGATGCTTTGGTCACGCGCCACTCTGGAACAAGCAGTCTTCAAACGCGCTGAAATTGAGACGGACAAAAACAATCCGGAAGTTTCGGTTGGCGTCTTTGATTTGTTGAAGGTATTTCAGGTTATCCTCGCGCGACACAAAGAAGAGGTACTGCTGGAGATTGAACGCGAAGAAATCTCGATGGCGGAGATGCTCGAACGTCTTAGAAACATGGTGATGTCTGCAACCGAACTGAATCTTCGCGTGTTCTTTGAACGGGCGAAGTCGCGGCGGGAGTTGGTGCTCGCCTTTCTTTCAGTTCTCGAACTGGTGCGCACCACAGAGATAAAACTATTTCAGCGCGAGACGTTTGGCGACATCATTGCGCGGGTTGCTGCTTAAAGAATATAGGTCAGAAAAGTCCTATCGGTCCTATGAATTCACAAGACAACAATCAGACAAACGAACCCGTAGACGAAGCTGCCTTGAATGAGGAAGCCAGTCGTGAGTTAGCGGCGATGGTAGCTGAAGCTGAAGCTACAGATACCCAAGGCGCGCAGGAAACTGAGCCTGAAGTTGAGCTGGCGGCTCCCAAGAGTGACGCGGAGCGTGCTGCAATAATTGAATCTCTAATCTTCGTCTCGGATGAACCACTTACGACCAAAATAATCGGTGCCGTTCTAAAGGAACAAGACAAGGAGGCGATTGAGCGGACCGTTAAGGCGCTTGCCGAGGAGTTCAACAGGCGAAACGGCGGCCTGCAGTTGCGCGAAGTTGCCGGTGGCTGGCAGTTTGCGACACGAGCGGAGTTTCACGAACACGTGCGCGCGTTTTTGCGGACGCGACCGAGTGCAAAGCTAACGATCGCATCATTAGAAACTCTTGCGGTGATTGCATATCGCCAGCCGATCACTGTTCCGGAGATCCTGGAGATACGTGGAGTGCAATCGCCCTCGGCTATCAAGACACTGCTTGATAAGAAGTTGATCGTTGCCAAGGGCAGGAAAGAAACTGTCGGCCTTTATTACGAGGTCCCTCTCAGGGCTACCTTATGAAAGCGCGAGCATTGCGCGAATGAA
>Ga0207701_10008196_pt1 | contig 10341 bp, 5 predicted proteins | sample KBSSwiSSwithPhiX_FD_184294 | JGI IMG/M metagenome (GOLD analysis project Ga0207701, IMG submission 184294) | Switchgrass rhizosphere bulk soil microbial communities from Kellogg Biological Station, Michigan, USA, with PhiX - S5 (SPAdes) (version 2) | ecosystem: Environmental > Terrestrial > Soil...
GTAGTAGCGGTAGCCGCGGCGACCCTAGCGGTTGGGACCCTGGCTCTGTGGCCGCCTCCCGCCACGGCACAGGTTCCGGCGGATGCGGCCAAGGCCGCGGCCCAGGTACAGGAAGCTGCGACCAAGGCCCCGGCGGCGTCCGGAGTGGCAGCCGGGTTGGCACAGGCCGCCAAAGCAAGCCCGGATCTGGTTGGCGCCCTGTCGAAAGAGCTGGGGTCCTCGCCCGGACAAGCAGCCGGGGCGGCGGGATCGCTCTTTGGCCTGGCGAAATCCCGCCTGAAGCCCGAGGAATTCGGACAGATTTCCAAGGCGGTGCCAGGGATGGATGCGCTGCTGAGCGCGGCTCCCGGCTTGGGCGCCGTGGGCACGTCGGGCCTTGGTCAGGTTGCCGGACTGGCGAGCGCCGCCAGCGCCTTCTCGAAGCTGGGTCTCAAACCCGAGCTGGTCGCGAAGGCCATTCCCGTCCTCACGCAGTTCGTCGGAAAGTCCGGGGGAGCCCAGGTCGCCGGCCTCCTGGCCGGCGTGCTCAAGTAGTCCAGGGTCACGTCAGTATTTCGTGGCTGGGCGCACCGGTGCGTCAGCGTGCCGGTGTGCCTCCCCAGCCGATCCTCATCCTGAACGCCCGACCGTCCGCGCCAGCCGCCATCCGTTCCGGCCGCGTCTTCATCGGTCACTCCATTCGACACAACTGAAGTCATCGCCAGGCCCGCGCTGCCGGCCGTGGCCGGCTGCGGCCGTGTATACTACGCGACGCTACATATAGCGAGACTTACCATGTTCAGCTCCGAATTGAAGAAGGGCAGCACCGAGATGCTGGTGCTGTCGCTGCTCGACGCGCGCCCGCGGCATGGCTACGAGATCGGCAAGCTGATCGAGGCGCGATCGGGCGGGCGTCTCACGTTCGCGCTGCCGACGCTCTATCCGACGCTGCTGCGGCTCGAGACCCGCGGCTGGATCAAGGGGACGTGGGTGGAGAAGGCCGGACAACGCGAACGCTGCTTCTACCGTCTCACGCCGAAGGGCCGCCGCGTGCTCGCCGATCAACGGGAGACATGGAAAGCCTACGTCAGCGCCGTCAACGACGTGCTTGGAGAGAGCGGTGCGTGACTGGACCACGTTCGTCCGATCGCGGCTGCGCCTCACCGGCCTGACCCCGGCCCGTGAAGCGCGGATCGTGCGGGAGCTGGCGGTGCAGCTCGAGGACTTCTACCGCGACGGCCTGGCGCGGGGACTCAGCGAGAGTGATGCCGACGGCGAGGCCCGCCGGCAGATCTCAGACTGGGATCGCCTCGCCGAGGACGTGCGGCTTGCGGATCGGCTTCATGCGGCGTCGCGGTTCGATCGGCTCGCTGATTCGTTCGACGGGTCCGCCGGCACGGAGAGAGCCGGCATCAGAGGAGGAGCGCGGATGTTGTCGAACGTTCTGCGTGACGCACGATACAGCCTGCGTCAGCTCAGGCAAAGCCCCGGCTTCAGCATCGTGGCGGTGTTGACGCTCGCCCTCGGCGTCGGAGCGACGACCACGATGTTCAGTGTGGTCAACAGCGTCATCCTCCGGCCGCTGGCGTATCCCCAGCCTCAGGAACTGGTCAGCGTCGTGGAGATCGTGCCGCGGTTCGGCCGGTTCTCCGTCGCGCCGGCGACGTTCCTCGACTGGCGGGCGCAGAACAGCGTCTTCGAGCACATCGCCGCCTACAACAGCGGCAACGCGACATTCATGGATGCGAACGGGCCGGATCGCGTCGTCAACGCCGCGGTCTCCTGGGACACGTTCGAGCTGCTGCGGGTAACACCGGCGCTCGGCCGGGGCTTCAGGGCAGACGAGGACGCGCCCGGCAAAGCCAATGTGATCGTCCTGAGCCACGGCATGTGGCAGCGCCGGTTCGGCGGCGACCCGGGCGTGCTGGGACGATCGATCTCCCTCAATGGCGCGCCATTCACGATCGTGGGCGTGATGCCGGCAGGCTTCCGGTTTCCCTCGCGCCAGACCGAATACTGGGTCCCGCTCGCGCTCAACCCGGCGAACGCGACCCGCGGCGGCCACTATCTGGGAGCGATCGCCCGGGTCAAGGCTGGAACGTCGATCGAGCAGGCAGACGCCGAAATGCGGACGATCTCCGAGCGGCTGGCGATTCAGTACCCCGACTCGAGCGCGAAGGAATCGGCCGAAGTCAGGAGCCTTCAGGACACCGTGGTCGGCGAGGTGCGCCCGGCGCTGCTGATTCTGCTGGCAGCGGTCGGCGTCGTCGTCCTCATCGCCTGCGCCAATGTCGCCAACCTGCTGCTCGTCCGCGGTTTCGTTCGGGCCCGGGAAATCGCGATCCGGACCGCGCTCGGCGCCGGCAGGCGCCGCCTGATCTCGCAGATGCTGGTCGAGAGCCTGGTCGTCTCGCTGATTGGCGGAGCGCTCGGCCTGCTGCTCGCCTCTCTCGCGATCGGCCCCATTCAAGCGCTCAGCGCCGGCAGCATCCCTCGCGTCGAGGATGTGTCCATCGACGGCCGGGTCCTGCTGTTCTCGCTGCTGCTGTCGGTGCTCACCGGCGTGTTGTTCGGATTCGCCCCGGCTGTCTACGCCGGCCGCGTCGGCGTGCTGGAAGTTCTGAAGGAAGGCGGACGATCCTCGACGGCCACCGGTGGCCGCTGGACGCGCAGCGTGCTGCTCGTCACCGAAGTGGCGTTGTCAATCGTGCTGCTGGTGGGCGCGACGCTCCTCCTGCGGAGCTTCGCCCGGCTCACCGATGTCGACCCCGGCTTCCAGCCCGAGCGGGCGCTGGCGTTCCGCGTGGCGCTGCCGAACGCCACCTACCGTGAGGAACATGATCGAGTGGCGTTCTACGAGCGTCTCCTCGATCAACTCGACGCGCTGCCCCAGGTGACCGCGGCCGGCCTCGTGCAGGCCTTGCCGCTGCGAGGCAACTACAACCTGTCGTTCTCGATGCGCGGCCGGCCCGATCCGAAACCAGGCGAAGCACCCTCGGCGAACTACCGGTCGATCAGCCCTGACTATTTCAGGTCGCTGGGAGTGCCGCTGCTCGCTGGCCGTGCCTTCACGGCGCGCGATGCGGAGAAAGCCCCGATGGTCGCGATCGTGGATCAGTCATTCGTCGATCGCTATTTCCCCGGCGAGCAGCCGCTCGGGCAGGGCATCGACATCGGCAACGGCACCGACGGCTTCTGCGAAATCGTCGGCGTCGTCGGCAACGTGCACCACGACGCACTGGCGAGAGATCCGAGCCCGACCATGTACGTGCCGTTCAAGCAGGATGTCTTCAGCTCGGTCTGGATTCTGGCCCGCACTGACGGCGACCCGGCACAGCTGACGCCGCTCGCCCGCGAGGTCGTGAAGGCCGTGGACCCCGGGCTGCCGGTGTTCGGGCTCACGCCGCTGGCGACAGTGGTCAGCGACTCGGTGGCCGACCGGCGCTTCTCGCTGCTGCTCCTGGTGGTGTTTGCCGGGGTCGCCGTGTTCCTCGCGGCGGTCGGGCTCTACGGGGTGGTCGCCTACTCGGTCAGCCAGCGCACGCAGGAGATCGGCGTTCGGATGGCGATCGGCGCCGGCCGTGGCCATGTGCTCTCGATGGTCCTGACCGAGGGCATGAAGCTCGCGATCGTCGGCGTCGCGATCGGGCTGATCGGCGCATCGGCGCTCTCGGGCCTGATGTCGAAGATGTTGTTCCGGGTCACGCCCGGCGATCCTCTCAGCTACGTAGTGACAGCGGCGGTGCTGGTCGCGATCGCGGCGCTCGCCTGCTACATCCCCGCGCTGCGCGCCACGCGGGTCGACCCGATCGTGGCGCTCAGGCAGGGGTGAGATCGGTTCCGGCGATCCTCTATTTCTCCGGGAACAACACCACCTTCACATACCGATTGGTGTCCAGATACGTCCGTGCCGCGTCCCGCACCAGCGGCGCCGTCAATCCATCGTAGATCGTGCGGAGCGTCGCGGCATCCGGCACCGGCTCGTCGTACTGATAGGCGTACGTGAGCTGGCTCAGGAGATGGCCGTTCTGCCGGCTGTCGGTTTCGAGATCGCGCCGCAGCGCCGCCTGCGCGTCCGCAATCTGGCCCGCGCTCGGCCCGTTGGTCCTGAAGTCGTCGACCACGGTGAAGAGAGCCTTGACGAGATCCTGCGTGCGGGCCGGATCGCAGGCGAAGGAGATGTTGATGCGATACTCCTCGGCCGGCTTTTTCGTGAACTCCGGCATGACGCTGACCCCGTAGGTTCCGCCGAGGTCCTCGCGAAGCACGCGCTGGAGGTTGCCCGCCAGGGTGTTGGCCATCGTGCGGACCAGGATGCGGTTCTTCTCATTGTTCTGGAACGGCCCGCTGAAGATGACGCCGACCTGGCTTCGCGGCGTGCTTCCGCGCTTGATTTCCTTGTCCACGACCGTCGACGGCGGCCGGATGCCGACGTCGCGCCCGGCTTCCTTCCGGTTGAGCGAAGGCAGGCTGCCAAGGTAGCGCTCGACCAGCGGCTTGATGGCCGGCAGGTCGAAGCTGCCCACGAAAACGAAAGTGAAGTCGCTCGCGTCCGCGTAGCGCTCCTTGTAGAACTTCAGTGACTTGTCGAGGTTCATCTGCGCGACGAACTCGGGGCTCATCGGCTGCGCACGCAGGTGGTTCTGCGTCATGGCAGCGTTGAGCGCATCCTCGAACGCCGCGTCCGGCAGCGCCTGACGGTTGGCCAGCGCGGCATTGAGCTGGCCGGTCGCGGCACGGAACGCCTCGGCATCGGCGCGCGGCTGCGTGAACGTCAGGTAGATCAACTGGAACATCGTTTCGAGATCCCGGCGGAGCGCCCGGCCGCTCAGGCCTTCGAACATCTCGTCGATGTCCGGGCGCACGAACGCGACCTTGCCCGCCAGCTTCTTGCTCAAATCGAGAGCCGAGAGTGAACCGAGGCCCCCTTCCGACACGACCCGGTCGGCGGTCTCAGCCGCGACGAAATCCTGATCGGAGGCGAGCGACGTCCCGCCGGGACTGAACGCGCGGAAGAGGATTTCGTCCTGTTTGAAAGTCGTCGGGTCGAGGATGACCCGCACCCCATTCGAGAGCTTCCACTCGGTGATGCCCGCCGGCCTGGTCGCCGTCGTCGAGATGACCCCTGGCTTGGGCATCGCCTCGAGCAGAGGCTTGCTGCTGACCGTGTCGACATATGCCGTGAGCGGGCCTCCGCCGGCGCTCTTGATGACGGCGGCCAGCTTCGCTTCGTCCGGAACCGTCACACCGGCCTTCTTCGGCGCGGTGACCGCGACCACGCGATTGCGATCCGGCACCCACTCACGCGCGAGCGAATTGATGTCCGCGAGGGTAATCTCCGGCATGAACCGCTGGACCAGGCCGTTCTCGTAGGCGATCCCCGGGATGGGCTCCTGCTCCATGAAGTTCCGGATGTATTCGTCGGCGAGCGAGACCGACGTGTGCTCGTCGTTCGAGGCGGCGAGCTGCGCGAACGCCTGCGTGTACCCGAGCCGATAGCGATCCAGCTCGGTCTGGGTGAACCCGAACCGCGCAACCCGATCGGCCTCGGTGAACAGGGCCGCCAGCCCTTTTTCGCTGCCGCCGTCCGCCACCAGGGCACTCAGGGAGGTCATCTCGGCAGCTCGTTCGAACCGCCCGCGGCTGGTACTCGAGTCGAGAAACGGCGCCTCTGGCTTCTGCGCCATCTCGTCCAGCCGTGCAGACAGCAGGCCCGCAAAGACGCGCTCGATCGTCATCTGCCGATAGGCGGCGATCGTCGTCTGATCTCTCGTGGCTATCAGGCTCGTGACGCTGACGATGGTGTTCGTGGCCTCGGGATCGGTCGCCACGACATAGCGGGTCCCGGGATGGTCGGGGACGTCGTAATTCGGCCTCGGCCGCGGCGACACGGCCGCAGGAATGCTCCCGAATCGTGACCTGATGAGCGCTTCGATTTTCGCCGGGTCGAAGTCGCCCACGGCGATCACGGCCATCAGGTCGGGCCGATACCAGTCCGTGTAGAACTTCTTCAACCGGTCGTAAGTGAACGATCGGATGACCTCAGGGGTTCCGATCGGCAGGCGGTTGGCGTAGCGCGAGTCCTTCAGCAGCACGGACAGCTGCGCGTCGAACAACCTTGCGCCCGGCCCGAGCCCGGTGCGCCACTCTTCGAGGATGACGCCGCGTTCCTTGTCGACTTCGTCGTTGTCGAACGACACGGCGCTGGCCCAGTCCTGGAGAATCAGGAACGACCGATCGATCACCGCCGGATCGTCGGTGGGAATCGTCAGCTGGAACGCCGTCTGATCGAAGCTGGTCCGGGCGTTGATGTGAGCCCCGAAGCGCATCCCGGTCGACTGCAGGAACGCGATGACGTCCTGCTTCGGGAAGTGCCGCGTGCCGTTGAAGCACATGTGCTCCACGAAGTGCGCCAGCCCCCGCTGATCGTCATCTTCCAGAATCGATCCCGCATTCACCACCAGCCGCAGCTCCGCACGCCGCTCCGGCTGTTTGTTGGCGCGAAGGTAATAGCGCAGGCCGTTGGGCAGGGTGCCGACGGTGATCCGTGGGTCGATCGGGACGACGGCGGTAAGGGGAACGTTCTGCGGGCCGGTGGTGACCGCGCGCTGAGCGGAGGCCACCAGTCCGGTGGCCGCAACGATCAGGGCGAGCACCATCAACGACGCGCGGTTGCGAAGGCTCATGAGAAGCTCCAGCATGCCTAGGTGTGCCCGGCAGGACGGGGCAGCCGGCGGCTGCGTCCTCCAGGGCCATGCAAATATCATTTCACACCGGGTCAGCCGGTGTGACGGATGTCGCACCAGGCGGTCCGCCGGCGCCGATCCGGGCGTGTGGACGAGGTGGGGCGATCTCCCAGCCAGTCCGCATAGAATGACCCGCATGAAACACCGAGCCAGGGTCTCGATTCTTGCGATCTGCATGAGCGCCGCCGGAGTGCTTCGAGCCGCCGACGACTGGCCGAATTGGCGTGGGCCGCAGGCCTCGGGGATCTCGGCTGAGCCGTTGCTGCCGACGAAGTGGAGCGCGAGCGACAACGTCGCATGGAAGGCGCCGCTCGCCGGAGCAGGCATCTCGACGCCGATCGTCAGCGGCGACCGGGTGTTCGTGACCTCACAGCTCGGGGCCGGCATCAGCCGGCAGGGGCCGCGGCTGGTGCAGGGCGGTGATGCCGCGGCGATGGGGGAGAAGGCGCTCGGCGGCGCGAAAGGGGCCGATCCGTCGAAGACGACCTTCATCGTCGAAGCCTTCTCGCGTTCGACCGGCGCACGCGTGTGGGAGCGCCGGATCGAGGCGCAAGGGGACCTCACTCCCACCCACGAAAAGCACAACCTCGCGACGCCGAGCCCGGTGACCGACGGCAAGCAGATCTTCGCGCTGTTCGGCACCGGGCAGCTCGTCGCCCTCAACCAGGATGGATCGGTCGCCTGGCAGCGGCACCTCGGCAGGGACTACGCGCCGTTCGACGTGCAGTGGGGGCATGGCAGCTCGCCGGTGATCTACAACGACACCGTGATCCTGCTCTGCGACCATCCGTCGTCTTCGTATCTGCTGGCCCTCGACGCCCGCACCGGGAAGGAGCGGTGGAAGGCCGACCGTGGCAAGGGCCGATCCTCGTACAGCACCCCGCTCATCGTGCCCGGCGGGAGTGGCGACGAAGTCGTGGTCAACTCGAGCGAGCGGCTCGACGCCTACGATGCGCGAACCGGCGCCCATCTCTGGTTCACCGGCGACGCCAACCGCTTCCCCGTGCCGTCCGCGGTCTTTCACGACGGCATCATCTACACCAGCCGCGGTTATCGCAGCGGACCGTACATGGCGATCAGGCCGGGTGGACGCGGAGACATCTCGTCGACGCACGTGCTTTGGACGGTCCCGACCGGTGCCCCCTACGTGTCGTCGCTGCTGCCCTACCAGGGCATCGTGTACATGGCGAACGACGTCGGGGTGCTGACCGCCGTCGATGCGAAGACCGGCGAGCGGGTCTGGCAGCAGCGAGTCGATGGTGTGTTCTCGGCCTCGCCGGTTGGTGGGGGAGGCCACGTGTATTTCGTCAGCGAGAACGGCGACACGGTGGTCGTGAAGGCCGGGCGCTCACCGGAGATCGTCGCCAGGAACGCCATCGCTGAACGTGCGCTGGCATCGCCGGCCATTTCGAGCGGACGGCTCTTCATCCGCACCGATGATCACCTCTTCGCGATCGGGAAATAGCGAGGTGCAAACGGTCGGGACTCGGGGCTCGGGGCTCGGGTCTCGGGGACAGCTTGACCATTGAAGGGACGCTCGACGTGACCTTGTCTTCGCCCGATCTCAGGATCGAGGCCGACACCGATGGAGTCTTCCGGGCCGCCGCCGCCGCATTCCAGAAGGCGGGCGCCGACGCCGTGGCCGCCCGGGGCATCTTCAGGGTAGCGCTCTCCGGCGGCTCGACTCCGAAAGGGCTCTATGCGCTGATGGCGAGCGACCACGCGCTCCGTTCAGCGATCGCGTGGGAACAGACCGAGTTCTTCTGGAGCGACGAACGTCACGTTCCGCCGGATCATCCGGAAAGCAACTACCGGATGGCGCAGGACTCGCTGCTGTCGCGCGTCCCGGTGAGAGGCGATCGGGTTCATCGCGTACGGGCCGAGCAGCCCGATGCTGCAGTGGCAGCCATCGCCTACGAAGTGGACATCCGGCGCACGTTCGACTGCTACGGCGCGGTTCCGCGCTTCGACCTGATTCTGCTCGGCCTGGGTACCGATGGCCACACGGCATCGCTGTTCCCTGGCACACCGGCGCTCGACGAAGGCTCGCGGCTGGTCACAGCCAATCACGTCGCGGCGCTCGGTGCCGATCGCATCACGATGACCTATCCGCTGCTGAACGCCGCCCGGGCGATCATGTTCGTCGTGTCAGGGTCAGACAAGGCCGCTGCCGTTCGAGGCGTGCTCCACCCGGATCCCACCGCACCGAAGTTGCCGGCGCGACTCGTGCAACCACAAGAGGGGGGAGTGGTCTGGGTCCTGGATCGGCGAGCCGCCAGTCTGCTCTAGCCCGTCCGCCCGAGGTGAGGCTTGAGAAACCGACCGGTATGTGAAGCCTTGCACTTCGCAACCTGCTCCGGGGTGCCTGAGACGACGACCTCGCCGCCGGCGTGACCTCCTTCGGGACCGAGATCGATCACATGATCGGCGGTCTTGATGACGTCCATGTGATGCTCGATGAGGATCACGGTGTGCCCGGTGTCCACGAGCCGGTTCAACGCCGCCAGCAGACGTTCGACGTCGGCGAGATGGAGGCCGGTGGTCGGTTCGTCGAGGATGTAGACCGTGTGACGCGCGCGCTGCAGGGTGCTGAGCTCGGTTGCGATCTTGATCCGCTGGGCCTCGCCGCCCGAGAGGGTGGTCGCGGATTGTCCGAGCGTCAGGTAGCCGAGCCCCAGCTCGTGCAGGACCTCGATCTTCCGTCGGATTGTCGGCTCCTTCACGAAGAACGCGACACCTTCCTCTACGGACATATTCAGCACGTCGTCGATCGTCTTGCCGCGGACGGTCACTTCCAGGGTCTCGCTGTTGAAGCGTGCGCCCTTGCACACGCCGCACGTCACCTCGACGTCGGGCATGAAATAGAGCTGCGTGGTGATGACCCCTTCGCCCTGGCATTCCTCGCAGCGGCCGCCCTTGACGTTGAAACTGAAGCGGCCGGGGCGGTACTCGCGGTCGATCGAGAGCGGCGCCTGAGTAAACAGGTCACGAATCTCGTCGTAGAAGCCGACGTAGGTGGCCGGATTGGATCGGCTGTTCCGGCCGATGGCCGACTGATCGATGTTGACGACTTTGTGGACGTGCTCCATGCCGTCGACGCGATCGTGCTCGCCAGGCAGGGTGCGGGTGTCGACGAGGCGTTTCCACAGCGCTTTGTAGAGGACCTCGTTGATCAGCGTGCTCTTCCCCGACCCGGAAGCCCCGGTGATCGCGATGAGCACGCCGAGCGGCAGGGTGACGGCGATCGACTTGAGGTTGTTCTCGCGGGCGCCGCGGATGACGAGCGCCTTGCCGTTGCCGGACCGGCGCTTCGCCGGCGCGGGGATCGAGCGCTTGCCGGACAGGAACTGTCCGGTCGGCGACGCCTTGCACGCCAGGAGATCCTCGAGCGTGCCTTGAACGACGACGCGGCCGCCGTGGACGCCGGGTCCCGGTCCCATTTCAACGAGATGGTCGGCGGCGCGGATGGTGTCCTCGTCGTGCTCGACCACCACCAGCGTGTTGCCGATGTCGCGGAGCCGCTCGAGCGTCGCGATCATCTTGACGTTGTCCTTGGGATGCAGGCCGATGCTCGGTTCGTCGAGCACGTAGAGCATGCCCATCAGGCCGGATCCGA
>Ga0207701_10008197_pt1 | contig 10340 bp, 6 predicted proteins | sample KBSSwiSSwithPhiX_FD_184294 | JGI IMG/M metagenome (GOLD analysis project Ga0207701, IMG submission 184294) | Switchgrass rhizosphere bulk soil microbial communities from Kellogg Biological Station, Michigan, USA, with PhiX - S5 (SPAdes) (version 2) | ecosystem: Environmental > Terrestrial > Soil...
GAGGTGGTCAAACGCCAGGATGACGAAATGTTGAAATCCGAGTTGCTTGAACTTGGCCGACGCATTGCCGAGGCCCGTGCCGGGATCGGCGTTTTCCTCGAGCAGTCGGCGCGCAACCACGTTTATTGGGTGGAGAGGACCGGCAAGGTTGGACAACTGCTGACGCTCAACGCCGTACCGATTGATATCGCCCCGGCATTGCGGCAAATGCTTTTCCGCGAGGGGCGCACCTGTGTCATGACCAGCGCAACGCTCGGGGTAGGACGAAAAGATCTCGCCTATTTTCGCAATCGGGTGGGCGCGGAAGAAGCCGAGCCCCTGCAGCTAGGGAGTCCATTCAATTTCAATCAGCAGATGAAGCTGTTTGTCGTTCGCAAAATGCCCGATCCGCGGGACACAGGTTATGAAGAAGCGCTGGCGCATTGGATCGAACATTTCGTCGGGCAAACCGACGGCCACGCCTTTGTCCTGTTTACGAATTATCGGGCGATGCAGGAGCTGGCGGCGCGAATAGAAAATTTTTGTGCGGAACACGATTTAAATTTGCTGGTGCAAGGTGGTGGTCTGCCGCGAACGAAATTGCTCGACCAATTTAAAAGTACGCCGCGCAGTGTCCTCTTTGGCACGGACAGCTTCTGGGGCGGCGTCGATGTTCCTGGGGACGCTTTGCGGAATGTCATCATCACGCGTTTACCTTTCGCCGTTCCCGATCATCCCTTAATCGAGGCGAAACTGGAAAATATCGAAGCGTGCGGTGGCGACGCCTTCACTGAATACTCGTTGCCGGAAGCAATCTTGAAATTGCGTCAGGGAGTCGGCCGCCTCATTCGCACGAAAAGTGATTGCGGCATTATCGTGATTCTCGACAATCGAATCGTGACGAAACCCTACGGACGGGCCTTCATGAGTGCGCTGCCGAAGTGTCCGGTGGAGATTGTGTGAGCGGTACTTAGAACCGGTCATCCTGAGCGGAACGGAGCGAAGGGAAGACGAGGGATCCCGATGAAGATACCTTTAAGCTAGCGCCGCGAGATCCCTCGACTTTCGCTCGGGATGACTATTATGTTCACTTGAACATATACTCAAGGCATCTTAAGTTGGCGTGTGAGAGCGGTTGCTTTGTCCATTGCGCCTGCGGTTTTACCGACAGGCACGGTCAAACAAATCGAACGCGCCAAAGAAACAGAACGCATTCTTTCGATACTGCATCAATGGGGGATTCACACCCTTGGGCAACTCGCGGCCTTGCCACGCGATGATCTGGCCGCGCGCCTCGGAGCGCGCGCGGTTGAACTGTGGGAACGCGCCAATGGCCGGGCGGAGCGAATTTTGAAACTGGTTTCTCCGCCAGAATCGTTCATCGAAAGTTTTGAGTTCGAAAACGAAATTGAGACCATCGAACCACTGCTCTTTATCTTGCGGCGATTTTTGCAGCAGCTGGCGACGCGATTAAACACCATCTATCTCGTCGCCAAAGAACTGCGCCTGCGCATTACTTTCGCTGACAAATCGCAGTACGAGCGCATTTTCAAAATTCCGCAGCCGACCAACAATGAAGACATCCTTTTTCGGATGCTGCACACGCATCTGGAAAACTTTACTTCGAAGCATCCGATTGTTGCCATTGAACTGGAAGCGCAGCCGTCACGTTCGGTGCGACAGCAGTTTGGACTTTTCGAAACAGCATTGCGCGATCCCATGCAATTGCATGAGACACTGGCGCGTCTGGTCGGATTGCTCGGAGCGGATCGTGTCGGTACGCCGGTGCTGGAGGAAACACATCGGCCGGACGCGTTTCGGATGGAGCCGTTCGCGTGGGACTTCGGTCACCCTGAGCCAGAAATTGGTCATCCCGAGCGGAGTCGAGGGATCCCGATGCGGAATCTGAAAGGTAACATCGCGGGATCCCTCGACTGCGCTCGGGATGACGGGGTGAATGGAGCGGTGAGGGGATGCGTTCCATTGCGGCGTTTTCGGAAACGCAAAAAGGCGACGGTGTTATTGGAAAATAATCGGCCCGCTCATGTGCGCGCCGCGGAAGTCCGAGCCGGACTGGCAGTGGAGGGCACGACGATGAGGCAGGAAGGGCCATTTCCGCTTTCGGGAAACTGGTGGGACGAGCGCGCCTGGGCGTGGGTGGAATGGGATGTGGAAATCGAGAATGGCGTCATTGCGCGCTGTCATTGCGATCAGACGGGGTGGGCGATCGATGGGATTTATGATTGAGGATCGATTACGAGCATGAGCACGAGCAGGAGTAGCTGTTTGGCGTATCCGCACTCTTGCTCGTGCTCGTAATCGTGCTCGTGCTTGGAGTTTGCCATGTCGTACGTCGAACTTCATGCTAACAGCGCCTTTAGTTTTTTACGGGGCGCGTCGTTTCCGGAACAGCTGGCCCAAGTCGCGGCTGAGTTGGAAATGCCTGCGCTGGGGTTGCTTGATCGCCACGGGGTTTATGGTTCGCAGCGATTTTCGGTGGCGGCGCGTGAGCAAAAAGTTCGCCCAATCATCGGAGCGGAATTAACAATGGAAGATGGCAGCGTGCTGCCGGTGCTGGTGGCAAGCCGTCTTGGCTACGCCAATCTTTGTTCTCTACTCACCCAGGCGCATCTGCGTAGCGCAGTAAAAGGGGAGTGCGCAGTGAAGTGGGAGGAGCTGCCGGAATTTGCGCAGGGCTTGGTGGCGTTAGTTGGATCGGGGAGCGCAGGCTGCCAGCCTGCAGCGTCTGGCAGCTTGCCGGACGCAAATTCTCCACGTGCGGGGCGTTTTGTTCCAGGTTTCCGGCAGGCTGCCGCAAACAGCAGGCTAGCAGCCTGCGCTCCCCAGACTACTGAGGATCGTGCGCAATGTTTGATCAACGTGTTCGGCCGCGAGAATGTGTATGTCGAAATTCAGCGGCATTTTTTGCGGGGCGAAGATCGGATTAATCGGGCGCTGGTTGATCTCGCCTCAAAATTTCGATTGGCGTTGATCGCGACCAATGGGGTGCAGTATGCCAAACCGTCCGGACGCCAAGTGCTGGATGTTTTCACCTGCATTCGCGAGCACATCCATCTCGATCTCGCCGGAAAATTACTCACCCAAAACGCCGAACGTCATTTGAAAAGCGATGCGGAGATGTGCGCGATCTTTCGTGATTTACCCGACGCAATCACGAACACGGAGCGATTGGCGGAACGGCTCGAATTTTCCCTCGAAAACATCGGTTACGAATTTCCCGAATATGCAGTTCCCGACGGGCACACGATGAATTCGTTCCTGCGCACGATGGTGTTATTCGGCGCGCAACAGCGCTACGAATCGATCACCAAGAAAGTAAAACGTCAGCTGGAAGAAGAACTTTCGCTCATCACCCGACTCGGGTTCGCCGGCTATTTTTTGATTGTGTGGGACATCATCAATTTTTGCCGGGAAAACAACATCATGGTGCAAGGCCGCGGCAGCGCAGCCAACAGCGCAGTTTGTTTTTGTCTCGGCATCACGCCGGTTGATCCGGTGAGTAATCATCTCGTCTTCGAACGTTTTTTAAACGAGAGCCGTAAAGGCTGGCCGGACATTGATCTTGATTTGCCGAGTGGCGATCGGCGCGAGCGCGTCATTCAGGAAGTTTACCGGCGTTACGGGAAACACGGCGCGGCCATGACCGCGAACGTAATTACCTATCGCGGGCGAAGCGCGGCACGCGAGATTGGAAAGGCGCTGAATTTTTCACCGAGCACTCTCGATCGCTTTTCGCATTTGTTCGCGAACGGCGATTTTCCGCACACTCTCGAGCTCGAAGCGCAGATTGAGCAGGCTGGTTTGCCGAAAGCCCACCCACGAATGCCGGCATTCGTGGGTTTGTATCACGCAATTTACGGATTGCCGCGCCATCTCGGGCAGCACTCCGGCGGGATGATTATTTGTCAGAATAAACTGAGCTCATTTGTGCCATTGGAAAATGCGTCGATGCCGGGGCGGGTGGTGGCGCAATGGGACAAGGATGATTGCGAAGACCTCGGCATTGTGAAAGTCGATCTGCTTGGGCTCGGCATGATGTCGGTAATGCAGGATGCGTTTGAGCTTTGTCGTGAACGCGGCCGCCCACTAGATCTGGCTCACATTCCGAAGGACGACGCCAAAACTTTTGAGATGATGCAAACGGCCGACACCATCGGCGTTTTCCAAATCGAAAGTCGCGCCCAAATGGCGACACTGCCGCGATTGAAGCCGAAATGTTTTTACGATGTCGTGATTGAAGTCGCGATCATCCGCCCGGGCCCAATCCAGGGAGACATGGTGCATCCCTATCTGGCACGGCGCGCCGAGAAAGAAGCCGTCACTTATTTCGACGAACGACTAAAGCCAGTGCTGCAGCGCACCCTGGGTGTGCCGTTGTTTCAGGAACAAATGCTCAAGATCGCGATGATCATGGCGAATTTTTCCGGCGACGAAGCAGAGGAACTGCGGCGTGCTCTTAGCTTTCATCGTTCGGAAGAGCGGATGAAGAAGGTGAGCGTGAAACTGCGTGAGGCGATGGCGCGCAATCAAGTCGCGCCGGAGGTGATTGAGAAAGTTTTGCATTCGATCACCTCCTTTGCGCTCTACGGATTTCCAGAATCGCATGCCATCAGTTTCGCGATTCTGGCCTATGGGAGCGCCTATTTGAAAGTGCATCGTCCGGCAGAGTTTTACGCGAGTCTGATTAACAATCAGCCGATGGGCTTCTACACTCCGGCGACAATTGTGAAAGACGCGCGGCGCCATGGCGTGAAAGTGAAACCAGTGTGCGTAGCGCAATCGGAATGGAATTGCACGGTGATTGCAGACGACACGATTCGATTGGGATTTTGCGTAGTGAACGGATTGCAACGCGAACACGCCGATGATTTTTTGCGGGAACGAAAGGAGCGCCCGTTTTCTTCCTTGGAAGATTTTCGGAAGCGCGCACTGCTAACGAAAGATGAACTGCGGCGCCTCGCGAATTTGGGCGCGCTCAACTGTTTTGCCGAACATCGGCGCGCCGCCATGTGGAAAATGGAAGAAACGCCGCACGATGATTTGCTCACAGAGGCCGGTCATCCCGAGCGTAAGTCGAGGGATCCCGATGAAGTTACCTTAAAGCTTTCGCGACGAGATCCCTCGACTTTCGCTCGGGATGACGAGAGTGAGAGCTCACCACTTCCCCGAATGACTTTGCCAGAGCGGGTGCGGGCGGATTACGAGGTGATGGATCTGACGACTGGGCCGCATCCGATGAAATTGGTGCGCGCGCAATTACCCGATATTTGGCGAGCGATCGATCTGGCGCAGGCAAAACATGGATCGATCGTGCGGATTGCGGGGAATGTGATTTGTCGTCAGCGACCGGGGACGGCGAAAGGATTCGTGTTTATCAGCCTCGAAGATGAAACCGGGGTATCGAACGCAATTGTGACACCGGATTTATTCGAAGAAACCCGATTGCTCGTTACAGAAGAGCCATTTCTCGTGATCCAAGGCGAAGTGCAAAACACCGATAACGTGGTGTTAATCAAAGCACAGAAAATTTTTCCACTTATCAGCGAGGGGCTGGTCGGATCCGAGTCGCACGATTTTCACTAAATGCAAAGAATGTCATTTCGAGCCGGGCAGACGCAGAGGAACCTCACAAACGTTCGTGAGCATATTGAGCATTGGAGAAGTCCTTCGCCGTGTATGCGGCTCAGAATGATACGCCTTTAGTTACGTGCTCCGGCGGACGAATCATTCGCCGGCGTGGCGCTTCGATGTCGGTTTCGGTTCACTGATTTCCTGGGCTGGCTGATCACCGATCCAATCGGTGTGAAAAATTCCCGGCTTGTCGATGCGCTCATAGGTATGCGCGCCGAAGAAGTCGCGCTGCGCTTGCAGCAAATTCGCCGGCAGACGCGCCGAACGATAGCTGTCGAAGTACGCCAGGGAAGCGCTGAAGGCCGGCGCGGCCACGCCGTAATTAATGGCGGTTGAGACCGCGACACGCCAATTGTGCTGTGTTTTTGCGATGATGTCGGTGAAATATTGGTCGAGCAGGAGATTGTGCAACTTCGGATCGCGCGCATAAGCCTCGGTGATGCGGTTAAGAAATTTCGCGCGAATGATGCACCCTCCACGCCAAATCGTCGCGATGTCCCCAAAATTCAAATTCCAGTTGTAGGCTGTGCTGGCGGCACTGAGTAACTCCATCCCCTGGGCGTAGGAAACAATTTTCGAAGCGTAAAGCGCGTCGTGCACGGCCTGGACAAGCTCGTCCCGATTGCCGCTGAATGTCGGCACTTGCGGCTGCGGCAAGATTTTCGATGCAGCCACACGTTCTTCTTTACGCGAGGAAATGACACGCGCTTCCACTGCGGCGTTGATGGTTGAAATGACGACCGATTGACTCAGGGCGGATTGCAAAGTCCAAAGTCCGGTCCCTTTTTGGCCGGCCTTATCGAGAATGACATCGACCAGCGCTTTGCCGGTATCGGGATCTCGTTTGCGGAAAATTTCCGCGGTGATCTCGATGAGATAACTTTCGAGCGCGCCGCGATTCCACTGTGCGAAGATATCGGCGAGATCTTTGGCTTCGAGCCCGAGGACATTTTTTAAAATGGCATAAGCTTCGCAGATCAACTGCATGTCGCCGTATTCGATGCCGTTATGGACCATCTTGACATAGTGCCCGGCCCCGTCCGGCCCCATATAGCGACAGCAGGGCTCGCCATCGACCTGGGCCGCGATCTTGCGGAAAATGGGCGCAATCATTTCGTAACCCTCGCGGGAGCCGCCCGGCATGAGCGACGGGCCTTTCAGTGCGCCTTCTTCACCGCCCGAGACGCCGCAGCCGATGTAATGAATTCCCTTTCCTTCGAGGTCGTGAAAGCGCTGCTGGGTATCGGTGAAAAGCGAGTTTCCGCCGTCGATGAGGACGTCGCCTTTTTCCAGCAGCGGGACGACTTCGCTGATCACCTGATCAACCGGTTTGCCCGCTTTGATCATCATCATCGCTTTGCGCGGACGTTTCAGCGCGCCGATGAATTCCTCGATTGTCGAGGTCGGCGTGATTTTCTTTCCTTTGCCGCGGGTGGCGACAAATTTTTCGGTGACGGCGGTAGTGCGATTAAAAACGGCAACGGAAAATCCTTTTGATTCCATGTTGAGCGCAAGATTCTCGCCCATTACCGCCAAGCCGATCAGGCCAATATCCGATTGCATCGTCATGATTTTGAGGAACTGGTTTTAAGGTACATTTATTCTCAGGCAATGCAGTAAACGAGTAACCCAGGCGAATGGCAAATTGCGATTGTGAAGTGGCATTAGTGAGCGGCCCGCTCGGCCTCACTTCACCGGAGACCACGTTGGGTGCAGGTGCGATCGTTGAGTTTCTTGGAAACGTCCGTCCGCTGGAAAACGGGAAACCTATTGAAGGGATCGAATACGAGGCGCATCGCGAAATGGCTGAGTATCAGTTGCGAAAAATTGCGCAGGAAGCAGCGGCGCGCTTCGATCTTTTGATGATCAAGCTGCATCATTGCGTTGGTTTTGTCGCGGTAGGTGAAACCTCATTACTCTTGCGGGTTGCGGCCGCTCATCGGGGTGCCGCGTTCGAAGCGAGCCGGTGGGCCGTCGATGAATTAAAAAAACGCGTTCCGATTTGGAAATCGGTCAGATTCCAGGCTGGATCGGCGAGGGAAAGGTCTGTTCCGGCGTTGGCATGAATTGGGCGAACCGTCTTACTCTTAGCCGGCTCGCTTTAACGATTTTGTTTGTAGCGGCGCTGAGCTCGCCCTGGCGTTACGCACACACTACCGCACTGATCACTTTTCTTATCGCCGGTATCACCGATTTTTTTGACGGCGAGATCGCTCGCCGTTACCAAACCGTGACAAACTTTGGAAAGTTGATGGATCCGCTGGTGGACAAGATCATGATCGCGGCGGCTTTCATCTCGCTTGTGCCATTACGCGCGATCCCAGCGTGGGCGGCGACGATCGTCGTCGGTCGAGATTTCCTAATCACGGGACTGCGCTTAATGGCAATCTCAAAGGGGCAGGTGTTAACGGCGGAGCGTTTGGGTAAACACAAGACTTCCTGGCAAATAATCACGGTCCTTTTCTTTCTTACTTTGCTGGCGATTGCAGAATGGAGCCGGAACATCATGGCGAGCGATTGGTGGCAACGGGCCTGGAACGAAGCGGGGGCCGCCTTAGTATGGTTAACTGTTGCGCTGACCCTTTACTCTGGCCTTGGCTACGCGTGGCGGCACCGCACTGTCATCGAAGCGGACGTTTAGCCTGACCAGTAGTAACCAATCGCTGAGAGTTTTTCGCCAAACGACTGCGACCGCGGCAGAAGTCTACGGCTCGTTATCCGCGCGGGTTCTAGAATCTGTAGGTGAGCCCGGCGAAATATCGATTTCGAGTGTAGTTGAACCCCTGTGAGGCAATGGCTGATGTGGAACCTCGATCCGATTCGGTATGACGGTAACCGGCGTTAACAGCAAGAGAGTGTGTGATAGCGTAGCGGACCCCGGCCGAGACGTCAAAGACCTTCTCCGTCCCGCCAGCAACTCCACCGTTAAATCCAGTGTCTGCGCCTTGGGCCCCGGTCCCATTCTGGTAACTAACAGCGAGATTGGCGGAGATCCGCGCAGTGAATCTGTAATTTAGCAGCAGATTTGTACGAAAGGTCTCGCGCCCCGAACCTGCCCCCGTACCAGATTCTTCGATCGAGTACGTATTTGTCCAAATTACATTTGCCGAGTTAAACGAATAACGAAGTCCAGCGTCAATGTAAGGCGAAGTCTGCCCAGAGCGAAGTTGCAGGCCGCCCTGAAATGTGCCTATCAGGTGTGGTCCGAACGTCTGGTCTAATCCGGCGGTTAAGGTTTGACTAATGGGATTGTTTCCAGCCGTTTGGTAGTGGGTAATGTTAATTCCATACCCGGCAGTGGCAGTTGTTGTCGGAAACAAAAGATATCGAACATGCTCGCCCAAATGGTTTTCTAAACGATCGTTTGACGAGGCAGTAGAATTTTGGTACTCCAGCGCGCTGAAAGTATAATTGGTGACGGTCGAAAAGCGGGGCGTCCACCTGTAATTTGCGGAAATGTTATCTGCCGACCTGAAAAAGTTTCCCAATCGCCGATTGGCGCTCAACGCGCTCGTGACGTCAGGTTGCGCTTGGTAGGCGGCGAAAGCCGAAACGTCAAAAGTTAGGCGCTCGCTTGCTTTGTATACGAGGGAGAGGTGGAGATAGATGTCAGGATCATAATTCCGGCCCCCAGGGTGGGAAAAATAGTAAGTGATTCCAGCTCCCGTAACGAGATCCATCGCGAGACGTGGATTACCGAACTGATAAGTGAAGACTGCGCTAGGGCTTGCATACCACGACGGAGAGCCGGTTGGTGTCAGATTGACATTGTCGTCGTACCCGCCAGTGAGCGAGGTTGAAAGTCCAAATCGCCGACCCAAGGTAAAAATTGGAGCGATCCCTCCGAGGCCCAAACGAACGCTACCGTCATCAGGGTTAGTCGGTACGATTGGCGGGCCAGTGAGAGTGGGCTCGGATGGATTTTCACCCTCGCCGCTGGTGCTCTCTTCCGGGGCGATGTCTTGAGCTGAAAGTGAGGTGGCAGCAAAAACTATAATAATAGCCCCTCTTTTAATAGCTTTTATGATAGCCACGTGTTTTTTGGGTTGATGTCTGTGAGTGCGACGCGACAGGAAAAACAACAAAGCCTTGCGGCAGCCTAGGAAGTGATATTACTCAGATCAACTTTTTTCTGTTGGCAGTAAGCGGTTCCCAAGCCCACGACTGAACTGTTCGGATCACAATTTTCCTCCTTATCCTGCATATAAAATTCTTTCCGGCGACTGCTTAGCGACTCGAGCCTTCGCCAATAACTCGAAAGGTTACTCCGGCCACCCGATTAGCTAGACTCGTGCCTCGACGGTAACGGTCTGTGTGCCAATCACCTCTTTGGGTATGGTATTCGTGATTTCCAATTTCAATGTGGGCTTGGTACTTCCCTTATCCGTTTTCACTTCCCGCCCCAAGCCGCAGGCGTTGTCGCACTAAAGAAACTCTGCTCAGCGTCGCAAAATGGAAGGGGGTCACCCAAAAGCTGCCCGAGATTTAGGTCAGCGGGTGAAGGGAATCGAACCCTCGTCAGTAGCTTGGAAGGCTACAGCTTTACCATTAAGCTACACCCGCATGAGAGCCGCCCAAGTTGGCGCGCCTGCGGGTTCCTGCCAAGTGCTTTTTCCAGGCCATCGCGACTTGCCAACCGCGGTTGTCGCCACTAGCACTCTTCTATGAAACGAATCGTCCTTTTTTTCCTATTCGCCGCGACCGCTTCT
>Ga0207701_10008198_pt1 | contig 10339 bp, 8 predicted proteins | sample KBSSwiSSwithPhiX_FD_184294 | JGI IMG/M metagenome (GOLD analysis project Ga0207701, IMG submission 184294) | Switchgrass rhizosphere bulk soil microbial communities from Kellogg Biological Station, Michigan, USA, with PhiX - S5 (SPAdes) (version 2) | ecosystem: Environmental > Terrestrial > Soil...
GGACGCCGAAGTGACGAGGACCGAACAAACGAGCAGAGTGAGGGCAGGCGCGAACACGGAGCGGTTCATGACTACCTCCCGACGGAGTGCGTCGTGCGGGGCGACGACTCGTCGCTGGATGGGGACCTTGGATTCTTTGTCGGTAGCCAGCTGAGCGCTGGCAACCGCGCGCCATTATAGGCGCTTACATTTCGCCGTTCCAGTCCTCCGGCTCGAGACTGGTCGATCGGAAAATGTCCAGGTGCCACTTGCCGCCGCCCCAGGGCTCGATCACCTCGGCTGCGACGACGTCCACCAGGATCTCGGCAAACGTGCGCCCCTCAGGATCACCGTCCAGGTGATAGGCGGCCTCGTCCCAGGTAAAGCTCGGATACAGCACCATCGTCAGGAACAGGTCGTACCCATCGTCCACTACGATCAGCTGACCGCAGGGACGCTTCAGCGTGGAGTGATAGATGAGGTATTTCTCGGCGCTGTGTGCCCGGATGTAGCGCTTGAGGGCAAATTCCCGCGCAACGACTTCCTCGACCGCGATCTTCTTGTCCCAGCAGTCGCGGCAATACCGTTCGTCTCCGCGCGGCTCGGAGACCTCTTTCGCGCCACAGAGCGCGCACCTCGTCTGCGCCATTGTTTTACGGGACACCCACTTACCCTTCGCTGTTCATTGCCAACATTGCCAACATTGCCAACATTGCCAACATTGCCAACATTAAAACTCGCCGCTCGTCGAACCGTCGGTTTCCATCACAACCTCTCGGGCGACGCCACCTGCAGTCGCCCAATTAGTATCAGACTGGAGTGGGCGGGGTGCCAACGTGGCCCAAAAGCGTGATGAACCCGCTTCATCAATGTTGGCAATTTTGGCAATGTTGGCAATGCCGTTAGCGTGACTCTGTCAGCTGCCGGCTGACCGGTCCGTACATCGTCTCAGCGTACTGCTTCACCATCCGTCGTGCACTGAATCGTGGGGCGACCGAGAGGATCGCCTCGCGCACGACCTGCAGCCACCGCCGGGGGATACCGTTGGCATCGCGATCGTAGAACGCGGGCACGACCTCGGACTCGAGGAGCGTATAGAGCGCTTCGGCGTCCGCCGCGTCGACCGAGGCCGGATCGTTGGCGCTCGGGTGGCTTTCGATCAACCAGCCGTTCTTCCGGTTGTAGCCTTCGGCCCACCACCCGTCGCCGATGCTCAGATGGGGCACGCCATTCATCGACGCCTTCATGCCGCTCGTGCCGCTGGCTTCGAGCGGTTTGCGCGGGTTGTTCAGCCAGACGTCGCATCCCTGCACGAGGAAGTGCGCGACGTGGAGATCGTAGTCGTCCACGAAGGCGATGCGGCCCCCGAACATCGGATCGATCGCCCGCCGATAAACCTGCTGCAGGTGGTGCTTGCCGGTTTCGTCCGCCGGATGCGCCTTGCCGGCGAACACAATCTGCACGGGGCGGCGTGGCGCGTTCAGGATGCTCATCAACCGCTCGGGATTGTGGAAAATCAGCTCCGGCCGCTTGTAGGCGGTGAACCGGCGCGCGAACCCGAGCGTCAGGGCATTCGGATCGAGCAGCGTGCCGGCAGCCACCACGCGCGGCGCCGTGACCCGCTCTTCCTTCCACCGCGACCTCGCCCGCTCACGAATGAAGTTGAACAGGTACTGCCTCAGCGCCTGGCGCGCGGCCCACAGTTCCTCGTCCGGGATCTCGAGCACCCGCGCCCACACGGTCGGATCGTCGTGACGGTCGCGCCAGTCGCCGCCGATGATGTCGTCGAAAACGGTCGCGAGCTCCGACGACAGCCAGGTCGGGACATGGACGCCGTTGGTGATGTAACCAACCGGTCGCTTGTCTTCGGGCACGTCCGGCCAGATCGGGCCCCACATGTCGCGGGTCACCTGGCCGTGCACTTCGCTGACGCCGTTCACGGTGCCCGCGGTGCGCAGGGCCAGTGCCGTCATGTTGAACAACGGACCGCTGCCGTTGTCGTAGTGCCCGAGCGCCAGGAACGCCTCGCGGTAGGCGCCGAGCGTTCCCCAGGCGCCTGCGAGATGTGTTTCGACCAGGTTGAACGGGAATGCGTCGTGGCCGGCCGCGACCGGGGTGTGCGTCGTGAACATGGTGGTCCGCCGCACTTCGGCGAGCGCCGCATCGAAGGTCTGCCCCTGTTCAATCAGATCCCGAATCCGCTGCAAGACCACGAACGCGGCGTGTCCCTCGTTGAGGTGCCACACCGCAGGCGTGGGCTCGAGCGCCTTCAGCGCGCGGACGCCGCCGATGCCGAGGATGATCTCCTGCTGGATCCGGGTCTCGCGATCGCCGCCATAGAGCCGCGCCGAGAGCTCGCGGTCCCAGGGGGCGTTCTCCTCGAGATCCGTGTCGAGCAAGTACAACTTGACCCGGCCCAGCCTGACGAGCCACACCGAGGCGAGCACGCTGCGATTGCCGAGCGGGACCGCCACGATGCAGGGGCGGCCGTCGGGCAGCATGGCGCGATCGATCGGCGAATCGGTCCAGTTGAGCCGCTCGTAGATCTCCTGCTGCCAGCCTTCGGGCGAGACCGCCTGGTGGAAGTACCCCTGCGGATACATGAACCCGACGCCGATTAACGGAATGCCGAGATCGCTGGCTTCCTTGCAGTGATCGCCGGCCAGCACGCCGAGGCCGCCGGCGTAGATCGCCAGCGACTGATGCAGCGCGAACTCGGCGGAGAAGTAGGCAATCGGTCCCTGACCGTCGGGAAAGCTGTGTCGCCACCAGGTGTCCCGGGCGCTGCGCGCGCGATCGAGCGCGTCGATCGCCGCATCGTAGATGCCCAGGAAACGCTCGTCTTTTGCCGCGAGTGCCAGCATCTCGTGCGAGACGAGGTTCAGGATCCGGACCGGATTGTGCGCCGTCTGCCGCCACAACGTGTAATCGAGCCTCCGGAAGACCTCCCGGGCGCGAGGGTTCCACGTCCACCAGAGATCGTTGGCGAGCTCGGACAACCGAATCAGGCGTTCCGGGATGCGGGCAGTGGCAGCGTTGGGATTCGAATCCAAGTTGATCCTTCCGTTACGGGGCTTACGGTCGCGCGGTCACGAGGGCGGCGAACCGCGCGAGGTCAATGTTGCCGCCAGACACGATCGCGACCACCTTCCGGTGGCCCTTCGAAGCCATTTCAGGAGACAGCGCCGCGGCGACCGCGCAGCCGGCGGCCCCTTCGGCGATCACGTGGGCCCGCTCGGCTGCCACCGCCATGGCGGCGGCGACCTCGTCCAGGCTCACGACAATCGAATCGTCGACGTGTTCCCGCAAGAGCGGCCACATCGTCTCCAGCACGGACTTGCCGCCTGCGCCGTCGACGAACGACGCCGTCCACCCGTCGAAATAGGACGGCCGGTTCGACGCGAACGACTGGGCAAGTGGGGCGGCCGTTGCCGGTTCGGCGGCATAGACCTTGATGCCTGGGCGGAGCGCCTTGAGGGCGATCGCGGCGCCCGCCAGCAGTCCGCCACCTCCGATCGGCGCGATCACCGCGTCGACGTCGGCCAGATCCTCGACGATCTCCAGCCCGATCGTGCCGTTGCCGCTGATGAAGCGGTCGTCGTCGAACGGGTGGACGAAGTGCCCCTGCATCCGATCGGACTGGTGTGTCTCGACGGCGTGCCAGCATTCCTCGTACGACGCCTGCACGATCGTGGCGCCGAGCCGTTCGATCGCCCGGAGCTTGGTGGCGGGGGCCGTATCCATCACCAGCACGCTCGCGCGCGCACCCGCCTTCCGCGCGGCCAGCGCCACGCCCTGGGCCGCATTCCCTGCGCTGACCGTCCAGACCCCGCGCGCGAGCTGTTCCGGCGTGAGGTGCCGGACCGCGTTGTACGCACCGCGGATCTTGAAGGATCCAATAGGCTGGAGGGTTTCGAGCTTCAGGAAGACGTCAGGCCCGGGCCGATCGAGGGGCGTGGCGGCATCGAGCCGGACCATCGGCGTCCGGACCGCAGCTTCGTACACGATCCCCGCGGCTTCGCGGATCGTGTCCAGGGAAATGCGACGGGTCGCCGACGCGCCGGTCTGAAAAGGCACAAACATTCATGGTAGTCGCCGATCCGAGGCCCGTCAATAAACCCGGGCTTCGAAGTAAACTCCCGACTACATGTGGAGTGATCTGTGAACAGACGCGAATTCATCCTCACCGGCGCGGCCGCCGGGGTTGCCGCCGCCGCAGAAGCTCAGACCTCCGGCGCGCCGGCCGTCGCGCGTGGCGGCGTCCGCCCGGTCGTCATTTCTTCGGCCAATGGCCATGAATACAAGAACGGCGGCACCGAGACCTGCGTGCAACGCGCGTTTGCGATGATGACCCAGGGCAAGGACGTCCTCGACGCCCTCATCGCCGGCGTCAATATCGTCGAACTCGATCCCGAAGACACGAGCGTCGGCTACGGCGGCCTGCCCAACGCCGAAGGGGTGGTGCAGCTGGATGCGTCGTGCATGCACGGTCCGCGCAAACGGGCGGGCGCCGTGGCGTGCATCGAAGGCGTGCGCACCCCCTCGCTGGTGGCCCAGAAGGTGATGGACTACACCGACCACCACCTGATCGTGGGGAAGGATGCGCAGCAGTTCGCGCGCGGGATGGGATTCAAGATCGAGGAGGACCTCAACACCGAGCGCTCCCGCAACCTCTGGCTCGAGTGGAAACGCCGCACCGATCCGCTGCATTACCTCGATCCGGTCAAGCGCGAGGCCGCCATGCGCGAGGTGGATCGGCAGATGATGGCAGAAGGCCTGATCGATCCCAATCATTTCTACGGCACCATCAACTGCAACGGGATCAACGCGAAAGGAGAAATCTGCGGCGTCACGACCACGAGCGGCCTCTCGTGGAAGATCCCCGGCCGCGTCGGCGATTCACCGATCCTCGGCGCCGGTCTTTACGTGGACGGCGCCGTAGGCGCCGCGGGTTCGACAGGCCGCGGCGAAGCCAACCTCTACAGCCTGGCGTCGTTCCTGATTGTCGAGGAGATGCGGCACGGCAAGGCGCCGAAGGATGCAGGGATGGAAGCGCTGCGCCGCATCAAGGCCAACCAGGTCGAAAAACGCCTCCTCAACGCCCGCGGCGAGCCGAACTTCAACATCAATTTCTACGTGGTCAACGCCAAAGGCGAGTACGCGGGGGTGACGATGTACAACCCCGGCAAGCTGTCGTTTGCGGTCTGCGACGAGAAAGGGCCAAGGCTCGAGAGGATGGAGCCGCTGCTGCAGGGAGTGCCGGAGTAACGCGGACCGCGAGAGCATTACCTCGCCATCGACACCCGAATGGCGATGGTCTGCGTCTCCGTCTTTTCTCCCGCCTTCGCCGTGACTTCAATCAGGTAGTCGCCATTGCTGAACGGCGCCAGGTTGAGTGTGGTCGTCAGCATGGTGACCCCGCCGGCGTCCTTGGTGGTGGTCTCGAGCGGGATCGCCATCGGTTTCCCCGCGCGATCGAGCAGCCGCGCGCTGTGGGTCTCGAGCGGCTGCGTCGTCGGCCACTCGACGCGGACGCGTTCGGTCCGGCGGAACTGGAACGCCGCGAGCGGCTTGTAGGCGGAGGCCGCCGCCGACGCGGCGCGATACGCCAGCGGCTTCCCGAGCAGCGCCCCCGCCGGCTTTTCGATCGAGACGGTATCGGAGTCGGTGGTGTTGTCCTCTCCGCGCATCCGCACGACCGCCTGCCACGGGCCCGGTGACGACTCGGTCGGAACCCGCACGAGCGCGCTTCGGGTGCCAGGTTCGATGCGGGCCTTGAGACCCACCGGCTCGCCGCCGCTCTTCGACGAGAAGAGCACATCCACGTCGGCGCCCTGCTTCCACCGCCCGGACTCGATTTCCGCGGCCGAGATCTCGGCCACGATCGCCGCCTCGTTGCCGATCACCGTGCCGTAGGCGTTGAGCCGCGACGACGGGCTGACCCGGGTGAGGGCGCTGAGCGCCATCTGGCCGGCCGACGGCGGTGCGGCCGCTGCCGCCGCGGCGTCCGTCGACGTCCGGAGCGCGTTCATTTCCTCTTCGGTCGGAGCGCGGTATTCGCGTCGCGCGCGGATGGTCTGGCCGTTAGATTTCAGCTTCACGGTGAGCTTGCGGGCGCGGCCATCCCAGCGGGTGTTGTTCGTGTAGAACCCGAGGACGTAGTGCGACGACAGATCCTCGGCGATCTTGGTCATGCCGCCGCGTAGATCGTTGGTCGCGAGCACCGCGATCCCGTCGGTCTCCTCGGCGAGGACGGCGAGGTTCGACGTGCCCTGGACCAGCATGCTCGACTGCATGTCCAGCCCTCCCGGTCGCACCGTATAGAACGACACGTTGGCCTGCCGCGCCGTGCTGAGCAAGTCCCGGAACCGCTGGTCGAAGTCGATGGAGTTCAGACGGTTCTTCTCTTCCCTCATCGCGCGGTCGTCGGCCTCGTGCGCTTCCCTCGAGCCCATGGTCAGCTTTCCGGTGTTGCCGACGCCGATCTCCGGCGGTCGGCTGCCTTTCCGTTGGGGGTCGGGATCCGAGGCGATTTTGTCGAACCCGGGGCGTGGCGACGGCAGCGTGTCGGAGAAGAAGATGATGTTCTTGCGCTCTTCCCGCAACAAGCCGAGCTTCTGGACCAGCGCTTCGAGATCCGAGTACACCTTGTCGAGGCGCCTGACGGGGATCAGATAGCCATAACCAGCCGCGTCCAATTCGAGCTCCTCGGGCAGCGGCTGCTTGCTCACGATCCCCCAATACGGATACTTCTCCAGCTGCTCCTGGATCGACAGCGTCGACTGGCCGAGCAGCAGGTCCTTGATGCCCAGGTACGGCGTCATCACCCCGAACAGGTCCTTCGGCCCCATCATCCGGTTCAGCAGGTCGGTGATCGGCACCCGCACCGCGTGCGATCCGCTGAAGTCGACGTGGAAGGCGTCGAGATAGAGCACGAAGACACGATAGTTGGGGTTCTTGGCGAGCTCGAACCCGTCACGCTGTGAGTTCGGATCGCGGCGTTCGGCCAACGGGGTGAACTGCTCGTGTTCGATGAATTCGACGCGATCGATGGTCTGCGGCTTGCCGTCCTCGAGCAGGACGAAGTCGTTGACGGTGAGCCCGGTAATCGGCTTCCCGTCCCGGACCGGATAGGCGTCGAGGCTGACGAAGTGCGCGCCGCTCCTGAAGGTCGGTGGGCGCTGAGGATCCGGTTTCTGCTCCTGAGCCTGCTGCGCCCGCCCGGTGAGCGACGCAGCCGCAATCAGGGCCGCACATACGGCCGTCGTTACGCGAGACATCGGACCTCCGGCGGGGCGCTTGGCAGCTCGAACTATATCAGCACGTGGGACGCTCGGCGAGGAACACGCGGACGAATTGGAGCAGGTCCTCGGCGCTCCGATACGGATAGGTCGTGCAGGCAGGGTGTGTGTTGCCGGCGATCAACCGTGAGACGAAAGGGCGCCGGGTGACATCGTAGAGCAGCAGCACTCGTTGACCCGTACGCTCGGCCCGCCCGATGACGTATCCGACCTCGAAGCCAACCCCGTAACTCGATCCCGACGCCTCGGCGATCAGCACGTCGGAGTCCTCGAGCCACCGGAGATCGCGTTCGAAGACCTCGCGCTCCGTGATCGCACCCTCACGGCTGTCGACGTCGTCCTCGAGCAGATGGCGCGTCAGGATGGTGTGGCCGAGACCTTCGATCGCATCGGCCAGCGCCCGGGCAGCGCCGATGGCCGCCCGGTCGCCGCGGACCGTGCACGCAAGATAAATGTTCATGACAAGAGCCTGTCTCGCCGAAGCCCACCTTCGCGCTCGGCGCTTCGGCGAGGCAGGCTCCCCGGCGCTTACCCCGTCGCGCCGAAACCGCCGCGCGATGCCTCGCGTAACTGATCTGCCTCATCCCAGCTGACCCGCGGAGCCGACAGGAAGATGCCCTGGGCAATGCGATCGCCGCGGCTGACCGTCACCGGTGCATCCGTGAAGTTCATCACCGCGATCTTCACCTCGTCCGTTGGCCCGCAATAGTCGGGATCGATCACGCCGACCCCGTTGGCCACCATCAGTCCCCGTTTGAGCGGCGTACTGCTGCGGGCGAAGATGCCGAGGAACATGCCGGCCGGGACCTCGACGACCAGGCCAGTCGGCACCAGGGCGACCCGGCCGGGTTCCACTACGACGTCCTCCGCGGCAGAAAGATCGAACGCCGCCGCATGATCGGTCTCATAGCGCGGCAGCGGAATGTCCGGCCGGAGACGCCGGATGCGAACCTTCATATGGGAGTGACTCCTTTCGAAAACCGGGGTCCGGGGTCCGGGATCCGGTCGCCCGGACTACCGGACTACCGGACTACCGGATGTCGGCAGCGGCTTGTAGCGATACAGGCGAATGCCCGTCTTGTCATCAACGGCCATCAGCTCGAGGTCCGGGCGTTTGGACATGGTCTCGATTGCCTGTGGAGCTTCACGGCCCCACCGGTGTGGATGGAACATGATGTGCGTGACCCCGTTGGCAATCATCGGCGGAAACGCCCGCGCGTCCGGGAAATACCACATCAGCCACGCCACCTCACGGTACGTCGTTGGCGTGTAGCCGCTGTAGCCGTTCATCAGCGGCCGCCAGTGCGCCGTGGAGTTCAGGACATATTCGGCGTTCTCGAACACCGCGTTCGGCGGATAGAACGGCATCTCGGCGAGCACGACCTGCCCCGGCTCGTTCGCGAGCAGCTTGTAGATCTCGGGGATGCCGCCCCAGCGCCGGTACTCGAACGGCGCTCGCAGCGCCTCGAGGTTGACGAGGAAGACGGCCGCGATTGCGACCGCTGTCGCCCATCGCTTGTTTCCGGGCTGTCCGCCCCCGCCGGAGCCTTGGCGCAGGCGGGCGAGACCCATGCCGGCGAGGAGCGCGATGGCCAGCAGGAACAGCCCTCCGAACCGCGCGGCCGCGCGCAGGCCCTGCATCGGCGGGAACGCGGCGTAGAGCCACGCATACACCGGCGTTTTCGGTCCGAGCGACAGCACGAACCCGGTGAGACCGATCGCGAAGACCATCGCGACCCTGATCCGATCGTCGCGGCCCCGCAGCGCATACCAGATCGCCAGCAGGGACAGCAGGACGGCGATGCCGCCCGGGAAAAACGTGTCGACCGGGTTTGCAAAGAACCCGGCGCTCCACGTCTCGAAGTGCACCCGTCCCGAGGCGGCAAGGTAGCCGGTGAAGGTCGCGGAATAGAGATTCGCCTCGGCGAGCGGCCGCACCATGTGCTGGTCGACGGCCACCCGGCGGTAGGGAATGATCAGCGGCAGGGCAAGAACGCCGGCGGTGGCGGCCGCCAGGCCGAACATGCCCGCCACGCGAACGAACCTGCCGGCCCAGTCCGCGGTTCGCACGAGCAGGACGACCGCGATCATGACGGTCGCGAACACGACGAAATATCCTGACGTGTACGCCATCATCGCCATGCACGCGCCGAGCAGCATCGCGGTCGCGGGGCTGGGGTGCGCGATCAGGCGATCGGCCAGCAGCAGCGACAGCGGCATGCCGTACGCATGCAGCGCCTGCACGTGAGGCAGGCGGGTCAGCGTGTGGGTGTTGAAGGCGAAGAGCGATCCGGCGGTGATTCCCGCCAGCCGATCGCGGGTCCATGCGTAAATGAGCGCGTAGGTTGCCAGCCCGGTCAGCGCGAACCCGATCAGCATCGCGAGGTTCATCGCCAGGACCGGCGACGCCCCGAGCCAGAGCGCCGGCGCCACCATCAGCGCCGGGACGATCAGCGGCTCCGAGAACGCGAGCACGTCTTTTGCGGGATAGAAGATATTGCCCTCGAACAGCTGCAGGGGATGGCGCGGCAACTGATGGGCGACCCACGCGAGGATCCATTCGTTCAGCTGTGCGTCGCCGTTGTCGTTGCGCGACAGGGTGCCGGGCTCGGTGACGAGCGGCCAGGTGTGCACGACCGCGAGCAGTGCGAACACGAGCGCGGCGAGGGTCCAGTGCGAGCGCAAGGCCCTGGCCGCCGCCGTGCGGCCGCGCGCGATCATCGGGCCGTCAGGCTGCGGATCAGCGTCAAGAGCATGTCGATCGCGACGGCGTTGTGGCCGCCCTGCGGAATGATGATGTCGGCGTAGCGCTTGCTCGGTTCGACGAATTCGAGGTGCATCGGCTTGACCGTGCTCAAGTACTGATCGATCACGGACTGCACGGTACGGCCGCGTTCGGAGATGTCGCGCTGGAGGCGCCGGATGAACCGCGTGTCGTCGTCGGTGTCGACGAACACCTTGACGTCCATCAGCCGGCGTAAAGCGGCGTCAGTATAAATCAGGATGCCTTCGACGATGATCGCGCGGCGGGGCGCCACCGGCTCGGTCGACGCCTTCCG
>Ga0207701_10008199_pt1 | contig 10339 bp, 13 predicted proteins | sample KBSSwiSSwithPhiX_FD_184294 | JGI IMG/M metagenome (GOLD analysis project Ga0207701, IMG submission 184294) | Switchgrass rhizosphere bulk soil microbial communities from Kellogg Biological Station, Michigan, USA, with PhiX - S5 (SPAdes) (version 2) | ecosystem: Environmental > Terrestrial >...
TCATTCAGGGAAAAGACTCGTCAAAGACATTTTGTCTGACGAGACCTCAGAAAGGACGCGCACTATGGAATTTATTTTTAAGCCCGCATTGCTCAGCTCCGAATCCGAAACGGAGTTCAAGGCCTTGTGCACAGAAATAAACGCGGACATTCCGCCAGAAGGATTTGTAGAGAAACTTTACGCGCATCGGTTTGCAGTGATCACTTGGGAAATCTGCCGGTATACGCTGGACAAGACCTGCATCATTCAGAACAGTTTTCCAGCAGCATTGCAAAGCATCCTGATCCAGCTTCTGCATCGGGATCATTATTTGTACCCTTTGGGTACTCCGTTGGATCCGATCTTGGATATCGCAAAGAATTATTTCTCCGATCCAACGGCAAAAGCCAAAATCTTGGAAATTCTTCGCAGCTTCGGGCTAGACGACAAAGCCATTGCGGCCGAAGCCTCTCGCCTTGTCCTTGCGGAGGTCGAAAGATACGACAAGATGATTTCGAACGCTGAGCGGCAGCGGCACAGGACGCTAAAGCAACTCGCGCAAATTCGCAAACATCTCGCTCCGCAATTCCGGGAAGTGACCGATCGGATAATCGCAAGGGTCGATCAGCCAGTTGTAAACATGCGGCTTAACCATGGCGAGTAAGAAGCAAATTGAAGCCAATCGTGCCAACGCACGCCATAGTCGCGGGCCGCGCTCGGCCCACGGCAAACGCCGCGCAAGTCAAAACGCGTTGCGTTACGGTTTGACGATACCGAATACAAACCCGGCCTATCTAAAAAGAGTCGAAAAGCTCGCGCAACGGATCGCAAAAGTCGGCGCCAGCCCGCATGACCTGGAATCAGCTCGCACGCTCGCCCGGGCGGAACTCGACATTTCAAGCATTGCGCGCCTAAAGGTGGCGCTGATCGACCGCGTCAAAGCAACCGGCCGGTTGTTGCCGCCGAAATTCTTCCGCTCCATGATGGAGGACGTAAAATGGACCCAACAGATGTATCTTTGGTCCATCGGATCTCGGCGCACCAGGCCGCGCGATCCCGTCGACATCAATGCATTGCCGCCTTTACCGGTGGAGGAACCGGGCCGATCGGCAGAAGCCTGCCGACACGTGCTCCCTGAACTTCTCCGACTCATGCGATTCGAAAATCGCGCGTCTTCGCGACGGGGCCGCGCTGTTCGCGAATTGATAAAGGCAAAAACGAAAAGTCGCGACAATCAGCTAACAAGTAAACTCCCCAGATGAGCGCTCGAACCAAAAGAACGCTCTCCGATGCATATCGTTATAGTCAAGCAGTTATAACGGATTAAATAAGAGGATGAAATATAAGTGCTCAACCACGTGGAGACGACTCGGCGAATTTCGCAAAACGAACCCAATTTAGTTCAGGTGTTGCAATGGTTTAACGGTCCAGACCTGATGAAAGGCCTCTCTCGACACTTAACTTGGCTGATCTTCCTGAGAATAACCCGTGCTCACATCTGGGAGCACACGCTGAGCGGCAGCGGCACAGGACGCTAAAGCAGCTCGCTAAAATTCGCAAAGACCTTGCTCCGTTGTTCCGGGAAGTCACCGATCGAATCATAGCAAGGATCGTTCAACCGGTTGCAAACTTGCCGCTTGACCATGGCGAGTAGGAAGCAAATTGAAGCCAATCGTGCGAGTGCACGCCATAGCCGGGGGCCGCGCTCGGCCCACGGCAAATGGCGCGCAAGTCAAAACGCACGAAGGGCCGTAAGCAGGCGCCGAAGACGGCCAAGAGGCCCGCGAACGAGGCGATCTCTATGCGCGCATCCTTTCGCAACCTGAGCGGGCGCGCAAGGCCCGGGGAGCAGAATTGGCGGGGTCGGTGTATTTCACCGTTCCTTGTAGTGGTTGATATCCGCTCCCATCAATCGAAGATCATTGAGACTAAGCCAGGTCACGTCGTTGGGCGGCGTGTTTACCATGCGGCGAATGATTGACGAGGGGACATCCAATTCTTCAGCAATGCGTGCCATCGCCTTAGTTGCCTTGCGAGACTCGGCACCGTTCTCGGAGGCGCCATGCACTCCAATGCGGGCGCGAACATATGCATATTTTGTTTCCCCTGCCGCGAAGATGAGAAAGCAAGCTGATGCGCAGGTTGCGTTTTGCCCTACGTTCGTGGACACTTTTGTAGACTTGACCACGTCTGCCAACCGGGCACCTTCTAGTAAGCTACCTCCCTCCGAGTTCAACCGCACCGAGGTCACCAGCTTGCCCGCATCGGTCGCCGCTTTGATGCGCGTTCTCAGTAGTTCGGCATCGCCCGCCACAATATTGCCGGAGATGGAAATTTCGATGGTATCGTCCTTGAGATTAGACGACGTTATCTCGGCAGCGGCTGCGATCAACGGGCTCAGCGCTAGTCCCGCAATCGCAAGCCCGCAAACCGCAATTCCCCACTTTTGCCACTCACGGAATACCGGATCACTCATTTTGCTTTCGCCTTTAGCCCAGCTCGACCAACCGGCGGATATTTTGCAGAGAATCCTTCGTTGCGAAAGAACAAAACCGCCAAGCGAATGTATTTCGCCTGACGGCTTTGTCGGTGTGGGCTCGGACGACTTGGGGAAATTGTCCGAGGCTCAAGAATAGCGCCTCGGTATGAGTTGACAATGAAGGTCGGATATTAAGCTTGATAGACGCGCTGGAGGTTACTTCTGGAACCGGTAGAGGCGGTAGCACACGTTTCCCAACCAGAGCGGACACACAAGCGATAAGGCGCGCGTCGTCTGGCGTTGGCCCGGCGATCGCGTTTCCCTGAATCGCGACTTTGGATTTTGACGACCGATGGGGCCTTGCGGAGTGCCGACGGTCGGCGGACGGGACGTCGGACAAATCCTGATCGGCGAAGGGGGCGCACGCCTATGCGTGTCGCGGAACAAGCTGTCCGAAGCGGCAGCATGGTGTGACGGGCGCTAGCGTGACAGTTCGGTCGTCATACGGGGCTGCCCACTGAGGCTTTCTCAGGCGTCGGTCGATTGTATCGGGTTGGTGCCCTGCTTGCGATCATCAAGGCTAGGCGCGGCCTGCCGGTTGTGAAGCAACCGATATTGTCGCCTCGACATGGATATCTTCAACTTCGTCGCTTGCATTATTGTTGCCCCGACGGTTCGGCCAAGGTCCCTGGCGACCGCGTGCGCTTTCATCGTGCCGGCCAAGCTTCTCAGCTTTGCGTTGTCTTCCTCTGTCCACGGCCGTCGTTTCCCGTCAGCCATTGTCTCCTCCCGACTGTCGGAATCAACCGGGAAAAGTTGGCAAAGTTCCTAAGTGCCGGGAAACAAGTGGCAGTGATTAGCGTTGATGGCGTCGAACTGTCGCACCTCGTGGCGGTGGATCGCTTTCGGCGTCGCCATGTGCGCCAAGAACATCCACGCAGTGCCGCACTCCGCCGCGTAGGTCAGCATCTCCGCGGCGGTGGCAACCGCCTCTCGCAATGTGTGAAGGTTTTTGCCGTCCGGCGTCTCGATCGGATCGTCGAACTGTCGCTGCCATCCCAAGTCGCATTTACTGCTTGGCAGCTTCTTCTTCCAAGCAGTGGTTCAGAAAGACGATGCGATCTCGCGGCAGCACCTTTTCGGTGTCCGCTTTCTTGGCGCAGCTCTGTTGTCGAATCTGTTCAGCGCGGCGCTTCTCTGCGGCCTCTCGATATTCTGGAGCTACCTTGCTTGGATCAACTAACTTTTGAGCCTGGACTGTTGTGGTGAGGACCAAAAGAATCAAAACAAATCGGACAATCAAATTCAACTCCCTAAAAATGCTTGGTACGCCTTGGTCAAAAATTGTCTACGCCGCTTGCCCGCGACCATCATGCACGGCGACCGCTTCTTATCGCTCCGACCCGGTACCACGGCTTTCGAACTGTAGGTCGACCGGCGTTAGCGGTGTGGGGGCTCTGTGACCATCGTCCTCATATCGCGATACCAGGTCGAGAAGGCGCCCTTTGATGAAGGGATCGTGGGCCTTCTCTGCCAACTCGCGCACCGTTCTGGCGTGCTGCTTCTTAAACTGCTCATCCAACATGACTAAACCCCAAACGCTACAGACTGAAAGGTCGGATGCTAGCTCAAAACAATTGCGGGGAAAACAGTTTAAAGCGCGCCTTCGATACCCGTGGAGGCAAGCGAACAGTTCGGCGCCGGCTGGGGTGAACTTTACGAATGTCCCGGGCTCGTGCAACCACAACCAGCCCACAACGGCCGATGTTCCGTACCGGTGGCGAGAACTGCCCATAGGCAGGAAAGAATTGCCGAGCGCTTGATCGTCGTAAAAGAAAAAGTCCAACAATTTCAGCTCTCAGCCGATTGGCACTTTGTTTGCTACAACAAACGCATTCCGAATGGAGGTCTGAAATGTCCCTTCCGATTGCAGCCAATGCACAAGCCATCGCCCACGCCAGCCCAAATGCAGCGCCGAAGGCGAATTCGCCTGCTAAAGCCGCTCGTGACTTTCTAGCGTCAAATCCGGACTCTCCAGCAGCCGAAAGTCCGTTTGGAAAACTCGTTATGCAGATCGCCAAAGGTACCACGCCGAGCATTTAGCGCGATTGGGTGACTGACACCGGCCTTCCTTGCGATGGCGCGTTCAGATTCGGAACGCCGCTGCTACAGCGCATCGTGGATGTGGAAAGAGGCCGCCATTGAGGAGGCCCCCCAATTCCCGTTGTCGAGACCGGCATTACCGCATGTGCATGCTCATCGTCTGCTTCGGCGCCGGCGGGTGTATGGCGTCCATCAAATTCTTGCCCACAGCGGCCAGGTACGCATCGACGATCCGGTCGATGATACTACCGCCGCTGACCTGATCGAGTTCGTCAAACGACATTTCGAAAGCTTCGTTGTTGAGTTCGGTCACGTCTGTCTCCTGTTTGGTCGGGAGGGCCAATCCCTCAATCCGTGGTCAGGGATACGCGACTGCGTTTTGCGCGGCTGTGCTGGACGTCACACAACGAAAAATGGCCCTCCCGCTGTGGAAAATTGACGTAAACCTGCCGCGAGGCGGGCGCCGAAGGTCCAGGAGGAAAGCTGTCAGGAATGGCTGCGGACGGGCGGGGATTGCCACCACGGAAGTCATGATTGGCCCGTTGATCCCACTGGCCAGGCAAGAGAAGAGCGAATAACCTGACGTAGACTTCCCGCCGTTCAAGAGATTTTCAGGAGGAGAAACGCATATGAAGAAAACCGCGCTTGTATTGCTGACCGTTTCGGTACTCGGGTTTGGCGTTGGTGCAACATCAGCGTATGCAGGCCCCGCGGCCTATGACGGCTACGCCATCGCTTACGAAGTCCCTGTCGATACGGGCCGCGATGTGTCCGCGGTCGCGGTCAGTCTGGTCAATTCTCGATTTCAGCACCGACGTGTCGCCGGGCCTGGAGTGATCTACCGGCGCGCCCGTTCTTATTGGTGGTGATGCCGGCAGCGTCAGCGAAATAGCAGTGTGACCTACGCGCCGGGAATGGCTCGGCGCAGTCGTACCAATTGGGGACGGCGGGGATGGCACCGCCGACGAACCCGGCGGACACTACCGTGTCGGCGGGGCACCGCTGGGCATTCGCAGCTTGCCGTCAGCGGATCCAAACCCATCCAAAAAAATACACCGCCGGGCTCGAAATGGAGCGTCCCGGCGGCGCCTGTACCAAACTGGGCCCTGCAATCCCCAGCAAGGTATCGTTTGCACGACGCGTGCCAACGTTCGATGACATGCGCGGTGTTTGCACTCGCGGCTAAGGGGTAGGCGCGACGCCAGTTTCGCCGCACGGATTTCGCCTTCATTTAGCACATACCGGCGATACGGGCTTTGGTGATGCCGGCATTGGTGGCGGCCATCGTGGCGTTTGTTGCGCTCTCAGCGGTAGTGCAAGGGAGGCCTCGGGAATATGTCCCCCTGACAACCGAACCCGTGCCGCCCGTCAACATTCCATAGAACGACGCTGTTGGTCGGCAAAAGGAGAGCACGCTTATCGCGTGCGATACAGGTCGAAGGCGTGAGCCAGGAAGACACTGGCGCTGAAAAAGATGCAGGTAGCAGTGATTACCTCAATCATCGCTTTGCTCCCTGGCTCGAAATACCGGAGAGGGCGGCCTGAAGGAACTGGCGGTAAATTGCATTGAGAATGACGGCCAACATAATCACACCCCGTTGCTTGATCCGGCGGCAGTGATCAGAGCAGCGGTTCGTTTCCGGCGGTCTTCGCCGAGTTGGCAAAATGGCTTCGCCGGCATGGCCGTTCGTTTCGTCGCCGGACCCGGCACGAAGCAGCTTCACGGGATTGAGAGGTCTCGCGGAGGACAGCGGCCTTTATGAAATCGCTTCGGCGATGCGAATGATTCCACAGGAACGACGAGAGAACGCTTTGCTACCATTTTGCTAGTCCAACGGCCCGACCCTGGCGAATGCAGCGACGAAAAGTTGGCAGGCAAAGCCCATGGGTTAGATTATGGGTAAACGGAAGTCTTCTTGAAAAAATGATGTAATTACAATATGTTATGGTGCTTTTTGGCGGAAGGGAGTGTCCTGTCAACGCCGTTGAAATTGCTCATGCTCTACTTTCCATAGAGCCAAAGCCACGGTTTCGGCTACGGTCGCCGCGGGAAACGTGGGTTCGCAGCTAGCGAGCCCTGGGACCGGCGTCCATTCGGCAGGTTGAGCCCGATCCTAATGTGCCCATCGCAAACGGCTGAGGAAAACAAGACAACTGAGCTAGACACATCTTGGAAAAATGCGAGGTCGCCTGATCAGCGGCCCGCTTCCTGTGCACTTTGCAAGGAAATCCAATGCAAAGAAAGAGCTTTGGGAAGCTATGCGAGAGGCTCATTTCGTTTCCAAGGGCAGCCCTTGAACGAGTATCCAAGCATTTGGCGACGACAGAAGCTTCGGCATCGCCAACCCTCGTCTTTACAGCGATCACCCTTCTCTTGATCCTGTCGATCATTCAGATCGATATGCTTCGCGACGAATTAAGCGCGCTCGGCCTGGTGTTCAGGGACGAGGTCACTGAACCAAATCTTTTAGGTCCATAATACCTTACGACCTTCGGGAGACTGCCGCTCTCCCAAACTGTCCGCAAAACCATATACAAACGGAACCTTCGCCATCAAGGTACGTTTCACCTCGTGAATCTGAAGAAGATATTCTTCGGTCACGGGAGATCAAGATGATCCGCGCAGCGGCTGTCATTCTCGCTGGATTGTTGGTCGTTGAGACTGCGGTCGCACAATCAACTATGACTCCCAGCGAAAAACCGGAGACTAGTTGCACGACGTCGTCGGCTGCGACCTCAGGAAGTGGTGACGAAAAGACATCTAATTCATTGGCAATGGAAAAGAGTGCGATCTTACCCGAAGCGGGAGGCAAAAATTCCGCTGCACCTACCGTGCAGAGCGGCGGCAAACCCATGGAAGTCCGCTCAGAATGCCCTCCTGATTCCAAACCGAAGTAGCCGGTTTCGAATTTGATGCGCTTAATGAAGCATCATCCCCTTAACCATGGGTCACTCGACGATGATGCGAGGTGCAGGCCTGCTCGCTAGGCCGGACTCAATTGTCGTCCAGAGGTCCTGGGCGATTTCGATGTAGTGGCGCGCATGCACACTTTCGGGTTCTGTCGCAACAATCGGGCGTCCATCGTCTGAGGTCTGACGAATATTCATATCAAGCGGTATCTCGCCCAGAAATGGAATCCCGCGCCGTTCGGCCTCCTGGCGTGCGCCGCCATGACCGAAAATCGGTGTGACCTGTTGGCAGGCCGGGCAGCAGAACGCCGACATGTTTTCGATCAGTCCCAAGAGCGGAATATTCACCTTCTCGAACATCGCGATGCCGCGCCGCGCATCGATCAGCGCGATGTCCTGTGGCGTGGAGACAATGACCGCCCCCGCAAGCGGTGTCTGCTGCGCCATGGTGAGTTGCGCATCACCGGTGCCCGGCGGCAGGTCCACGACCAGAATGTCGAGATCGCCCCATGCCACCTGACGCAGCATCTGCGTGATGGCCGAAATCACCATCGGTCCGCGCCAGATCATGGCGAGGTCTTCCTCGACCAGAAAGCCGATCGACATGATCTTGACGCCGAAGCGCTCCAACGGCTCCAGCATGCCCGCGCCCGCCTGGCGCGGCTTGCCGCGCAGGCCGAATAGTTTCGGCTGCGAAGGGCCGTAAATGTCGGCGTCGAGGATTCCGGCTTTCAAGCCGATAGCGGCAAAGCCGAGTGCGAGATTGCAGGAGGTGGTCGACTTGCCGACGCCTCCCTTGCCGGAGGCGATCGCGATGACGTGCTTGACGCCGGGGATGCCGACCGCCCGCGAAGTCGCGCGCGCTTTCGGGTCTGGATGGGTGGCGGACACGACGATCTCCCTACGATCCAAGTGGATCGCCCTTCTTCGCATCGCGCGCGCGCAAATAATCGTCCGTCGACATCACGGGCGGTCGCTGCGGCGCTCCATGCGGGTCAAAGCCCTCATTGACCACGGCTTCGACACGGCAATCCGCGCACATCTTGATGACATCGATACGCCTGGCGTTGGCGCCCTGGAACATCCAGTGCTTCTCGCCGAGTTTCGCGAGCACGCGGTCGATCGAGCTCTTGGTACCGAAGGGTTTTCCGCAGGTGATACAGAGGAAGGGCTCTTCCTCCTTCAGAACGCGTAACGGCGCGCTCCACGCCCGGAAATTCAGCCGTGGTTCGAGCGTGATGACCTTTTCGGGGCAGGTAGCTTCGCAAAGGCCGCACTGCACGCACAGGTTTTCGGTAAAGCGCAGCATGGCGCGGTCGGGGTTGTCGGACAGCGCGCCGGTCGGGCAGGCGGTTACGCAGGCATGGCAGAGCGTGCATCCCTCGACATTGAGATTGACGCCGCCAAACGGCGCTCCTGCCGCCAGCGGCACGACATCGACCGGCACGGGCGCGGCAAGGTGAAGTTCGCGGAAGGTGGTTTCCAGCACGCTGCGTTTGGCGCCGCGCGGCACGAATCCTGCCGGCTTTTGCGACGCGACGCCGACAGGTACGGCGTCGAGCATGACGCGGAGTTGATCCGGATCGTCGGTCTCGATGATTCGTACCAGGCCCGCGCCGAAGCCGAGCGCTTCAACAATGCTGTCCGAGGTTTCGACCGCGCGGCGCAGCCCCGCGATGTCGTGCCGGGGCTTGGCGCGGGTCAGCAGGGCGACGCCACTGCCGCCAAAGGCGAATACGGCGGCCATGCTCTCCGGTCCAAGCTGCGTCATCTCATTGACGCGCAGCGGCAGCACGTGCGCCGGCAGTCCGGCGCCGAACCGGGCCAGTGCGTCGATCAGGGCTTCGCCGTGCTCGCCGTCGTGAAACAGCACGATGGCGTTGCCGCCGCCGGCCTTGCGATAGGTCTGCAGCAGCGTCCGCAATCGCCGCATCAGCGCATCCGCGCTGGGCAGGGAGTAGGACGCCGCGCCGGTCGGGCATACCGACGCACACGCGCCGCAGCCCGCACACACATTGGCGTCGATCGCGACCGAATTTCCGTTGGGCGTGATCGCTCCGGTCGGACAGAGATCGAGGCAGCGCGTGCATCCGGTGATCCCGGAGCGCGAATGCGCGCACAACGCTTCCTCGAAGTGAACAAAGCGCGGTTTGTCGAAGGTGCCGACCAGCGCGCCGGCGTCGGCAATCGCGCGTTCGACGGCGGCGCGGTCGCGCGGATCGGCACGCAAATATCCGGGGCGTAGCTCATGCGCGGGGAATAGCGCCGTGCCGCCGCTAAGATCGAGGATCAGGTCGCAGGTCGACGTCGCGCCGTTGCGGGAAGGGCCGAACATCAGCTTCGCGCGCGAGGAGGGCAGTGGCAGCGCGTAGTCGTCGATCCCGAGTTCAAACGCGCCGAGATGGCCGCGGGCGTTGCGGATGGTGCCTTTGAGCACCGGAAACTCATTGGTCCGGCGCGGGGTGACGTCGCCGGGCCGGGTCAGGAGCACGGTGATGTCGAGGCGGTCGGCGAGGCGCTGGGCGGCTTCGATCGCGATCTCGTCGCTTCCATAGATCAGCGCGACGCCGTTGCTCTCCAGCGTCACCACCGAAATCGGCGGCATGTCTTCCTGGGCCGCTGCGATCAGCGCCGCGGCTTTCGGGCCTGCCGCTGCCGCATCGTTCGACCAGCCGCCGGTCTCACGAATGTTGGCAAAGGTGAGTTGCGCCTGCGGGAAACCCTCCGCGACTTCCCTGAACAACGGGGCTTCCTGTGTGCAGGCCACTGTGACCGGCGCGCCGTCAGCGAGGACTTCCTTGAACCGATCGAGTTCGAGGCCGCAAAGCTGGTTGGCCTGCGTGATCTTCCCTTGGCAGCCACGCCCGA